>SAMEA3663010__coassemble_109_pt1 | contig 43262 bp, 35 predicted proteins | sample SAMEA3663010__metabat2_high_PE_011 | metagenome-assembled genome bin SAMEA3663010 (sample SAMEA3663010) | pig gut metagenome | biome: pig gut; feature: pig-associated habitat; material: faeces | place: France | collected 2012
TTTCAAATTCCTTTTCCTCAAATGTCTGCATCCTATGTCAGATGTTGACCTTGTGTAACGAGCACTTTATGACCTTTCTTACAAATATTTTCTAGGATTAAATCCTACGCTACAACAGCCATCCGCTACGACAATAAAGATGCAGACATGATACAGTGCCCTGCAGGAGAACTTGCAGTCAGAAACGCTTTTACAAGGAAGGTGTAAAGTCCAAGACTTTCAGTGTAACTTTAAAATGTGATGAGCATAAGCAACAGCTCTTGATGAAAATTAAGGAAATGAAAGACAAATAATTTTCTCTTTAAAGGCTTTTTTTCAGGCCTTAAAATTGGAAACCTTTTTCAGTGGCCTTCTCGCTTGACCGGGGGAGCTTTTTCTAGTATACACATTGTATGAATACAAAGTTTACTTCAATAGCTGCCAGTGCGGGGTTGCTGCTTGCGGCCACAATCTGGGGCTTTTCTTTTGTTATTGTAAAAGACAGTCTTGATTATATCGGGGCTTTTTATATGGTAGCCTACCGTTACACAATAGCAGCTGTAACCATGTCTCTGATTTTTATAAAAAAATGGAAGCTGCTTTCCCGGGACTATATCCGTCATGGGGCGCTTACGGGCCTCTTTCTTTTTCTGGCTTATGCCACTCAGACGGTTGGCTGTGATTATACTACTGCCGGAAAAAATGCCTTTCTTACAACTTTCTATGTAATTATGATTCCTGTTTTGACATGGCTGCTTTTTAAAAAGCGTCCCCGTTTTTATGTTTTTATTGCAGCGGTTATGTCTCTTACCGGAATAGGCCTGCTTGCTCTGGGCTCGGGAGACAAGGGCTTTAATATTGGTGATTTGCTCACGCTGATTTGCGGAGTCTTTTTCGCCCTGCATATCATCTATACAGAAAAATATAACAAGGCCGGAGGCGACCCGCTTTTTCTTACACAGCTGCAGTTTATTTTTACAGCCATTGCCGGCTGGATATGCGCTCCTTTTTTAGAAGGCTCTTTTCCTGCCGCCACCGCCTTTTCTGGCAGAGTAGTTCTCTCCATGCTCTACCTTGGCCTCTTAAGCACCATGGTAGGCTTCAGTCTGCAGAACATAGGCCTTAAGTATGTGCAGTCCTCAATAGCATCTCTCTTTTTAAGCTTTGAGTCAGTTTTCGGTATTTTATTCAGCACCTTGATTCTCCACGAAGTTTTTACACTGAAAATGTTTATCGGCTGTACATTGATTTTCCTTGCAGTGATTCTGGCAGAAAACGGCTGGCGGCTTTTCCGGGATAAAAGAACTTCCGCATTATAAAAAAGTTTCTGAAACATTGGCTCCGGTCACGGCTGCGTGGTTCAAAACCGCGCAATAATGCGGACATTCTCTTTCCTCCGTGAAGAAAAGCAGTAATATACATTTTTTTGTAATTCACGAAAAAGTCCAAAAGTCCAGTTGCGGAGTGAAAAAAAGTGCGAAGACAAAATCATCCTCTTTTGGATTCGTACTTTTTTTCACGTAAGCAACTGGACTTTTGGTTACAGATTGCATAAATATACAAAAAAATGTATATTAATTCATAAGAGGTGTTTTATGAAAAAATTGACATTAATCTGTGCTGCACTTGCAGCAGCTCTCGCATTCACTGGATGCTCAAAATCAAAAGTAGAAATTAATTCTGTAGCTGATCTTACAGGAAAGAAAATTGGAGTTCAGGCTGGTACTACTGGTGAAGCCTGGGTTCAGGATAGTGTAGAAGGTGCACAGGTTGTATCTTTCAAATCAGGTATGGATGCAGCTCTTGATCTTAAAAATCGTGCAATTGACGCTGTAGTTCTTGATGAACTTCCTGCAAAAGCAATTGTAGAACGCAATCCTGATTTGAAAATCATTCATGATTCAGAATTTGCTGATAACAAAGAAGCTTATGCAATTGCTGTTAAAAAAGGTAATGCAGATCTTCTTTCTTCAATCAACAAAACAATTGCAGATATGAAAACAAACGGCGAATATGAAGCTCTCGTAAATGCATTTATGCCTGCTGATGGAAAAATCACAATCCCAGCTGCAGAAGCTACAACAGGAAGCAAAGTTGTAAAGCTTGGAACAAATGCAGCTTTCCCTCCATTTGAATATGTAGAAGGAAAGAATATTGTTGGCTTCGATATTACAATGGGACAAAAAATTGCTAAGAGTGCTGATATGAAGCTAGAAGTTGTAGATATGGCATTCGACAGTCTGATTCCAGCTCTTCAGTCTGGAACAATTGATTTCATTGCAGCAGGTATGTCTGTAAATGAAGAACGCAAAAAGAACGTAGACTTCTCAGAAACATATTTTGAATCTGAGCAGGTAATCATCGTAAGAAAATAAGCCTTACAGATAAAACGGTGATTTCGATATGCCCTTCGGGCTACTCAATTACCGTAGTATAATAACGGTGGTTGAGTGCTCGCGAAGCGAGTGTATCGAAACCACCGATTTTGTTTTTTTAAAGGAATTTTATGATTCAATCTTTTATTGATACAATGATAAACGGACAGCGGTACATGCTGATTGTGCAGGGCTTGGGAACTACAATTCTTATTGCCATTTGTGCAATTCTGATAGGTACTGTTCTTGGATTTTTACTTGCCTTAATGAAGGTTTCTGGTAATAAGATTTTAAAACCGATTGCAGAACTCTATACAACAGTACTTCGTGGAATACCTCTTGCTACCCAGCTCATGATTTTTTATTTTGTAATCTTTGCTCCTTTGGGATTAAACCGTCTTCTTGTAGCAATTCTTGCTTATGGTTTTAACTCTGGTGCTTACTGTACAGAAATCTTCCGTGCCGGTATTCAAGGAATTGATCCTGGCCAGACAGAAGCCGGCCGTTCGCTTGGACTCAGCCAGTGGCAGACAATTTTTAAAATTGTTCTTCCTCAGGCAGTAAAAGCAGTTCTTCCAACTTATACTAGTGAGTTCATTGTTTTGATAAAAGAGACTTCTGTTGCAAGTTTTATTGCTGTAATGGATATGACAAAAGCCGGAGATATGATTCGTAATGCAACCTATAATGCATGGATTCCTCTTCTTACCTGTGCGGCAATCTATTTAATTCTTACAGTAGGTCTTACAAAGCTTTTCGGCAGACTCGAAAAAAGGATGGCAAAAAGTGATAGAAGTTAAAAATCTTAAAATCAGTTTTGGAAAACTCAATGTATTAAAAGATGTTTCTATAAATATTCAGAAGGGAGAAAAGATTGTAATAATCGGACCTTCAGGCTCTGGAAAGAGTACATTTTTACGTTGTCTAAATAGACTTGAAACTCCTGATGGAGGACAGATTCTTTTTGAAGGAAATGATTTAACAGATCCTAAAACAGATCTCGATCTTTGCCGTCAAAAGATGGGAATGGTTTTCCAGCATTTTAATCTTTTTCCTCATCTTACAGTTTTGCAAAATATTACACTTGCACCAGTTACCCTTAAATTAAAAACAGAAGAAGAAGCAAAGTCAGAGGCTATGCAGCTTCTTGAACGTATAGGACTACCTGATAAGGCAAATGTTTACCCTTCAACTTTGAGTGGTGGTCAGAAGCAGCGAATCGCAATTGTTCGTTCTCTTGCCATGCATCCGGATGTTATGCTTTTTGATGAACCAACTTCCGCTCTTGATCCTGAGATGGTAGGAGAAGTTCTTGAAGTAATGAAAGATCTTGCCCGCGATGGAATGACAATGGTTGTAGTAACTCATGAAATGGGCTTTGCCCGCGAAGTTGCAGATCGGGTTTTATTTATGAACGAAGGTTATATAGAGGAAGAGGGTACCCCTGATGAAATCTTCCAGCATCCAAAAAGTGAGCGTTTACAACAGTTTTTCAAATCAATCTTATAAAGTATTGGAAAAAATCTGAAAAAAATCCTGAAATATGTTCCAAAAAGGTCAAATTTCAGGATTTTTATAGCACATTTTAAGCACAATAACAGCACACTATTAGTACTCTAGCTGTAACTGCGGTTATTTTTTAATAACCATGGTTAAATCGTAAAAAAAGTTATTGACTGTAACTTATTTTCACGTTATGTTATGACCATAAAATTAAAGTTAAGTAAAGTTAAAAAGTATGATATTAAGAAAGTTATTGATTAAAAAGAAATTAGCATTATCTTTATATATAAGCGTTGCTAAGAAGAGAGTTTTATCGGAGAGCCGGTTTGTTATCGGTGAGAGAGTTCTTGGGCTGTGAGTTTGGAGAGAATACAGTCTGAGAACTTTTTTTTTGTCTTGTGATGTATTATAATCTGCCAGATGTTTAAAGAAATTACAGTTACAGTCGAAGCAAAGGATGAAAAGAACTTCGGCCTTATTGATAATCTGATTTTTAAAGAACTTAAAAAAAATCACATAAATGATAGTCACTTTGAAAAGGTTTTTGTAAAGAAATCTATTGATGCCCGTCACAGACAGCTCAAACTTCATCTGCGATATAAAGTTTATATTGGCGAAAAATCGGAAGCGGCAGGTGAGTGGAAGCCTTGCTGGAAATCTTGTGAAGGCGCTGGACCTGAACATACAGTTATTATAGTTGGGGCTGGACCTGCAGGACTTTTTGGCGCCCTCAAACTTCTTGAAAAAGGAATTAAACCTGTAATTATTGAAAGAGGTGTTCAGACAAGTCAGCGCAGAAAAGATATTGCCCTTATAAGTACTAAAGGTCTTGTAAATGGAGATTCAAATTACTGCTTTGGTGAAGGTGGTGCTGGTACTTTTTCTGATGGAAAGCTTTATACAAGAAGTAATAAACGCGGAGATATCAGCACGATACTTCGTATATTTAATTACTTTGGTGCAGATGAAAAAATTCTTACAGATGCACATCCGCATATCGGAACCGACAGACTCCCTAAAGTAATCAATGCAATGCGTGATAAAATTATTTCGCTTGGCGGAGAGTTTCATTTTAATGAACGAGTATCTGATTTGTTAATTGAGAACAATCATGTCCGTGGTGTAGAAAGTGAAAATGTAATAACTGGAGAAAAGCATACATTTGCAGGCAGGGCTGTTCTTCTTGCAACAGGTCATTCAGCTGGTGATATTTATCAAATGCTGGCAAAAAAAGTACCGGCTGCTCTAGAAGCTAAAACATTTGCTGCCGGAGTCCGTGTGGAGCATCCTCGTGAGTTGATTGATAAAATACAGTATCATGGACAGCGAGAGGCTAGTGGTCTTGGAGCTGCAGAATATCGCGTAACAACTCAGATTGACGGACGAGGTGTGTATTCCTTCTGTATGTGTCCTGGAGGCTTTGTAGTTCCTTCCAGTTCAGGTCCGGATGAAATTGTTGTAAACGGAATGTCTGCTGCAGCAAGAAATTCAAAATGGTCAAATGCTGCAATAGTTGTAGAAATCAGACCGGAAGATATCCCTCAAAAATTTCAGAAAGCAGCAGAAGAACTGGGCTGCCCCCAGCTTGCAGGATTATTGTTCAGAAGAGAAATAGAAGGTCTTGCTTTTTCAAATGGAAAAGGACAGTCAGCTCCGGCTCAGCGGCTAAAGGATTTTCTGGCAAATCGTGTTTCATCTGATCTTCCTGACAGCAGTTATACAGCGGGCCTGGTTTCATCAAATCTTGCAGCCTGGCTTCCGTCTCACATTGCAGATCGCCTTAAAAAAGGTTTTGTAGAAATCGATCGGAGTATGCATGGTTTTATATGTCAGGATGCTCTTATGATTGCTGCAGAAACCCGCACCAGTACACCGGTAAGAATCCTTCGTGACAAACAAACTTTTGAGTGTACGGCAATTGCAGGTTTGTATCCTGCAGGAGAAGGTTCAGGTTATTCTGGCGGAATTGTTTCCAGCGCAATGGACGGAGAGAATGCCTGCAGTCAGATAATTAAGAGTATGAAATAACTGATTGTTATTTGAAATTTCAGCTTTATATGGTATAATTTTGTTATTATGGATAAAAACAGAATCAGCTCGGAGAGACTTGTTGCTGTTGTAGGGCTTGTATTTTTACTTGTAGCATCTATTGTCAGCATCCTTTTGAATGGAGACCCTAATTCTATTATTGAAAAAATTGCGCCTACTCATATTGTAATTCCAGTTGTTCATATTATTTGTGTAATTCTTGCTTTAGTTTTTCTTTTTAGTCAGAACTTATATGTTATGATTTCAATCTTCATTATTGAAAGTGAATTGACAATTCTTACAAATTATGAAGAGCTGGGAATTTTCTTCTTTTATGCAGCAATCATTTTAATTCTTTGTAAAGATCTTATTAAAAATAAACCGCGAAAAAAAATCTTTATACTGTTTGTGATTCATCTGATTACGCTTTTTCTGAATTTTTTCCGGGGCGTTAATTATATGCTGATTGATATGTCGTATTCATTTTTCTGTTTTGCTTTTTATCTGTGGATTTATTACTGTTTAAAAGCAAAACTTTCCTGCTTTTTCCCAAAGAATGTTCGTGAAAATAATACAATTATCAGGAAGCCTGCTGGTTCAATAATAAAACTTTCTGATTATAATCTTAACGAAAGACAGATTTCTTTTGTTCTTGAAAATCTTCATAATCAAATGTGTTACAAAGAAATCAGCGAAAAGTATTTCGTAAGCATTTCCACCGTAAAAAAAATCTTCGCCGAAGTTTTCAAAATCTTCAACGTCTCAAACATCGAAGAACTCCGCATTCTTTTATTACAGTACCAGGTGAAAGAATAACGTTACGTTTGAAAAATCTAATGGGCTCCCGCTGGCGTTATTTTTAATGGCTAAGCGCCAAAAGCTTCAAGAGGCAGCCCGCACCTCTCGCCCGCTCCGCTCATTAGATTTTTCACATTCACCGGGTTTGGAATAAAAAGTTATAACATAAACTAATTTATTAAAATTACCGTGTTTTTATTCAGGGGCTTCTCGGAGCAAAAAAATGACTGACGACAACATCATTCCGTTGGCGACAGTCATTTTTTTGCGGGAGAGAAGGCCCTGAATAAAAACTCGTTATGCTTGTGATGAACCGTGTTTTATGGTATAACTCTCATATGAAAGTTGCGATTTTTTTCGGTTCAAAGTCCGACAAGGACACGATGAAAAAGGCGGCCGACATTCTTACAGAGTTCGGCGTAGACTATAAGGCTTATATCATTTCTGCCCACAGAGCCGGGGCTTTACTCAAGAAGACAGTTGAAGAAGTTGAAAAAGACGGATGCCAGGTTATAATTGCCGGTGCCGGTCTTGCTGCAGCCCTACCTGGAGTTATTGCAGGAATTACAACTCTCCCAGTTATCGGAGTACCTCTCGAGTGCGTAAGCGACAAATCAAACGGTCTTGGCGGAATGGATGCCCTTTTGAGCATTGTTCAGATGCCTCCACAAATTCCAGTTGCAACAGTTGGTATTAACAGCGCAAAGAATGCGGCTTATCTTGCTTTGCAGATTTTGGCTTTGCAGGATGCGGAGCTTTCACAGAAATTGAAGGAGTTCAGAGCTTCTTTGGTGGAGAGTGCAGGTGAGACTTCTTTCTAAAATTAGTTGTTAGTTATTAGCTGTTAGTAGTTAGCAGGAGTTTATATTGCCGATTCGAAATTACAAAGATCTGATTGTTTGGCAAAAAGCTATGGATTTGTCTGTTGAAATTTATAGACTTGTAAAAAAATTGCCAAAAGAAGAATTGTATTGTTTATCAGATCAGATGAGACGATCAGCAATTTCAATTCCAAGCAATATTGCAGAAGGAAAATCAAGAACTTCACAGAAAGAATTTTCATATTTTTTAAGTATAGCACAGGGGTCAAGATCTGAACTTGAAACGCAGATACAGTTGTGTGAAAAAATTGGATATCTGAATGCAGACGAAATAAAAAATGCATTAGATTTATTAACAGAATTAGAAAAAATGCTTGTAAAATTACAGGCAACAGTAAAATGAAAGTCAAGTTGCTAACTGCTATTAACTAACAGCTAACAACTATAACCTAAAGCGACTGAAAGGAGCAAACAATGGCAAACTACAAAGAGTCTGGAGTAGACGTAGAAGAAGGTTACCGCGCGGTAGATAAGTACAAGGAACAGGTAAAAAGAACTGTAGTTCCAGGGCTTTTGACTGGCTTGGGAAGTTTTAACGGTATGTTCGAAGTGCCTAAGGGAATTAAGAATCCTGTTATGGTAAGCGGAACTGACGGTGTTGGAACTAAGCTTGATGTTGCTTTCCAGATGAAAAAGTATGACACTGTTGGTATTGACTGTGTTGCTATGAGCGTAAACGATATTCTCTGCTCTGGTGTTCAGACACTTTTCTTCCTTGACTATGTTGCCTGCGGTAAGCTCGATGCTGATGTTGCTGCTGAACTTGTAAAGGGTGTTGCAGATGGTTGTGTTGATACCGGTTGTGCTTTGCTCGGTGGTGAAACTGCTGAAATGCCTGGCTTCTATGATGTTGGAAAATATGACCTTGCCGGCTTTGGTGTTGGTGTTGGTGAAAAGAAAGAAATGATTACAGGCCAGGATATCAAAGAAGGCGATGTTCTTATTGGTTTGAGCTCTACAGGTGTTCACTCTAACGGCTTCAGCCTTGTTCGTAAGCTTGTTCCAAATGTTAATGATCCTTTTATTGTAAACGGAACTGATACTGGTAAGACTATTGGTGAAGTTCTTCTTACACCTACACGCATTTACGTTAAGCCAGTTATGGAAGTTCTCGGAAAATACCGCAAGGCTATCCACGGTATGGTTCACGTAACTGGCGGCGGATTCTTTGAAAATATTCCACGTATGTATCCAAAGGCTAAAGAAGGAAAGAAGCAGTTGATTTCTGTTATCAAGCGTGCAAGCTGGGATATTCCTCCTGTATTTGGTGAACTCATTCGCCGTGGTGCTGATTTTGATAACGTATATAATACTTTCAATATGGGTATTGGTTTTGTTCTTGCAGTAAACGCTAAAGAGGCAGACGCTGTTCTTGAAATGTTCAATGCTAATGCTTCTAAGTACCATAAAGACTACTGCCCTGATATGAAGGCTTACAAGATTGGCCGCGTAGAATACGCTAAGGGCGAAGTAAAGAGCCAGCGCGACGCAGTTTTGTTCGAGGATTAGGCCATGTCAGATAAGTCAGTTTTAAAAACAGCAGTTTTAGTAAGTGGCGGTGGAACTAATTTGCAGGCGCTTATTGATTATGAAAAAGCGCAGGGCGACTCTTGCCCTTATAAAATTGTCTGTGTAATTTCTGACTCTAAAAAAGCTTTTGCACTGGAACGAGCCGCAAAGGCTGGAATTCCTACTGCAATCTGTTCTCCATACGCTGTTATGGGCGAAGAGCTTGCTAAGGCCAGCGACCGCGATACTAAGCGTCTTGCTGTTTCAAATGCAATGCTTGAGGCCTGTCAGAAATACGGGGCTCAGGCAATTGTAGAAGCAGGTTGTCTTACTGTGCTTGCCGGTGATATTCTCAAAGTTTACGAAAATAAAATAATCAACCTGCATCCGGCCCTGCTGCCAAAGTTTGGCGGAGTCGGAATGTTTGGACATCATGTTCACGAGGCTGTTATTGCTGCCGGCGAAAAAGAAAGCGGCTGTACAATTCACATTGCAGACGGTGGCTGTGATACAGGCCGAATCCTAATTCAGAAAAAAGTTCCTGTTATGCCGGACGACACTCCTGACACTCTTTATGCCCGCATAGCTCCGAAAGAGCACGAGGCAATAGTTGAAGGTCTTTGTTTGCTTGCTAAAGAACTCGCATAATTCGGATAAAATGAAGTTCCTTGACTGCGTTTTTTTTTAATATCCGTATGAAGGGACAAATATAGTATCTTTTCAAGAAAGAAGTTTTTCTGTAATATCAAAGCATTATGAAATACTCACTTGCGATTTTTGATATGGACGGTACCATCCTTAACACTTTGGATGATATGACTGATTCCTTAAATGTAATTCTTAAAAAATATAATCTTCCTTTACACACTGTAGAAGAAGTTCGTTTTATGGTAGGAAACGGAATTCCTAAATTGATAGAGCGTGCTGTCAGCAATGGGCGTGATAATCCTGATTTTGATAATATTTTAAAAGATTTTATTGCTTATTATGAAAAGCACTGTGCCGAAAAAACTGCACCTTATGCAGGAATTCCTGAGTGTATAAAAAATTTACGTGCAGCAGGAATTAAGATTGCAGTTAATACAAATAAAGTTGAACCAGCTGCTATTGCCCTTTGTGATGATTATTTTCCAGGCTTATTTGATATTATTTCCGGCAGCCGTCCTGGAATGCCTCCAAAGCCTGCGCCAGACGGAATTTATGAGATTCTCGAACGGGCCGGAATGGATGGAAAGAGCGAAGGTCAGAAAGCTGTTTTCATTGGTGACTCTGATGTTGATATGCAGACAGGAATGAACGCCGGCCTTGATGTAATAGGAGTCGACTGGGGCTTTCGTGGAAAGAAATTTCTTGAAGAACACGGAGCTACTATTATCATGTTAACTGCTGAAGAATTAGCAGAGTATCTAATAAAATAAAAATATCACACGGATTCGTTGTTGCTAACACAAAATCATATTTATTATTTTAAATGGAATTACGTTAGTAAATTTCGAATCTATGTGACAAACTAATTCATTTATGCTATATTTTTCTCGTGTATTTCAATGGAAGCAGGTGCAAGGCCTGAGCTGAATGCGCAACGGTATGCAGATTAAGTAGGAACAGTTTCAACCACTGGAGTCTCTCGATTCTGGGAAGGTTTGTTCTGAATTGCTGCGAGCCCGGAAACTTTGGTACACGCCTTTCGTATGAAAGGATATCTTAACTTTTGGGAACTGCGCAGTCTCGGTTCCCGGGAAATAAATAATGAAAAATTTTAAACTCTCTCATCTTTTTGCAGCAGCAGTGCTTGTTGCATGTCTTTCATTCACAGGTTGTAAACCAGCAGAGGATACTACTGCTCAGCAACTTGTTATAATTAGTGCTTATGACACAATGACTAAGGCTCAGAAAATCCAGTTGAAAGGAACTTGGGTTGAGTCTGGATCATGGGGTAATTCATATTATAAGTTTACTGATGATGGTTTTGAAAATTATGGGGATAATTATCAAAGCTATGCTGGGAATGAAATTGTATTTGCACCAACTTCAGTAGATTCAGGAACTGCATTTATTAAATATACAAGAGCAGCTGATGCAAATGGAACTTATACAACAGATCCAGCTTTGGCCTCTGATATCGGTAAGTGGTATGCTGTAAGCTATAAAGACCTTACTGCCACATCTGTAAAAATTTCGGGTGCATTTAAGGTTTCTGGAAACACTTCATGTGCAACTTTAGAAGAAGCTATGCTTGAATTTACAGTTGCAAATGGATATTTTAGCTCTTATTCTTCTTGTACAAGACATTCTTATTAATTTTTGTGGGGGATGATTAGTAATTTTTTATTAAGCATCCCCATTTTTTATGAAAAAAAGTATATCCCTATTTTTAATTGTTCTTTTTACTTTCCTCATAACGGCACAGGAGACAACTCTTATTCTTCCCGAAGTTACAACCTATCTTCCATCCTCTGTTGAAAGAAAGATTGTGCTTACAGCAGAAATGCTTGAAGCAGAACATATTGAATCTCTATCTCAGGTAATAGAACGCTGCGGTATTCAGAATCTTTCTTATGGCGCTTATGGGCTTGAAAATAAAACAAGTATCCGTGGTTTTACAGATGAAACAGTACGTGTTGTAATAGACGGAATCTGTGTTAACAATGCTCAGTACGGCACTTTTGATTTTTCTGCTATTGATATTTCTGCAAATGAGAAAATTGAAATAATTCGTGGCGGCTTTACAGAAGGTGTTGAAGATGAAGGGGCAGTTGGTGGTGTAATTTACATCACTACAAAAAAGACAGATCTAAAAAATACACTTTCTGTTGAAGAGGCAGCTAAAACTTTTTTCAATTTGAATTTGCCGCTTGATTCAGTTTTCCAGAAGCTTTTGTTTTCAGGGAAAATCGGCGAACAGACATTTTTTAATTCCGGGCTAGCCTGCAATTATGCGCAGAATCTTTTTTTGTATAAAAATGATAAAAATGTTTTGTCACAGAGAAAAGATTCTCAGGTTCTGGACGGACAGGGGAATCTTGCTGTAACTCATTATTTTAAAAATGGAAATAATATTTCATTCAGCGATATTTTTTATGCAGGAAACAAACATGCACCTGGGGCAATGAATTCTGCAACCCCCGGACTCCAGCGCGATATCAATAATAATGTTTTGATTTCACTTTCTAATCCGGCAGTAGTAAATTTGTTTAATTTAAAAAACAGTATTTCATGGCAGTATAATAATCGCTATTATAGAGATAATACAAAAGCTATTTATAGTGATGAAAGCACTCATTATATAAATACAATTAAATATACAGGTACTGCTGATTTTTATTCGCTTGCTGGCGGGCGTATACAGCAACTTATTGGAATTTCAGCAGATTATACTTTTCTTGATTCTACGAATGATGGAAAACATAATCAGCTTTCGGGAGTGGGAAAAGAAACTTTTAAGTTTACACCTGGTGGTGGCTGGACATTTTCGCTTCCTCTTGCTGTAAAGTTTTGCTTTAATGATAACAACTGCAATTTTGCTTTTGTTCCGAAGGCTGGTCTTTCTCTTGAACTTTCAAAGGTTCAGTTTACTTTTGACGTTTACCGCATGGTGCAGTTTCCAAATATGGATGATTTGTTTTGGGAAGGCGGCGGCTTTCATGGAAATCCAAACTTGAAGCCTGAAAGCGGCTGGGGTGCTGATTTAGGTTTTGCACTCAGAAACTGCCCCTTTGATGCTTCTGTTACAGTTTTCTCAAACTATTATAAGGATAAAATCCAGTGGTGCAGTGGTACAACCCAGAACACTTCAAGTGCCTTTTATCTTGGTGTAGATTTTTCTCTTGGTGCACAATTTTGGAATGGGCTTTTGGAAATTGATGTGAATGGTGAATATCTTTATAACCGGCTTTTGGATGAATCAAGTCCGCATACTTATGGTAAGAGAATTATGTGGACACCTGATTTTGTATGCTCTCTGGTTTTTGGATTAAATTTCGAACTTGCAAAAATCAGACTTAGCGCAGAATATACAGGCAACAGATATACTGAAAATATGAATCTTTACAAACTGGATCCTTATCTGCTTGTAAATCTTGCAGCAGAAGGTGCTCCTATAAAGGGAAAGTTTACACCGTTCTTAAAGCTGGATAATTTATTAAACTGGAATTATACGGCAATCGATGAATATCCTATGCCAGGCATATCGCTCACCGTTGGTGCACGATATAAGTTTTTCTGATTTATTGTGCAAGGCTTTGTTTTTAGATATAATAACGGAACTGTCACCCCGAACTTGTTTCGGGGTCTATTTTTAATTTGGAAGAAAAAATGCCTGGTTTTTATGATTATTATGATGTTGCCGTAGTTGGTGCGGGACATGCCGGAATTGAAGCAGGACTTGCCTGTGCCCGCATGGGTTTGAAAACAGTACTTATTACCCAAACTCCGGATGCAATTGCAAGAATGAGCTGTAATCCTTCAATTGGAGGAATTGCAAAAGGAAATATTGTCCGCGAAATAGATGCTCTCGGCGGGCAGATGGCAAAACTCATCGACAAATCTATGATTCAATTCCGCATGCTCAATAAAAGCCGCGGCCCAGCAGTGCAGGCACCACGTTCCCAAGCAGATAAGATTACCTATTCAATGCTTGCCCGAAAAATCTGTGAAACAACTCCAAATCTTTATACACTGATGGATACCGTTATTGATATCCTTACAACTGCTTCGTCTACTCCGCTTCCACCTAACAGCGATTCTGCTGCAGAAAAGGGAACTATTCCAGGTGAGTTCCGTGGAGACGGACGCACAGCAGCAGCCAGAAGCGGAATGCGCCAGAAGGTAACCGGAGTGGTAACTGAACGCGGTCGTGTCATTCCCGTACGCTCCGTTGTATTAACAACAGGTACTTTCCTCGGTGGCCGCATTTTTATTGGTGAATATGATGCACCTTGCGGACGTGTAGGCGAGCCTGCTGCATACGGACTTACAGAAAGCCTGCACCGGCTTGGCTTTACAACCGGACGTCTCAAGACTGGAACACCGCCACGTATTTTAAGAAAAAGCGTGGACTTTAGCAAACTCGACGAACAGCCCGGAGACACAGAGGTTATTCCTTTCAGCTTTGAAACAGAGCGCGTAGAACGCCCATTAGTAAACTGCCACATTGTTTATACAAACGAAGAAACTCATAAAATCATCCGCGATAATATTGGACGCTCTCCTTTGTACAGCGGTAAAATCAGCGGCATTGGTCCGCGCTATTGTCCTTCTATCGAAGACAAGGTTATGCGCTTTAAGGAACGCGACCGACATCAGATTTTCGTAGAACCGGAAGGTCTTGAAACTGACGAAATCTACCTTAACGGGCTTTCTTCCAGCCTGCCTGAATGTGTACAGGATGCCTTTATGCGTACAATGTCTGGCTTTGAAAATGCCGTACAGAGCCGCCCGGGTTACGCCGTAGAATATGACTTTGTTGAACCGACCCAGCTCTATCCATCTCTGGAAACTAAGCGTGTTGCAGGCCTCTTCAATGCCGGTCAAATAAACGGAACTTCTGGTTATGAGGAAGCTGCCGGCCAGGGCCTTATAGCAGGAATGAATGCCGGACTTTATGCCCGTGAGCATATAAAAGTATGCGGTCCTCTTGCAGAGCTGCCTCATACATTGAATGGCGTTCCATCAAGCACAGAACCTGGCGCCTTCCGTCCAAAGGCCAATATGACCAACGAAGAAAAGGCACGTTTTGCCGAAATCTCTGAACGCGAAACTCACGAGCTCAACGATTATGAACGTGGCATTCAGAAAAATGCCGGCTTTGATGCCTTTGACAAGATTCCGGAATTTGAGCCTGTAATTCTTGGCCGTGATGAAGCTTATATCGGAGTACTTATAGACGACCTTGTAACTCTTGGAACTAAAGAGCCTTACCGCATGTTTACAGCCCGCGCTGAATACCGCTTAAAGCTCCGCCACGATACAGCAGACCGTCGCCTTGCAAAGTACGCCTTCCGCTGTGGCCTTAAAACTCAGGCACAGTTTGATGCTATAAACGAAAAATATGCCCGCCTTTCAGAAATAGAAGCTCTTCTGCTCAAAAAGCCTGATATGGAAAACCCAGGCTACCCTGAAGCCGACTGGGAAATGGCAAAGATTGACGCAAAGTATAAATACTATATTGAAAAGCAGGACAAGCGCGTAGAAAAACTTCACAAAATGGAGAATGCCCGCATCCCTGCAGATTTTGATTACGGTAGTATTCCGTCTCTTTCAGCAGAGAGCCGCAACAAACTCGAAGCAATCCGCCCGGTAACTCTGGGGCAGGCTAACCGCATCAGTGGAATTCGAAACAGTGATATTATGCTGTTGATGGTGTATCTAAAGCGTTAGTGTAGTACTCTTCGAGTTTTGATCTGCAGTCTATGAAAATCTTGCCGATAACCGGATCAAAGTGATGGCCTAAATTATTTTTGATAATCTCAAAGGCTTCATCAAAAGATTTTGCTTCCTTATAACAGCGTTTGCTTACCAGCGCATCAAATACATCTGCCAGAGCCATAATGCGGGCTTCGAGCGGAATTGCTTCTCCATGTAGTTTTTCAGGATAGCCTGCACCATCCCATTTTTCGTGATGGTAGTGAGCAACGTTTACTGCAATCTGGCGGAACTCTTCATCATTAATTCCGCTCAAAACCTTATGCACTATAACTGCCCCCCTAGACGGGTGTTCTTTCATTTTTTCATATTCTTCCGGGGTAAACTTTCCGGGCTTACGAAGAATGGCATCGTCTACGGCAATTTTTCCCAAGTCGTGCATAGGGGCAGCCTTTACCAGCATTCTTAAAAAATCCGGAGTGAAGGCAGCAAGCTCTTTATGCTTAAGCAGTTCTTCCGCAAAGATTTCGATACAGTCGCTGGTTCGCAGAATGTGACCGCCGGTAGAGTTGTCGCGGCTTTCTACCATGGTTGCAATTCCCCTGATGATGGAATCCTGCATGTCGGTAACCTGCTCAGTTTTCTCTTTTACCAGATGAGAGAGTTCTTTGTTATAAGAGTTAATTCCCTTGATGTAATTCTGCTGTTCTGTATCATCACGAATTTCCAGAAGATAACCCATTCTCATGCGGTTTATAGAAATTCTGTGAATTGTACAGATTGCGGCTTTGTCTTCGTTTGAAACTCTGAAATCCTGGCTTAAATGGCTATTCCAGTCCCAGTTACAGTCATTGTAGTGCAGGTTTTGAATGATATTTGTGAAATTTTCTGGAATGCAGGTATCAAGAGAAATTTCAGCAAGAAGAGGAAAAAAGGTAAGTGCGAATTCATCACAGCCTAAGAATCTTTTATTATTGTCAAAAGCTATATATCCGTATCCTGTGCGGTTTTTATAAACATTAATAAGATTTAACTGAAGGTCGTATGTATTTGATTTTGCAGAAAAATAAAGGAAAAAGATTTCCATTATGATATAGATATATGGCATAAAATTAAATTTTATACCCAGTAAAACCGGAATGATGTAAGAAAGTGTTCCAAAAATTAGCATGGCCATAAGAATTTTAAGTGATTTTTTTGAAACATTTTTCTTTGTGAGAATTGTACATGCTGTAACAATAAGTCCTGAAAGATTGATTACTATCAGATAGATTAGATAAAGAATCATTGCGGGACCCATTTTGTATTTTATGATTGAGAGTCCGTGATATTTTATCAGACAAGGATTATTAAAAAAGAGTTGTGTATCTCTTGTTGTTGCAACAAATATACTGATTATTGTTGCCCAGATAAAAAGACCTAAGCGAAGAGGAAAGTAGAAACGTCTGTTACACATTTCCACCATAACTATAAGACCAAAAAGAATTGTATAAATGCTTCCTACATAGGAGATAAGATTTCCGGCCATTGCAGCTTCGAGAGTATCTGAATGAACATACATTGCATAACCGAAATTTGAAATTAATGTTGTCAGAAAAAGTAAAAGATAGTTCTTGTTTACTTTACTTACATTTATTTCATAGTAAAATATTAGTGCAAGAAGAGATATAAATGCTGCCAGTAAGTAAACAATCCTAAAGTCCATTATATTATTATAAACCTCTTTTTCTAATCGTCAAATAGATTGTCCGTCTATGTTGTACGATTACACGTTTTTTAGTATATCAACACAATGACTGCCGGCTCCAACAAGTTCTGGCCGCTCTGCAATAGCCAGCTGAAAACTACAGAAGGCTTCAAATTCTTCCGGGCTCATTTCGTTGAGTTCGCGGCGCATATAATCTGCGGCTCCATCAGCAGAAATAATTTTGATTCGCTCTAAACCGGCGACTTTGTTCAAACGGTCAATATCTTCAAGGCGCACATAATCATAAAGGTCTTCTTCTGTACAGATTGTGTGGAAGTCTGGACTCAGGCCGCCCTTTGCGGCAACCTCGTTCCACTTATGTTCTTTAAAGCAGTAAGAAATTACGCTGTATTCGTTCATTACATAGGCAACAAGAATTATTCCGCCCTTTTTTGTGATGCGACGGGCTTCTGCCAGTGCCTTGAGTTTTTCTTCATCACCATGAAGGTGATAAAGCGGACCAAAGAGCAGGGTTATGTCAAAGATTTTGTCGTCAAGAAAACTAAGATTGCGTGCATCTCCCTGCCAGGTTTTTATGTTTTCGTGCTTGGCACGTAAGATTTCCAGGTTATGTTTTACGAGTTCAACAGCTGTTACGTCATAGCCCCGGTGACAGAGTTCTACGGAGTAGCGGCCGGTGCCTGCACCGATGTCGGCGATTTTGAGAGGAGAGGTGGATAATCCTAAACCGACCCTATCGGCTCGGTTTTTAACGGATTTCCAATCGTAATCGGTTTCGATACGACGCTCCGCGTCACTCAACCACCGGATGGCCTCTTCGATGTAGTGCAGGGTTGTACGGAATTCTACCTGCCCGTGGCGGGTTGTGAGACGGTGTTCTTCGTGGAATTTGTTGTAGTATTTTTCGATGTTTGTCATGGGGGTCTTAGGGGGCTATCCCCCTAGGAGAAGGGGTAGCGAGCAACGAAGTGCGAGCGAGGGGAAGGCTTTCCCCTTTTTGCTAATAGCTAATAGCTAACCGCTAAATATTCCAGGCAGCGTCAACAGCGGCTACTGCTTTTTTCTTTTCTGAATCGCTCATGAAGGACTGGAGGAAGCTGTTCTTAACAAGATCCTTGATTTCGTCCATCGTAAAGTTCAAATCTTTGTGACAAATCCAAAGTTCATCAAGCAGTGTTGTCTTAAAGAAAACCGGGTCATCAGTATTGATGTTAACGGCAATTCCTTTGTCGTAGAAAGCACGAACCGGGTGGTCCTTTGCCTTCTGAACAATTTTCTTTGTAAATGTATTTGAGGTGATACAAATCTCAATAGGAAGCTTAGTCTTTTTAAGCTCTTCCATCAATTTTTCATCCTGGATGGCAGTAATTCCGTGACCAATACGTTCTGCATGAAGATAGTTGATGGAATCCCAGATGCTTTCTGGCCCAACATCCTCACCGGCGTGAACAACAGCATGCCAGCCTTCTTTAAGAGCGCGCTCATAAACTGGGGCAAAGTCTTTTGCAGAACCTTTTGATTCTGCTCCACCAAGACCAATACCAATGATATCTTCGCAAGGGAACTGATTCAAAAGCTCGTAATTGTGCATAGCATTTTCGCAACCAAAGGTACGCGAAACATCCATAAGAAGTTTTACAGTAATTCCACGTTTTTCCTTAATCTTGCTGATTTTTTCATGGAAGATTTTTACCATATCTTCATATTTGAAGCCCATTTTTAGGAAGGAAGTAGGTGCAAAGAAAACTTCTGTATATGTAATTCCGTTTTTTACAAGATATTTTTCCAGTTCATCGAATACAATCTTAAAATCGTTTACAGAAGAATACATTCCCTGAATTTTTAAGAATGACTGAATAAAACCGTTCAAATCATTATATGAGAAAAGCTCTTTCTGCTCTTCTTTTGTCATTTCTTTTCCGAATTTATTTTTGTAAAGCTTTTTGATTCCGCTGAGAGAAATTACTGCTTCCAGATGTAGGTGCAGTTCTGCCTTTGGAACGGCTGATAAAAATGCTTTAAATTCTGACTTGTTCACTATAATCATCTCCTAACTTTTTCGCACCCGAGTTAATTTTATCACGGTTCAGAAGTTATTGCAATTAGTGTATAATATTACACTATTAATATCGGAAGAAAATAAGGATAACTTTAGAAAAAGTTTGCCAGAACAGTTTTATTGGCGTGAAGCGTGCTTTAATTCTTTTTCTTTATAGAGTTTCTGATCGGCCTTAGAAAGAAGAGTATCAAGATTAGCTTTGCCTGGGGTGAAAGAAACATTTCCAAGGCTTAAAGAAAGCGTCAGGGGCAGACCGGCTTCCTGAGAATAAATCAGATTTAACTGTTCTATTCGACTTCTGATTGTAGAGATATAGTTTTTTGTTATCCCTGTAGATAAAATTGCAAATTCATCACCACTTAAACGGCCAACAATGTCTGTTGTACGGAAGGCATCTGAAAGAACACGGGCTTCGGTTTGAATTGCAAGGTCTCCAACCCTATGACCATAAGTATCATTGATTTTTTTGAGCCCATCCATATCGGCAAAGAATACCATTCCGCTTTGGCCTGCTTTTGTGGCTCTTTTAAGTTCTTTTTCGGCCTTATCCATAAAGCCGCGGCGGTTAAGAACCTGTGTAAGCTCATCAATGCTGTTTTGAAAGTTAAGCTCCTGATTGCTTTTAAGAAGCTTTTCATTTTTTGTAGATAGTATTTCGTTTTTTGTAAGAGCCTGAGTAAAATCGTAAGCATTGGCAATGGCATTTATAATCAGTTTGAGATAAACATGATGCATCTGGAACTTTAAGTTACTCGGTTTTACAATCAGATAGCCGTACTGTTTTTCGCCTGAAAAAATAGGATGAACAATAAAAGTTCCTCTAAGATTTGACTTAATTGACTCTGGAATAAGCTGTTTATGAGGATTTGTTTCGATGCCTTTTTCATCATAAGGAATAATCTGCTGATTTTTTTCAATATAAACCCTGAGAAAAGCTTTATCCGGAATAATAATAGGATCGCTCTTTTTGAAATAAAGAGGTTTTTCATAAAGAACAACAGCCATAGATTCAAATTTCATCTGCGAAGTTATTTCTGTAAGAGAGTTGAAAAGCTCCTGCAGAGTGTGATTTGTATAGAAAGTATCAATTAAAGAATAAATTGCAACTATATCTTTTGAAGATTCTGTATATTCTTCTATCGTTCCGGAATTAATGTTATGATTTTCTACTGGATTACCTTCCTGATCGAAGCAGGTAAATGCTGTATTATTTGTTTTTACACAGCCACAGGATTGACGGTAAACGGGTTCAGCAAAAATACTGGTTTTGCGGGGAACTTTTTCTCCAAGCAGGATTTTATGGGCAACTTCTGCAGCGGCGTATCCCTGAGCTGCAATATTCTGGTCGATTGTAGAAAGAGAAGGAGATGTAAATGATGCCCGAACTGTATCATCAAAGCCAATAATCTTTACATCTTTTGGAACTTTTAAGCCAAGCGACTGCAAGGCTTTCATACAACCTTCTGCCATAAGGTCATTGGCTGCTACAAAAGCATCAACTTTTACATCTTTTTTTGATTTATATTTGTTAAGAGTGATGTTAAATGCGGCTTCGCGGATAAAAAAGGCTTCAATTTCATTATCAGGATTATATTCGAGTTTATGATTTTTCAGTGCTTTTTTGAAAGCATTTAAACGTGAACTTCCTTCTTTTGAGGAGGTTGCAGCAGCGGAAAGAAATCCGATGTTTTTACAACCATGTTTTTTTATAAGATGATCAATAACCTGATCATAGGCTTTTTCACAGTCACAAAATGTATAATGAACATTATCAAAAGGAAGGTCTGAAGCTATTGAAACAATAGGCTTTTTTGTAAAAGGTCTAAGAAAGGCTATTAATTCTTCTGGAGAAATAAAAGTTTGATAGGCACTGGTGACTATCATAATTAAGTCTATATCTTCTGCTTTGAGAAGCTCTGCAGATGTCCAGTATTGATATCCGTAAAGCCCGGGGTGGTAAAAAGGCTGGTTAGTTTGTGCAAGCACGAGCTTTACGTCTTTATCCTGAGTAAAATATGAAGCGACACCTTGAGCTATGGTAAGTGAATATTCAACTGTAAGATTATGAACGAATAAAGCAATACGTTTCATAAAATGTTCTCCATAATAATTAATTATTATGGAACAGTTTATTCAAATCCGCAATGATTTTTTTGAATTCATCACAGGCAGCCTGAACAGGTTCTGTTTTTGCCATATCTACGCCTGCAATTTTAAGGCTTTCAATAGGATAACGTGAACCGCCGCTCTTGAGGAACTTAAAGTAATCTTCACGTTCGGCTTCTCCGCCATTTGTTACGCGTTTAGCAAGGGCAAGAGCCGCAGAAATACCTGTCGCGTATTTATAAACATAAAAGGCAGTATAGAAATGAGGAATTCTAAGGCCTTCCATGTCGCTGTTGGCTTCAAAAGTCATTTCAGGACCAAAATAAAGCTCCAGAAGTTCGCGGTAAGTCTTGCGGAGCAATTCTGCAGTGAGAGGAGTACCATTTTCTACGAATTCGTGAGCTTTAAGTTCGAACTCGGCAAACATTGTCTGGCGGAAGAGGGTTGCAAGAATATCATCTGCACGCATAGAAAGAAGATATTTTTTCATTTCTTCATCTTTTGCGTTTTTATAAAGGTATTCAAAAAGCAGTTCTTCGTTGAAGGTCGAGGCAACTTCAGCTTCGAAAATCGTGTAGTCGTAGCACATAAAAGGATTATTGTGAACAGAATACCAGCTGTGCATACTGTGTCCGCCTTCGTGTGCCATAGTGAACACGTCGCGGATGTTTTCTTCGTTGTAATTAAGCAGAATATATGGATTTCCAACGTAACAGCCTGAGCTGAAGGCACCGCTTCGTTTTCCGATATTTTCGTAGCGGTCTGCCCAACCGTTTAAAAGACCAGCGCAGAGCCGGTCGGTGTATTCGGCTCCGAGCGGCGCGAGTGCGGCACGGCAGAGTTCTACGGCCTGTTCATAAGTTGTGTTTGATTTTACTGATTTAACTAATGGTACGTATACGTCGTAATGGCGGAGTTCTCCCTTAGCAAGCCCAAGGACTTCGCGGCGCAGTTTGTAATAGTCGTGGAGGGCTGGAAGATTCTGATGTACACAGTCGATTAAGTTATGATAAACAGCGACTGGAACTTTGTTGCCATAGAGTGCCATTTCGAGAGAGCTCTTGTAGCCGCGGGCGCGCATGCTGAAAACATCCTGATTAACAGAGCCGGCGTAAAGGGCTGCAATAGTGTTCTGGTGCTCTTCGTATTTTGCATAGAATTTTTTATATGCTTCTTCTCGTACCTTACGGTCCTGAGAATGCATGAAAACTCCCCAGGTGGTTTCTGTAAGCTGTTTTTCTTCGCCGTCTTCGGTTACAGTTCCGAAGGTTTTATTCATATCTACATTAGTAAGTACGCTGAAGGCAGTTTCTGCAGTTTGTCCAGGCTGCATAGCAAGAGAAAGAATGCGTTCTTCTTTTTCGCTTAGAATATATTGCTTAAAGTGTAAAAGTTTTTCTATATAAATGCGATAATCTGCGAATTCTTTTGTGCTTATCCATTTACGAAGCTTTGTTTCATCAATTTCTTGAATTTCAGGATCAACAAAACTGAGTTCCGCCTGCATTTGTGTGTAAGCCATCATAGCACGACCGTCGCGGTCCGTAGCCTTAGAATCATCTTCATCTGCTTCGTGCTGGAGAGAGGCATAATGATAAACAGTTTCCATAACAAGGTTTGCGGCTTCCAGTTCTTTAAGGGCTGCAAGCAGTGTTATTGCAGATTCACCAAGGCGGCCTTTGTAGGCAGCTGCTTTTTTTGTAAGCTCTGGAAGGGATTTTAAGGCTTTTTCCCATTCATCATCAGATTTATAGATTGATGATAAATCCCATTTGTCTTTTGCTGGAACGTCTTTTCTGGCTGGTATAGTCTTTGCACACATATATTAATAATCCTCTATTTCCTTCATTACTGCCAGGTCATCAATACGACCCGGATAAGCTTTAATAACTTCTTCATAAACTTTAATTGTCTTTTTTACATGAGTTTCAATACTGAATCTTTTTGTAATTTCAAGGCTCTTTTGACCAAAGGCTTCAATTTTTTCTTTGTCGCCCGCAAGTTCAAGAATCTTCTTTTCCATTTCCTCTTCAGAATCTGTGAGATAGCCGTTCACTCCTTCGAAAACAGAATCAAGATAACTTTCGTCACGGCGAACAATAATAGGAAGCCCTGAAAGCTGAGCTTCAAGAATAGTCATAGAATGCATTTCAGAAAGGGATGTTGTAACAAAGATATCAGCGCTTTCATAGTATTCACTAACCTTTGTCCACTCAATAAAGCCTGTAAAAATAATGCTTTTGGCTTTGATTTCCTGCTCTCCTTTTTTCAGCATATCTTCATAGGCAGGCCCGTTTCCTACAAATACCATTTTGATTTTTGGATTCTTTTTGATTACATTCTGGCAAACCTGCATAAGTTCGAGAACGCGTTTTTCTTCACCAATTCTTCCTACAAAAAGAAGCATTGTTTCATCCGGTTTAATGCCATAAGATTTACGAAGAGCTTGTTTTTCTTCATCTGATATATGGGTTTTCTGGAATTTTTCTTTATCAATTGCATTTGGAATAATTACAGAAGGAATGTCAGGAAGCATTCCCGGCTGCTTAAAGTAATTACGTGCCTTTGTAGAAACGCCAATCAGAGAATTAAACTTTCCATAATATTTTTTCATAATTCCATTTATGATTCTTGGAGAGATTAATTTACCAAAGGCAAGATAGTATTTATAGAAATCTGTCCACATTGTGTGAGTAGTACAGATTGCTGGTATTTTTAAAATTTTTGCTGCACGAAGACCGGCTTTTCCCAAACCAAATTCTGTGTGACAGTGAATGATATCTACTTTATTGCTTTTAAGATATTTGATTAAAGGATGCATTGCGGGAATACTTAAAAACTGGTCTGTTCCAAGACCTAAGGCAACAGATTTTGTTCTATAAATATCAGGATCGTAAGTTTCGTATTCATCTGTTGTTTCTACCGTGACAAGAATAACCTTGTGTCCCATCTTTTTTAACTGTTCTTGAAGCTGTACAACTACAGTTACAATTCCAGATTTTGTTGGAAGGTAACTGTCAGAAAATAATGCGATAGTCATAATGAATTTATTATATAACTTTTCGTTATGTATGTCATTCCAGAAAAAGATAATCAGTAAAGTATATACTACTGATTTTTCCCAGAGCAAGATCCGAGTTGATTTCTTCTATTATAATTTCAACAATTTTCTCTTCGGTTTCGGTAAGAAGCTGATTCTTTGTACGGGCAGAAAAATAAGCCTGAAAAATTCCTTTAATAGAACCGCTCTTTCGTGAAAGCTCTTCATAAAAAACAGTGTCGCCGGCAGGGTAGGCAAGCCATGGAGTAATAACCATAAGAGAGCCGCCTTCTTCTGAATCTGCGGAAGCACAGGAAATACGAATGGTACCAAGTTCAAAATAAGAGACTTCTTCTGTGTTGGAAGGTGCCATAAGACTAACCGCTTTTCCCTGTGAAATCAGAGCCTGTGGAGTTTTGTTCTTTTTTCCGGTTAGACCTATAATTGTGCCAATCAAAATAAAAGCAAGAATACCAGCTATAATGCACAAAAGAATTTTATTAAGTAAGGTATTGTCCCCGCTCTCTTTGCTGTCGAATTTACTGTCCATTTTATTCTCTTTATTTTGCAAAAGGTGAAAGTAGTGCTGCAAGACGTCCCGTTGCACGTGCTGTAATATGTACACCGTCATCAAGCCATTCTTCTTTTTCTATACAACCAGCTTTTTTAAGTTCGTTTATCAGGGCACCCTGGGTAACCGGAAGAATATAGTCTGCGACTTCACCATAAAGAAGTTCATAAATCTTTGTTTTAAGGTCGAGGAAGCCGATTTCTTCTTTTGCACTTATCAGAATTGCATCAGGGAATTTGAGACGAAGCTTTTGCAGAGTATGCTTTTCATCTTCTGCTTTATCAACCTTGTTCAAAAGAATAAGACGCGGATTTTTATCTGCACCGATATCTTCAAGAACTGAGCAAACTGTCTCATACTGGGCTTCCGCCTCCGGGTCAGAAGAATCTAAGACCAGCAAAAGCAGGTCTGCGTAAACAGCTTCTTCGAGAGTAGACTTAAAGGCATCAATCAGGTGGTGCGGAAGATTGCTTATAAATCCTACTGTGTCGGTAATAAGAACTCCGGCACTGTCGTTTAGAGGCAATTTACGGGTAAGCGGGTCCAGAGTTGCAAAAAGTTTGTTTTCAACATAGGCATCGGCGTTGGTAAGGGCGTTGAGAAGAGATGATTTGCCCGCGTTCGTATAACCAACGAGCGCACAGGAAGGCATCTTGTCGCGCTGCTTGCGTTGAGTCTGCCGGTTAAGCTCGATTTCTGCCAGTTCTTTTTTTATAGCACTGATTTTTTCGCGGACTAAACGCTGGTCGAGCTCAAGCTGAGTTTCTCCGGCTCCCTTTGCACCAAAAGCTCCACCGCGTTGTCTAGCAAAATCCTTGTTCATGTGAGCAAGGCGCGGAAGAGAGTAGGAAAGGCGGGCAAGTTCAACCTGAAGAACTGCTTCTTTAGTCTGGGCGCGCTGTCCAAAAATCCGGATAATAACTTCCTGGCGGTCAAAGCAGGAAATACCCGAGAGTTCTTCCCAGTTTCTCTGCTTTCTAGGTTCCAGGTTAAAATCAAAAATTATACAATCGGCTTCTATCTGTTTTGCAAGTTCAGCGATTTCCTGTGCTTTTCCCTTGCCAATTCCATAAGCCGGGTGTACTTCCATGCGGGTAAGTGTGAGACGCTGAATTACATCCATACCGAGTGTAAGCACCAGACCTTTGAGTTCCTGTAAATCATTTCCAGGCTCACCCACAAGTAAAGCACGTGGAAGAGCTGTTTCTTCTTTCTCTACATCAATCATTGTTTTTAAGTTTACCTCAAAAGTGTTCTTTCCGCAAATAATTTTCCATCTTGACAAAAAGTCATATTTTGTCATAACGTATAATAAGAGAGGATTAAAATGAACGTATTAAAAAAATCTATTGTCGTATTTTTCAAACCTGTTTTAAGCTTGCAATTCCGCTTCTGCCTTATCGTGATCCAAAAATTCTGAATTCAATAGAAGAATTGCCAGCTGAGTTTAAGAAAAAAAGATTTCTACTGTTATGCTTGTTACTGATTTTCAGCTGCGTACACTTACCCGAAATCTTGAAGAACTGCTTCCTCAAAATGGAATAAAATGTATTGTTTATGATAAAACCCGTCCAAATCCAACTGTTTCGAATGTCGAAGAAGCTTTACAGATTTAAAAAGAAAACAACTGTAAAGGTTTGATTGCTTTTGGAGGAGGTTCTTCAATGGACTGTGCAAAGGCAGTTGGAGCCAGAGTAGCCTGTCCTCGAAAGCCGCTTTCAAAAATGAAGGGGATTCTCAAAATCAGAAGAAAGATTCCTTTTCTTGCTGCTATTCCTACTACCGCAGGTACAGGAAGTGAAGTTACTGTAACTGCAGTAATCACAGATGAAAAGACAAATTATAAATATCCTATGAGCGATTTTCCTCTTATTCCAAAGGTTGCAGTTCTCGATCCAAAGGTTACCTTTACTCTTCCTAAATCGCTTACTGCTTCGACTGGTGTTGATGCACTTACTCATGCCGTAGAAGGACGAAATATGCTTATGGCTTCGCACCTTGCAGGTGGAGCTTTTTCGCGTTCTTATGTTGGTTATGTACACGCGGTTGCACATTCGTTAGGTGGAGCTTACAATATTCCTCATGGGCTTGCTAATTCTGTTTTACTCCCTGTTGTCCTTAAACGCTACGGTCCTAAGGTATACAAAAAACTCAAGCAGCTTGCTGTAGCCGCAGGTCTAGCAGATAAAAATGATTCAGCCGGCAGATTGAAGAGCTCAATGCCAGAGAGCTGGAACAGTTTTATTATGATGTAATGGAAAAGAATGAAGCTGACAAAAAGTCAGATAAGAACAATTAGTCAAAAGATATAAATCAGGAGAAAGAAAACTATGACAGAAGCGGAAATCAAAACTATCATTACAAAGCAAAGAGATTTTTTTGCAAAAGGTGAAACTCTTCCTGTAGCTAAAAGAATTGCTGCACTTAAAAAACTTTATGGTACCGTAAAATCTCATGAAAAAGAAATTACAGACGCACTTACATCAGATCTTGGAAAGAGTGTTCTGGAAGGTTTTATGTGCGAGGCTGGTCTTGTAATGAGCGAGATTTCCTATATGATAAAACACACCCGTAAGTTTGCGAAGGATTCTTCACGCGTTACCTGCCTTACAAATTTTGCTGCAAAAAGTTTTGTAAAATCATCGCCTTACGGAAACGTTTTGATTATGAGCCCGTGGAATTATCCTTTTCTTTTGACTATTGATCCGCTCGTAGATGCAATTGCAGCAGGAAATACCTGTGTTGTAAAGCCAAGTGCTTATTCTCCTGCAACAAGTGCAATTATTGCAAAACTGATTTCTGAATGCTTTGAACCTGACTACGTTGCTGTTGTTACAGGTGGTCGTGCAGAAAATACCTGCCTTCTTGAACAGAAGTTTGATTATATTTTCTTTACGGGAAGTCAGGGGGTAGGAAAAGAGGTTTTGAGAAAAGCTGCTGAATATCTTACTCCGGTTACGCTGGAGCTTGGAGGAAAATCTCCTTGTATCATTGATTCATCTGCAAAAGTTGCACTTGCCGCAAAAAGAATTACCTGGGGAAAATATTTAAATTGTGGCCAGACCTGTGTTGCTCCAGATTATGTTTTGTGCCATGAAGCTGTAAAAGATAAATTTATTTCTGAACTTAAAAAGCAGATTAAACTTCAGTTTGGTGAAAATCCCCTTGAAAACAAAAATTATGGAAAAATCATTAATGCAAAACATTTTGAGCGAGTATGCGGTTTGATTGATGCTGCAAAAGTTGCAGCAGGTGGAAAATCAAATGCAGAAACTCTGAAAATTGAGCCTACTGTTCTAGATAATGTTAGCTGGGATGATGCTGTAATGGGCGAAGAGATTTTTGGACCTGTTTTGCCTGTTCTTACTTATAAAACTGAAGAAGAGTTGTATCAGATTATAAACGCTCACCAGAAACCTCTTGCTCTTTATCTTTTTACTCAGAATAAAGGACTTCAAAAAAGAGTTATGACCCGCTGTTCTTTTGGTGGTGGCTGTATAAATGATGTCGTTGTTCATCTTGCAACAAATAATATGGGCTTTGGTGGAGTAGGTGAAAGCGGTATGGGAGCCTACCATGGAAAAGTTGGTTTTGATACCTTTAGTCATAAAAAGAGTATTGTTGATAAAAAGACCTGGATAGACGTAAACATGCGTTACCAGCCTTACACAAAATCAAAGGAAACATTCTTAAGACTCTTTTTGAAATAATCTCTTCTTAAACCCGTGCAGAAATCGCCCCTTTATGCCGATAATATAAGGGTAAAAATGACTTCTGGCCAGAAGATTGCTTTCAGCCTCTTGGTTGCCATGGGCTTGTTTGCTGTTTTTGTACTGTCGTTGAACTCTAAGCTTTTTAATGAGCTTGAAACCAGGTTCTATACGCAGTCAAAAATAGAACAGAATACAGGGCAGCTGGATAGGGTTTCTGAAGGTTGTGATTCGTACATTACGAAAATTCTCAATTTAACTGAAAAAGGTGAAAATGCCTGGGTAAAGAATGCCTCTGTTCGCAGCTTTTATGTGCAGAATGCATCCGAAAGCGATGTTATGACACGCAGACGGCTTACCGAACAGCTTTTTGCTGAAATTCCGGCCCTTAGCGGCATCAGAATCGTGGATAAAAACGGGCGAAACCTTCATTATAGTTCTTTTGACGATACTGATTTATTGAAACAAAGCGGAATCACAAAAATCTATAAAAATTACAATGACATTACTAAAGATGCTGACGAGATTCCATTTGAACAGCTTTCTAAGCTTGTAAGTGAAACAAAATCTGTGCTTCTTTTTGACCAGAGTCGTAACCGTATTGTGCTAAGCGTGCCTTTCTGCTGGGTGGATGGAATTTATTCTGGTGTGAGCCTCTTTTACCTGAGTATCAATGAGATTGAAAAAGAACTTAATGCCAGCGATATTATTCCAATTGGTCAGAATGCGCTTATTATTTCTGATTCTGATTTTAGCGGTGGTCTTGTTCTGAATATTCCTTATGGGGAAAAGAAGAGTTTTGAAGAGCCTGTAAAACAATACTGGAAAAAACATGTTTCTGCACAGCAGCCGGAAAAACTTCTGGAAATGCCTGACGGGCGTTTTTATCTTGCACTTTCGAGCAACCGTAATGGAAAGATTCAGGTGAGTGCGGTTTATCCAAGTAATTTGTTTGAACTTTCAAAAGAAATTCGTATTCTCATTTATATCTGTATTTTCATTTCGATTCTTCTGATTGTTTTTTTGATTTTCAGTTTCTTCCGTGATCCTGTGGTTACTCTTCAGAAACGAATTAAGAAGATTCAGCTTGGACTGATAGAAAATTATATTGACGGAAAAGAAAAGCGTGAGTGGGGTGACATTGCACGACAGTTACGCGGCCGTAAAAATGATTTAAGCACTGAAATAATCAGAAGTCTGCATGTGCATTCAAAAAAGCGCAGAGATGAGCTTTCTGAGTATCTTGATAAAAACTGGGATGAAATTTTCTCTATTTTTGAAACTAAAGCGGGAACCTCGTCTGGTGCATCTGGTGCCGTTGGAGCTGCAGGTACTGCAGAGCTTACAGGTACTTCAATTGCTGAGATCCGTCGAATGCTGGAAGAAGTTTTGCAGTGCAGAAGTTTTGCGGTTCCTGTAGCAGCTGCAGCTCCGGTTTCTGTTGCACCGGCAGAAGATGTTGATGAACTTGAGGAAGTTGAAGAATTATCGGAAGACGCAGAAGAGCTTGAAGAACCGGAAGAAATTGAAGAGGTTGAAGAGCTTGCAGAAGACGTTGAAGATTTAGACGAAGTAGAAGAGCTTACTGAAGATGTTGATGAAGCAGAGGAAGTAGAAGAACTTACCGAAGAGGTTGAAGATCTAGACGAAGTAGAAGAGCTTACTGAAGATGTTGATGAAGCAGAGGAAGTAGAAGAACTTGCAGAAGACGTTGAAGATTTAGACGAAGTAGAAGAGCTTGCAGAAGAAGTTGAAGATCTAGACGAAGTAGAAGAACTGGCTGAAGATGCAGAAGAAATAGATGAAGTAGAAGAACTCACCGAAGAAGTTGAAGAAACTGATGATGTTGAGGAACTTACTGGCGAAGCTGAAGAAGTAGAAGAAGATGCCGACGAACTTGAGGTTTTCGAAGAATATGTTGAACCTGCTCCATTCAACGCATTTATGGCTAATCTTGCTCAAACAAAGAAAGAATATAAGCCTTCAAATGATACATATTTTGCCTCAGATAAATTTGCAACAGTAGAAAATCTTTATGCAGAAGAGCTTAAGCTTGGAAACTTTGATGATGTAATCAATAAAACAAAAACATCGCCGCTAGAGATTAAGTTTTTCCCAATTCCTGCTTATAGTAAAGACGAAATAATTGTAGAAACAGAAACACTTGAAATCTCAGAAAATTCAGAAAACACAGACAAGTCAGAATCTGTTGAAGAACTGACAGAAGAAGTTCCCTCTTATCTTGATGAACCAGATTTTTCTATGATTGGCTTTGGAGATAACTATGCTCAGGAAATTCCTGAGCTTGAAGCAGCAAATGCCATAGTTGAAGAAGATGGTGTGTACAGTATTGCAGAAAATCTTGAATATACAAATGTCGTACAGGATCCGGAGTTTAAGGAACTTGTAGATTCAATTCTCGGATAAATTACAATATCAGATACAGCGGGCCGTAGTTACTGCAGGGCTCCGCATTATAAACAAAAATCCCGAATTTTTGGCTCCCAGTCACGGATGCGTGATTCAAAACCGCGCAATAATGCGCTACACGCTTTTTGTGGTATAGAAACTATTGAACTGCCGCTTCGCAGCAGCCACAAAAAGAGTGTTTTTGAACCACGCCCCGCTCCTTCGCGCCAACATTACGGAAAAGCGTTTATAATGCGGAAGCCCTGGTAGTTACTGCCGTTAACTTTTCTATTTTATAATATTTCATTATAATCATTCTATGCAGATAGAATTAAACAATCTTGTGAGAATTTATGATTCAGCAGATGGACTTTCAAAAGTAGCTGCAGTAAATGGAATCTCACTTACAATTCCTTCAAATCAGATTTTTGGAATTATAGGAAAGAGTGGCGCGGGAAAATCTTCTCTTGTGCGCCTTATCAGTATGATGGAAAAGCCGGATAGCGGCGAAGTTTTGTACGATGGTAAAAGGGTAGATAACCTGGATGAAAAAGAACTGGTTATGCGCCGCCGCCGAATCGGTATGATTTTCCAGAACTTCAATCTTTTTTCTTCACGTTCAGCAGGACAGAATATTGCTTATCCTATGGAAATCTGTGGAGTTCCAAAAGATGAAATTGACCGCCGTGTAGACGAGCTTCTCGAAATTGTAGAACTTTCAGACCGCAAGAATGCACGTATCAGCACTCTCAGTGGCGGCCAGAAGCAGCGAATTGCAATTGCCCGAGCCCTTGCAAACAAGCCGGATGTTCTTTTTTGTGATGAAGCAACTAGTGCACTTGACCCGCAGACAACAACATCAATCTTAAACCTTATCAGAAAAATTCAGAGTCAGATGAATCTGACTGTTGTAATGATTACACATCAGATGGAAGTTGTACGCGATGCCTGCAGTCAGGTAGCTGTAATCAACGAAGGTAAACTTGTGGAAGTTGGCTCTGTAAACGACATCTTCTTAAATCCAAAGAGTCCTGTTACAAAAGATTTTATCTCGCATATTGGAAGTGACCGTAAGCCGGAATCTGACGGTTCTGATATTGTACGCTGGTCAAACGAAGGCGGCGAGTATGAACTTAGCTTCCCGAGCGAAAAACAGGGGGCTCCGGTGCTCAGTACAGTCGCTAAGAAATTTGATATAGAATTCAATATCCGTGCAGCTGGTGTTCAGCATCTTACAGAAGGGGATATTGGAAAGATGATTGTAGACTTTACAGGTTTTCAGATTTCAGAAGCTCTCGAATATCTTCGCAGTCAGAATATTATTGTAGAAAAGGCAGGTGTGTAGTATGAGTCCGGAATTAATTAAATACTTTTCTGTAATCGGTGAAGCAACCTGGCAGACTCTTGTAATGGTTTTGTTTTCAACTATATTCAGTATGATTCTTGGAATTCCACTTGGAATTTTACTTTGTACGAGTGATCCTGCTTCTGGTCTGCGCCCTCATAGAATTTTGAATCAGATGCTCTCTGTTATTATTAATATTCTTCGTGCAATTCCTTTCGTAATTCTTGTAATTTTACTTTTTCCTTTTACTCGTGTAATTGTACACACAGCAATCGGAACAAAAGCTTCTATTGTGCCTCTTACAATTGCGGCAGCACCTTTTGTTGCCCGTGTAATTGAATCAAGCCTTAAGGAAGTGGATCCTGGTGTTATTGCAGCAGGCCGTTCAATGGGGTCAACAGACCGACAGTTGATTTTTAAGATTCTTTTGCCAGAAGCTCTGCCTTCTATTGTGAATGGAGTTACACTTACAATTATCAATCTGATTGGTTACTCTGCAATGGCAGGAACTGTTGGCGGAGGTGGCCTTGGTGATGTTGCAATCCGTTATGGTTACCAGCGTTATCGTGTTGAATACATGGTAGGTTCGGTTGTAATTATTCTTGTACTTGTAGAAATCATTCAGCTGATTGGTACACGAATAAGCAATAAGATGCAGGCTATGCGCTAGAAGTGATAAACGACATTTTAGACCATGCCTGAAAAAAAGAGCCTTGTTACAAACTGGTTGCAGTATAACTCAAAGTGTAACAAGGCTTTTTTATTTATGCGGCTAAAACACAGTCGCTTTAACTGATATAAGTCTGCATTAACTGCACAAACAGATAAATCTTTTTATAAACATCTACGCTGAATTCTTTAAGAGGTGTTTCAAAGAATTTTTCCAGTTCTTTCCAGTTCTGTACGATTACAGGTTTTTGAAGAACATAGTCTTCAATAAGCTGTTTAATTGTTTTTCCAATTATAATAAGACTTTGAGTACCCTGAATAATATAGCCGCGTGCCATTTCATTTGCATCAGATACTACTCTGTTAATTATGTTTTCGGCACCAGCATCGTGAGCTGTCTTTGGAAGCAGGGTTTTAACTTTGACACCCATAGAGCCTTCTTCTGCCATCATTTCATCAAGGGCTGTTACTTCGTCAGAAAGTTTTAGCAGCTCCTGATATGCGTTTGACATTGGTGCAGAAAGGCTAGCATCCCACTGACCACGGATTACTACAACATCATAATATTCGCGGATAGTCTTTTTAACAAATTCAACGAGGAAGGTTTTGAGGTAGTTGAGTGGTTCAACGTATTCAAGAACGGAAAGTGATTTTTTTTCAAGAGGTGCATTAAAATCAGCAGTAAAGTATTTAAGGCTTTGAGGAGTTGCAGTTCCAAAAATCTGCATACAGATTGAAGATGCCTTAGATTCTTTCTGTTCAACTTCAATTTTTTGCAAAAGCACATGAGTATCATTTTCAATTTTTTCGATGTAAGGCTCAATAATTGGAGCATGATGATAGGAAATCTTAGTCTCATAAGCAAAATCTTCAGCCAGATGCTGTACAATCATGTCCAGTGATTTTGAAGTCTGAATACTCTTGATTTTGGCAATGATTTTTTTCCAGTTTCCTGGAGAAACAAGTTCCTTACTCTGAGTAGCCTTGAACATTTCAAAAAGCGGATTCCAGTCAATAGAATCATCAGTAATGCTGTAGGCAACAGCAAGAAAATCCTTTAAGTCATCAAGAATATATTCACCATTTACTTTTTCAAGACGTGGAAGAGCATTGAAAGAAAACTCTTTATACGATGAATCATATTTCTTCAGAATCATATAGAAATCAAAGGTACAGAAATCCTGAAAGATAGAAAAAGATTTCTCAATTGCATCAGCCTTTGAAGCCTTTGTTTCATTAAAATCATTTGTGAAAACCTGAAGTTTGTGTTCAATATCCTGTTTGAGTTTTACAATAGGAACAGTTTTTGCAAGTTCGAGAATTTTCTGTTCATCAAGCTGCTCAAGAAGGGCAAGCTGATTTTCAGACATTATGTAATTGATTATCTGGCGTTTAAAAATTGCCGGATTCTGTGTGTTTCGGAAATAAGTCTGAGCAGGAGAAACAGCTTTATATAAATCAAAAATCAGTTTTCCAAATGGAGCCAGCATTTCTCCTGTTGCAGGACGATAAAAAGTATGATATTTGGTTTTCGAAATTGTTTTAGCCAGATTCTTGAGCCGGCGTTTTTTCTCTGCCTCAGGATTTGAAGATTTAAATAACGATGAAAGCAGCGACTGGAAAAAGCTTTCTTTTTCTGCCGGTTTTTTTGATGAAGCATTAACTGTTGTATTTTTCTTATCTTCCATATTTGTATATAATATGGTAAAAACTGCAATAATTCAAGGATAAGTTATGGTTGACAGGATAACTTAAAGTCGCTTTACTTTAATAAAATAATGTTATTCATTATTGAAACGTTATTACTGTAACGTTGTTTTTGAGTCAAAGGAGTTTTTATGAAGAAAATTTTACTGACACTAGTTGCTGCACTTATGTTTATATCTGCAGCGTATTCTTATAATCCGCCTGCCGGTGGTGAGGATTTAAGCCTTCTGGCAAGTCCATCAAATCTTTCTCTGGCAAACTCTGTAACTGGTGGTGCACTGTTTAATGCAGGAGCGGATTCTATTCTGGTGAATCCGGCACTTACTGCAGGAGAGCAGCGTGTTAATCTTCAGGCTGCTTATACATTCCTTTATTCTGCAGAACATAAAAATGAAACGAAGATTGGTTCTGCTTTCCAGACAGGAATTCTTATTCCTTTCAAGCTCTACATTTTCAGCGGTTATGTGAATGGAACTTTTTCTCCATTCCAGGAAATGCATCTTGGTAATTCTATAAACTTCAGAGCTGGTCTTTCTAAAGAAATTACAAATAAGCTTTGGGTTGGAATTGCTGCAGGTGGTGGATATGCCTGGACTTACGGAAATGACTGGTCTTTGTATGGAGACCTTGGTATGCTCTACAGACCTGGTGATTTAGGCTTCCTTCATGATTTCCGTTTTGCCCTTTCAGTTCAGAATCTTGGAAAGATGTATGACAAGGTTGAACGCGCAGGAATCAGTCTGGATGCAAAAAATACTCCGTATCCAACACTGGCAACCTTTAGAACTGGAGTTGCAGCAACTTTGCTTGAAACAGAAATTGCAAAAATCGGTTTTGGAATTGATGTGGCAACACCTTGCTTCCAGAATATCATAGCAAGTGCAAATGCTCAGGTTTCATTTAAGGATGCTTTTGTAATCAGCATTGGTGAAAAATTCAATCTTATGGAAACAATCAACGGAAAGAACAGCTTTATTCCTTCTGTTGCCGTTCTCTTTAAGTTCTCATTTGATGTGAAGAACAATTCATATCTTGAAAGCAATGGCTGGAGTCAGAGTGAAATGACAGTTTCTGCCGGCTACAAGAATCTTTATAGTACTGTACATGCTATTTCTGCCGGAGTAGATATTGACCTTGGTATGGCCGATAACGAAGCTCCTAAGATTGTTGTCTGGGACAACGAGTAGCGGATAAAAGGAGTAGAAGATGAATAAGAAGATTTTTATTTCCGGCTTCTTTATGGCCGCAGTTTTAGTTTCTGCAGTTGCAGATACAAAATATATTTCTCCGAACAGTGATGGTGTTCAGGATGAACTTGTTATTCCATTGAAGATTTCTGATAAGCGTTATGTACAGGCGTGGAGCCTTGTGATTATGGACTCACAGCATAACGTTGTTCGTACAATTGAAAATAAAATTGCCCGTCCTTCAAAAATGACCTTTAAGGCTTTCTTTAAGCAGCTTTTTACACCAAAACAGGGAGTTGCAATTCCTGATACAATTACCTGGAATGGTGCAATGAATAACGGTGAAACAGCACCTGATGGTACCTACTATTATTACATTACTGCAACCGACGATAACGGCAACTCTGGTAAGACAAAAGAATACGAAGTTGTTATCGATACTGTTGCTCCTGATGTTGAACTTGCACAGCCTTCAGACAAGATTTTTGGTGAAGGTGCTAAGGCTGCCCTTAAAATCAAACAGACCGGTTCTGTTGAAGATGAATGGGTTGGAAAATTCCGCTCTGCAGATGGAACTGTAGTAAGAACTGTAAAATGGGTAAATGCAGAACCAGCTGAATTCCAGTGGAAGGGTACTGATGATCAGGATGCCCAGGTATTTGATGGCGTTTATTCTTATGAGATTTCTGCAACAGACCGTGCAGGTAATACATCTCTTCCTGCTTCAATCACAAATATTATTTATTCGGCAGAAAAACCTGCAACCAATCTTTATGTAAAAGGTTCACGTTATTTTTCTCCAAATACAGACAGCAAGACTTCTAATGTTGCTCTTGATCTTACAATTCCTGTTCCGGAAGAAAAAAGTGGAAATAAACTTGTTGAATGGGCTGTTACTGTAAAGGATAAGGCTGGAAAGGCTGTTCGTACTTACAATCAGACAAACTCTGGTGATATTCCTCCTTCATCAATAATTTTTGACGGTAAAGATGATAGTGGAAAACAGCTTAAAGATGGTGAGTACCAGGCTGTAGTAACTGCAAAGTATCTTAATGGTTATGAGCCGGATCCTATTTCTTCTCCGGTACTTGTTCTTGATACAGATAAACCTGCAGCTCAGATTGTTGCTTCAGAAAAGGTATTTGGTGCTGGTGCAAAAGATTCTGTAAAGTTCTCTATTATGCCGGTTCCATCTTCAGGTTCTACAGTTCCTTCATGGAAGGGTGAGATTCAGAGTTCAGATGGCAAGGTTGTTAATTCTTACGACTTTGGAGAATATCCGCCAGAAGAAGTTGTATGGAATGGTATTTCTTCTGATGGAACAATTGCAGAAAAAGGCCAGTATCGTTTCGTGCTTTCTGGAACAGACCTTGCGGGAAACACTGGTGTGAGCCAGACTACAGAGCTTGTAACTTTTGATACAACTGAAGCTCAGCTTCTTCTTGCAGTTTCAGATACAGCTTTCTCTCCAAATGGAAACAAGGTAAAAGATACAATTACATTTACTCCGGTTACTGCAACAAAGGATGTAGTTTCTTACGATTTTACAATCAAAAATAAAGCTGGAAAAGCTGTGTATACGGTAAAAGAAAGCAAGAAGCTTCCTGTGAACTTTGTATGGGATGGAAAAGATGATTCAAAGATTCTCTGTTCAGACGGAATGTACTTTGCCCAGCTTTCTGTTCTTGCAGCAAACGGTTCTACAGCTTCCGCTTCTACTCAGAACTTTGAGCTTGATACTCTTGCACCTAATCTTACTGCAGAAACACCATGGAGCTTCTTTGCTCCATCAGGAAACGGTGCTCAAAAAAATATTCCGGTTACTATAAAGGAATGTTCTGCTGAAAAGCTTTGGGTAGCAGAAGTTCGTGATGCAAAAGATAAGGCTGTTAAGAAGTTCTCTTGGAATGGAAGTAAAGAAAGCTTTGCATGGGACGGAACTGATGAATCAGGAAATCTTGCTGCAAACGGAAAATATAATATCGTAATTTTCTCAACTGATGATGCAGGAAACAGCTTTAGTACAGAGCTCAAGGGAATTACTCTTGATAATCGCGAAACAAAGGCTTACATCACAGCAGAGTACGAAGGAATCTCTCCTAATAATGACGGCTACCTTGATACTCAGAAGTTTGAAATTCGTACTTCTGTAGCAGACAATATTAAGAACTGGAACTTTGATGTTCGTAAGGAAGACGGAACAAGCGTATATGCACTTTCAGAAAAAGACAGTGCAAATCTTCCGGCTGCAATCAACTGGAATGGTGCTGGAAAAGATGGTCTTGCCTGTGAAGGAACCTTTACAGGTACACTCGAAGTTGTTTATAACAACGGCAATAAGGTAAGCGCAGTTTCATCTCCGTTTATCTGTACTGCAACTGCTCCAAAACTTACAGTTAAGACTGCTCCTGAATACTTCAGCCCTGATAATGACGGCGTAGATGATGATCTTTATATTAAGCTTGCAGGATCTACTAAAGCTAAGATTAAGAACTGGTCTTTCGTAATCAAAGATCCAAAGGGTAAGGATTTCTGGAAGACTTCTGGAAAGAGCCAGATTACGGAAAGAATTATCTGGGACGGTTTAAGTAACCTTCAGAAGGATGTAAATGGAAATGCAGAACGCGTTCAGTCTGCTATGGACTATCCTTATGAGTTTACTGTAACTGATAATCTCGGAATGACTTCAACTGTAAAAGGTGTAATTCCTGTTGATGTACTTGTAATTCGTGACGGTAACCTTTTGAAGATGGCTGTTCCTTCAATCATCTTTGAATCTGATGCAGCTAACTTCCAGACTGCAAATGCTAAACTCGATGCTGATAAGGTTTCTAACAACATTAAGGTATTGAATCGTATTGCAGACATTCTTAAGAAATTCAAGGATTATAAGGTTACTATTGTAGGACACGCTAATAAGATTACTGACAATCCTGAAGAAGAGACTGTTGATAATCTCGCACAGTGGGGACGTGCTTCAATGCCACTCTCTAAGGAACGTGCAGATGCAATCAAGGTTTATCTGACAAAACGTGGTGTAAATGCTGCTGCTCTTTCTACAGAAGGAATGGGTGGTACAAAGCCTGTTGTTAATCCTAAGGATAAGGATAATAACTGGAAGAACAGACGTGTAGAGTTTATTCTTCAGAAATAGTAATAATAGCAAATCCGTTAAAGAAAACTGCGAAAACGTGGAGCAGTTTTCTAGGATTTACTACTAAATATTATATCCATCATAATATCTTCCGGTGTTGTGGGAAGGTCTGGCAGAATCTGCTGGCTGAAGCATACACCGGATTTTTTTATATCAAAAATCTGTGGAAGCTGGGAAAGATATATATCGTAAAAACCTTTGCCGCGCCCCAGACGTTTTCCATCCTTTGTAAAGGCACGGCCAGGAACAAGAATCAAGATGTGTTCAGTCGGATTGTCATGAGGCGTAATATCTACAAAGTTGGAAGAATGTGCTGCCGGTGAATATTCATTTATAGACATTTTTCTAAGAAATTGTGTAAAGCTGAGTTCTTCTTTTGCGGCTGGTTCATTTATACCGAATGAGCCCTGAGTGATTTCTGTGCTTGTGTCATAGCGGTAGAATTCCATTTTATTAGTTTCAGGAAAAATACGTGGCAGAAAAACCTTTTTCTTTTGAGAAAGTGCGCGCTGAATTACAGGAGTTATGTCTGCTTCATCTGCGAGCGGCATGTAGGCCAGAAGGGTAGTGCATGATGTAAAGAAATTTGATTCAAGGATTGTACGGCAAATCTTTTCTGATTCTTTTCGAATAGCATTGTTACCAATTTGTTTGAGTATATCTTTTATTTGATTACGAAGATCTTGTTTTGTCATGTGCGATTAGTTTAATGGAATTGAATAAAATAAGAAAGAGTTGCGAGATAAAGATGAGAAACAAAAAACTAGACAGACTTGATGCAGGGCTAGTGTTTAATTATTTTTGGTGACTTTTTGTCACCAAAATTGGTGACATTGTGGTTAATTAATAGTCTAAAAGTCAAATATATAATATACTAATATTATGGTTGCCATTGCAGAAACTCTTGAAAAAGAACGAATAGCTCATGCTGTTGAAACATCTATCAATCACAAGGAAGTTTTTGGACAATATTTTACTCCATATCCAATAGCAAGGTTTATGTCATCTTTGTTTCCTGCAACCGATAAAAAAATAAAGTTGCTTGATCCAGGTGCAGGGATTGGAACACTTTCCTGTTCTTTTATGGAAAGAATTGTAAAAGAAAAATGGAATACCCCAGATATTCATATTTCTGCATACGATATTGATAAAGATGTATATGATACCTTAAATCAGAATATTGCCTCATCAAGTTCAGCATTTAAAAAAGCTGATTATGAGATTATTACAGAAGACTTCCTTGATAAAACTTCTTTTGAATACACATGGAAAATTAATGAAACATATACCCATGTTATAATGAATCCGCCTTATAAGAAGATACTGACAAATTCTAAAGAACGCCAGTCAGCTCGCGCCTTTGGTCTGGAAACTGTAAATCTTTATTCCGCCTTTATGGGTGCTGCAATTTCCCTTACAGAAGATAACGGTTATATTGTTGCAATCGTTCCACGAAGTTTTTGCAACGGAGTTTATTATAAGCCATTCCGTGAGTTTATCTTAAAAAATTGTGCAATCAAACATATACATCTTTTTGAATCTCGTGATAAAGCATTTAAGGATGAGGCCGTTTTGCAGGAAAATATCATTATCATGCTACAGAAAAAAGCAGAACAGGGGAATGTAAAGATTTCATACTGCAATGATGATTCATTTGAAGGTCTTTCTGAGTTTAATGTTTCATTCAATCAAATCCTGCATGACAATGACTGCGAAAAATATTTTAATATTCCTACAAAACAACAGGTAGGAAATGAAAGCCTTACAATCTATTCAAATCTTAAAGATTTAGGTGTAAAAGTTTCTACTGGTCCGGTTGTTGATTTCAGAATGAAAAATCTTTTACTCAAAGATTATGCAGAACAATCTGTTCCTTTGATTTATTCTGTTCATCTAAAAAATCATCGTCTTGCATGGCCACAAGAATCAAAAAAGCCAAATGCTATTTTTGATTTTCCAGAACTGAGTAAGCAGCTTTTCCCAAAAGGCTTTTATGTTCTAGTAAAACGGTTTTCTACAAAAGAAGAAACAAAACGTGTTGTAGCATCTCTTGTAACGCCAGAAGATTTTATAACTGAAGGAATAGCGTTTGAAAATCATTTGAATGTATTTCATATTAATAAAACTTCACTTACAGAAGATGTTGCCTACGGTTTAATCTGCTGGCTCAACTCTACATACATTGATGAAAAATTCCGCCTTTTTAGCGGTCACACTCAGGTAAATGCAACAGACTTACGTAGCCTTCCTTATCCAAGTCTAAAAGATTTGGAAGGACTTGGCCAAAAATTAAAAGCCGAGGAAAACTGGAACCAGACTCTTTTCGATAATCTTTCAAAGGTGATAACCAAGTGAGAATTGCAAAACAGATAGATAAAAAAATAAACGAAGCAATCGATATTCTCAAAAGATTTGGAATGCCTTCTGCACAACAAAATGACAGAACAGCCTATTGTCTGCTTGCACTTTTAAATGTTACACCAGAAAAAGAATGGAAGAATGCAGAAAACCCGCTTGTCGGTATAACACCGATGATGAGTTTTGCTAAAGAATACTACAAAAAAGACTATGCACCTAATACACGTGAAACATTTCGTAGATTCAGTACACATCAGATGGTTCAAGCAGGAATTGTCCTTTATAATCCCGATAAACCTGACCGAGCAGTAAACAGTCCAAATGCAGTTTATCAGATTTCACCTGCAGCCTTAAAAGTTATAAAAGCATACAATACATCTGATTTTGATAATCTTCTTTTAGACTTTATTAAGCATCAATCCACTCTTTCTGCACAATATGCTCATGAAAGAGAAATGAATATGGTTTCAGTAAAAATCAAAGAAAACCATAGTATTCAGATTTCTCCAGGAAAACACAGCGAATTAATTCGAGACATTATAGAACAGATGGCTCCAAGATTTTTGCCAAACAGCACTCTGGTTTATGTTGGTGATACAGGCGAAAAATGGGGCTATTATGATCAGGAACTTGCTGGTAATCTTTTGTTTAATGTTCAGCAGCACGGAAAGATGCCAGATGTAATTCTCTATGTTAAAGATAAGAAATGGCTTGTGCTGATAGAATCTGTAACATCTCATGGACCTGTTGATAGCAAAAGATATATTGAACTAGAGAATCTCTTTGAAAGTGTAAATGCTGATAAGATTTATATCTCAGCTTTTCCTGATAAGAAAACTTTCACACATTATGCACAGGATATTGCTTGGGAAACAGAAGCCTGGATTGCTGATAATCCAAGCCATATGATTCATTTTAATGGTGATAAGTTTATAGGACCTCATAAATAACGTGTTAAAAAAGCATCCGCCTTGGGTGCTTGTATCATCCGTGATGACCACATTTTTTATATGGAGTAAATAGATGATTTATACAACGGTTTGTAAACCTGGTGATATTTTCTACGGAAGACAAGGGCTTGGATATAATGAAATCTATAAGTTCAAAGTTCTTACTATTCTTATAACCGAAGATGATGGTATCTGGTATAATTGTGAATATTATGACTTAGCTGGAACAAATCATTCATCACTCTGTCAATTTCAGGAAGAAGACTTTAAAACTTTGATGTTCAAAACTCCAGAAGCGGCTCAAAAAGATTTAGAAAAACGTACAAAACTTTATGAGCTAATGGATGATTATTCAGAAGAACTCCGATTTGAAGAAAATCTAAGTATAGCAAGAAAACTGATTGAAAAACATATTGCAGAAATAGAAGACTTGCAAAAGTTTTGTAATTTCTCAGAATCTGAATATCTTTATGTAAAAGAACTTTTTGAAGAACAGATAGTATCTGAAAAATCCATTAATGCATAGAGAAATTGATATGATTTTGTGCCATTTCAGATGGCACTAATATAAAGAAAACTGCGACGGCTTGTCGCACTTTTTCAAGGGAGTTTTGATAAAGATTGCAACGTTGCCGTAGGTTTTGCCGTTACGGTCGCAGACCTCCTGTCTGCTCCCTCCACGGCGCCTTCGTTCGCTTGAGGGCACTTCCTGTGCCCTCATCAAAAAAAATGCTGCGCCATTGCTCGCATTTTTTTTGACCGCTCACTTCGTTTCAAAACCTGCAGCAGCATTTTTATTGGTATCCGTCAATTCTAGCCTCGTAAACAAATTTTTCTAAGATGAGTACACTAG
>SAMEA3663010__coassemble_117_pt1 | contig 40823 bp, 46 predicted proteins | sample SAMEA3663010__metabat2_high_PE_011 | metagenome-assembled genome bin SAMEA3663010 (sample SAMEA3663010) | pig gut metagenome | biome: pig gut; feature: pig-associated habitat; material: faeces | place: France | collected 2012
TCAATGAATTTTTCAATATCAGCCTTAGAAAGAATTTTTCCGTAGCTTACAACTTTATCGTTGATTACAAGCCCTGGAAGACTCATAACGCCATAAGCCATAATCTGTTGCAAATCTGTAACATGCTGACAGTCGCAGGCAATGTTTTTTTCTGCAAGAATGTCCATTGTATTCTGAAACATTGTAGAACAGTTACGGCATCCGTCACGACCTAAGATTTTAATTGATTTAATTTCCATAATAAAACTCCTTTATATTTTATAAAATAAAACCCTGTAAAAAGTTGAATAAATATCCAACAGCAACAATTCCTGCTACACAAATTGCAATAAAGATTCCCAAAAGTTTTGGCTTAACAGCCTTACTCAGCATTACGATTGACGGAAAACTTAAAGTTGTAACTGCCATCATAAAACTCAAGACAACACCCAGCAGTGCACCTTTTGCAAGTAACGCTTCACTAATTGGAATGCAGCCAAAAATATCTGCATACATTGGCACTCCGAAGATTACTGCAAGCACAACACCAAAGGGATTCTTATTTCCAAGAGCAGTTTCAATCCACTGTTCCGGAATCCAGTTGTGAATGAATGCACCAATCAAAACTCCAACCAAAATGTAAGGAATCAGTCTTTTATAAGTTGAAACCACCTGGCTCCAAGCAGTGTGTACTCTGTCTTTCCATGTGATTTCCATTTCCGGAAGTTCGGCAGCTTTTGTATTACGGATAAATTCTGCAATCTGATTTTCCATATGTAAATGTTCAATTAAAGTTCCACCTGCCACTGCAATCACTAATCCAAAGAGGACATATAAAACTGCAACCTTCCAGCCGAATATACTCATCAAAAGTACCAAGCTTCCTAAATCTACCATTGGGGAAGAAATCAAAAAACTGAAAGTTACACCCAAAGGAAGCCCTGCCGCAGTAAAGCCCATGAAGATTGGAATTGATGAACAAGAACAAAATGGAGTTACAGTTCCAAGTAAAGCACCAATAATTCTGGCTCCCATTCCACCAAAACGGCCCATTATTTTTCGGCTTTTTTCAGGCGGGAAAAATGTCTGAATATAAGAAATGATAAAAATCAAAACACAAAGAAGAATGCTGATTTTTATAACATCCATTAAAAAGAAAACCAGACTTCCCCCAAGACGAGTTGTTACATCAAGTCCGCAGGCAGTCAGCAGCTTCTGAATTAAAACAGTAAGCCACTTCATTCCAAGGAGCTGATTCTGAATAAAATCCCAGACCATTATTTACCTCCACAACTGCATTCAGACTTACCCTCTGAAGCAGGTTCGGAATGGCCGCGTCTGTCTTTATAACAAGTGATTGAATCAAAATAAGCTTTGAATTCTTTGAACATACAACAGCTTATGGAATAGTAGGTCCACTTCCCTTCTTTGCGGACCGTTACCAGTCCTGTTTCCGAAAGTATTTTCATATGATGTGAAAGTGTCGGTTGAGTAATCTGAAAAGCTTCCAGCAATTTACAGGCACACTGTTCCCCGTCTGTAAGCAGTTTTATGATTTTAAGACGATTAGGATCCCCTAAAGCCTTGCAGAGTTCGCTTATTTTTTCTTCTGTCATAATTGCCTCACATAGATAACTATATATATATTAAATATAACTAACATATAGATGATTGTCAATATGAAATTTTGTCATTTTTGATAATTTGAATTTGCAGGTTTGTTTTGCTCTTTATTCATCGTTATTTTCTTAACTTTTTTTTACTTTCAAAAGATTTACCTCATAATTCTTTAGTTGTATAAGTGCTTCATAATTGTAAACCGCAAGTTGTTTCAACAACTGAGGATTTACAATTGGTTCGCGCGAGCGAACACGTTAAATAAGTGTTTTCCAAGAAAACACAAGTTAAACTGGACGGCACTATTCTGCCGTTCAGTTTAAACCTTCATTCAAATTAAAACACAACAAGTATAAGAAATGTTTTTAAACCAGACGAAATTATTCAACAATATATTACAACCAGCGTTTCTAAAACAAAAATGAGTTCAATCAAGATCATTGCTAAAAGCATATTGGCAGGTCTCATGATTGGAATGGGAGCAGCATGTAGTAGTGTCGCCGCTCATACAATTACAAATGTAGGAATAGCACGTCTTATTGCCGGTATTGTTTTTCCTGTTGGACTCATGATGGTTATTCTTATGGGAGCAGAACTATTTACAGGTGACTGCCTAATGTCATCTGCAGTAGCCAGAAGATCAATTTCATTTTTTCAAATGGTTCGTGTTCTGAGTCTTGTTTTTGCTGGTAATTATATTGGAAGTTTTATTCTTTCGATCCTGATTTTTTTTAGCGGACAATTAAACTTTTCAAACGGACTTCTTGGTGCCTATACAATAAAAGTAGCTTTGGGAAAAACTTCACTTACTCCGTTACAGGGAATTACATCAGGAATTCTTTGTAACATATTGGTGTGCGCTGCCGTTCTCATGGCAATGGCTTCAAAAGATGTTACAGGAAAACTGCTTGCTTCATTTTTTGTTGTAATGCCTTTTGTTACAGGCGGATTCGAACACTGTGTAGCAAACATGTATTACATTTCAGCCGGTTTATTGGCAAAAACAAATCCTGATTTTGGAAATATTGCAGGTGGATCTTTAGTTATCGGACTACCTATGTATTACATAAATACTAATTTAAAACTTTCAAAAAAGGGGTCAAAGGAAAATGATGTACATTATGATTACGCTGGGAATTTTGGCAATTGAATTTAGTGGAGTTTTATTAATTACAGGAATCTTTTATCTCATTGACAGAAAAAAATCATAAAAACTATAACCATTAATCTGAGGAAGATCATACCCTGATTCCACCAGTTTCCTGATGAAGTTTCTGAAATTTTCCAGGACTTTTTCCAGTAATATTCGAAAAACTGCGGCTGAAATTTGAATAATTATTAAAACCAGAAAGATAACAAGCTTCGGTCGCAGTTTTTCCTTGATTCAAGAGTTTCTGAGCGTAATTTATTTTTTTTATGAGAATAAAATGTTGCAGGGAAGCTCCAGTAAAACTTTTGAAAATTCTGGAAAGATAATCTGAATTAAATCCTAAATCCTCCGCCAGTCTTGTTACGGAAAGATTTTCTGTCAGGTGCTGGTTTATATAAATAAGGATTTTTTCTACCAGCGGCGGAATCATTGTTTTTGCAGATACCAGCAGTTTCGATTCAGAATTATCCCCTTCAATTATTTCTATTTTACGATTTATAAAAATCAGAATCTGTGTAAGAAGTGCATTTGTCAGTAAATCTTTTGCATATTTATTCTCACTCAAATTTTGTTCCAGCTGATTTCCCAGACTCACTAACTGCTGAACTGCATCTTCTCCAAGATGAATAATATTCAGTTTTTGAATGGAAGTTTCAAAACAAGAAGCAAGATTTTCTTTCCCCTGGCTCAGCTCTGTAATCACATTTTCTTTCAAATTAATAAAAAGGCGTTCATAGGTTTGATTTTCACCAGCAATTACATTATGAAATTCAAAAGGTTTAGTAAGAATTAAATCACCTCGCTGCAGATGATGTCCGCAGGTTTCAACAAAAAAATCAGCATCTCCATTCAGAAAAAGATAAATTTCATATCCGTCGTGAGTATGAAACAGAATCTTCTCGTTATGATGAAGAACATCCTTTTTATGCTGAGAAATTATATCTGATTCAAGATACGAAAAGATTTTGCTGCCTTCAGCCTTCATATTTCCACTATATTATTAAAAGTCGGATTTCGCAATATTTATCTTATTTTTGTGGAAGTTTTTGCTTTATTCTAAGTTTATAATGTTCCTATGAATAAGATTACCATTAATAAGAATATTAGTTTTTATGAAGAGGCAGAAGCATTTTCTGGTGTAAAAAAGATTGCGGAACTGGTAAAAGATGATTTCAATCTTGTTTTCGATAAGCGACCTGATACTATCACAAATCTGGAATCACCAGGTTCTAATCCTGTAATCATCTACGGAACTTTAGGCAAAAGCCCAATTCTAGAAAAACTTGCTTCTCAAAATCTTATTAATCTTGAACCTTTGAAAAATAAATGGGAAGTGTATTCAATTACAGTTTTGGAAAATATGCTTGTAGTTGCTGGCAGCGATAAAAGGGGAACAATTTACGGACTTTTCCACCTTTCTGAAATGATAGGTGTGTCCCCTCTTGTAAACTGGAATCATGTGTATCCTGCAAAAAAAAATGAAATCACCTTCTCTTCCCAAGATAATATTATTTCCAAAGAGCCTTCCGTAAAATACCGTGGTTTCTTTATTAATGATGAATGGCCTGCCTTTGGTACCTGGGCAAAAAATCATTTTGGCGGAATTAATGCAAAATGTTACCAGCAGGTTTTTGAGCTTTTGCTTCGCTTAAAAGGAAACTATCTCTGGTCTGCCATGTGGGATTCAAACTTTGAACTGGATGGACCTGGTCTTGCCAGTGCAGATTTAGCCGATGAACTGGGAGTTGTAATGAGCATGTCTCATCATGAACCTTGTATGCGAAGCGGTCAGGAATACAGCATGGTTCGTGGAAAGAATTCTGAATACGGCGATGCCTGGGATTTTATTGCAAACCCAAAAGGCATTACAAAATTCTGGAGAGACGGGCTTGTTCGTACCGCAGATAAAGAACAGGTAATTACCATGGGTATGCGCGGTGAAAATGATTCTGCCATTATGCAGAACGCCACTTTGGAAGAAAACATCCAGCTTATCCGTAATGTTTTGAAGACCCAGAATCAGCTTATCCGGGAAACCATAAATCCTGATTTGTCAAAAGTTAGAAGACAGATTGTTTTATTTACAGAAGTTGAAGAATTTTTCTACGGTAACCAGCAAACAAAGGGATTAATCGGGGATCCTGAACTAGACGGCATTACCCTTATGCTTAGCGATAACAATGTGGGATATACCCGTACTCTGCCAACCAAAGAAATGCTTAAACACAATGGCGGCTATGGGATGTATTACCATATGGATATGCACGGCGGTCCTCACGCTTTCCAATGGATTGGGTCCAGTTATCTTCCAAAAATTCAGGATCAGATGACAACTGCCTATGATTATGGAGTTCGTGAAATCTGGGTTACCAATATTGGTGATATTGGAACACAGGAATTCGGATTATCATACTTTTTAGATTTAGCTTACGACATTGATAAATGGGGACATGCACCTGTTAGTCAGAGTATTGCATATAGAAAAAACTGGATTGAAAAACAATTTGCTACCTGGTTTGCAGGCTCAACTGAGTCAAAGGGGACAGACCTCTATATTCTGGACAAAATTCTTGATGATTACACAACCCTTCTTGCAAAACGCAAACACGAAGTAATGAACGCAAGTGTATTCCATCCCGTTCATTTTGGAGAAGCTCAGGAAATTCTTGATACCTGTAATTTCATTTTAGAAAATTGTGAAGCATTAAAATCTAAATGCCCAGAAAACTTTATGAGTGCTTTTGTCTCCCTTCTCTACTACCCTACCTGCGGTACTGCAAACCTGTTCAAAATGTGGATTCTAGCCAGCCGTAACAAGTTATATGCAGATCAGAATCGGGTGGAAGCAAATCTTCTGGCAGATGAACTTCCTTCTTACTTGCAGCGTGACCTGGAACTTATTGAAGAATATCACAAAGTGGACAATGGCAAGTACGACGGCTTTGGCCTTGGTGAACATATTGGTTTTACCTTCTGGAATGACGAAGACTGCAAATATCCACAACAGGTTTATATAACGCCAGCCAGAGAACCAAGGATGATTCTTGTTCGTTCTGATAAAACTGATTATCTTGTTGGAGGAACCTGGCGAGACCGTCAGCCTCAGATTTGGAAAGACTTTCTTCGTCCCGATGTAAACGAAATTAACTTTGAAATTGCCTGTGCCAGCGAACAGGAAGTTAAGTTCAAAATTGATACAGAGTGTGATTGGATGAGTCTTTCTTCTGTTGAAGGAACTGTGGGCCGTACAAATGGCACAAAGGGGATAGACCTCTGCAAAAAAATCACACTAAAAATCGACAGAAGCAAAATCCAAGATGATGCAGAAGGATTGTTCACTGTGGAAAATGTTGGTTTTTCAAAAGCTAAAATTATCCTGAAAGTCCATAATCTTTCTAAAGCTGATGAGAAAAATGCCTTTATAGAAACAGATGGAATTATTTCCATGATGGCATCTCACTTCCAGGAAAATCATTCCGCTGATGGTGCTGAATTCAAAACCTTGGAACCATATGGAAGAACCGGCAGTTCCATTAAGGTTTACCCGGTAACAGCCAATTTTGAAAACTGTGCAAATGGGGACAGACCTTATGTTACTTACAACTTTACAGCCACAGAATCAACATCCTATGAAATGATATTGTATATGTCTCCTACAACACCGGTTTGTTTTGAATCAAAGCATTATATAGGCTATTCAATAAATGATGAAAAAATGATTTGCGTAAATACCGTTCACCAGCCAGACCGCCCATTCTTCTTAAGCAGACAATGGGAAGAAGAAGCCATTTCCAACATCAAAATTGTAAAAGAAACAGTAAACCTAAAAAAAGGTCTGAATACATTAAAGCTTTATGCTGTCAGTCCACAGATTATGATTGAAAAAATTGTCCTGCACAAAACCACAGTCCCACTTCCAGAATCATATTTAGGACCAAAAGAAAGTTTTATTTGTTAATTTATCTCCAGCTATTTTCATCAATTTCTGCATTTCGCGCTGCATCATTTTATACACGAATAACTAAACTATGCTATAATTTTGATATGACTAATAAGCTTTCTTTTGATATTCCTGATTATAAAAAAATTCGTGTGATTATTGATACTGATGCAGCCTGTGAAGCGGACGATCCTTTTGCCATTTCCCATGCACTTATGTGCCGTAAGCTGATTGTAAAAGGTATTACGGCAGAGCACTTTGTAGAAGAAGGTTCTGTTCAAAAAAGCCTTGCTGAAGTGAACACAATTCTTGATGCAATGGATATAACTGATGTCAAAAGTTACATAGGTCAGACAAAACCATTTTCTGAATATGAAAAAGAAGAACTGTCCCCAGCTGCAAAATTCATAATTGAAGAAGCAAACCGTAAAGACGACCATCCACTTTTTGTTTTATGTATCGGGGCCACAACAAATTTGGCTTATGCATTAAAAGCAGAACCATCAATTGCTGAAAAAATGACTGTAATCAGCATTATCGGGCATAATTATTCAGATCCACTTCCTTGGCGGGAATTCAACGCATACAACGATATTGATGCTATCAACTATATTCTTGAAAGCGGTGTAGAATTCTGGCAGGTTCCTAGCGATGTGTATGGTTCCATGCTTGTAAGCCTTGCTGAATTGGAAAGTAAGGTTTTGCCATACGGAAAGATTGGTCATCATCTTTTTACACAGATGGTGGAATACAACATGACAGAACGTGCCGCCTGGACTCAAGGAGAAAGCTGGGCTTTGGGCGATTCACCTGCAGTTGGAATTGCAATGTATCCAAGATGCGGAAAATACGTGGAAAGAGAGGCAAAGCTTTTTAATCATGATGAACTGACTTCTTACGGCGAAAAAATTCCTGGAAGAAAAATCAGAGTTTATGAATCTGTAGATTCCCATTTTATTCTGGAAGATTTCTTCGCCAAATTAAAACTTAATTTTTCAAAATAAAATTTACGCTACAGCAGCATATTCTATATGGCTATTCTCAGATTTGTTCCATATATGCTTTATCTATTTTCGCTACTTCTTTTGCCAACTTCTTATTAATGGGTGTTCTGTTGAACTTGGTAAAATCAATTTTATAAGTACCTAACCATTCGCAATAACTCTCGAATTCTTCTCCTTCTCCCTGCTCGAAAATCTCTTGAATTCTTTCTAAGCCACCAATTCCACCACAATCTTCAATTTTTGATTTTAATCTTCCAACTTATATCAGCTTATCATCATTTGGCATATTCATAGAATAACATTTTATTTCTCAAAATGCTAATCTCGAAAATCAAGGTTTAAACTGAACGGCAAAATGGTGCCGTCCAGTTTATCATGTGTTTTCTTGGAAAACACTTATTTGACGTGTTCACTTGCGCGAACCAATTGTAAATCCTCAGTTGTTGAAACAACTTGCGGTTTACAATTTTAATGAACATTTCCATTTAATCACAAAATTAGTTATTTAAATCAATTTTACCATCAGCATATTTTCGTTATTATTCAGCAAAGTTTTGGTTAGTTTTGCATTGTAATCCTGCAGCATATGGTATTCAAACTCAACAGAATCAACAAGAACTTTATCAGTGCAATTTTCAGGATAAACCCGAAACACTTAATAGCATTCAGATAGTGTCCCATAATTTCCAAAGTGTTCTGATCCACCGCTTTTCTATCCAGCTTATTAATCTGATTTTCATGAATAGAACGGAACCCTTTTTCATACTCCGCTTTCCCATAATCAAAAATCTTTCTGAAGTATTTCTCCTGATTTTTCTTATCTTCTTCACTTTCCGGCTTCTTAAACCTTACTTCCTGAACCTTTGTTTTCCCTTCGTTGTGTTGCTGTCGAATCTGGGCATTTCGCTTTATGTAAAAATCTCTGGAACCAGATTTTTCGCCCCACGCTTTTTTCTTTTCTGCGGATTCGGGAATGTAGATTAATTCCCCCGACGAATACTTTTGGATTTCCGCCAGCAATTCATCGGGAAAAATATCGTTTGCATTTCGATATTTCAAGGTCTGCTCCTGCGACTAACCACGTTTAGACAAAAAGTCTTCTACCGAACTGTACGAATTAAGCTTAATGCCATGTCCAGCCAAGATTCCCTGAATTATCTTTTCAAGCTGATTGCTTCTGTTTGCAAGCAGCGAAAGATTGTCTTTGTCAAAAGAATCAAGAAGATTTAATTCATCAATCTTGTATTCCTTAGCAATGTACAAGAATTCTTCCTGCAAATAGCAGGCATCAACGTAAGCTTTTTCTACCATATTATTTTCGCAGAAATATCGAATTCGACGCCAGGTCAAACTTAATTCCTGATACCAGTTTGCCAATCCTTGAAAATCGATTTCTGCAACTTCAGCTGTGGTCTGAACAGAAGGCTTTCTTTCCAGAATAAAGGCGCGTGTTGTTTTAAGAAGAGCAAGAACGGTGTCCTTCAAAACATCTTCATCTTTTGCTTCCAGAAGTTTTCGTGCATTGGCAAAAAATCCGTCTGGCACAATCTTCATTTCAGGACAGTAATAAATACGATTTTCTTCCTGCCCATTGTAAGCCTGATTTTCGCTGAAAACTGGCGATTCTGTGTAAGTGTGGTTCATAAAAGCCACAGACTTAGAAAGACACTCGTGAATGCAATCAGCTTCCGAACGAACTCTGTACAATTTGTCTTCAAAGATTATTGTACGGTAAATTTCCAGAGCCTTGTCCATATATTCCAAAGCTTTTCCGTAAACAAAAGAATCATTTTTCAGATTCTGCCACATACGCTTTTTGCAGTCTTCAAAACGTTTCGCGTCATCTTCACTGCGAGCATAAAGAATTGTTGCCTGATCCAAAAGAAGAGCCATATCATCTAAGTTCACAGAATCTTCCAGACGTTCCCAACTTCTTGGATACAAGTCATGCCCAACTCCATCAATGATGAAAGTTTCCGCCAGCTCATTTCCCCGTTCTGTTGCTGGAACAAAAAAGTCAAAACATTCTCCGTGGCCATCACCATTTGTAGAGTGCCCTTTAATACCAACTAAAAGTGCAATATCATCTTTGTATTCATTTTCAATTTTGTTTATAACCCATTTTGTAAGTGGATGCATAATTTCCATTTTATCCTCCGAAAAATATTGATTTTCGAACGTTCGTTTTTTGTTTTAAGATCTTATGTGATTATAATAATGGGGACTGTTTTATAAGAAAAGTATCAAAATTGGTTTAAAATGATTTTACGGATTTTCTATTTTTTATCCACTCCACTTATACAGACAAATTTGTATTTGTAGGGGAAAGACTTCCACCAATTGCTAGTAAAAGAAGGCTTATGATAAATAAAATTTTATCTTGTTTCTTGTCCATTTTTCTCCCTCTAAATTTCTATCTGTATGTATAAAAAACTATTGCTATTTCTTTTTTTAAGATAGGAATTAAAGTAATCATCTGTGCAATTAATAAAATAACAAAAACGCTAAATAAACCCCAGAAAAAAATTATCTTCATTTTTTTCTTACCTCTAAAATGAAAAATTCCTGTTGATCTGAACAATCAACATCAATAACCATTTCCCACAGTTCTTTTCCATTCTTCCCGGCTAATAGCATAGGCATAGGAAATTTCATTTTTAGGATCAGAATATTCCTTCAGTTTTTTCATGCCGATTGCAATTGCGGTGCTGTATGAAGCAGCATTGCTGTATTTCATGTAGGAATAAATTGCATTATATTCTGTATTGTTAAAGACCCAGTCCCGGCAGGCTTTGGCAGCTTCTTTTGCAAATCCCTGACGCCAGTATTTTTTGTTGATGTGGTAGCCAATTTCTGGAAGCAGTTCACCATCAATATTCTGAATGGTAATTCCACAATCACCTATAAATTCCCCTGTTTCTTTTAATATCACTGCCCAAAGTCCAAAACCATATTTTTTATAGTTTTCAATATTCCAGATAATCCAATCTTTGGTTCGGTTTTCATCAAATGGAGCTGGATAATGCTGCATTGTTTCTGGATCTGACATTATTTCAAAGAGTGAATTAAAATCATCCATTGTGTAGTTTCTAAGAATTAAGCGTTTTGTCTCTATCATTATAATTTTACTATAATTATTTTTTCTACCCAAAACAATTTCTATTTGCAGGGATAATTACATTTTCTGTACTAATGATGGATCCAAGCTGAGTAAATGAATTAATTTTTTTGCAGTGGGTGAAGGAGTACATTTACCGCATTCCCAGGCTTCAACAGTACGCTTTGAAACGCCGATTAAAGCTGCAAAGGCTTTCTGTGTCATATTAAGAGCAGCCCTTTCCTTTGCAACATCAACTTCAGGAAGGCTTTGTTTTCGAGCATATGTTTCTGCTTTTGCAGTTCCTTTTTCATATGCAAGAGCTTCATTTAATCCATTCATTAATCCATCAAAAAAAGAAATATTCTTAAAATTCTCAGCAATCTGTTCATCTGTTAATGAAGATTCAAATGTTAATTCTGCCATGATTATGCCTCCTTCTTTATTTCTTCAATTATATTTTTAATTGCTTTCTTCTGATCTACAGTCAGATTTTCCTGAACATTCTTTGGATAGGCAAATAAAAAATATAATTTTTCTTTTTCAAAAACATCCAGATAAATAACTCTAGCACCACCACTTTTTCCATGATTACCCAGTTTTATTCTCAGCTTTCTTGCTCCACCAGTACCTTCAATCACATCGCCCAATTGAGGATTTTTCAAAAGCTCCTGTTCAAGTTCTCTGAGGTTTTCATCATTCAACCCCATTGCCTTCCAGCAATTATTAAATGTAGCTGTAAAAATAAATTCTCTGGTCATACAATTATAATATACGATAATATCGTAGTATGTCAAATTTATACGATAATATCGTATAAAAAAAGGAATCTAAAGTGATCCAGGTTCTTTAAGTAAATTCTTATTTATCTTTATAAGTTTAATGTCATTGCAGAAGAACTAATCGTAAATCCCATTGATTTATATAATGGCTTCCCTGCTTCCGTTGCATCAAGACTGATTTCAGTTACACCTAAAGATTTAGCTTCTTCTATTAATAATCCAAGCATTTTCTTTGCAATCCCTTTTCTGCGGAACTCTTTTTTTACATAAACATTCATTAAGTGAGCTCGTTTTCCAGTTGGGTGAGAAAAAGTTGGCATCATTGAAATATAACATAAGGTGGCGCATGCAACAGGAACATTATTTTCTAAACAAAGAATATCAGTCTGATTTCCTTCAATAAAGTTCTTACGGCAATTTTCGATAAAAGATTCATCATAGTCATAAGAATCTGACAGACCATTTACCTCTCTCAACATTTCCAGTCGAATTGTCATTAAATCATCAATATCTTTTTTTGTTGCTTTTATTATTTCCATTTTTTTTTGTTCTCTTTGTACAAAACTATTTTTGGTTCAGCACCGTTACAGCCGTAATCACTTACAAGAATAAAATCTTCATTGGCAACAACACCATAGCAGCGTTCCGAATCATTCTTTTCAATCTGGTTTCCAAGATAAACATCTTTATCATTCAAAAACTTTACCGAAGTCCCGTTAGGAAGAGGATACTCCAGATTTACAAAAGCCCCGCTTAATAAGAAAAGATCATTTACTTTAAGTCCGCCAATTTCCAAAGCATTTATTTCAGAAATCAGCTCCGCAGGAAGTTTCAACTTCCGAGGATATTCAATTGGTTCGCGCAAGCGAACACGTCAAATAAGTGTTTTCCAAGAAAACACATGTTAAACTGGACGGCACCATTTTGCCGTTCAGTTTAAACCTTGATTTGAATAATCACCAGTTTCATTTTTCACAGAATATACTATTAAAAATAATTCGTATTGATTGGAGTACTTAAAGTACATATTCTGCTTTTCCAACAGTAAAGATCAGATGATCATATTTTTCTGTACCTTTATGTATAAAACCATTCTTAATATACCAGTCTCGTAATGGTTCATCCTCTTCAATAAAATCAACAAATAGGATTTTGCCGCCAAAATCCTTTGCTTTCTGTTTTGCAAAATCCAATAAAAGTTTACCACAGCCATTTTTTCTGCATTCAGGTAATACACATAGATTATGAATTGCAAATACATTCTCTCTATCTGGAACTGAACTAATAGAAATATACCCTATCAGCTTTTTGATGATTGCATAATCCAAACATATGAAATCCCCAATCCCAGAATCTCTGCAATTTTTCTATTGGCATAAAACTTGTGTGCCCGGGACAATTTTCCCGGGTCTTGTTTAATCTGTCAGCAACAGTTTTAAAACAGTCATGTATTAATTCCAGACATACTGGCAATTCTTCATAATCAATTTCCCTAATTTCTAAAAAATCTTCACCAGTTCCCCAAGATTATCAACAGTGAAATCTGGCTGCTGCTCTGGTCCCTGTAACTGCCATAACCCACCGCCCCCCCTGTCGAATCCACACAGTTTTCATTCCCATTTTCTTAGCAGGAACAACATCATTATCGATTCTGTCACCAATCATAACCGCATGTTCAGCTTTGCAGTCAGCCCGCCCAAGAGCAATTTCAAAAATCCGTGGATCAGGTTTTGAAACCCCTTCTTCAGCAGAAGCAATCACCAGATCAATAAACTGCAGAATACCCCAGCAGACGAGCCGCAGTTCCTAAACTTTGATTTGCAATTACTCCAATTTTATATTTTGCTTTTAAAGCTTTTAAAACTTCAACAGTTTCTGGATACAAACGCTCGTCTTCTTTAGGCCATTTTGGCTTTGGAATTCCATATTTGTCCATTACCGCCAGATCGCCCTTATCGTTTTGTCTGTAAAAATCCAGAGCTTCTTCCTGAATCAGTTCATAAGGTTTACCGACTAAAGCAGCCGCTTCCCGAAGTCTGGTTTCGTAAGCCTTACTTTCATCAACCAGTGTGTTTCCTACATCAAAAAATAACCATTCTATACACATTTTTTTCTAAAAAAATTATAGGTTAACGCCCTCCAAAAATTGCGGGGTGGTATACCTATCCTTTATTGTAACATAATAAATCAAAAATAACAGATTTGCACAGTTTTCATTCTTACAAAATCCTTAATAAGTACTATAATATTCCCCAGAGGTTATCTATGGATTTTGTAAAAACTAATTGGAAAGGAATTCTTATTTCCCTTTTAATTGCTATACCTTCCTGGTTCTTAGGAAAGCTGTTCCCTATTGTTGGTGGACCTGTTATCGCTATTATCGCAGGTATGATAATTACTATATTTGTAAAAGATAAAACTTCTTTTGAAAGTGGAATCAAATTTACATCTAAAAAAATTCTACAGTGGGCAGTAATTCTTTTAGGTTTTGGCCTGGATCTTGGAGTTGTTGCAAAAACCGGAGTTCAGTCTTTACCAATCATCTGTTCTACCATTGCAACTTCGTTAATCGTAGCTTTCATGCTTTGCAAACTTGCAAAAATCCCTGGAAACATTTCAACTCTTATTGGTGTAGGCTCTTCAATTTGTGGCGGTTCTGCAATCGCTGCTACTGCACCTGTAATTGGTGCAGATGATGAAGAAGTTGCTCAGGCAATTTCGGTAATCTTCTTTTTCAATGTTCTTGCTGCAATCATTTTTCCCTACTTTGGTCAGCTGGTAGGATTTTCTACAACAAACGGAGAAGCCTTTGGTATTTTTGCCGGAACTGCCGTAAATGATACTTCTTCTGTAACAGCCTGTGCTTCTACCTGGGATGCAATGTGGAATCTTGGTTCAGAAACCCTGGATAAAGCAGTAACTGTAAAACTCACCCGTACCCTTGCTATTATTCCTATCACCCTCGTTCTGGCATTATATAAAGCCAGCAAGGCAAAGAAAGCATTAGCAAGTTCAGATGTTTCAAATGAAACTAAAAGTACTTCTTCATTCAGCTTAAAGAAAATTTTCCCATGGTTCATTTTATACTTTATTGCTGCAAGCCTCATTACAACTTTGTGCTATAAGTTCGTTTCAAATCCTGATGTAATGAATGTTGTAAAAGACATTTTCATGTTCCTTAAGAACTGTTCAAAATTCTTTATCATCCTTGCTATGGCCGCAATCGGATTCAATACAAACATTATTAAGCTTGTTAAAACCGGAGGAAAACCATTGATTATGGGTGCCTGCTGCTGGTTCTGTATTACTGCTGTAAGTCTTCTGATGCAGCATGTTATGGGATTGTGGTAAAGTCCGGCTCCCCCAATTGAATTGTAAAAAGAGAGACAGACCTTGTTTTTTATTAATACTCTACGCCACGTAGATTTACAGTTTCTTTATCAAATGATATTCTTTATTGGAAAGAAGAGATAATGAGGTATGTCGCTACTATATTTTTCTAAAAAAGAGGTGGTTTAATGAAAATTTTAGTATTAAATGGAAGTCCAAAGGAAAAAAGTGACACAATGGTTTTGACAAATGCTTTTTTACGAGGAATCAATAAAAGTGGAAATCACGAAATCACTGTGCTAAATATTATAGAAAAAAAAATTGCACCCTGCCGAGGTTGTTTTGGATGCTGGAAAGTAAAAAACAAGCATTGTTTGATTGACGATGATCAGAATCAGATTCTTGATTTGTATCCTGAAGTGGATTTGATTATCTGGAGTTTTCCTTTATATTGCTACGGAATGCCAAGTCATATTAAAGCAGTTTTGGACAGAACAATTCCATTAACTCAAATGACAATGGAAATAGTTGATGGTATAACACGTCATGTTCCAATGGTAGATTTTTCAAAAATTCATACTGTCGTGATAAGCGGCTGTGGTTTTCCAAACTATGAACATAATTTTGAAGGTCTGTCCCGCCAGTGTGATTTATGTTTTGGAAATCTTACAAAAATTTTTGTGCCTGAAACACCTTTGCTCAATATTTCAGAAGCAAAACCTGTTGCAGACCAAAAAATTGCAGCATTTGAAAGTGCCGGCGAAGAATATGCAGGAAAACTTTGTCTTGCACCAGAAACTATTGAAAGTCTTCAAAGTTTGATGATTAGCAAAGAAGAATACATCAGGAATATTGGATAATGAATGCGGAAAAAACAGGAAGTTTAATTCGTAGTTTGAGAATAAAAAAAGGGTTAACGCAAAAAGAACTTGCTCATATGATTTGCGTAACCGACAAAGCTGTTTGTAAATGGGAAAAAGGACGAGGTTGCCCGAACATTACTTTAATTTCTCAGTTATCGAAAGTTCTAGAAGTTGATATTCAAAGTATTTTACAAGGATATCTGGATAAAAATAAAAAAATTGGAGAGAATATGAATCATTTGAAATTTTACAAATGTCCAACGTGTGGAAATCTTGTAACAAGCATAAAATCGGTGGAATTGAGCTGCTGCGGTAATAAACTTTCGCCGGTTTCGGCACAAACAAGAAGCGATCCAGAGTATCAGCCAGTTATTCAGGAATTTGACGGTCAATATTCTATAAAATTCAATCACCCGATGACAAAGTCCGATTATATTTCGCAGGTTATCGTTGTCCGCTATGACCAGATTATGACAGTGAATTTATACGCGGAGTCAGAAGCCATCATCACGATACCTCAAGTGCGCGGAATACGACTTTTTTTAATCACAAACAAGAGTGAATTGATTGCGGTTACAGTTTAGAAGTTTCTTCGGGCGTGCCGGCTAAAGCCGTCGAGCTTTGCGCACTTCCGCTATCGCTCCATTCCTTCGCTTCGCTTCGGAACGCCTTCGGCGGTGCTCCAATCTCTCACGCAAGCAAGCTCGCAGGTAAGCTTTTTAAACAAGGTCTGTCCCCAATTCATTCTTAAGCTTAAAATAGAAAAATAAAAGAGTAATTCTGAAATCAAATATTTACAAAAACTTTCAGGCTCACAGAAATTCAGATTATATAGTTATTGTATACTTTGCTGATGGGGCTATAAAAAAATATGATATTTCTCATCTTGTAGGCAAAGGCCTTTTCGAACGATTAAAAGATATTGATTTTTATAAAAATAATTGTACCGTACTTAATGGAACCTTAGCCTGAACTTTAGACGGGACTGATGACAAATCTAATTGTATAGATATCGATTCATACGTTATTTATGAAAAAGGGGAGACTATTTCTGATCCGCTTTTAGATATCGCGTAATAAATCAAATTGAATTTTACTTTGATTATTTAAAAATAAATTTGCATTACCATGCATAAATAGAATAGACTAAGAAGCCAGTTTCATCATCTTCCATCCAATATTCATATATAAATTCCAGATGCGTTTTCTTTTCTCTCCCAGTATGTTCCGAGAATTTTTGCTGCGCATCAATTTGTGAAAAATATCTGGCTTTTGTTATATCATCAGATTTACCAATTCCTATTAATATGTTTTTTGACTTTTCTATATCGAATTTCTCTCGCAATAATTTTTCATTCTTATTATTTATATAATTTTTAAGCCATTGTGGATACGGATTAGTTCCAACTTCCATTCCTTTCCAGTTAACAATTTCTGAAAAGAAATGGAAGTTGAGGAATACCGTTATTAAAAAGAATATTATTTTTCTTTTCATATTTATTCAGTAACGGACGACCTTATGTAATCATAAAAAGCTTTGGAGAAATCCTTTTTTATTTTGGAAACCATAGCTGTTTCAGCCTTGTGTTTTGCCTCATCATAATCTACGTGGCTTTCACGACCTTTAACAGTAAAAGGAACAATCTGATGCTGTGTTGCTGTATCTAAAATATAACTTTCTGCATTATATCTACATCTTACAGTTTTCTTATCTGTTGTATCTGAACGTTCAAACTCAAATTTAGCAATAAGAATATAACGAACAGAATCGTCATATGTGCCTTTAAATCCAGCTTCAGCAATTGCCTGACTAAAAGCTTCTTTAAATCTTCCGTGTTCATCATTAAAAGTCTGTACACAAATTGGAATATTTTTTGCTATTTCCATTTTCTTGCCATGATATTTTTTTGATGATGGACAATAAGACTTTAAGCTGTTTACTAAGTCTGGATTTATAACAGAAATCTTATTTAAGTGTTTTTCATTTTCAATAGCAATATCTTCAACAAAATCATATGCAGAAAAACCATCAAAAGAAAACTCGTCATCTCCTATATTACTAATAACAGTTGAAATAGCCGATGCATTTTTCTTTATCATATTTGTATAGATATCTTCTGCTTTTGATTTATCTAATACTGCAATTGCATACCACTTTCCGTCATCATCACACCAGAACTCTTTTGTTTCGACCCCAATAAGACAATCAATATCTACAACACGTTTTACATCCTGGCTAAAAGTTTGAATACTAGAGTTAGCAACCAAACCATTGGCCTTTGCTTGTGTCATTCTGCTTGATGCATTTGATTCAGATTTTACCGATTGTCCGAAAACAGCCGCTATTCCTTGTAAAGCATTTACTTCACTGGCATTTCTGTCTGCAGCAGTACCAACATATGTTATGTAAGATGCATGCGGATAAACTGAAGAAGGCGAATTTACCCACTCAGGCATAACATTTTTTGATTTTTTTGCTGCATAACAAAAACTGCCCATTTGCATAACAAACAGGCAGAAAAAAACTTTACAAAGAGTTTTTGTTATTTTTCGCATGAAGAAACAGCTACGCTAACTTTGCCTTCATTAACAACTACATTATCAATTGTTTTAGTTTCTACAACTGTGCCACCATACATATATTCAATTGTTACAGAATATGCTCCTGGTGCAACTGAGAAACCAGCAACACTTGCTTTATTTGGGAAATATTCTCCCTGACGAGTATCTGCTTTTTCAAGGTCAATAATAGCAGCAACGATTGGATCATATGCTTTATCAAAAGCAATCTGTGCAGCTTTTTGAGTTAATGGATTTGCACTTGCCTTCTTAAGTCCCTCATTTGCGGCAATAAGACCAGCAATACTTGCAGAATTCTTTATAACATTTCTGAAGATTGAACGCTGTGCAGCAGGTCTTGCTTTCTGAGCAACATCGATTTTAACAGCCTTATCAAAATCTTCAATATATTCTTTATTTAAGTTTATCGTCTTACTTGTTCCATCAGATAAACTAACTTTTACAGAATCAATCTTATGGTTTCCTCCCTTAAATACAGGATATGAAACTTTTGTATAAATTGGTTTAGGAAGATTAGGAACATTTACAGCTACCTGTTTAAGATTTGAATCTTCTCTTTTTCCAATAGTTCCTGTAAGTGTTATTACCTCCAAATGACCTTTTCCTTTAGGTACATTAATTACTTCATTTACAAGATTATTGTTAACCTTATATGTGGAAGCAAAATCTTTAGCATGGTCAAAATCATTATTTGCAGCATAAGCTACAGTTCCTAAATAACTAAAGAAAGGAGAATACTCATATTCCTGATTACTCTTTGGTGGCACCAAGTCTAACATATCTCCAATTCCCAAGTTAATACTAAATGATTCCAATACTTTAACTGCTTGTTTGAAAGAATCTCCGTCCAAAGCTGCAGCAGATCCATTTTCAAGTTCTTGATTCTTTGCGCGCAATGCCTGAATCTCATCCATGAAAGTACCAATGTAATCTTTCATTATTCCGTTTGCAACATCAATCTGATTTGTACTCAAAGCACTTGCCAAACGCATAGACCAGGCAAGGTAACGCTCATATTCTGCACCTGAATATGTAACATTTTTTTCAGCAGTCATAGCCGCGTTAATTACATCACCTGCATTCATTTCTGAGCTTACCTGCTGCATTTTATTATAAGTTTCAAGGAAAGCTTTTCCTGCACCTGTATAATCAGCAGAGAAATAAGTGAGCATATCAGCATCAAGTTCATCTCTAATAAGATCTGTCTTATTACCCTTTCCATTCAACATTCCAATACAAGTTGCGTAATCACCAGCTTCATATGCCTTATCATAAGCAGCCTGATCAAATTTTACTTTTTTTGCCTTAGATTTTTTTTCTTTAGCAGGCTTTTCTGATTTTTTAGATTTTTCGGCTTTTGCAGTTTTCTTTTCTTCTGTCTCAGCTTTTTTTTCTGCTTTAGCAGTTTTCTCAGTTTTTTCTGGTGCTGATTCATCTACAGTTTTTGTTGTTGCACAAGAAACAAACAAACTTGCAAGAACTACAGACGCTGCAAATACCTTTGTAATTTTTTTCATATACATATCTCCTTTAAGAAATTATTTACTCTTAAGTGTTGCTACTTTTTTCAAATAGTCTTTTGTTTCTTCGGAAGGCTCAAACATTGCTATTGTTCTATGAGTCTGTAAGTCGGTAAGTTCTATATTTACGATGTATGTTCTTTCCTGCTTTTTACCATTGTTCTGAACCATTAATTTTACAGACCCTGTAAGCATGTAATCAGCGGCATCTTCTTCATCAAGTTCTTTAGCAGCATCTTCTGAAGAATGATCCTGCTGACTGATTACTTCATCACGCATTTGTTCTCGAATATCTGCGTTTGCCATAAATTCCAAAACACCACTATTTAAAACCGCAGTTTTCAAACTATTTGCAATTATTTGAGTGTCAAAAAACTCTCCGGTTTCATCCTTTATCTTTCCAATGGTAACAACTGGAGGTCGTCCATTTTTATCCTCAAATCTTGATATTCTCGGATTCTGAATTATTTGACCTACCATATCTTTACAGATTGCCCTACAATCAGATTCATTAAGATATGGAGTTAAATTTTCATCTCCCCCTCGTTTTACGTTTTTAGCAAAGGAACTACTTAGAATAACAAATGCTGTTATTATGCATAGAATTACTCTCTTCATATTTGTCTCCCCGTACTATTCATCAAAAGAATACTCTGTGTTATCGTCCTTTACCTTATCAAGAAGAGGCTGTCTCAAGTCTTGGCTCAAAGCTTTCTTCAAAAGAACAGTTTCAGAGGCATTATCTTCAACTCCATTTAAAGCAGCATCTAACTGCTGATTATATAAATCTCTACTCATTGTAAATACAACGTAATATTCGTAATAATATTCATAAGAACTGTCAGGAGACTTCTTTGTTATTTTTACTCCCTGTTTAGGCTTTCTAAACTGAATCCAATACTGAGATTCTTTCAACAGACCATTTATTTCCATTGCGGAAAGTGCTTTTATTGTTTGATCTATAGCCACTTTCTTTTTATTTTCATCTCCAGAACTTCCAGAAAAAACTGCATTTGCACTTTGTCCTACTGCCATAGAAAAAGAGTTGGCAACCTGTCGCTGAACATCTACCTGATCTGTCCATGTTTTTAAGAACTCCAAATCTGTTCCCTGATTAGAAAAAACAAAAATCTGATATTCTTTTAAATCAATTTTCAATGACTTTGCGATTGTTTTATTGTCTCCCTCCAGAACAGCTTCAACCCAAGACGGGATATCAGTGCCAAGAGCCATACCTGGTCTGTTCACTATCTCAATCTTTACCTTCTGGTCTTTTGCCTTACCTGCAGCAAAAACATTCGTACATCCCAATACCGCAACAAGAGCTACGGTAATCACTGTTTTAATTTTCATAAATCCTCCATTTTGTATGTTTTTACACTACTTCGTGTATGTTATAACATACAATTATAGTCGTAATTACTTATAAAAGCAACTTTCAATTACATATTTTTGATATTTTTTTTGTATGTCTGGGGAACTTTCATCATTTAAAGATAGATTAATTGAAGAAATTGAATATCACGGTATATCAAAAACGGATTTTGCTGAAAAAGTAGGAATAAGTCTGGGAACCTTAAATATGTATCTGTACAGAAATTCAATACCATCCGCAGACATAGCTGTAAAGCTCGCAAAAGTATTAAATACTACTGTAGAATATCTTGTAACAGGACAATCCAATTTACAATCTCATTCAACAGATTGGAAAAAACAAGAAATAAATAACATTATAAATAAATTGACTGAAAAACAATTAGATTCCTTTTTAGAAATATCCCGAGCCTATCAAAACTCTCATTCATAAATTTTTTATAGGAAGGGGGGAGCGTTGCGGGGGAACTCCCCCGCTGGGTGGGGTAGCCGAAAACACCGGAGGTGGTTGAGGCGTAGGGCGGGGCTCCGCCCTCCTTTCTACTTTCAAAAATCCGTAATTCCCATTATAATTTATTCTATGAAATTTTACGGTGAACTTTTGGTTTTTGTACTGCTTTTTATTACAAATTTGCGAGTGTTTTTTGTACAGCATGTGAGACGAGACCCGCTGGTTGTTCTGGCGCCGTTCACCTTTATTGTAGCAATTTTTCAGATTCTGGCCTGGGGCATTGATGCTTTTACTACTCTGGGACTTTTAATTGCTCTTTTTGTTCTGCTTTCGAACTTTCATGCAATCTTCCGATATATCGAGCGACTTTATGTTGACCACTACAGCTCACTGATGAAGGTTTGGGCTGTTTTTACAATTATGATTTCTGCTTTGGCTCTTGCCGCTACAATTTATTTTGCTCCTGTAGAAAGCAATGCCCGTACTCTTAAAATTTCAAAAAATCAGACTTACTATAAAGGCAATTTTAGAAGTGGATTTGAAGAGGCTGGACCTTTTTCTTCTAAATCACTTTCTTTCTGGAAGTTTGCCCCTCAAACTGCCGGAGAATCTGAAGCAGAGAAGCCTATTGTGCTTCTTTCTCCGGATAAACGTGGAGATACTGTAAATTATACTCCCTATCTTGAACAGCTGGCTCTTCATGGTGTTACGGCTTGTTCGGCCGATTTTTTTTCTGATGACGGACAATGGCTTCATTCTTATGGTGATAAAAAAATTCTTCGCCGGCTTATTATGGTAATTCAAAGTACTGTTAACCGTCAGCGCTTTGAAGCTCAGCGCGAGTATTATTCTTATAATGTTTCTCAGGAATATGATGTTTTGATACCACTGATTCTTGAAAAATTTGGTGCGGACAAAAAGATTCTTCTTGTAACTGATTTTATGGCTGATATTGCTGCTGAAGATTTTGCAAAGAAAAACCCGGATGTAATTGCCGGTGTTTTTAAGCTTTCTGATATTGAAGAATATAAATCTTCGGGCTATGGCTGCATTGAACAGACAGACCCGCTTTTAGCAATGGTTCTTGGTTTGAGAAGAGATAAGTCTCATAAAACGCCAAAATTACTGGCTGAAAAGACTCTGGAAATTCTGAAACAAATTCAGCATGACAATACCGCTGTTTCTGATACTGAATAAAGGGAGGTTCTGAATGACCTTAAATGAACTCGACGCTTTTTTTAATGCTTTTCTGAAAAAAGAAGATTTTGCGGGCGATCCTTCGCTCAATGGTATTCAGATTCAAAACAGCGCACCGGACTCTCTGCCTGTTACTAAGGTGGCTTTTGCTGTAGATGCCTGTGAGGCAACTGCGAAGGCGGCGGCAGCTGCTGGTGCCCAGGTACTTGTTGTTCACCACGGGCTCTTCTGGGGACACTGCCAGACACTTACTGGAAATTTTTACAAGCGGGCGGCCAGCTTTATTAAAAATGACCTGGCTCTTATTGCCTACCACATTCCTCTCGACGCGAACAACCCTTATGGAAATAATTTCGGGCTGGCCGCTGCCCTCGGGCTTGAAAATATCCAGCCCTTTGGTTACTGGCGCGGAATGCCTATTGGTGCTACAGGCTTGCTCCCTGAACCAGTTTCTCCAGACGCTCTTGCAGCAAGCCTTTCAAAAATCACAAAAACTGATTGTCGGGCCCTAGCCTTTGGTAAACCCCAGATTCAGACTGTAGGAATTATTTCCGGCGGTGCAAGTGATGACGTAGATCAGGCTATTGAGCTTGGTCTAGACTGCTACATTACCGGTGAATTTGCCCATGAACAGTACCACCTTGCAGAAGAGTGTGGCATAAATGTGATTTCGGGCGGTCATTATGGAACTGAAACAATGGGTGTTTCCCTGCTCAAAGAAAAAGTTGAAAAGGAACTGAGGCTTTCTACTATCTTTATTGACCTACCTACGAATTTATAAGTATATTCTATATATGAATAAAGAATTAAAATCAAAACTCTGGCCAATTTCTCTGGCCCTTCTTGTAATCATCCTTGATCAGGTTACAAAAATCCTTGTGGTAAAAAATATTCCACTTTATACAATCGGAAAGTCTTTTTTTGGTGATTTTCTTAGAATTGTTCATGTTGCAAATACTGGAGTAGCTTTTAGTGTTGGCGCAACATGGTCTGAGACTGCCCGCCATTTCCTTTTTTCACTGATTCCGCTTATCGTAATTGGCATTGTTATTGCAATTTATTTCAGAAACAATACCTGGACTAAACTTCAACGCTGGGCGATTATGGGAATTGCCGGAGGTGGTTTTGGTAACTTAATTGATCGTTTTTTCCGCGCCGAGGGTGTTGTTGATTTTATTGATGTTAAATTCTACGGACTCTTTGGAATGGAACGCTGGCCTACTTTCAACGTTGCAGATTCTGCAGTTGTTGTTTGTGGTATTCTGCTGATAATCTCATTCATCGTAACTTCGATTAAAGAATCAAAATCATCTAAAGAAGAAAAAACTCAGGAGGCATAAAATGGATATGACAGAGGAAGAAAAAGCAGAGCGTGAACTCCGCCAGAAAAAAGAACTTGAACGAAGAGCAAAAACCCGTAATTCACGTTTATTTTTGTTTTTTGGAAGTATTTTCGAAATTGTAGAAACAATCCTTGTAATTTTTGCACTTTTTATTTTTTTCTCTTTCCTGATTTTCAGGGTATTCAATTTACCAGAAGAAGCAGCAAAAACTATTTACCAGTTCTCTACAATTGTAAGCTTTGTTGGAGGCTTATTCCTTGGTTTTGTGATTTATAAAAATTGTGCAAACTTTATAATCGAAAAATTCAATCTTACAGATAAGCTTTCAAACGAAGTGCTTGGCCACTATTCAAAGCGCTATAGAAAAGCACAAAGCGAGGAACTTAAAAAATGATTGGTATTATTGGTGCAATGCAGAGTGAAGTTGAAGCTCTTTTTGAGCAGATGACTTCCAAAGAAAAAATCGAAATCAACAATCTTGCTTTCTACAAAGGTAAACTTTTTGATAAAGACGTTGTAATTGTACAGTGCGGAATTGGTAAGGTAAATGCCGCACTCTGCACTCAACTTCTTATTTTGAATTTTAAGGTTTCGAAAGTTATCAATACAGGAATTGCAGGTGCTGTTGGTACAGGCCTCAAAATATATGATTTTGTAGTTTCTGATGCCGCTGTATATCATGATTTTGATGTACAGTTCTTCGGTTATAAACTGGGACAGGTTCCTGGAATGCCTGAACAGTTTGAGGCTGACAAGCCGCTGGCAGATGCAGTAGTTGCAGCTTTTGGCAAAACTGAACTGGCCGGCTCACACAAAATCACCCGCGGCCTCATAGCTTCGGGCGATCAGTTTATAGCCGGCGGCGAAAAAAAGGCCTTTATCGTTTCTAACTTTAAGCCACAGTGTGTAGAAATGGAAGGCTGTGCAATCGCTCATACCTGCTACGCAAACAAGGTTCCTTTTGTAATCATCCGCTGTATGTCAGACTGCGCAGATGAAACTGTAAAGGAAACATATTCAGAAGATACTGCATCGAAGTTAAGCAGCACATTTTTAATGGAAGTAATTAAAGAAATATAAATTAAAGTGATATACGTCCACGTCAAGGCACGCTTCGCTTAAAGCCTTGACATGTCCGTTTATCGGGTTTTTAAGGAGGTTAAACCCGCTATGGAAGTAGTTCAGAGTTTCACAATTGATCATACTCATTTAAAACCTGGCATTTACATTTCACGCGAAGACAAGGGCTTTACAACCTACGATCTTCGCATTACAGAACCAAATAAAGAGCCGGCTATGGGCCCCGGAGCAATCCACAGTCTTGAACACCTTATGGCAACATGGTTCCGTAACTCAGAAGTAAAAGAAGATGTTGTTTACGTTGGACCAATGGGCTGTCTTACTGGTATGTACATCATCATGACAGGAAAATATTCTGTGGAAGATATGCGTCAGCTTACAATCCGCTGTCTTGAATGGATTCTTACTCAGGAAGAAGTTCCTGCGACCCGTCCGGAAGCATGCGGTAATTACCTTCTCCACGACCTTCCAATGTGTAAGTGGGAAAGCAAGCGTTATCTCGACCGCCTTAAGAACGACTTTCATTGCGAGTATACAAAACTTAAGGTTACTCTTGATGATGGAAAAACTTTTGCTGATGCATAAGGATGCATAAGAATGCATAAACAGGAAATCTTGAATGAACATTCTTGCTAAAATGAAAGAAACAGCCGTTTCCGTATTACCGGTTATGGTAATCGTGCTGTTTCTTGGCTTTACCTTTGTTCCTCTTGATAAATATCTGCTCGCACGTTTTGTTGTGGGCGGGCTTTTTCTGATTCTGGGACTCACAATTTTTCTTCTGGGAGTTGACCTTGGAATCCAGCCGATGGGCGAACGCTGCGGTGCCGAGCTTACAAAAAAACGCTCCCTCACACTGCTTCTTATTGTAGCCTTTATAATTGGTTTTATAGTTACTGCTGCAGAACCAGACATTCAGGTTTTTGGAGATCAGGTTCGTGGCATTTTTCCTTTTGTAAATAAACTTTCCATCACTTTTGTAATTGCATGTGGTGTTGGTCTTTTTATAATGATTGGGCTTCTTCGAACCGTACTGAACCTTTCTCTTAAATGGACTTTCTTTATTTCTTACACAAGCTTGTTTCTGATAAGTTTTTTTTCACCTGAAAGTTTTATTGGAATTGCTTTTGATTCTGGAGGAGCAACGACAGGGCCAATGACAGTTCCTTTTATTATGGCTTTGGGTTTAGGGGTTTCTTCTGTAAGAGATGATGATGATAACAGCTTTGGTCTTACTGGTGTTTGTTCCATCGGGCCGGTTATGGCTGTTTTAATTTATGCTATCATCATGAAAACAAGAGGCTTTTTTGAAACTAGTCTTGCTGAAAACGCTGCATCTTCCGCCCTGGCTTCAAGTTCTGCAGCCGCTTTACTTTCAGGTGGATTTTTTACCAGAGTCTTTTCTCCCTTCGGGTTAGCCGCAGGTCATGTTTTTCGAGAGGCTTTAACTTCCATTGCTCCTCTTTTTGCACTTTTTATAGTCTTCCAGATTTTCCTGCTTAAAATGACTAAACGTCAGGTTATCAGAATTATAATCGGTTTTATTTATGCCTTTATCGGGCTTACAATTCTTTTGATTGGGGTAAACGGAGGCTTTTCGCAAACCGGTGCTGCACTGGGGCAAAAACTGGGGGAACTTACTGTGAGCCGTGGTGGTGCCTGGTATATTCTTTTGATTGGAACAGGTCTGCTTCTTGGAGCTATCATCGTTTGTGCAGAACCTGCAGTCTGGGTTTTGAGCGAACAGGTTGAACAGGTAAGCGGCGGTACTATTAAGCGCCGGGTTCTTTTAATTTTTCTTTCGGTTGGAACTGCGATTGCAATCGGACTTTCTATGTGGCGAGCCGTTTCCGGCTTCAATCTCAGATATATTCTGATTCCGGGTTACATTATTTCTATGCTTTTAATGGTTTTCTGCCCTACTCTTTTTTCTGGAATTGCTTTTGATTCGGGTGGTGTTGCTTCTGGTCCTTTAACCTCTACCTTTGTTCTCTCTTTCACACTGGGTGCTGCAGCAAGTGGAAAAGGCGGCAACGATTCTTTTGGTGTAATTGCTCTTGTTGCAATGATGCCGCTTCTTGCCATTCAGATTATGGGAATCATATTTAAAATTAAGCAGCGTAAAACAATAGATTATACGGTCAAACCGGATAATAACAAATCCGTTCAGGAGGTATCTGATGGGGTATAAATTGTTGATTTCAATAGTTCCTCACGACAGCGGGGAACTAATCACAAATGCCGCAAAATCAGCAGGAGCTGGAGGCGGTACAATCACAATGGGCCGCGGCACAGCCTCTAACGGAGTGTTGCAATTACTAGGCTTAGGAGACACTTCTAAAGACATCGTGTATATCATCATAAAAGAAAATCTTAAGGAAGCAGTCTACAATGAAATCATAAAAGCATCAGAAAAAAAATCTCACTTTGGTGTAATATTCACTCTGAATACACCAGACTTTATCCGCGCAGGTCACCTGGATGAAAAATCAGATGGGGCAAAAGGAGAAGAAATTATGAAAAACGAAAAGAACTATCAGATGATAAACATAATCGTAAATAAAGGATATGCAGAAGATGCAATGGCTGCAGCCAGAAAAGCGGGTGCTGGTGGCGGTACAATAATCGGCGCTCGCGGAACTGCAAAAGAAGGTGACGCAGCATTCTTTGGAATGAAAATTGTACCGGAAAAAGAAATGCTTATGATTCTTGTCCCTGCAGAAAAGAAGAATGACATTGTCTCCGCTATTACTGAACTTCCATGTTTTGCAGAAGCCGGCAGCGGTATCATCTTTTGTAATGAGGCACAGGATTTCACCCTGCTTGGAAAAAAGTAGTCGTCTCTTTTATACAGAAGCTTTTCCAGAATAAATTCAGAATTTTTATAAAGGTCAGATTCCCGAAAATATTGCAAAGGTAGATAACGCTCACCTGCCTTACAGTGATTTGCGCATAAAAGACAATGTAAAAGTTTCAAGTATTTTTCATGGATATAAAAAGAACAGACTTCTGTATGAGTGGAAGCTTTATAATGACAGGGCTGTTCATGTTATTTAGAAACAGCAATTGAACAGGACGAATTTGTAGCCTTAATTATCTGATCTGACAATACTTTTTAGCCCCCCCTTATAATCATTAATTATATTTATTTACTAGTTTCTTTATTCTGCTTTACAAGTTTTTTAATAGCCTTGAAAGATTCAGGACTGATGTCATGTTCTATTTTGCAGGCATCTTCAGAAGCTATTGAAGACTTTACTCCAATCTGCTCAAAGAATTCTGTCAGAACTGTATGTCGTTCATAAATTGTTTTAGCTATTTCTGCACCCTTTGGAAGAAGTTTAATTGTCTGGTCTGACTCAATGGAAATATATTCTTCCTTTTCAAGATTATGTAAGGCAACGCTTACAGATGGTCGTGAAAAATTCATTTCTTTTGCAATATCGATAGAGCGAACTGAACCTTGTTTTGAAAGAACTAAAATTGTCTCAAGATACATTTCTGCAGATTCTTTAATTACCATTTTCTACCTCTTGAGATAATTATACTAAATGAGTTTAGTTACGACAACTGTTACTCTATTTTCGTTTTGAGGATTTCTGTTTTGCAATAAATTCTTCAACATGAGGATACAATTCACTGCAGGCATGCCCGCATGAACCGCAATTGCCGCCACATGAGGGGTGGCGTCCGGAACGCTTTGCTTTTATCAGGGAATATATTACTAGCACAACGGTAAAGAGAAGAATAATGCTGACTATTATGGTTCCCATAAAATAACTCTCCTATAAATTATTGTCACCCCGAACTTGTTTCAGCATCTACACTATATCTAGGCCTATAGATTCCGAAACAAGTTCGGAATGACACTAGGAAGTAAACTTATTGGTCATCCCCCTATTATAGATGCTGAAATGTCATCCTGAACTTGTTTCAGAATCAGGATGACACACCTATTTTACTGCTTTTGGACGGCGAAATAAAGCCCAGCCGAAGCAGGCAATTACAAGAACTGCCAGGATTAATCCGAAGATGTTACCGCTGCCTGCAAAGATTGAACCTAGCTGGTAGACAACAAATGAAACTGCATAAGCAAGTCCACACTGCCAGCCGATTGCAGCCCAGGTCCATTTTCTGTTGTTCATTTCGCGCTTTATAGCACCGATTGCTGCAAAACAAGGAGCACACAAAAGGTTGAAAATCAGGAATGACATACCAGCTGGATGTGTAAAGGCTTCTGCAAGTGCTGTCCATGCTTCATCACCACCATAAAGAACACCCATAGTTCCAACAATATTTTCCTTAGCAACAAGACCAGTAATAGAAGCAACAACAGCCTGCCAGTTACCCCAGCCAAGAGGAGCAAAAATCCAGGTTATACAACTTCCGAGTTTGGCAAGAATACTTACATCCATCTGATCTTCTTCGAGCATGCCAAAGCCTTCTTCTGCCCAGCCAAAGTTAGAAAGGAACCAGATTACGATTGTAGAAAGAAGAATGATTGTTCCGGCTTTCTTAATGAATGACCAGCCGCGTTCCCACATAGAGCGGAGAATGTTTCCAACTGTAGGCCAGTGATAAGCAGGAAGTTCCATAACGAATGGAGCAACTTCACCCATAAATGGCTTTGTTTTCTTAAGGATGATACCTGAACAGATGATTGCAGCAATACCGATAAAGTAAGCTGATGTTGCAACCCATGTAGAACCACCAAAAATAGCACCTGCAACAAGAGCAATAAATGGAACCTTAGCACCACAAGGAATGAAGGTTGTTGTCATGATTGTCATACGGCGGTCGCGTTCATTTTCGATTGTACGACAAGCCATAATACCAGGAACACCACAACCTGTTCCAATAAGAACTGGAATAAATGATTTTCCGGAAAGTCCGAAGCGGCGGAAAATACGGTCGAGGATAAAGGCAATACGTGCCATATAACCACAAGCTTCAAGGAAGGCAAGGAAGATAAAGAGAACCAGCATCTGTGGAACAAAGCCAAGAACTGCACCAACACCGGCAACAATACCGTCAAGAATCAAACCTTTGAGCCAGTCTGCACAACCAATTGCCTCAAGGCCACTACCAATAAGAGCTGGAATACCTGGTACCCAGATTCCAAAGAGATGATATCCATCACCAAAGAGACCGTCATTTGCCCAGTCTGTAGCAGCGGCACCAACAGTTACCATAGAAACATAGTAAACAAGCCACATAACAAGAGCGAAAATTGGAAGGGCCAGCCAGCGGTTTGTAACTACACGGTCAATCTTATCAGATGTGCTGAGCTTTGAGCGGTTCTTTTTTGTAACACACTTCTGGATGATTGATTCAATATATTTATAGCGTTCTGCTGTAATGATTGCTTCAGAATCATCTTCGAGCTCTGTTTCGCAAGCCTTAATATCTGATTCTATATGATTCAGTTTGTCAGAACTAACATTAAGAGTCTTGATTACTTTTTCATCGCGTTCAAAAAGCTTAACTGAATACCAACGGTGCTGCTCTTCTGGAAGATCATGTACAACAGCTTCTTCAATATGAGCAAGAGCATGTTCTACACAGCCTTCAAAGCGATGTTTATACATCATAGGCTTTTTATCTTTAGCCTTATTTACAGCAATTTCTGCGGCTTCAATACAGCCAGTTTCCTTAAGGGCAGAAATCTCTACAACCGGACATCCCAGTTCTGCCTGCATTGCATCAATATGAATCTTATCGCCATTTTTCTTGACAACATCCATCATATTAACAGCAACTACCATAGGGATTCCAAGTTCTGCAAGTTGGGTTGTAAGATAGAGGTTTCTTTCCAGATTAGTTCCATCAACAATATTCAAAATTGCATCCGGACGTTCTTTTACAAGATAATCACGTGATACAACCTCTTCCAATGTATATGGAGAAAGGGAATATATACCCGGCAAGTCCATTATTACTACTTCACCGTTGTGTCCCTTAAGTTTACCTTCCTTCTTTTCTACAGTTACTCCAGGCCAGTTTCCCACAAACTGGTTTGAACCTGTAAGTACATTAAAAAGTGTTGTTTTACCGGCATTAGGGTTTCCGGCAAGTGCTATTTTTATCATCTACTTTACTCCTTCTGTCACCCTGAACTTATTTCAAGTTCTTACAACATGAAATTCTGAAACAAGTTCGGAATGACGGTTATTTACCTTACTTCCACCATTTCTGCATCAGCCTTGCGAACAGAAAGTTCGTAACCGCGGACTGTAACTTCCACAGGATCTCCAAGAGGTGCAACCTTACGAACGTAGATTTCTACGCCTTTAGTAATTCCCATGTCCATAATGCGTCGCTTAACCGCACCTTCGCCATTCAGTTTTACAACTTTAACTGTCTGGCCTGTTTTAGTTTCACGTAATGTCATGAATTTTTCTCCTATTTATACTGTCATCCTGAACTTGTTTCAGGTTTTATCCATTTCCGAGCAGCCAACCATGAAGGTTCAGCATGAATATATTTACCTAAACAATAATTTTCTGAGCCATTTCTTTGCTGATGGCTACGCGACTCTCTTTTACCTGAACGATTACATTTCCACCAATTTTAGAAACCAATGAAACCTGGGCTCCTGCTACAAAACCAAGATTTTCCAAAAAACGGCGAACTTCTTCTTTTCCCATAATTTTTTTTATTAAAAAAGATTCTCCGTCTGATACCATACTCAAAGGCATTCTTTCTGCTCCTTAAACAGTTAGTCACTTCTAACACTTAAAGCAAAATAAATGTTAGCGTCTGCTAACTAATATTCACATTATAGTTAGTAAGCACTAACTTGTCAATATTTCTCACCTGTTCTGCAAAATTTCTAACCCTTTTTGCAATTTTAAAGAAATTAGAATATTAAACTGAATTCACTTGCACAATCATTCAAGTAATGTTATTATTTGAGCAGTTATTCAAATGACATTTCTCATAAAAAAGCATTTCTAAAGAAAGTTAGAATTGCTGACTTTTTACAGTTTGGAGAACATGATAGATGAAGAAAAAGGATGAACTTTGTGAATGTGAAATCATTCATGAAGATATTGTGAAAAGAGTCAAATCAACTTTCCCAAAAGATGAAACGATTTTTGACCTTGCCGATTTTTATAAAATATTTGGAGACACTACACGTGTAAAGATTTTATACGCTTTGGACAAAAATGAACTTTGTGTATGTGATATTTCAGCTTTGCTGAGTATGTCAATTTCGGCGGTTTCACATCAACTTAAGATTTTACGTGATTCAAATCTTGTAAGAACACGTCGCGTAGGCAAGGTTGTTTACTACAGTCTTGCAGACCATCACGTCCAGGAAATAATTGAATGTGGAATGGAACACATCTCGGAATTGAAATGATTCTGTCAGGGGATGACCAATAAGTTTATTTCCTAGTGTCATTCCGAACTTGTTTCGGAATCTATAGGCCTAGATATAGTGTAGATGCTGAAACATAGGGAGCGACACTGCTATGCAGTGTAAAAACAGTCCAGTGGACTGTTTTTAGCGAGTCTCCGAGCAGCTATGCTGCGAAGGTTCAGCATGACGATACTTTTTGGACAGCCCCCCAGATTAAAGAGATGCTGAATCAAGTTCAGCATGACGATATTGGAGGTAATTTTATGAATAAAGATATAGATGAACACAAACATGGACATCACAACGAACACAGCCACGGTGGCTGCAGCTGCGGTTGCAGTCACGAGCACGGTCACTACCATGACCATGAACATGGCGAAAAAGAGGGCGAGCTTAGTGTAAAGCAGCTGATTTTCGCTGCTGTTCTTTTTGTACTGGGCTTAGTTGCAGAACATCTGCCACTTGAAACCTGGCTTCCGAATGTAGTTAAAATTAATCTGATTCACGAAGCAATCTGCCTTGTTCTTTATTTTATCTCCTTTATGATAACCGGAAAGGATATTGTAATTGGAGCTGTTTCTAATCTGGTACATGGCGAACTGATGGATGAATCTTTCCTGATGTCTGTAGCTTCAATCGGTGCAATTCTTCTTGGTGAATATGAAGAAGCCGTTGCCATTATGATTCTCTATCAGGTTGGTGAAAAGTTTGAAGATTATGCTGTAGATAAATCTCGTGATTCTATTGAAGAAATTGCGAAACTTCGTCCGGATCACGCTACCGTAAAAATTGGTACAGAAACCCGCGAAATGGATCCGGAAGAAGTTGAAACTGATTCTGTCATTATTGTAAAGCCAGGCGACCGAATTCCAATCGACGGCATAGTTGTAGACGGTGACAGTTTTGTGGACACCTCTGCCCTCACCGGCGAAAGTATTCCTAGACACGTTAGTGTTGGCAGTGAAGTTCTTTCAGGTTCTATCAACAAGCAGGGAGTTCTGGAAATCAGAACAACACGCCATGCCGGAGACTCCGCTCTTTCCCGCATTCTTGAACTTGTTGAAAACGCAACAGAAAACAAAACAAAATCAGAGCAGTTTGTTACCCGCTTTGCCAGAGTTTACACGCCAATCGTTGTTTATTCAGCACTTGCCCTTGCAATCATTCCAAGCCTGATAATAGGATTTAAGACTGGCAACTGGAACTGGCAGTCAACATGGAGTACATGGGTTTATCGTGCTCTTATGTTCCTTGTAGTAAGTTGTCCTTGTGCACTTGTAATTTCCATTCCACTTTCTTTCTGTGGTGGTATTACTGCAGCTGCACGCCAGGGAATCCTCATAAAAGGAAGCGTTTATCTCGAAGCTCTTGGCCACACAAAAACTGCCGTTTTTGATAAAACAGGAACCCTCACAAAAGGTAACTTTGTTGTTACTCATATTCACGCAACAGATCCTGCAATCACAGAAACAGAATTGCTGGCTCTTGCAACACACACAGAAATGTTCTCTACTCACCCTATTTCTGCTTCGCTCAAAGCTGCCCACCACGACAAGTGCTGCGACAATGTTAAGCTTGAAAATGTAGAAGAAATTGCCGGCAAGGGAATTAAGGCTCTTGTTAATGGAAAGCAGGTTCTGGCCGGAAATACAAAACTCATGGATCAATTTGGAATTGTCTACAATGAGTGTTCAGAGCATCAGGATGGAACTGTTATTCACGTTGCAAGCGAAGGAAAATACAGCGGCCACATAGTAATCAGTGATGAAATAAAAGATGACTCGGCTCAAACAGTTGAAGACCTTCACAAAATCGGAGTTGAAAATGTTGTAATGCTCACAGGAGACAATGAACGCGCCGCTCACACAGTTGCAGCAAAACTGGGACTCAAAAAAGCCTACGGCCAGCTGCTTAGTGCAGACAAGCTTGCAAAGGTTGAAGAACTGCTTGCAGACCTGCAGAAGCCTGGAAAAGACGGTAAGGCTGGCAAAAAGCGCGGCACACTCATCTTTGCCGGTGACGGCATAAACGATGCTCCGGTTCTTGCCCGCGCCGACGCCGGAATTGCCATGGGAAATATGGGAAGCGACGCCGCAATCGAAGCTGCTGACATCATCATTATGGAAGATAAACCAAGCAAGATTGTGGACGGTATTAAAACCAGCCGCCGTACCCTGCGAATCGTTTACGAAAACCTCTATGGTGCTTTGGGAATTAAGGGAATGATTCTCCTGCTCAGCGCGCTCGGTATTTCGAATATGTGGATTGCGGTTTTTGGCGATGTAGGAGTAACAATTCTTGCCGTACTCAATAGTCTAAGACTATTAAGAAAAGCAAAATAACAATATAACAATTTCTTTACCGTTTTACCGTTTCAAACTTTAAAAAAAATATTTGTAATGCATACAAAGTGTGATATAATTATAAATATTGTACATATTTATTTATGAGTGATAATAACGGTAAAGAAAAATACAAGATTCTCATAGTTGAAAGCAACACCGAAAGTGAAACTCAGCTTTTAAATATTATTTCGCGCAAATACGATGTAGTTAAAGCTTCTTCTGGAGAAGAGGCAATAAAATTAATTGCAGACAAACAGAAAAATATTGCATCAGCAATTATATATATTCAAGAAGCAGCAGACATCGTAAGAAGACTCAGAGCCTCAATTTTAACCGAAAAGTTCCCTATTTTAATCAGTACAGATATTGATAACTCAAAGCTGGAAGATGAACTTTTAGCCCTGAATGTAATGGACTTTTTGAAGAAACCATTTTCAGACAGGCAAGTCCTCAATCGACTGAAAACTGCTGTAAAACTTTTTGAAGCAAACCGCATTATCTATGAACTTGAACGCGATGAACTTACAGGCCTTCTTACCCGTAAAGCATTTTTAAGAAAAACAGAACAGTTCATTAACAATAATCGCAAAAAAAACTTCTGTATCATAGCTTTTGATTTTGACAATTTTAAATCATCTAACAGCCTTTACGGCGTAGAAAAATGCAATGAATTTCTTTCTTATTCAGCCAGAGAAATGATGAAAGCTATGCCTGAAGGATTTTCTGGCCGTTATGGTGGCGACCAGTACATTCTTTTCTTTGAATATTCAGAAAAAGTTGATGTAGATCGCCTGACACGAATAACAAAAACTATTCTAAGTTCAGCACCAATCCCTCATCAAATTGTAAAAATGGGTATTTATGCCCCTATAGATTGTGATCTGCCACTTGTAATTTGTTGTGACCGGGCCTTTCTTTCAATCAGCAATATAAAAGGAAAGTACGGAAAAGATATCGCATTTTTTGAGGATAATCTTCAGACACAACTTTTAAATGAACAGCGTATTATCGAAACCATGGAACGTGGTCTGGAAGAAGCTCAATTCCAGATTTTCTATCAACCAAAACACGAAACAATTACCGGGCACATTGCTGGAGCAGAAGCTCTTGTTCGATGGAATCATCCTGAATACGGTTTTATGTCTCCAAATCAGTTTATTCCTCTTTTTGAACGCAACGGCTTTATAACCAAACTGGATAGTTTTGTTCTTGAGCAGGTTTGTAAAGACATCAAACGATGGGAGCAGGAGGGGCTTCCCCTTGTGCCAATATCTGTAAATGTTTCACGCAGAGACTTTCTTGAAGAAGGTTGTATAGATAAACAATATGATATCATTGATTCTTATAAAGTCGACCACAGTCTTCTCCATATGGAAGTAACTGAATCTCTTTACTCTGAAAACACAGAACTGATTATTAAACAGGTAAAAAGGTCTCAGGAAAAAGGTTTTCTGATTGAAATGGATGATTTTGGAGCCGGTTATTCATCTCTAGGTCTGCTTTCTTCCTTCCCCTTGAATGTCATAAAACTTGATATCAGTTTTGTGCGAAACATCAAGATGAATGAAATTGTAATTGAAAACATCATCAAGATGGCGCACAGGATGGGACTTCTTACAATTGCAGAAGGAGCAGAATCACTAGAACAGTTTAAGATTCTCAGAACACTTGGATGTGATTATATTCAGGGCTACTATTTTTCAAAACCTATTCCAATCCGTGAATTTGAAGCCTACTTAAAGAAATCATCTGTAGTATCATGTGGAAACATTTCCCTTAAGAAAACAGTTAATGAAAACACTCCTTTAAGCGAAGATATGCTGATGGCTGCAAATGAAGTCGCAGAAGGTATTCCCGGAGGTTTCTTCTCCTATCATGCAGATGGTGATCTTGATCTTATTTCTTTTAATAAAGAACTTATACAAATGTATGATTGTGAATCTGCAGAAGAATTCCGTGAATATGTAGGAAATTCTTTCCGAGGTATAGTTCATCCGGATGATTTTGATCGTGTTCAGAATAGTATAGAGAACCAGATTACAGTTGATAACAATCTTGATTACGTTGAATACCGTATAAAAACTAAAATTGGAATATTAAAATATATCAGAAATTATGGTCGTTTTGTAAAAACTAAAAACTATGGCGATATCTTCTATGTTTTCTTAAATGATATCACCATGGAAGAACGAGCTCGAGCAGAAGCAGAAGCCGAGCTTATTCAAAAAATGGAACTTCAGCGTACCGCAGATCTGGCCGCTAACGCAATTCGAGCCAAGAATATCTTTATGTATAACGTCTCACAAAATATCCTCGGCACAATACAATCAATAATCGGTTTCACAAACGACATCAAAGATAACCTTACAGACACCAACGCAATTACAAGCAATCTTTCTAAAATAGAAAATTCCGAAGAACTACTTTTAAGCCTCGTAAACGACGTATGTGAACTTGTTCATATGGAAAACGGAGACATTAAACTTGTTGAAGCTCCAACAGATTTGACAGACGCCGTGGACAAAATATATGCCCTTATAAAAGATGAAGCAAAAGAACGTGGCATCGAAATTGAATACTGGTCTGAAATAATCAATCCTTATATCTATCAGGATGTAATTCATACTACTGACGTAGTTATGAACATTCTTATGAATGCCCTTAAGTATACACCTCGTGGCGGAAAAATTCGTTTTGGAATAAAACAAACTCCTGGAAACCAGGAAAATGAATGCAAGGTAAATTTTTACTGTGAAGATACAGGAATTGGCGTTTCTCAGGATTTTTTGCCATACATCTGCAAAACATTTGCACGCGAAGACAATCTGATTAACACAACAATTCCAAGTGCCGGACTGGGATTAAGCATTGCAAAATCCCTTCTTAATCTTATGAACGGTAACCTGGAAATTAAGAGCGAATACGGAAAAGGAACAACTGTAATCACATCTCAACCACACCGCTATGCAAAAAAAGAAGATGTAGAAAAATCAACTACACTGGCTGCCAACGTCAGAACAAATACTCAAAACTAAAAACTAAAGCCCTTTAGCCCAGGCATAAGAAGGTCCTGTATATTTCTATAAAAAAAAATTGACATAAAACAATTCTTTTGCTATATTATAGTTAGCTTGTAAATAAGCTGATAAACTCTCTCCGATGTCCAGCAACGCTGGACGGCAAGGTTTCCTTTTAGTGTTACTGTCTGGAAACCTTGTTTTTTTTATTTCCAAATAAAAAAAAATCTGTTATAATCTACTTATCTATAAGGAAGGTAGACAAATGCTGATTTCAACAAAAGGTAGATACGCACTAAGGGTTATGATTGACCTTGCAGAACATCAGGATTCTGAACGAACCCCATTAAAAGAAATTGCAGAAAGACAGGAAATATCACAAAAATATATAGAAGCCATTATGACTCTTCTTTCAAAAAGTGGTCTGGTAGACGCTGTACATGGAAAAGGCGGCGGTTATATGCTCAACCGAAAACCAGAAGATTATAAAATTGGCGAAATCTTAAGACTTACAGAAGGATCACTTTCTCCGGTTGCATGCCTCGAAGCCGGAGCTGCAGAATGCCCACGCAAAGATAACTGCAGAACACTGCCTTTATGGACTAAACTTGATGAACTTGTTGAGGGATATCTTGATAGCGTAAGTCTTGCAGATTTAATGAAGTCTTAAATCTCTTCGATAGTATCTTTTGGAATTTCAATAGTAGCTACAGTTTCATTTTCTGTTGTATCAAATTTGAGGTTATTTGCATCAAGACCAAGTTTCTTTAGCATTACAAGAACGGTTATTATACCAAGTCCGGAACCTTCAGTCTGATCAATATCTGAAACTGCTTCAGCAATTGAATTATAAACCTTAGTTTTGTTAATTTTATCCTGAATACGAGCATATTCAGAATCTGTAATTTTTGTATTATTTGAAACAGTTACAGAAATAACATCATTAGCAGTAAGTAAAAGATGGACACGTAATTCTCCAGCTTTAAGTTTTTCCTGATAATGTAATGTATTTTCAAGCAGAGTTTCTTTAAACGTCTTCATTCCGTTTTTATAATCATCTTCATTATTAATATCAAGATGATGTTCCTGAAAGAAGATACGTTTTGCATTAGCCTTACTTCCATTGTCCAAAAGTTCAAAGAGACAATATGTAAGGTAATTGTACAGATACATCTGATTACATTCTTCGAGAAATATAGCTAGAATCTTCTGAAATCTGATTTTCTGATCAGGTGTAAGAGTATAACAAAAAAAATCTATAGGCTGTCGATCTTTTACAGCCTTCTTGATGTAGGAAATTTCGTTTTCGCTTAACTCTGTCTCTTCTACTTTCATATAATATACTATATTATAAACCCAAATTTGCAAATTTTACAAGAAAAAAACACTTAAGATGAATCCTTATTTTCTGTAACATTTGCCACAAAAGTTTTTTTCTTTTATACTTTCTGTATGAATCTTTCAAATATAGTAATAATTCTTGACCATCCGGATGAATCGCGAAATATTGGAGCGGCATGCCGTGCTATGGCAAATAATGATATAAGCGAGCTTCGCATTGTAGGAAATAAATCTGATTACGATATAGAACACATTCACGTTCTGGCAATTCATGCCGGTGAAATTTTTGATAAGGCAAAGTTTTATAATTCCATAAAAGAAGCAACCGCAGACTGTGCAATTTGCGCAGGAACTACCCGCAGACGTGGAAAAAAACGCGGTAAACTGCTGCTGCCCGAAGAATTTGCAGATATGGCAAATCAGATTTCAACAGGCTCAACAAAGGAATCTGGCGGCAGAGTCGCTGTAATTTTTGGAAACGAGCGCACAGGTCTTACCGATGAACAGCTCGACGAATGTAATCTCGGAGTAACAATTCCTTCATCTGATAACTTTGGTTCATTAAATCTTAGCCATGCCGTACAAATTATGAGTTACCATCTTTTCAGAAAAAATCTGGAAACACAGCATAATACATACAGAGGTTATACCCCACTTACACTGAAACGCATTGACCAGACCGTTGCAGAAATTACAGATAATATGAAAAAGATTGGCTTTTTTAAGATGCCAGGCCGGGAAGATATGGAAAACTTCTGGCGAAACATCTTGAGCCGCGCATGTCTTTCAGAAGGCGAAGCTCAATATCTTGAAAAAACTTTCAGTAAAATGGCTGGACTCGCAACAAAGAATTCTGCTAAGAATGATCCTCAAGAAACTTAATAAAATCTTTTTCGCATAAAGGTTTGCTGAAATAAAAGCCCTGTGCATAAGTAATTCCAAGTGATTCAAGATATTCAAACTGCTCTTTTGTCTCAATTCCTTCAACGACAATTTGACGTCCAATTTTAAGCAGCATACTTATCATACTTTCCAGGAGAATCTTTGCATTTCTTGTACCATCAGTTCCATCTTCTTTAAAGCAAGGCCATAAAAGACTCTTGTCTATTTTTATCATTTCAAAATCAGCCTTAGCAATGCGGGAAAGATTTGAATAACCTGTTCCAAAATCGTCCATAGAGAAAGAAAAGCCAAACTTTCTAAGCTCATCCATATTTTTCTTAAGCATATAACCCGAAGTAACAGCTATAGATTCAGTAATTTCTAGATTTACAGTATCTGGAGCAATATTATGCTTCATCAAAAGAGATTTCATTAATTTTGGAAGATTTGCATCAACAGACTGAAGACCAGAAAGATTTACCTCAATATGATTTACACCTTTACGCCTCAAATTATTTTCAGCCATAAAATTGAAAACGTGATTGAAAATAAGATTACTAAGAGG
>SAMEA3663010__coassemble_128_pt1 | contig 37811 bp, 31 predicted proteins | sample SAMEA3663010__metabat2_high_PE_011 | metagenome-assembled genome bin SAMEA3663010 (sample SAMEA3663010) | pig gut metagenome | biome: pig gut; feature: pig-associated habitat; material: faeces | place: France | collected 2012
TGTAATCTAAAACCGTCTTTTTAGTCTTAAGTTGATGATGTTGCGCAACGCCCCCACCCCATTTTCCACATTTTTACAAAATATAAAATTATTTGCGAATATCCTTTTAGCGTGTTAAAATTATCTGAAATTGAGCATAATCTAATAAAGTCCTTTTTACTTGTTTTAATAATAGTTTTTTTAATGTAAGCCAAGTATGTTATGGAGAACGCCTTTGAAATACTTAAATCGAAAAAATCTCCTTATGACTCTTTTAACCGTATATGGGATTGCATGTATTATAGGAGTAACAAGATTAGCAACAATCTCTGGCCACATTATTCGTTACGGTAACTTTGTTTTTCCGGTTTCTTCAATACAAGGTATTATTGCCGCATTAAACTCTTTGAGCTGTGTTATTCTGGTTTTTATTGATTTTAAGAAGTGAAGCAAGCTCGCTTTTGGTATAATAGCATTGAGTCTTCTGGCTGCCTTGAATCCGATAATTGATTCCCACAATCTGGCACCTCTTCCTAGTGTAGTGACATCTCTTGTTTCTTTTATAACTGTTTTGGTCATTTATTCTTTTTATAAAAAATCCACAATAAATAGTCTTACAGATTTTATTACCGGCTTTCCAAACAGGCGTTACTATGTCAAATATTTGAATCAGCAGCTTGAAGCAAAAAAGCATTTTTATCTTGCATGTATTGAGATTGAAGATTTTAAAAATATAAATGATGTTTATGGTATTCAGGCCGGAGATTATATCCTTAAGGAAATTGCGCCAAAGCTAAAGAGTATGCTTGGAAAAAATGAAATGCTCTTTAAGATTACCGGCGGAATTTTTGCAATGATTCTTGATGAAAATAACTATCCTGAAGAAAAGCTCAAGCTGATTATCCGCTCTGAGGTTATGACTCTGCCACCAAAGCATGGAGAAGACCCGTCTATAAAAAAGACATGTAATGTTTCGCTTGCAGCCGGCGTTGTTCATGTTGATCAGAATTATGATAAGGAAAGAAATTCTTCCAGCGTTCTCCGCTATGCAGAAATTGCTCTAGCAGAAGCGCGAAAAACTCAGGAACAGAAAATTTGTTTCTATGATGATTCACTTTTAAATTCTGATTTTGTGCAGAAGGAAGCAGAGTTTCTTATTAAGGATGCAATGGCGCACGACTGGTTCTTCCTGGTTTATCAGCCTCAGTATATTACCGAAGGAAAAAAGCTGCGTGGCTTTGAAACTTTAATCCGCTGCAGAAAGCCTGATGGTTCAATTGTAAGTCCTGCAATGTTTATTCCGGCTGCAGAAAAAACAAACCTTATCACAGAAATTGATGATTATGTTTTGCGTCGTGCCATGACAGAGATGAAGCCGGTGCTTGAGGCCAGCGGAAAGAACTTTGTTGTTTCAATCAATGTGTCTGCCAAAAATATTGCTACAGAAAATTTTGCCCAGAAGATTAATCAGATGATTGAGGAAATTCAGTTCCCGGCTGAAAATCTTGAAATTGAAATTACTGAATATTCTTTTGCCGAGTCCAGAGATATAACGATTGACAATATTCTGACTTTGCGAACCCTTGGTGTTCAGATTGCTCTTGATGATTTTGGTACTGGTTATACATCGATTGCACAGTTGATGAAGCTGCCGGTAAGTCTTTTGAAAATTGACAAGAGTTTGATAGACGAAATAGAAAACGACCCTGTTATGAGCGACATGGTAGATTCAATTATCTATATGGGGCACATCATGGACTGCGAAGTAATTTCAGAAGGCGTTGAAAATGAATCGCAGCTCGAAATCTTGAAAGAACATAAATGCGACTTTATACAGGGCTTCGTATGGGGTAAACCATTACCATACGAAGAAGCAAAGGCTCTGTGTAAGTAAAAAAACACGCCTGCCACCCTGAACTTAGGGAGCGACGGCTGTAAGCCGTCAAAATGCTCCAGTGGAGCATTTTGAGCGAGTCTCCGAGCAGCTGTGCTGCGAAGGTGTAGGGGGCTATGTTATGAGATGCTGAAACAAGTTCAGCATGACATTCAGCATAACTGGCAATTGAATTAAACCCATTTTTCTTATATTCTTATAATACTCGATTAATTACAATTTTTGTTTGAGGAATTATTATGGAATTTACAAAACCTAATGGAAAACGCCGTGTTGTTGTTACTGGCGGTGGTATGGTTTCGGCACTTGGCCGTGATTGGGAAACTGCTTATGCTAATTTGAAAACCTGTAAAAATAAAATCAGATATATGCCGGAATGGGAACGCTATACAAAGATGAATACCCGTCTGGCTTGTCCTTTTGATGAGGAACTTCCTAGCTTCCCACGCAAAAAGGTTCGTGGAATGGGTCGTGTTGCTTTGCTCGGACTTCTTTCTACACACGATGCTTTACAGATGGCTGGCCTGCTCGCAGAAGATGGCGATGATGTAATTGAAGAACTTAAGAACGGACGCACTGGTATTGCCTACGGAACCTGTATGGGAAGTATGGATGCTATCGGCGACCTTGCAAAAATGGTTGAAACAGGTGATTCAAGCCACCTCAACAGCCAGACATATATTAAGGCTATGCCACAGACAAATGCCTGCAACATGAGCGTTTACTGGCAGATTCGCGGCCGTGTAATCATTACCGACACCGCTTGTACTTCTGGTTCGCAGTCTATTGGTTATGGTTACGAAGCAATTGAAGACGGACGCCAGGAAATTATGATTTGTGGTGGTGCAGAAGAGCTTTCTGCTCCAGATGCTGCAATTTTCGATACTCTTGGAGCAACATCTTGTCTCAATAAAACTCCGGAAGCTACACCAAAGTGCTTTGACAAGGATCGTGATGGTCTTGTAATCGGTGAAGGTGCAGGTACTTTGATTTTGGAAGACCTTGAACATGCTGTAAAACGCGGTGCAAAGATTTACTGTGAAATTGCAGGCTTTGCAACAAATATGGATGGTTCACACATCACATCTCCAAACAGTGAAACTCAGGCAAAATGTCTTGAAATGGCAATTGAAGATGCCGGAATCAGCAAGGATCAGATTGCTTATGTAAATGCTCACGGAACTGCAACTCCACACGGAGACATTTCTGAAACACAGGCTGTTTACAAGGCATTTGGCCGCGCAGTACCAATCTCTTCTACAAAATCATACATTGGTCATATTCTCGGTGCATGTGGTTGTGTAGAAAGCTGGCTCACAATCAACATGATGAATGAAGGCTGGTTCCATCCGAATGTAAACCTCGTAAACATCGATCCTGAATGTGCTCCTCTTGATTATATTCAGGGCCAGGGACGCAATATTGACGCTGAATACGTTATGGCAAATAATTTTGCTTTTGGCGGCGTTAATACAAGTTTGATTTTCAAAAAGTGGCATAATCAGTAATATATTTGGAGTTTTTGAAGGAGGTGACCAATAAGTTTACCTCCTGGTGTCATTCCGAACTTGTTTCGGAATCTATAGCTCTAAATGTAGTGTAGATGCTGAAACATAGGGAGCGGCACTGCGTAGCAGGGCAAAAATAGTCCAGTGGACTATTTTTAGCGAGTCTCCGAGCAGCTGTGCTGCAAAGGTTCAGCATGACAATACTTTTTAGACAGCCCATTTTTATTTTGTATGAAAAAACGTTTTTTTTTATTTTTTATAATTTGTTATCTTTGTTGTACTTTTCTTTCTGCTGAAAACGTAATTTCAGATTATACCTTACAGAAGGTAGAAGATTTTGTGACTTACCGTGTGACGCTAAAAAGCGAAGAGCATGAGGTTGCATATAAAATAATCGATGAACTCAAAAAAGAGACTCTTGCAGAACTTCCTGCTTATGCGAAAGATTTTGATCAGGAAAAGTGTCTTCTTGAAAGTCTTTATTATGCTGAGTATTACGAACATGCCTTGAATGCCGATGGAAATCAGAAAGAGCTTCGTGCAGAAATCAAAAGGCTCATGAAAAATAATTTTGCCTGTATTAATGCTCGAAGTAAGGATGAAATTTGCGACTGGCTGTATTTAATCACTGGAGATGTAACTGCTTATTATATGACTCGTTCATTAGCAGCAACTCTTTTATATGGCATGAAAGTCAAAGATTGTTATGAAAAGGCTGCAGCTGTAAATCCAAATCGGGCAAGCGCTTATGTATCTTTGGGTAACTGGTGTTTTTACGCTCCCGCAATTGCTGGTGGTGGAAAAGGCAGAGCGCAAAAGAATTTTACTAATGCAGAAAAATGTGCTGTAATTCCAGGCGAAAAATATCTTGTCTACATTGCTCAGTCTCAGATAAATTTTGAATACAAAAAAATTGATCTGGCAAAAGTTTATCTGGATAAGGCTATTGAGCTTGATTTAGGCCACAAAGATCTGGATCTGATTGCAAAATGCAACAAAAAAAATATTTCGTATTTTCAGTATCTTCGTAATCGTTCTGGCGTTGATGAAGAAATGTCAGAAGACGAAATGGATGAAGACGATAAACAGTAAATTGTTGTTAAATGATAACAAATGTGATATAATTAAATCCCGTATGAAAAACGGATTTGATAACGATAAGTATCTTAAGATTCAATCAGAACACATTAAAGAAAGGATTGCCAAGTTTGGCGATAAGCTCTATCTGGAATTCGGTGGAAAGCTTTTTGATGACTACCACGCTTCCCGAGTTCTTCCAGGTTTCCAGCCGGACAGTAAATTGCGAATGCTCATGCAGCTGGCCGACGTTGCGGAAATCGTAATTGTAATCTCAGCAGTTGATATTGAAAAAAACAAGGTTCGCAGCGACCTTGGAATCACCTACGATAAGGACGTTCTCCGCCTTCGCGATGAATTTCAGAACCGCGGCCTCATGGTTGGCAGCATTGTAATTACCCATTACACCGGTCAGGAAGCTGCAAAAGCCTTCCGCAGCCGTCTTAAGAAGATGGGCATTAAAGCATATTATCATTATACAATTCCCGGCTATCCTTCAAACGTTCCTCTTATTGCCAGCGACGAAGGCTTTGGTAAAAATGATTATATTGAAACAAGCCGTCCTCTAGTTGTAGTTACAGCGCCAGGCCCTGGAAGCGGAAAAATGGCTACCTGCCTTTCCCAGCTCTATCATGAAAACAAGCGTGGAATTAAAGCCGGCTATGCTAAGTTCGAAACCTTCCCAATCTGGAATCTTCCGCTTAAGCATCCGGTAAATCTTGCTTACGAAGCTGCAACTGCAGACCTCAACGACGTAAACATGATTGACCCATGGCACCTCGAGGCTTACGGAAAAACCACAGTAAACTACAATCGCGATATCGAAATCTTCCCGGTTCTTGATGCTATCTTCAAGGGCATTTACGGCAAGAACCCTTACAAGTCGCCTACAGACATGGGCGTAAATATGGCGGGTTATTGTATTGTTGATGATAAGGTTTGCTGCGAGGCAAGTAAGCAGGAAATTATCCGCCGCTACTATGAAACTGTCGGTCGCCTTGTAGAAGGTAATGCAGAAGAATCTGAAGTTGATAAGATTAATCTTTTAATGCAGCAGGCTGGCGTTACAACTGATGACCGCAAGGTTACTGTTGCTGCAAAAGAACGTGCCGCAAAATCAAAATCTATATGTGCAGCTATTGAGCTTGCTGACGGTACAATTATTACATCAGAAACAACAGAGTTGCTTGGAACTTCGGCTGCTCTTATTTTGAATGCAACTAAGCATCTTGCTGGTCTTGATCATAAACTTAAGTTGATTCCAAAAGAGATGATAGAACCTATTCAGAAAATGAAGGTTGATTATTTGAGTGGAAATAATCCCCGCCTGCATACGGACGAGGTTCTTGTTGCGCTTGCAATGCTTTCAAAAACAGATGAAAACTGCCACAAGGCTATCGAACAGCTTCCAAACCTTCGTGGTTGCCAGGTGCATACAACAGTTATGCTGAGTGAAGTTGACAGAAAGATTTTTAAGAAGCTTGGCGTTGTATTAACTTGTGAGCCGGTAAGCAAGAAGCAGAAGCCTTTGATTGGATAAAAAAGATTGGGACTGTCTAAAAAGTATTGTCATGCTGAAACAAGTTCAGCATGACGGAAATTGTTAGAGAATCTTTTTTAGTGGCTTGCCCACTAAACTGATTACCGGTCCCAGCAAAAGTGACATCAAAATTGAACCAACAATAGAACCCTGAATTCCTTCAGGGTTTAATTTTCCTGCAATTACACCAATTCCAACAGCTGCCAGATCAAACAAAATACGAATTACTGCAAAAGGGATTTTTGGAATCCAGCCACTTATGATATTTGGCATTGCGTCGTAAGGAGCAACTCCCATTTGTGCATTAATATAGATTGATGCAACTACAACAAACAAAATAAGTGTGACTGCAAAAATCACTACACGAACGGCGAAGCTGCCATCATAAATAAACTGGGCAAAACCTATGTTTTTCCAGATCCAGCGGCAGAGGTCAATTACATAACCAATCAAAATCATATTGGCAAGTGTACCAAAGCCAATCATTTGGGCACCAAAGATAAAAGTGAATATCAGCATAAGTCCGTAAACCAGGACTTCGGTGTTACCCAGTCCCCAGCCCAGAGTAGAGGCAATATTCAGATTCATAAAAGAGGCCGGGTCTGTTCCCCAGCCAATCTCAACAAGAAGAGAAACAAATACGCCCATCAGAATTACTGCGGGCAGCATAAAAGCAAGACGTTTGCCAAAGTTTGGCACGATGAATTGTTTAAAGGTAAATTTCATGATAGACATAATATCTTTTAGAAGAAAAAATGTCACCCTGAACTTGTTTCAGGGGCTATTACACTAGATTCCTGCCCCTTCGCAGCACAGCTGCTCGGAGACTCGCTCAAAATGCTCCACTGGAGCATTTTGCCGGCTTACAGCCGTCGCTCCCTAAGTTCGGAATGACACTAGAGGAAGTAAGTCTTCATCTTGCCTTTGCCTTTAACTTCAACATCAATTCCTTCGCGTTTAGCACGTTCATCAAAAAGTGAAACCATCTTATTCAACATTGTTACAACTTCTTCCGCAGTCATTCCAGCGCTCATTTTTGTAAAGCCGACGATATCTGTAAAAAGTACGGTTATATTCGGAAACTTCTTAGCGATTGTTTGGCCAGGCTTTTCTGTAAGCTCTTTGGCAACTTCTGCCGGAAGAATATTCAAAAGAAGTCTTTCAGATTTTTCCTTTTCAAGTTTAAGATCATGTGTACGCTCTTCAACTTTATTTTCAGTTCAATCTGATAACGTCGCATACGCTGGATTTTTATCCAGACTATGAGAGCTGCAACACCAACAATAATTAATCCGACAAGTATCTGGAACCAGAGGCGCTGCCATAAATAAGGTTTTTTAATTATGATGATTGGTTTTGACGGTTGACTTTTAATCTCATCTCCATTTTGAGAAATAACTGTAAACTGATAGGTTCCCGGTTTAAGGTTTGTGTAAGAAACATTACGCAGACTAGACCATTCAGAATATTCTGGTTCAAAACCTCCAAGTTTATAACAGAAGCGCATCTGATCAGAAGAGATAAAACTTAAGCCGGTGAACTTAATACTCAAACGTCTTGCAGAAGGAGGCAGAATAATTTTTTCACCGTGATAGTCATGTTTGGTGTTATCAATAGAATATTCCTGAATTTCAATTTTTGCCGGAATCTGATTTTTGCTGGATCGACATTTCCATTTGCTGCAGACTGCGAAAAGGCTGTTGATAAACAGCCAAGTAATAAAGCGAATTTTCCTTATTTTCGCAGGTATTCAATTGTGAGACAGGCAGCAGCTCGTGAGAGGGCTTGTTTTTCTTTTTCAATCTGGGCATTGCAGCGTTCAATTTTTACAGAAAGAACATCAGTTTCAGAACCATAACCGGATTCATACATTACTTGTTTCTGATTTATTTTTGCAGTTGCAGATTCAATTTTCAAATCCTGATATTCAATTTTCATTGTGCAAACCTGAGCAGCATTCCACTGTGAATTAAAAGTTTTGCTGATTGTAGAACGGGCATCAAGTTTGTTGATATCGGCAGTTTTGGCCTCGCTGGTTTTCCTGGAAACGTCGCGAAGTTTTTTTCCGCCATCCCAAATTGTAGTTTTTAGGCCTATTGAAATATTCAGGGAATAATCATCCTTGCGTCGCCAGTTTGGTTTAAAAAGTGGAACTCGTGAACCGGAAAATCCTCCGCTCATCTGGAGTGCAAAATCAGGTTTCCAGTTTTCATATCCTTTTGCAATTTTTTCTGCTGTCTTACTTACTTCCTGAAGCTGAGTGAGCATTTTTATAGAAGACTGATTACCTGAGAGAACTTCTTCTTCAAGCTGTGATGAATCACAATTCATAAGAGCATCAAAACTTTCTTCAAGCTCGGAAACAAAATCATAATTAATTTTTTCAAATGAAAGGTTTTCAATGCCGGTTATTCGTTCAAGCTCAAGCAGCTGATCATTCATCTGTTCAATCAAATCCTGTTTTGCAATTTCCAGTTCCTTTGCCTGAATCTTTGTGTCAACAAGATCCTGATGTAAAAGCATTCCGGATTTTTCTGCGTTCTCGCTTACTTCAATCATTCGGTCGGCATAAGTCTGTTCTTCATTGATAATTTCAAGAATCCTGTTCAGACAATATATGCTTATGAGACGGGTTTTTAATTCTGTCTCGAGCTGACTGGTCTGCTGAGTAATTTGAGTTTGTTTGATTTCAGAAATCTGTTTATATAGTTTTACAGCATTTGTAATTTTTCCCCAGGTGAAAATAGGCTGGGTAAGAGAAAGCTGAAAATTATATAAAGTGTTTTCCATACCATCATAAATTTTGATACGCTGACCACGGGTCTGAGGCTTAATACCATTCCACTGAATTGAGTTTACGATTTCATCAACATTAAGATAAATTGCATCTACAGGAGGATTTACCATATAGGTTCCGCTAACCTGCAGATCAATAGAAGGACCAAGACCTGCACGGGCATCTTTTACATCGAGAAGGCTGCGTCTGTATTCTTCCTGGAGCTTAAGTAGTTCCGGATGATTTTTATTTGTAGCTGTGAGCAGGGTATCGAGCGTATATTCCATTTCAAAATCAGAAGGAAGGTCTGATGAGGTTGGCACAATTTCAATTGGAGCAGCGGATTCTGTTTCTTCTATTTCTTTTGTATCTTCATCGGTTTCAGTTTGAGAGAAAATAGAAATATTAAAAAATGAGAAAATCAAAAATGTAAAAAGAAATTTTTTAATTTTCATTTATAAGTCCTCAAAAGAATAATGAAATTGCAATTACAAACTTATGTTATAAGATGCAGTATCGCTACGTAAGGTTCTTGTAGAGCCGATGGCATTTCCATCTGCATAAAACTGAACTTCTATATTTGTGTACTTTCCAGTGTATGCAGTATCTGTAATATAATAGCCGCTTCCGAGTCCACTAAAGCTTCCGTGAATCTGAGTTCCATTTGTACCAACATTCTGTGCAAAAGTTGAAGTTTCGCCACAATCAATTGCGAAGTTTTCAGAAGCATCTTTTGCTTTCATACTTATAATTACACCGTCACTTGCAGTTGAAGTTGGGCTTCCGTAGGTTCCGTTGACAGTTGGAATACTGAGTCTGGTTGATTTACCATAAAGCGAAATAGTGTAAACAGAATTGTTGATTGTCTTTTTAATGGAGAAATTGTCATCAAAGAATGCATAGTTATGAGTGTCATTATCTGCATTGGCACAGGCCTTCCAGAAAATCGTATCTGCACTTTGTGTATAACTTATACTTATTTCTGGTTTTGTTTCGATATTGTCAATTTTATCCTGGGCATTTTTCCAGCGAGGGTAACTGATGTTGATGGTTCCTGAACCACTTATAATCTGCTCATAAACTTTTGGGGCGGCTGTAGAAATTGTGTCTGTGGTCTGAGGAACGCTTATTTTTACAAGAACATTTTCTGAAGTGAGGGCGGAATTTGAAACATCATAAATATTGATGTTTAATGCTGTTGTCTTTCTAACAGATGTAAGTTCTGCATATACCGTGTCGCTGGTGCTGTCTGAAGTGATGACGGTTTGTCCTTTTGTGAGACCATAATTTTCATGATAGAACAAAAGAAAGATTGTGGCATAATCAGCATCTTTTCCAAAATCAGGATCTGTTGATTTCCATACCAGATTTGAAATTGTGAAGTTTCCGTTTGCATTTGTAGTCGTGTGTCCGTAATAACAATTTGCCGGAACAAAAACTGTTCCTTCTATCCAGGCATTATAATTAGCATCTCTAAGCTCGCAGTCTGTAAATGCATATATATCGACATTTGCAATTCCTGCTTTTGGAGTAGAAGTGCTTTCTGCATCAACAATTAAACCGCCGGTTCCGCCATTAAAAACAGAATAGCAGCTTGTAAGAATAAGGGTAGTGGTGAGGGCAATAGCACTCGCAAATTTTTTAAGAATTCTTTTATACATGTTTTCCTCTCTTTTCAGATATATAATAAATTACTGGAATTAAAATCAAAGTGATAAGGGTAGAAGTTAAAAGTCCACCCGCAATAGCCTGGCCCATAGAAGCATACAGTTCCGAACCTTCACCTTTTGCAACAGCCATAGGAATATCGCCGAGAAGGGTTGTGAGCGTTGTAATGAGAATCGGTTTGATTCGGCTGGCTGCTCCATCGAGAACAGAAGTTCGCAAAAGTTCTTCTTCCTGTTCTGGAGTTAATATGATTTCCCATTCGCCGTCTTTGTTTTGTGTTCCTTTTGTTCTGGCAAGAACCTGACGGCGCTGTTTTCTCAACTGATTAATATAATCAATAAGAATGATACCATTGTTTACAACAACACCCGCAAGCGAAATGAGTCCAAGCAGGGAAAGAAGGTTGAGTGTTGAACCAAACATCAAAAGTCCTGCAACAACTCCAATAAAACAGAATGGAATTGTTACCATAATCAAAAGCGGCTGGCGGAATTTTTCGAACTGGATTACCATAACTGTGTAAACCAGGAAGACTGCAATAAGAAGAGCAGAAATCATTGGTGTAATCATATCGCCGATAAGGGCCATAATTCCGCCGGCTTTTGAGTGAACTCCATTTGGCAGTGGATTTTCTGCGATAAACTGATTAACGCGCTGTGAGACGCCGCTTGTATCTTCGCTAATCAGGGAGGCTGTAATTGTAATTTTTTTTGCGCGGTCGGAATGGTTAATCTGTGAAATGGATTTTTCGACACGAATGTCTGAAAGATTTGCAAAAGAAACATCCTGTCCGTTTTGAGTAACTATGTGCAGGTTAGAAATGTCATCTGCGGTAATGTTGTCATCTGTAATGTTTGAAGTTATACGCAAGTCGTAACGGCGGCCACTTTCCAGATCTTTATAACGGCCGCAATCTATTCCCTGGAAAAGAATAGCAGAAGTAATTCCCGCCTCATAACTTGTAATACCGAGCGAACTCAAGTATTCCTGGCTCATATCAATAACCATAGTGCTGGTATCAAAATCAGTGTCCAGTTTTGCAGTTACAACTTCGAGGTCATTTTCGAGGTGAGCTTTTATGCGGCTGGCAGTTTCGTAAAGAACATTCAGATCTTCAGAAATCAGCGTAATACCATAACCACCACCATCAGAAACATAACCAACGAGTTTATCAAAACCACCGTTCTGAACAGAAACTTTTGAGTCTGGTAAAACAGAAGCCCAGATTTCCTGAATCTGCAGCATAATTTCATGAACGTTTCGTTTACGTTCAGAAACCGGAACAAGCACAACATGAGTGTAAGCATAGTGTGGAGTTGAGACTGAAGAAAAGTTTGATGAATCTCCCTGTCCTTCATAAATTACTACGTTATCGATTTCCGGAACATATTGATAAAGCAGATCCTGAGCTATCTGCATTTTTTCGTGGGTCTGCTCTTTTTTTGTTCCCATAGGGAATTCTGTAGAGATATAAAATTCACCTGAGTCTGTTGAAGGAATAAAACTGATTCCAAGTCTGAGTGCAATAAATCCTGAAAAAATCAAAAGGAAGACTGCGATTAAAAGAACAAAGCCTCGGTTATTGAGTGAGATGGTAAGAACGCGACGATAGCCTCTTTCAATTTTATCCATGACGAGGTCAAACTTGCGAGGCTTGCCTCTTACCTTAGGTCCGTTTTCAGAAAGGAAGAGTTTTAAAAGATAAGGTACAATCACAACTGCTACAAGGAACGAAGAAAAAATTGCAAGAATGATTGTAACGGCAACTGCGTGAAGAACGCTTCCTATAAGACCACCAAGCATTGCAATCGGAATGAATACAACGATTGTTGTTGCGGCACTTGCAAGAATAGAAGCGGAAACTTCATCCCAGCCTTTGTAGATACTCTGTGTTACGGTATATTCCATTTCACCGGTTTCCTGGTCGCGTCGTTTGTAGTAACGGTAAATCTGATCCAGCATTACGGTGGAACCATCTACAACCATACCAAGTGAAATTACGAGACCGGAGAGGGTCATAAGATTTAATGAGATGTCAAGAATGCGAAGACCAATCAGGCTGAACAAAATACAGAGTGGAATTGAAAGGCTGATTGTAAGAGTTGCACGCCAGTCTGCCATAAAAAGAAGAATTACGAGTATGGCAAAAATTACACCCATAACACCGCTGCTGATAACGGCACGAAGGGAAGCATAAACCTGTCGGCTGTCATCACTGATTATATGAAACTGAACTGCGCCGTTTGTATTTTTTTCACATTCAGAAATTGCCTTCTTAACTTTCTTAACAATTTTAATTGTGTCGCCATCGAGTCGCTTAGTTACGTTGATGATTGTAAGAGGATATCGGCCATCTGAAACAGATGTATTTTCTTCCGGGTAGGAGAGACTAACATCTGCAACATCGCTAAGTCTAATAATGGTAGAACCATCTCCAACTCCCACCGGTAGATTTTTTACATCTTCCAGAGAATTAAAGCCACCGGCATATCGTACCTGGATTGCTCTGTCCTGATAGCTGGCATTTCCAAGAGGAAGATTAACGTTACCGTAATTCAAGACTTGATATACTGTGGAAACGGCAATGCCTTTAGAGGTCAAAGAATCAACATCTATTTTGATATTAACTGCGAGTTCTTTCCCGCCATCAATAGTTACCTGCGAAACTCCGTCAATTTGTGTTAAGAGAGGGGTGACTTCATCTTGTAAATATTGGGTGAGTCTGGCGGTATCGTTTCCGGCACTTACTGAATAACTAATGATCGGTAGCATAGACATACCACCAACAAGGGCACGAGGTTCACCAGAAATTCCAGACGGGAGTTGATCTACAAGCTCAGAAATACGGTTACGAAGTTCGGTGAGCTGGTCGTAAGGATCATAGCCGTCTGCATAGGTAATCTGAATCCAGCTGAGAGAATTTGAAGACTGGCTGTCGATTGCTTTAAAATGTGGAAGCGTAACAAAAGAATCTTCCAGTACCTTTGTGATATCGCTTTCGACATCTTCAGCACTGGCACCAGGATAAACGGTATATACGATTGCCTGTGGCATGGAAATATCTTCCATAAATTCTGTACGCATTCCACTCAGAGAATAAAAGCCGAATGCAATCAATACAATCAGGAGCATGGAGATAATGACTGGATGTTTTACAGAAAATTCAGGAACCTTCATCTGTTATTCTCCACTAACAAAACTGTTGTTTGTATCAGCATCAGATTGAGTTTCTTTTAGTGCTTCATCAAAAAGACGAACCTTCTGCCCATCAAAAACAAAGTTTTGTCCATCCATCACAATATATGAATTTCGATATTCTTCCGGCAAAATAAAATTGTTTCCATCGTTAGGGAAGCTTGCGCCTTCGATATATTTTACGATTTTTGTTTTTTCATCATATATATAGAAAGATCCATCCATCTTGCGGGCTTTAAGATTGATAAGCGGAACATCATTATATGTTTTATAAGCAACCTGAACTTTTACAAACATTCCAGGACGAAAGCGGTCTCCCGGATCATCAAGGTGGCAAACTACAATAAAGTTTTTACTCTGTGGTGAAATGTAAGGTGCAATGTTTTCGATTGTGGCAGATGTAACTGCATCTTCAAACATATTTTTTTCGGCAGGGCGTGTAATAGTTACCTGAAGCGAATCGCGTTCAAGAGTGAAAAGGTCAAAATATTTTTCTGGAACCTTAAGGCGTACAACCTGATTTGCGAGATCTGCAAGAACTGCAACCGGCTGGCTCTGATTTCCAATTCCTCCAACGGCCTGGTCAGCAATCAAAATTGTGCCGTCTACCGGGGCACGAACTTCTGTGTAATCAAGCTGAAGCTTTGCAAGGTCGTACTGAGCTTTAGAAGCATCTGCCTGGGCCTTTGCTGAATCATAATTTTGCTGGGTTGCAGAACCTGCCTTAAAAAGTTTTTCGAGTCGGTCAAAAGTGCTTTTTGCAGCAAAATATGCGGCCTGTGCCTGAAGCATCTGCTGGCGGAAAGGTTCATCATCAATCTTTGCAAGAAGTGTATCTTTTTCAACAAAATCTCCGGCGCGTGCAGGATATTCAATTATGGTTCCGGAAACAAAAGGAACAACCGGAATCATAGCTTCGGCTTCGACATAACCGGAAATGGTAATTGATTCAATAAGTGTTCCGTTTATCGGCTTTTGAATAACTACGGCTGGTATAGCATCTGGTTTCTCTTCTACAGGCTTTTTCCGTGTGACGAGGATTGTCAGCAGAACAAAAATAGCTGCAAGTGCAACAAAAAGAGAATAACGTGCAAGTTTGTTTTTCCGTAATACATTTAACGAATTCTTTTTCATTATTAAAAATCAAATCACCCTTATTTTTTTGCTTGTTAGTTTGGAATTTAATAAAATGTTATCAATAAGACAATAGACAAATTTTCGCGAATGTCTAATAATAGATTTATGAACGATTTTTCGTCGAATATGTCAAACAATGTAAATTTCTCAGAAACAAAGCTTCAGATGGCAGAAGCTTTGAAACGTCTGATTAAAGACAGACCTTTTTCAAAAATTACGGTGCAGGATATCGTTATAGAATGTAATATCAACCGCAACACCTTCTATTATCATTTTGAGAATAACTACGATCTGCTTTCTTTTACGTATTCTCTGGAAGTAAAGAATATTGTAGATTCATTCCAGAAAGCAAATGCCTCTCTTCCTCAGGCTATGGATTTTGTTCTTGATTATATTGATAAAAATATTTCGCTCTGCCAGTGTGCTTATGAGTCTCTCGGAGAGCAGCAACTTACAATTATTTTTGAAAGAGACCTTATGATGTGCGTTCGAGCAACAATCGATTATTTTGCAGAAGAAAACAACCTTCACCTGACCGAAGAGTTTAAAACCTTCGCCGGCTACAGCTATACAACTCTCCTGAGCGCCCAGATAATCTGGTACATCAAACACAACAGCGACCTGGACAAAGAAATCTTCAAGGAATGCCTGCAACCTTTCTTTACCGCTTCACTGAAATCTGTTATGGAAGAGGCTGTAAAGAAGGGGTTTTAGGAGAATGATCAAAATCATTAAAGGCGACATAACAAAACTCTCATGTGATGCAATTGTAAATGCAGCAAATTCCAGCCTGCTCGGCGGCGGCGGTGTGGATGGTGCTATTCACAGAGGGGCCGGGCCGGAGCTTCTGGAGGAATGTCGTACTCTTGGCGGTTGCTGTACCGGCGAAGCAAAAATCACAAAAGGATATAATTTACCGGCCCGCTTTGTGATTCATACTGTTGGGCCGATTTATTATGAGCACAGCGCGGTCGAGGCTGAAGCGCTGTTGTCTGCCTGCTATGAAAACTCCCTGAAACTTGCCCGTGAGAAGGGGCTAAAGACTATTGCTTTTCCTCTGATTTCTGCCGGCGTGTATGGGTATCCGCAGCGCGAGGCTATCAGGGTTGCGGTTGAAACGATGAAAGGGCATGCTGAGGAGTTTGATGAGCTTACGCTGGTGCTGTTTGGGGAAAGGGAGTTTGGATTTGCGGGGGAGATGTTTGGGGAGTTTATTTCAACTCCTTCTTCAACTCGTTAATCAACTCATCACTCTTCTTAAACGAATCACTAAGCATATCCAGCAGTTCTGCAGTTGTATGCGTAACTTCTTCTTCCTTCACAAAGGGATTTTTAATATCAAGATTCCAGCCGCTTTCTGCAATCTTTTCTACAGGGACCCGCCAGGACTGTTCACCTTCTGCACGATTATTCCACCACGCAAGAAGTGACGCAAACTCGCTCTTTTGAATCGGTTTAGTTTTTGAATAAGATTTCTGTCCTTCCGGCAGCTTATGTTCCCAGTACCAGATTTCTTTAGTAGGCTCGCCCTTTGTAAAGAATAGAAGATTTGTAGCAACCGAAGCATATGGCTGGAAAACAGAGTTTGGCAAACGCACAATAGTATGAACATTACACTGAGTCAAGAACTCTTCGCGGATTCTCTGCTTTACACCGTCGCCGGTCAAAGACCCATCAGGCAAAACAATCGCAGCACGCCCGCCATCACGCAAATAACGAATCATCAAAAGCAAGAATAAATCTGCGCTTTCTGTAGTCCTGAATGCAGCGGGATAATTTGTTTCCACACCATCAGAAACGCTGGCACCAAAAGGCGGATTAGCAAGAATTACATCAACTCGTTCTTTTGCGCCGATGCTTGTATACTCACGGTTCAGGCTGTCCATGTTCATAACATTCGGAACTTCAATATCATGCAGAATAAGGTTTGTAACGCAAAGCATAAAAGGAAGCGGTTTAAGCTCCTGGCCGCGAATTGTTTCTTCAAGCACCTTCAAATCTTCAACAGAATGAACATCCTGCTTTCTGATATTTTCAATAGCACTCGTCAAAAAGCCGCCGGTACCACAAGCAGGGTCCAGTACCTTTTCGCCAAGACGCGGATTAATAATTTCGGTCATAATTTCTGTAACAGCGCGCGGAGTATAAAACTCTCCGTAGTTACCGGCGCTCTGCAAGTCACGCAAAAGACCTTCGTAAATATCGCCGAACATGTGGCGGTCTTCGCTGGCATTAAAATCAATTTCATTAAGCTTGTTCACAACCTGACGGATTATAGTTCCGTTTTTCATATAGTTGTTGGTACCCGCAAAAATATCACGAATCAAAACAGCCCGCTTGTTGCCGGTAGAAACATCCAGATTCTGCAAACCGGGAAAAAGCTTATTATCAACAAAATCCTTAAGCGCGTCTCCCGTCATACCTTCACTGTCAGCAGCCCAGTTTCTCCACTGAAGCTCACTCGGAATCACAGAAACATAATCATCGCTGATAAGATCCATTTCGGCTTCCTTATCATCTATGATTTTTAGCGTAATCATCCAGCCCAGCTGTTCTATTCTCTGCGCGTCACCAGAAACGCCCTGATCCTTGCGCATTATATTCTGTAAAGTCTTTACAATTCCACCAATGTTTGGCATTTGTTTTGCTCCTGTTTTTTTATCCCTCAAATAATCCCTCTTTCTGTGAGGTATTATTTTTCTTAATACGCCAAAGCGACATCCTAAGCGCCACCAAAGCGTCATTTTGGCGTTTTGGAATAACTTCCTATTTCTTTTCCAACTTTTTCACATCTTCCAGGAACAAATCAAAATCACTCTGATAGATTCTATCCTGGATTATGCGATATTTTTCCCATTCAGTTTCTGCATGTTCTTTTGCGACTTCCATACTTATTTTTCCAGCATTAGCCAGAATTTCTTGTTCATTTGCCATCAAAATACGATCAAAATGCTTTGCCCAGTCTTCCATGGTCATAGGAATATTGCGGTTTGCCTGCATTTCAGCAAAATCCAGATATCCAGAAACAATTAATTCCAAAGAGTGAAGTTCATCCTTGCTAAGATAATTCTTTGCAATCGAAACATCAGACTTTCTGATTTTTGAATTCGGACTTCCTTCCCACGATGTAAGTCCCATGTTTTCTTTTGTACTGTCAGCACGTTCATAAATTAATTCAGCTGCTGTGTGTTTATGAATAGCCCAATGCAATTTATTCTGGACCTTAGCAAAGAAATCTTTTGTTGTCTTTGCAGTTCTGTCGTAATCAATTGCAGTCGCATAAAGATCGGTAATTTTCTGGTAAAACTGTCTCTCAGAAATTCTGATTTCACGGATTTCTTCAAGCAAACGCTTAAAATAATCCTTTGTCAGAATAGAACCGCCGTTTTTGAGCCTGTCACTATCTAACACCCAGCCCTGAATCGTGTAATCCTTTGCAATCTGATTTACCCATTTTCTAAACTGAACGGCACGCTCTGAGTTTACCTTGAAGCCGACGGCAATAATCATCTGAAGGTTATAGTGCATTGTATCATAAGATTTTCCATCTTCGGCAGTTATCCGAAATTTTCGGATAACTGAATCTTCCGTTAATTCAGAGTCTTCAAAAATCTTTTTAATATGATAATTTATCGTTCGTACATCAACTTCGTAAAGAACAGCAAGCATTTTCTGAGTAATCCAGATATTTTCATCTTCATAACGAACTTCCACACTGTTTTTGTCATCGCCTGTTGCCGCAACAAAAGTAAGATATTCCGCAGCCGAACTACGGATTGAGATGTCTTTTTTTTCAACTTTCTTTGACATATTGCTTGCTTCCTATTTCATTCTTATTTCTTTTCCAGCTTCTTTATCATCTTATCAAAATCAGAATCTATCTTCTGAGTCTTATTAAAAATTTCATATTCACTAAAGGCTTTTTCATCAGCTTTGTTTCTTGAAATCCTTCCGTTTCCTTCAAGAATATCGTACTTTCTAAATTCAAGAAATTCGTTAACACTTGCCGCAAACTGTTCCATATTAAAAGGAATCTCGCGTTCAATCAAATCTTCAATATAATCAAAATAACCGCTCACCGCTCTTTCCAGCTGACGGATTTGCTTTTCAGAAAGATAGTTTTTTGCAATATTCACATCAGATTTCAAAATGCGGCCATCAGGAGAATTCTTCCATGTAGTTAAACCCATGTGCTCTTTTTTGTGGTCAGCCTTGTCATAAACAATTTCAGCTGCGGTCTGACCTGTAATTGCAAAATGAAACTTATTCTGAACAGTGGCATAAAACTGTTTTGTAATCTCAGAGTTTTTATCATAATCAATGGAACATTCTGCAAAAATATCTGTAATCTGCTGCCAGATTCTGCGTTCACTTGCACGGATTGAGCGGACTCTTTCCAAAAGTTCACGGAAATAATCCTTTCCAAAAACATTTTCGCCCTGCTTTAGCCGCTCATCATCCATCACAAAGCCTTTTTTGATGTATTCCTTTAATACATTTGTAGCCCAGATACGGAACTTCGTAGCTTTTGCAGAATTCACTCTATAACCTACAGAGATAATGGCATCGAGATTATAAAAGGTCACATTTCTTTTTACGGACCGTGTGCCTTCTTTTTGAACTGTTTCCAAAATGGAAATAGTTGAGGCTTCATCCAATTCCCCACATTCATATATATTTTTAAGGTGTTTTGAAACCGCAGGAACATTAACATCAAAAAGTTCTGCCATAGAATTTTGCGTAAGCCAGATAGACTCATCCTTAAGGAGCGCATTAACTTTTACAGCTTCTTCATCTGCTTTGTAGAGAATGTACGATATTTGTTTTACAAGTTCGTTTGTCATTTGTTTTGCTCCTTTTTTATATTGAGGAGGGGAAAGCCTTCCCCCTCGCTCCCAAGCAAGTCGCTACACGAATCGCCCCTGCAAGCAGGCCGATTCTCTCCGCTTTGTTGCTTGTCCGCTACCCCTTCTGCGGGGACACCCTGCAACGCCCCGAATTATTTCTGCATTAATTTTTTGTACTCTCTAGTAAACTTTGCTTTCAAAACACCTTTTTTGGATTTTCCGTTATCATCGTTTTCCCATAATTTTTCTTTGAATACATTTACAAAATCCTCATCACCATTGAATATTTGGATATATGGTTCTTTAAGGACAACATCTATTGCTAATTCAGATTCTTTATACGAATGAAATTCTGGTATATTTTGTATAAAAATCTTTCGTTCCTCATTCTCATCTAGCTTTGATAAAATCAATTCAAAAAGTTTTATAGTTTGACTGAATTTCATAAACGGTTGAATCCGTTTTTTATCAAGTTCAATTTCATTCTGTTCAATATCAAAAATGCTTTTTTCGTATATATTGTTATCATAAAACTTATTTATTAAGTCTGTATCTTTTACCAACTCATAATATGAATCATTCTTACAATAAACATTATAATAATGAATTAACGGAATGGACTCATTAAAGAAATACGCATTATCATTTAGAGATTTACCAAGAATGTAATTCTCATAATTCTTTATCTTAAATAATTTGTCTGTTATTTCTTTTGATAATGCACAATTTATTTCATGTTCAGATATAAAAGTAATTACTTCATCAGTAGTTTTTGATATATTGTTGCAAACATCAATATATTCATCAAATAACGAAGCATCTTCTTCTAAATCTGCATGAATTTGTAGGGTTAATGATGTTGCATAACATTTTATTTTCTTTATAAAGTTGATTGCATTCTCGCAATTGTCTAATTCAATAATAGGTGAAATATTTTTTAGAATTTCTTCCTGTTGATTATTAGCTAATGAATCGAATTTACATATGTTAAAATCAATTAAACTAAATAATGTTTCAATATTATTTTTTTCAGCGATTCTATTTCCCTTATCATCTCCAAATAATAAAGCCTTGAAAAACTTATATAAATTTTCAGAAGTATATTCTTTGTTGTTACAATGATTCGCAATCATTTCTATTTTCTCATCATCTATTCGAGAGAAATCAATTGCATAATATATGTCTTCTGGAGTCAAAATATCTAATTCATTTTTACTAACATAATCAAAAGGTTCATTAAATAAGTCATATACTTTCGACACTTTATGTTTACCAATTAATATTATTCTAAGTTTTTGGAACAATTCAGGTTCGTCCTGATTTATTAAAGATGCTAATTCAACAATATTTTCAACTAACCATTCATTATCAAAATTAAATGTCTTAAAATTATCTAATTTCAAGCGAGAGAATATTGATGACTTGAAATTATTCTTAGATTCTAGTAATTCGATTAATGTAATATCACTAATTTCATTTGTAGTTAAATCATCAATTTTTTTTAGAGTATCGTCAGATAATTTCAAGTAATCAATGCACTGGATATAATCGATAAGGTCTTTAGCATTTTCAGTATTAAAATTTTTATACAATATATTAAACAGTTCTTCATCAAAAATCCTGTTCTTTTTAAGTAGAATAATTAATGTCTCTTGAATATTTTCGGCTGAAGAAATGCCAGGTATTTCTTTTAATTTTCTTACTAATGACTCTGAATTTTCTTTATCAGAAAAATCAAATTTTAAAATATCATTCAAATATTGTGATATTCTATCTTGTTGAATCTGTGTAAAATCTAAACAATTAAATAAATCATCAGTTTTGTTAATTTTTTCTATTACTTCTGTAATAAGAACAGGTAATTGTTCATCTCGTGATACACACAAGGCATAGAATAAATGTATTTTTTCTGGATATTTTTCGAATAATGTACTTCTTACTTTTTGTATCCCTATTGGATGCTCTTTATTTTTTTCAATAATAATAGGTATTGATATATCAATTATTTCTTTTGAAATAATCTCAGATATATTAAAACTTAAAATATTTTCAAAACATTGTAGAGAAACACCAATATTAAGTGTTTTCATGAAAAGGTTTTTATAAGAATTAATTAATTCTTTTTTGTTATTTTTGTAAGTATATAAAAATAATTGTTCAAAATGAAAAAATATTTGTCCAAGATTTTTATTATTTTCTTTTAATTCCTTAAAAGCTTTTTGTATAATGAGTGCTTTATTATCGTTTATAATTATGCCCAAAAGAGAATTTATGACAGAATCATCGTTAAATGTATAATTATCATGTATTAAATAATCATATACTGTTTTTTCAGCATAATTCATAATGTATGAGTTTTTTGGATAATTATAAAAATACATCAAATAATCATTTTCGATGACATTGGTATTCAACATCAATAAAAAGTCTTTTATAAAATCTTTAGCTTTCGTAATATCGTTTGCCGCTTTGGATTCTTCTTTTATGAAGTTCTTTTTTAAATAATCTTCATCAATTTTTTTACCTAAATAATATGATTCTGTTATTAACTTCTTAAATCCTTCTTCATTATCGATGATTACCTGATAATATTTTGGAAACTGACGCTGTAAATATACAACCGCTGCACATTTTCTATAACTTACTAAACAAGAAGAATCATCTCGATTGACAAGTGATTGATGCAATAAAAAAGTTTCATTCAACCTATCTTTTATCTCTCGTACTGTAAGTTTTTCTCCCTTCATTATCCAGTCTAACTCACTAATAATTATATTTGCTTTTTTCTTTCCTAATTTATTAATTAATAGAGGTTTTACAATTTCTTGCACATTGTTAAAATGTAAAGGTCTAATCCATACCGTATAATCAAAGATTTTTGAGTATAGACTGAGACCTTCTTTTTCATTATTTTTACATAATGAAGCTTCTGACTTTAATGAAACAATAAATATAAACTGTTTTAATTCTTTTTTATCCATTAAAGTAACAAAACGATATAATTCCTTTAATAACAGCTTCACAATTTTTGAATTTTCTGATCTATCTAAATCTTCAATGATTACTAAGCGTTTTCTTTTTAGTACAGGTATTTTCGGACGTAAATGATTTGTAATCTCCTTAAATATTTCAAAATAATCTGTATCGGAAGGTTTTATTTTTCCCTGTGAATCCCATAATGAAAAAAGAACATTATTATTCATTAAACCTAAAAAAGCAAAAATACTGATAGGTATAAATAACAGATAAGGTGCAATATTTATGATACCAATAATCTTATTAATGTTACTAATAATTTTATTTATGATACCAATAAACTTTTCACTAATTGCATAACTTTCTGGAATAGGAATATTTGAAAACAAAGTTATCGAACAATTATCATTTTTTAAACAAAAAAATAAAATTAAAAAAAACAAACTTAGAAACAGAAAAAAAACGCTCCATTTTGTAGAAATAGAAAAAGAAATCTTTCCATAACTGTTACTTAATCTTTGATTAATATATCTTGCAAATGATGATTTTTTCTTATTTTTTGAAGCAAGCTGGTATAAAAATGATTTAGTAAAATATGTTGGTTCATCTTCTTTTCTTTCATTTTCTACAACACAATCCCAAAGATTAATAAAAATTGGTTTTCTGAAACTAAATAGATACTTTTTATATAATAACTTTGTTAGACTTGATTTTCCTACACCATACTCACCTATCAAAGCGATGATATTGGCTTTATTATCTATTGCTTCTTTTATAGCACAGGCTTTTGTTTTAAAATCGAATGCATCATCTTTTGTATTAGTTATTGGTGAATTATTAAAGAGGATTACTTTTCGTGCATCTTTTTTTTGTTGAAACAATTTATTTCTTTCTTCAACTGTTCCTTTAATATGAACGAATTTTTCAATGACTTTATTTTTTATTCCATTAAATAAATTTTTACTTATATCTATTATTCTTCGAATATACTTTTTCATTTTACCCCCTCCAGATTTTCTTTTATTATACCAAAGATAAGTTTATCAGACAGTGATTTGCGGTCTTGGATTTGATTTTCTAAGATTGTTATTTTTGTGAGTAGTGCTTCTACTTTGTTTACTATTTCTTCCTGTTCTTTTAATGGGGGAAGAGGAAGAACTAGATTTGCTAATTTTTGACCATTACAATTTGGTTGTCCGGTTCCCACAAGGCTATCTGTTATCTGTCTCCAATAAAATGGGGACTCAAAAAAAGATTTTATAAAATGAGAATTAATATATTCTGTTAATCTTACACGAATTAAATATGATGCATAAATAGTATTTAATGGACACTGTTCAACCAAATAAGATTTACCAACAGTTCCTCCTGTACGTGCAAATAATATATTGCCTTTGTGTAATAAATATTGATTAACTTTTGCATCATTGAAATCAGTATATGGAACTGTATCCCAATCTACAAAATTATTTTGAATATCTGTGATTCGTAATAATTTATATTTTCCATTTTCTTTTGCAGATTCACTGACTCCATATAGAATATCTGAAGAAAGAGATTCTAATCTCACCCACTTCCAACCCTCTGGAATTTCAAATGGTTTTTCTTCTTCTGTAATGGGAGCAAGTGATTTTGAGCGAGCGTTGTTCGTTCGCTTGCGCTCACTATCGATTTTTTCTTCGAAAAACTCGCGGAAATTTTCTGGGGTTTTAGGTGCTTTGCCCCTAGGAGAGGGGGTAGCGGAAAACTGCGAAGCAGGTTGGAGCGAGGGGGAGACTTCCCCCTTCTGAATCTGTTCAAACAATGCTTCTGCATCGTAGTCGGGATTGCCTTTTTGGACTGGATTCTGTTTGCGCCAGTCGGCGGTGAGTTTTCCTTCTATGGCTTGTTGCAGAATGTTCTGGCGGAGAAGTTTTGCGTATTCGGTCTGCTTTTCATATTCGGCTGAGAGTTCTTTTTGCTTTTCCTGGAGCGAGACAAAAAGATTTGAAAGTTCTATCTGGCGTTCTATTGGTGGCAAGGGAAATTCTACGGTGGCGATATCTTTCATTGAAAGAGAAACATTTGCAGCGCCTTTCATCAGAGGAACGAGAATTATGTCTTTGTAAAATTGAAGATACTGATGTAGATAGCGCGCATCCAGTTCCTGCGGATTGTTTGGAATTACGGCGCACAGAATTGTTCCGAGCGCAAACTTTCCGCTTTGATAATGAACATTTTTGAGAGATTTTTTGCCGTGCCCGCTGGAGCTTACAAGGGGAATGCATACGGCTTCGCAATCAAACTGATATGTTGAACAAGTTTTTCTTTCTTCGGCTGTAACTACAAGTGGATATTGACCCGGCTCTGCACTTGCGATTCCGGTTGTGCCTTTTACGATTTTGCAGATGTCACCAATTTTTACTTTTTTCCATTCGCTCATTTCTTATTCCTTCAACAAATCCATCAAGCCTATGTTTATAAACAGATTATCTTTTCCCACTTTCATGCATTTTAGGATTCCAATATCTTCCAGTTGATGCAAATATCTTGAAGCAGCTTTGCGTTCTACTCCAAGTGATTTTACAATGAATTCTACTTTGCAATATGGATTTTCGAAAAGAGTTTCTATCAATTCTTTTGAATAAATTTTTGGAGCCTCTGTTTTTACTTTTTCTACAGTATCTTCCAGAAGTTTTTTTATGGCTTTTACTTTCTGGATTGTATCAGCTGAAGTTTCTTCAATTCCTTTTAGAATAAAAATAATCCAATCTTCCCAAGCCTCGTTTACGCGTACATTCTGTAAAAGCTTGTAGTAACTGTTTTTATTCTTAATAATGTAGGAACTGAGATACAAAATGGGAACATCAAGGTGATGTTTCAAAATCAGATAGAGAATATTTACGATGCGACCTGTTCTACCATTGCCATCATAAAATGGATGAATGCTTTCAAACTGATAATGCAGAATGGCAAGCTTTGAAAGACTGTCGTCTTCGTTATTCAGATATTCAGTAAAATTCTTTAACAGTTCATCTATTTCTTCTTTTGACTGAGGTGGAGTATAAACAACTTCATTTGTTGTGTCATTTACAAGTTTTGTTCCGGGCATAGTTCGGATTCCTGCATCATTTTGAACCAGAACTTTTTGAATCTGAACAATATCATTTATTGAAAGAAAATCATGTTCCTTAAGTTGATTAAAACCTGTGTACAAAGCTTCACGGTAGAACATAACTTCTTTTGTAGCTGAGTCTATTTTCTTTACTGTCTCTGATACAGCCTTATAAAGATCATCTTTTGTTGTGATGATGTTTTCTATTTCTGAACTGTCTTTTGACTCCTGAAGTACAACTGCATTTATAAGAATTGTTTGATTGGGAATAAGATTTGCACAGCCCTTTAATTCGGCAAGCATTTTTACAGCTTTGTTTTCTGCTTTGAGAATCTTGATCGTTTCCGTTTTTGAAGAATCAATTGGGAGCTTTTGTAATTCAGTCATGTCCCAATTATACATCACTTTGGTACATAAAACAAGAAATATGTACTAATTTTTGTAATTTTGGTACATATAAAAGAAACGTGTACAAATTTTGAGATTTTTGGTACATAATGTCTATTATTACCAATTTTTTCGTATATACGCATTTTTAGGGAATAGAAATATTTACGCTGCGCTGTAAATCTCGTTTTCCAATTCGCGGATTGCCTGAAGGTACTGTGGTTTGCCGCCGAAGAGATTTACGATTTCTGCCGGAGTTCCGATATGTTTGATTGGGTCTACGGTGAGAACTTTCATATCTTCTATTTCTTCGATTCCGGTCTGGGCGTATTTATCTAAAAGGGCATCTAAAACTGCACGTGCTTTGTCTCCGTATTTTGTCCAGTAGTTTCGTTTGCGGACATTTTCGGCGCGTTCTTTTCTTGTAAGGGCCGGGGCGTCCCAGGCGATGTGGCAGATGAGGTCAAAAATATCGAGGTCATTTTTTATTTCATCTTTTAGTTCTTCAAAGATAATTCCCTGATTTTCCAGCTCTTCTATAATGGCGCGCTTCTTTTCTGCATCGTTCCAGGTCTGCAAGAAATTGTCGAGGGAACGATATGAAGTGAGGATTCCTGTTTTGCAGTATTCTTTTACGCTTGTTGTAATAAGGCGGCCGTCTGCATCCAGATACTGTTTTCGTTCGCTTAAGATGCTTACATCTGCTCCGCTTACGTATGTCTTCTTTCTGGTGGTTTCGACGGGCTCAACCACCGCACCATACGGAGTTGTGTTTTCTCCCAGCTCATATCCTTCAAGATTTTCGTTTCCGTATACTGCTTCGGCAAACTCAACTTCTTTTCCGGTAACCGGGTCAATCTGTTCTTCGCCAGTGCCTTCGTCAATGATTTCTTCTGAAAGCTTATCATCCTGTTTGGATTCTTTTATGCGAACCGGTGCGCCATCAAAATCTTTATCTGCAAATTTGTCTGTTACATTGCGGAAGTCGATAATCGTAAAATACTGCTTTCCGTATTCTTCGTTGATACGAGTTCCACGGCCGATAATCTGCTTGAACTCTGTCATGGAGCCGATGTTTTCATCAAGACAAATTACTTTACAGGTCTGTGCGTCTGTTCCTGTGCTCATCAGTTTTGAAGTTGTGGCAATTACCGGGAACTTCTGTTCTGGGTTTATAAAATCTTCCAGATATCCTTTTGCAACCGGATCATCGCCAGTAATGCGGACTATGTATTTATCTGAGCGGGCAGTAATTTCTTCAGGTGCATATTTTAGAAGTGCCTGACGCATTCGTTCTGCATGTTCAATATCAACACAGAAAACAATTGTCTTTGCCATGGGATCTGAGTTTGTAAGATATTCCATAATCTTTCTGGCAACAAGATCTGTGCGTTCATCAATTACAATATTGCGGTCAAAATCTTTTGTGTTGTAAAGGCGGTCTTCTATAAGCTCACCATCTATATCAGTTTTGCCACGCTCAGGACGATAGCCTTCAAGGTCTATGTTCATTCCAACGCGAAGAACTTTGTAAGGAGCTAAGAAGCCGTCATCAATTCCCTGCTTGAGAGAGTAGGTGTAAATCGGCTCTCCAAAATATTCGATGTTAGAAAGTGCCTTTGTTTCTTTTGGAGTAGCAGTCATACCGATTTGAGTTGCACTCGAAAAATAATAAAGAATCTTGTGCCAGGCCTTATCTTCATCAACTGAACCGCGATGACACTCATCAACAATAATCAAATCAAAGAAATCCGGGCTGAACTGTTTGTAAGCATCAGTTTCTTCATCATAATTTGTAAGCCCCTGATAAAGAGCAAGATATATTTCGTAAGACTTGTCGATGTGCTTATGTTTGATGATGTGGCATTTATCTTTGAAGTGCTTAAAGTCGCCTTTTTTCGTCTGAGTGATAAGATTGGTGCGATCTGCTAAATAAAGGATTCGCTTTTTACAGCCGGCTTTCCAAAGACGATAGATAATCTGAAATGCGGTATAAGTTTTACCTGTTCCTGTTGCCATTACAAGAAGGATACGATTCTGTCTGCGTGCAATTGCTTCTACCGTTCTGTTGATTGCAATCCGCTGATAGTAACGAGGTGCGCGGCCTGTTGAATCAAAATAGTATGAACAAAGAGATGTGTCTTCTTCCTCTTTTGAAGCAAGTCCGTTGTATCGTTTATAGCAAGACCAAAGTTCGTCCGGAGTTGGAAAATGTTCAAGGTCTGCATTTTCAGAAACAATGGCTTTGCCGTCAGCACTCTTTGGCCCGCAGTTTTTACGATACTGAATTACAAAGCCGTCTCCATTACTTGAAATTGCAACCGGAATATCAAGAGTATTTGCATACTCCAATGCTTGCTGCATTCCAGCTCCAATCGTGTGACTGTTGTCTTTTGCCTCTACAACAGCTACTGGAATGTTTGGGTTGTAATATATGATTATGTCTGCACGTTTTTTTTCGCCACGCTTTGTCTTTTTACCTTTTACAAAAATACGGCCTGCCGTAAAAGTAACTTCTTCGCGAATCTGAGTCTGCTTATTCCAGCCAGATTGCTCAATTGCAGGGAGAATATATTTTGTGATGATGTCGCGTTCGGAAAGACTGCTTTTGGAATCCATTTTATCATTATACTACTACAAGTTGGATTTTGCTAGAAAATCGAATGAAAGGTAAAATAAAGAAAAAAAGACAGCAAAGAAGGAACATAGTAGGATTATGATAAAAGAGAAAAGATTTATGATATAATTAAATTAACGGGGCTGTAGCTCATCTGGCTAGAGCGCTACAATGGCATTGTAGAGGTAGTCGGTTCAAGTCCGATCAGCTCCAATATGGTAAAAATCAGAATCATCAGGGGTGATATTACAAAGTTATCCTGTGATGCAATTGTGAATGCAGCAAATTCATCGCTGCTCGGCGGTGGTGGTGTGGATGGTGCTATTCACAGAGAGGCCGGGCCGGAGCTTCTGGAGGAATGCCGTACACTCCACGGATGTCGGACAGGCGAAGCCAAAATCACAAAAGGCTACAAATTGCCGGCGCGGTTTGTAATTCATACTGTGGGGCCTGTTTATTATCAGCATAGTCCTGATGAGGCAAGGGAACTGTTAACTTTGTGCTATGAAAGCTCGCTGAAGCTGGCTAGAGACAGAGGGCTTAAAACAGTAGCTTTTCCTTTGATTTCTGCCGGAGTTTATGGATATCCGCAACGCGAGGCTATTGAAGTAGCGGTTGAAGCCATGAAGATACACCAGAATGAGTTTGAAGAACTTACGCTTGTGCTGTTTGGAGAGCGGGAGTTTGGATTTGCAAAAGAAGAATTTGGGGAATTTGTACAAGAATAATTAGAAATCTACCAGATCCTTCCCCGGCTCTTTTTTATCTCGCTACGGATTTTCTTAAGTTTTAATTTACGTTCTTTACTGGCACGAGTCGGTTTTGTTTTTATTCTCTTTTTAGGAATTACAAGAGCTTGTACTATTCTTTGTTCAAGTCGGGAAAGTGCAATTTCACGATTACGTTCCTGGTAACGCTCATCATCAACATCAAGAAAAAGACAGTCTTCTTTATTGATGTTGGCGGCCAGTTTTGAACGAAGTCGAACAAGTTCTGAATCTGTAAGGCCGCCAAGTGAAGTAACAGGAATGACAAGATGAACTTTTGTGTTTACCTTATTCACATTTTGACCGCCGTTACCTCCGCTACGTGCAAAAGTCATTTGAGAATTATAGATTATTGATTCGTGAAGCTTTGCACGGTTCATTTTATTTATCCTATTTATCTTATCGTGTAATTATAAAAGTCAAGCACTCAGCTGAAGTTTACAATCGTTACAATTCTTGCGGCAAAGCTTTTCAATCTTGTTTGAAACGCATGAAACTTCAATTTCAATCATGCGCTGAATTACAATTTCTTCGATTGAAACATCAAACAAGTGTGCAAGCACAAGCAAGTTGTCGATTGTAGGAATCGATTTTCCGCTTTCCCATGCATACACAGCTTGTGGATATTCAAAGCCGAAGACAGCCCGAATATCGTGAACAGTGTAGCCACATTTAGTTCTGAGTGATTTGATTTGTACTCCAGTTGCCTTCAGATCAACAACTGGCCTTTGAATGGTTATGGTCTTCAACATAATTTTACTCCCTTAACAAAAACTCCATTATCCTTTATAAAAGATATTTTCACGCCAACGACGTGTTACGGGTTTTTGTCTCAAGTTTGCAAAAATATGAGACACGGCGCTCGGCTTCTTAGGACCAGCGACTTTAATCTTTGTTTTGTATTTACAATTTAGCAAATATATTTTTATTTGTCATTAAACTGTTAGTTTAATTTGAGTGAAAAAGATTAGCTTAATTATTCTGTATTTAAATAATCTTTTATAGCTTTTACTAAGTATATTTTTGTTTGAGCACGGATTTGTTTATGCGTGATATTACGTTCCCATTTACAATAGCGGCTTGTTTTCCAACCTTCATAGTGCCAGAGTTCACATTTACGTTTGTAGTTGAGCCAGTTATCAAGCTTTTTCTTTTCTGATAAAGCTTCACTATCTGGAATATAAAGACGATTCCAAAAGAGTTTTTCTTCAAATTCCCGAATGTAAGTTCTTGGAATAGCAGGATGATAGATATAAACAGTATTTCCTCTTTTATCGTATTTATCAAAGCCCTGAATAAAATATTTCTTTGCAGCGTCACTCAATTTTTGGTAATCTTTTTCGCCAATGTCTAGAAGTTTTAGATGCCCTTTCTTAAAAAATCTATTTTGAAAATAAACTTTCTCAAACTCGTCTTTTTCGAAGCAATCCAAATAATGAAGATTATTTCTAAACTCGCATCGATAATTTTTCAAATTACACAATCTGAATGGTTTTTCAGAAAATTTGAACCAGGAAGAAGCAGCTTCAACTGCTTCGGCGAGTCCATCATCTCGATTTTTTAATGAATCTACAGGAACAAGCTTGATTTTATATCCAATAAGCATTTTGGGAATTTCGATATAGTTTTCTTCATCATTTTCACGATATGATAATTCTATCCTTCTTTTGTCGATAGCGAGTAAATGTTTGTAATAAGCAAGACGTTCTTTACTTTTTGTAGGTCGCATATATAAAAGGATAGCACGGATTTGTGTGGAAATCTGTAAACTTGTAGTTTAAAATGTGATATTACAATGTTTGTTTGTGGAGGAGGATTATCCTAGTTTTTTTAGTTATGCGTTAAACAAAGAAGCACCTGGAGTTCTCCAAGTGCTTTAGTATAGCGGGGGCAGGACTCGGGGTTTCAAGCTCCGCCATCCATGGCTCCGCTTTCCACCCCGTCTTCACTCACTGCCGGCGACATCCTGTCGCCTTTTCCTCCCTATTCGGTCGGCGTTCGTTTCGCTTCGAGTCCTGAAAAACTGATTTCTGAAAAATTAAGGTTAAATAAAAAAAAGGTTTCCTAAATCTAGGAAACCTTGATAGCGGGGGCAGGACTCGAACCTGCGGCCTCCGGGTTATGAGCCCGACGAGCTGCCAACTGCTCTACCCCGCGTCGTATTGTTTGGGTATTATAGGGGAGTTGGTGGGAATTGTCAAGAGATTATGGGTTATTTTTGGGAAAAAAATTACGCCAAATGCGCTATTTGTCATTATTCTCCAAGGATGTATATTTAATGCGACATTCTGCAATTGTCATGAGAACAACAGCAATTGAGAACCATCGCATATTTCCAGAAAAGCCAGCAAAGAAATCATAAAAGCCATGCAAAAGAATTGCAGCAACAAGACAAGACACATGGCGCGGCTTATTTCTGCAGGAATATACAAAAAGACCACAGAGCCCCGTACACATCATATGAATAACATCAGAAGTAAAAATGCGAACTGCAATCTGACCATAGAGCAGGGTAGCACCACGGCTATTTGCCATCTGAAGGTGATCAAAATAATAAACTACAGATTCAAAACAGCCTAGAGAAAGGCCGGCAACAAAAGCAAGTAGCAAAAAAGTCTGGCGGCCACAACCCTCAGTAGAATCATACATTTTATGTGGAAGAGGCAGCAGGATAATTGTTTTAAGAACCTCTTCAACAAGTCCATAAAGAAAAATTGATTTCAAAAGGGCACGGAGAACAGGAGAAAGAACAATACCTGAAATAGAAGGAATAAAATACTGAATAAAAGAAATAGGCAGTACAGCTGCAAGACCAAGAAGAATAGCAATCAGCTGATGGGTGATTCTAACCTTAAAGCCAAAAGTAAACAAAACAATTGCAAGAATCAGCGGAAAAAAACAAAGAACAATTCCCATAATGCGCTATATCCTCCTCAGAAAGAATAAAAAAGCAGACAAAACTGCACATCTGAGATTTTAACCTAATCACTAGATTTTTACAATTCGTATGTTATAATAGCCACTATGAGTGAAGGAATAAATAATTCAATAGTTTTGATGGGCTGCAAACACTGCGGAAAATCAACACAAGGAAAATTACTTGCCGAAAAGCTCGGAGTTAATTTTTTTGATACAGACGAAGAAATCAGCAGAATTCGGGGAGTAAATTTCAGAGTATTGTATAAAACAAAAGGTGTTGCAGAATTCACTCTTGCAGAAGAAGAAGCATGTCGTACAGTTATGAAAGATAATGCAGAACAACGGATTGTGATTGCGACAGGAGGAGGAATCTGTGATAACCCTCCAGCCCTTCAGGCTTTGCGCGATTGCGGCACTTTTGTTTTCCTTCGCCTTGATATCAAACATTCAGTCAGCCGGATTATGGAAAAGATTGAAGAAACAGGAAATGGAAGTTTTACAAATGTTCCGGCTTATGTATTAAATGAAAATCCAACTTCACTTAAACAGATAGAAGATATTCTTATAAAAAAATTCCAGACAAGATATCAGCAGTATCAGGCAATTGCAGATGTTATTGTAGATATAAAAAATGCACCAATAGAAGAGAATTTTAAAACCCTTCTTGGTGCACTCAATATAAATAACTCTGCTTCAGAATCTATAAAATAGATTTAGTTACAGCCACAACTTCCGTTTCCACAACCGCCGCAACCACCGTCACCGCAACTGCTGCCACAGCCTCCGCCGCAACCACCACAACCGCCTCCGCAGCCACTGGTTGGTGAAAGTTCTTCTTCAGTAGCATCACGAACACCAACGACTTCAATGTCAAAGTTTAAGGCTTTTCCGGCAAGGTCATGATTTCCATCGATTGTAATTTTATCGCCTTCAACTTTAGTTACATGAACAATAGAAAGTCCAGAAGGAGTCATTACCTGGAATGGCATACCAACCTGAATTTCGCCGTCGAACTCAAACTTATCGCGTGTAAGCTCAACAATCAGTTTTTCATCATATTCACCATAACCGTCTTTTGGCTCAATGTGTGCAGAAAACTTATCGCCTGGTTCATGACCTTCAAGAAGCTTCTCGAGGCCAGAAATTAAATAACCTCTTCCATGAACATAACCAAGAGGTTCATTTCCAACAGAAGAATCCAGCTGCTCTCCGGCATCATTTTTGAGGGTATAGTGAATCTGTACCCATTTATCATTTTCAATTTTCATTAGAATCCCATTCCCATTTCATCGAGGTTTTGTGCATTATCCTGAACAACTTCTTTGATTTCCGGACATGCGTCAATAAGATAACGTTCAATACCCATCTTAAGAGTCATAACAGCCATAGGACATCCACCACAGGCGCCAGTCAAATTAAGATGAACCTTGTAATCATCATCAATACAAACAAATTCCATGTCTCCGCCGTCTGCCTGGAGCTGAGGACGGAACATTTCCAGTGCTTCTTTTACAGTTTCAAGCAATTTTGGATCTTCAATCATGTTTACCACCTTACTGAATATAAGATAATAAAAAATATGAGTTCCGACAAGGCAATAAATATTGTTAATAAATGTTGTTATGCGGAAACATGTAAAATATGAGGATTATTTGAGTAATTCTTCTACAGTCTGCGGGAAGCGGGAAGGGGAAGCAAGCCAGTCATAAGCAATTGTTGCAGAAATAAGTTTTCGGCCGTATTCACGGGTTTCTGCAAAAGGAACAGTTTCAAGAAAAAGATCGAGCGGCATATTGCTTTTCTTTCCGAATTCAGTAAGAGAGCTTTGAAGCCAGCGGCGAACACGAGTAATTCCGGCATTGTATGAGAAAAATCCCAGCAAAGGAGAATCGTCGCAGCGCGAAATCAGATTTGCAAGATACCAGGTTCCAAAGCGGATATTTGTTTCCGGGTCAGTAAGAGAATAATCAGACATTTTGAAGCGGCGGGCAATATCGCTTCCAGTAAATTCCATAAGCTGAGTAAGACCAATAGCTCCAGCAGAACTTATAACATCAGCATCAAAAAAACTTTCGCTGCGAATCAGAGCATACATAACAGATTCACTGATTTTGTATTCTTCGCAATATTTTGAAACTAAGTCATTGTAGAAATTCGGATAAACCAGAGAAAGTTCTTCACGCTTGATACGGGAGCCGGCATTTCGCTGGGCACGTGCTGCAATTCGCAAAGACTGAACATAATAATCCTTTTCCAGATTTTCAGAGTCAGCGCATTTTGCAAGAAAATCAGCAAGATAAAAATTGGTTTCAGTAGAAATAGACTGACCCTGAGTTTTCTGCCATTCAGGATAAATCAATTCCGGATAACCAAAACAAGCGTAACCAAGCAGTAGATTTTCAAGTGCGGTATCTGGCGCAGATGAAACAGATGACGTAGATGAAGCAGCAGCAGATGAAGCAGCAGCAGAAGAAGATTCTTTTACACAAGTTGGTGCACAAAGAATTTTTTGAAGTTCAATCTGATTAGTCCATAACCCAAGTCTGTAGGCAGCAAGAGTTTTGTAATAAACAGAACTTCCGCCGCGGCAGGCACGCTCAAAAGCAGATCTTGCTTCTTCTTCTGTTCCTTCAACAAGACCCTCCTGAATCAGGCGGCCGTAAAGGTAGGCAAATTGTGCCGTTGTTAAGTCGGAAGCGTATCCATCAATTGCTTTGTAAATATGACCGAACTCATTCCAGCGACCAGCCGCCAGAAGGGCAGTTACCAGCTGTTCAAAAAAATCTTCAAAATATTCACAGTCAGTCCATTCGCGCGAATACACATCAATAGAATTAATTATTGAATCCATCGAAAAATTTAAGGATGTATTCAAAAGATACCAGAGGGCATTGTCTTTTTGAGAAGTATTTCCTGTCATAGAGGCTGCCGCCATAGCAGCTTCAAAACACTGCCGGCTCTGGCGGTAATACATTCCGCCCTTTTGGTAAAATCTTCCGGCATAAAACCAGAAATAAAATTCAGCGGGAGTTCCGGAATAAGTCTGGGCCAGTTTACTGAACCAGACCGCATTTTTCGTAAATTCCATACTGCCGTACAAAGTGTTTTTCCCAAAATCAGAAACAAGCTGTGGTGCAGGAGCAAGAGTTCCATCGGCAAAATAGCCGGTAAGAGCAGCAGCACAGCGGGTAGTGTAGGAATAGTTTCGTTTATAAGACTCGATACGGTAATGAATTACAAACTGCTCAGGTGTAAAAGACAGATTTGCGGCTATTTCAGAATCTGGATTTTCATAAGCTCCTTCAAAATCAGGGTGCTTATAAAAATCGCGGTAAAACTGGTAGTGTTCGGTGGAAAGGGGGCATTCGGTAAACCAGCGGTACACCTCTGTCTCATAAGCCGAATCCCCGCGTCGGCCCATTGCCTCAAGCCTGAGTCGAATCACTTCGTTTTTTGCGGTGGAAAAGTCCAGACCGCTTGTACAGTCGATAAGCTTGTTGATTTCTCCGGAGGCCGCGAACTGGCGGGCAGCGATAAGAATCGCTTCATCGCCCGGGAAGAGCTTCAGCAAAGTCTCCGCGGCGGCATTCTTCTCCTGAATACTTCCGAAAGTACAGAGAAGCTCGGCGCTCTTTTGCGCGCAGTGCGATGTTCCCTTTTTTATGCAGTGCTTGAATTTTTCGCGGGCAGCGTTCTCGTTACCTTCCTGCAGAAGCCGAAGCCCTATAAAATAGTCGGCATCGCTGCCAAACTTCTTCTGCCCTTCAGGCAAAGCCGCGGCTTTACACGACACTGCGCTGAGCATAAGAAAAGAGACCAGAAGATTAATTGTGAGACGTCGAAAATCCGGAAGACCGCGCAGAAGCTCAGTAGAGTGCATTTGTCTCCTACTCGGCCGGAATTACAATCTTAGTTCCAGAAATAATATAATCAGGATTCTTTATGCCGTTATAGCGGGCAATATATTTGTATTTCCATGGATTCTTATAATAAGTATCAGCAATATCCCAGAGAGTGTCGCCCCACTTAATTTTGTAAGTGATATTCTTAGGCTTTTCTTCTGCAACAGGAGGCTGCGCAGGAACAACTTCTTCAGCCTTTTCTATGATGATAATTTCATCTTCTTTTGCTTCAGGAACTACAGGCTCCGGTTCAGGCTCAGGAACAGGTTCTTCTTCTGGAGCCGGCTCTTCAATAGAAACAGTTGTTCCGGCCTCTTTAGCATGCTTCTTTGTAATAAGATTATATTTTGAAGGAATAATAAACAAAATCAAAAGTGTTGCAATAATACAGATAATTGCACATATAATACAGATTATAACAGGAACCTTAGTCTTTTTCTTAACCTCATCTGCACCATTTTCTGCAGGAGTTCCACGTTCTGTTTCTTCATCATAAAGACCATCGAAGTTGAGTCCACCTGCTGCAGGAGAGACAGAATCAAAAGTAGGGTCTTTCATAGTTTCTTGCCTTTCCTCAGTATTATCCAGATCATCAGTATTAAAGAAATCATCTGGCATTTCTGGAGTTTCTGTTTCTGTAGTGTCATCTGGAATGTCAAAGTCCATATCTGGTAAACCGGAATTATCTTCAGTTATTGTCTCATCTGCAGGAATCTCTTCATTTGAAACAATTTCGTCTGGAAGATCAAAGTCCATATCTGCAAGTTCATTTGATAATTCATTTGAAACTTCACTTGTTTCTGTTGCATCTTCGGAAATAGTTTCATCCGGTAAATCAAAATCCATATCCGGGAGAGAAGATTCTTCCTCAGAAACACTTTCTTCCACAGCAGCTTCTTCAACCAAAGTTTCGTCACCAAAAGGAACCCCGTCATCAACATTTTCTACAACAGGTTCTTCTTCAACTTCTGTTTCATCTTTTACTTTTTCACGCATAGCCGCAGCAGCTGCAAGAAGACCGCCTGCAGCTACTGCACCAGCAGCAACCGCACCCGCTTTGTTCGAATTTGAATCATTAATTCCATATTCATCTGTAACAAGTCGTTCTTCAAGTGTACGGGAAACAAGAGTTATAGTTGTATTGCTTTCGTTACCAGTTTCGCTGTCTACAATTTTGGCAGAAAGCTGATTATCTTCATCGAGAGAAATTGTAAACTTTATATCAGCCTCACCATTTGGACGGGCAACCAGGTTTTCAATCTGCAGAGAATCAACATATTCGGCATCATCCATTGAACAGGTAGCGGAACGGTACAAATCTACCATAACCTTTGTCTGATTATTGTGAGCAGTTGTTAATTCCAGTTTCTTTTCAGAAGGAGTATTATCCTCTAAAACCGGGTAAAAAGAGCCGTCTGCGAGTTTGATACCTATAGTTTTCATACGTTTCCTCTCAATATCATATGGTAAAACATTATAAGTCAGTTTTCAAGTGCTTTTTCTTATTTTGGAGGCTCCCGGCTGGCTG
>SAMEA3663010__coassemble_135_pt1 | contig 36816 bp, 33 predicted proteins | sample SAMEA3663010__metabat2_high_PE_011 | metagenome-assembled genome bin SAMEA3663010 (sample SAMEA3663010) | pig gut metagenome | biome: pig gut; feature: pig-associated habitat; material: faeces | place: France | collected 2012
TTGCATGAAATTCGCTATTTTTCAGACTCCGTGTCTGGACAAAGGGCTTAGCTTAAAGCGATCTATCATGATTTTCAAAATATAGAAAAAGAGGAGATTCTTTTATATTCCTATCTTTCAAACTTAAATATTCAAAACAGTAAAAATTATATATGGCTTCAAATACACAATAATAGCAATAATTTTTTTCGAAGAATTTTCTGTCATCAATCCAGTTTGCAAGAATTTCGAAACAATTATTATTAATTGCATTAGAAGAAAAATAATCACAAAAGTCTTTTAGAGTTGATTTCAATAACATTTCTTTTGCTTTAACTATATTTTGGTTTTCTGTAGATATCATAGAATTATAATAAAGACTATGTGAATCATTCCATTCTTTGTTCATTTTCAAGCATTTTATTTCATTGCTTATTGTGTCTAAATGGTGTACGGAATCAGAGATTTGCATTTGAAAATAAAAACGTAGTGATAATGAAAAATATCGTAACAAATTAGGTTGTTTATTATTTTCTATCATGTCAATTATATTAAGAATATATTTGTTACCTTGGTTATATTCACCTAAAAGAAAACCAAAAGTGTATTGAAAAGAAGGTCCCTCCTCTAAAACTTTTTTGTTGTAGGTTTCTTCTTCTTTTCTTAATACTTCAAGCATTGAAAATAATTTTTCTAATTCATCCATGATTTCATCCTAAAAAAGGGTTATACATTTTGATTTCTATCATAATGTGTATAATCCGTAGTTTTAATTATGAAGGTAAACTTGCACACCATTCTTTGATTCTATTTTCTGCATCTGTAATTCCTCTCAGATGTTTAGAAATATGAACAGGATTCAATAAATATAAGAAGCAAAGAATATCTTTTGCAATTCGATTTTTTTCATCAGGTGAAATTCCATTACAAAAGTCTTCCAAAGATTTTACCTTTTCTTCTGAATGACTTTCTCCATTAAGCAGTATTCTATACATTAAATTTGAGAAATATTCTTGTTGTTTTGTATTTTTAATTTGGGATATTATTTCTTCATCAAAGGAAATTGCATCGATGCCAACTTTATAAATAAAAGTTGAGTAAGTCTCAACTACTCGACGGATTGTATTTCCAATATATGGCTCAATTTCGGAATTCTCAGTTGGAGAAATTGCGAAATTATAAATCGTTGCAAGTAATTTTGAATATTCGTTAGATTTTTTAAAGCTGAAATCTTTGATACCTGTTTGAGCAAGCTCAATAAAATTATAACTACAGTTATTTTGTGCGCTTAATTCCTGTGCAATTTTCTCAATATCATAAAACGCCATCAAATCATGGGTCATAATTAAAACTTTTGTATAAGGATTTCCTGAAATAAAATGTTGTAATTCATATTTTAATAATGACAAAACTCCAACTCGATTTTCTTTATCAAAACTTGAAACAGGATCATCTATTATGAGTAGATTTGCATCTGAATAAATTTTGGCTTCTTCTTTACCTGCAAATAACTCTGTGAAATAGTAACATAAAGCCATTATATTTCTTTCCCCACAAGAAATTTGGTTAGGTTTTACTGGCAATCCACAAGATTTTATTTGATAAATGCCATCATGTGACTCAATTGTAAGTTTATCTTTTGAAAAGAAGACATATTGTAATAAATAATTTATATGTTCTTGTGCAATTTTTATACTTTTCTTTTGCTCATTCAAATTAGCTAATTCTAATTCTATTGCAGATTTTTCATTTTCTAGAGCTGAAAAATTTGTATTTTCTGTTTCTTGTTTTTCAAGTTGTTGTTTATATTTTGAATAGTTTTCTGATATTTGTTTATTTGCAATTTGTGAATTCAGATTTAATAATTCTTTTTTAAGAGTATTCTTATTATTTACAAGATTATTAAATTGTATTCTTTTTTCTTCAAGTCTTGCTAAAGCATCATTTAATGGTTTTATGGCATTCTCAATGTAAATGTTATATTCTTCTTCAGAAAATTCCTGATACACATTATTTTTTCTCTTCTCAATGATATTATTAAAATTTTGAATAGTTCTATTTACTTTATCAAGTTCCAATTGTACTGTTTGTGTCACAGTCTGTTCGATTTGGGCATATGGAGTTAGATCAAAACTTAGATTTTCAATTTTTAGTGTATCTAACTCTTTTTGATAGTCTTCAACTTCTTTATTTAAAACTTTCTTAAATTCGTCCATCAAATTTGATTTGTAGTTTCTATCTATTTCTTGATAACAATAAGGGCAAAAATCAGATTTTTCATCAGCAAAGTATAATTTTGCTTTTGTTAGTAACTCCTGTCCGTTTTTTTCTATAAATGAAAAAATACGTTTTTCTCGTTCAGTTAATTCCGTTTGTTCTATTTTTCTTGTTAATAAAGTTTTTGCCTTTGAATCTGTTTCTTTAAAATTGAATAGGGTAACTTCTTGAGTAATTTCCGTAGAATCACTTGTAACAGAATCAAAAAGTTTTTTCTTTTCGGTATATTCTTGAATTAATTCCTCAAGATTTTTTTCTGTATTATATTGATTCATTATATTTGTTATTGTTGCCTGAGTAACAGATGAATTTACTCTTGCTGATTTCAGAACTCTTTCTTTCCCTGCCCATCCATTATCTCTTTTCAATTCAGAAATACATTGATTTAAATAATATGCAGGGGAATTAGAATTTGTTGCATCAAGAAAGTTAATAATAATACGATTTTGACTTTCAATTTCTGCTTTTTTTGTATTTAGCCGTTTTTCTGTTTCATTAATTTGATTGTCGATATCAATCTGTTTACCAAACATGACAATAGAATCTATACCATCTTCCTTGATTTTGATATTAGAATCTATAAATTTTTCATTAAATACATGGATGCTTTGCTTATCATCTTCAGAAAGTGGATGATTATCAAATGTTATTTCAGAAAGACAAAAAAATCTTCTGTTTCATTATTTTTCAAGAATGTAAAGGCGTCACTTATAGTAGATTTGCCAGATCCATTTTTTCCATACACAAGAGATAATCTGATTTTATCAGTATTCCAAAAACAAAAATCTACTGGATTAGTCGTAAATTTTCTTCCTTGAATTTTTATTCCCTTTAAATTATTAAGCATATATCAATCCTATATTTAAATTTCATAAAAGTTTTAAAAGCTCATCTAATATACGCAATGCACGTTGTTTCGCATTATCTTTATCAAAACCATGTTTATTAAGAAACTTAGCAATATCTATAATGAGTTTACTTTTTGAAGAATCTTTCTTATCCCAGTCAATAATTTTAGTTTGCTGAAGAATTAAACTTTGTAATTCAGGATGTAGCGTTTCAGCTATTTTCTGTTTTCTAAGAACAGCGTTTATATCATTAGAATTTAGTCTTATTTCTTGAACTATAGAATTATCGTTTCCTTTTATTTCATATTTATTTTTGGATTTGTATTTTTCAAAAGTGCTAACAGATACGCATTTTTTCATATTAGTCATTTTTATATAATTAAGTTGATGCTCCAATTCTGGAAAAAGAGTTGATTCATTTATATTATATAAATTTAAGTCCTCTAAAATTTTTTCTTGATTTTCTGTTGTAACATAAAAAGATTGTTTATCAAATAAATTCCTTAAATCGGCATGCCCCTTTGTTATGGAACTGTCTTTCCACCTTAAAGATTCTGTAAAATTAAAACAAGATGCCAACAAAAATGCTCCACTTTGCATTTTCATTCGTTCATTTGTATTAGGTGGTAAAATTGTATAACTACGTTGTATAATTGTAGGAAAGTCAGAATTTATTTCTTCAAACTTTTTTTTATCGTCATCTGAAATGATGCATTCTTTTTGCAAAAATGATAATATATTTTCTAACGTATTTTCTTTTGTTAATTCTTTTTCAGCAAGAGAAAGAATTATATTTATTTCTTTAGCATTCTGTTTTATAGGATAATCACGTCGAAAATAGATTTTACCACAAGTTTCAGCTGGATTCTTTTTACTACATGCAAAATATAAAGCAACCAAAGGATTTGTGGTTATATCTAACAATCTCGTTGGTAATCCATAGTGTTGATATTTTGCAAGAATTTCTATTTTTTCTAATGATTTAAAATCATAAGGCGTTTTAATTAATGGTTCAGACAGTAACGAATGTTCCCTGCTTAATAAGTCATCTCTAAAAATACTTGGTTTGATAGGCCACTTCTCATCTTCTTGCCCACGAAAGAATAGTGTTCCATTTTCTTCTTTTGAAAGTATTTCATTAATATTTTTGATATATTCAGAAACAGAATTGATTTCTATACTATTTTCATCTTGTAACCAATTATTATTGCTATCCATACTAGTACTCCATTTGTATAACCATAAATTTAAAATTCAATTTTATATGCATCAATCTGACCTGACATAAGTTTTGGAAGAAGTATATCTCGAACCTTGCTTAATTTTCGATTTTCTTCTTGATTTGAGATGATAGTTTCAAACATTGGTTGACTTGTTCTATTGAAATTATCAATTTCATTTTTACTTGGTATCCAGCAAGGGATTGATAAAATATCTCCGGTGCTGATATTTGGTTGGGCGCTTCCCTGTCCACGATTGATAAACTCTGTTATGACTTCTTCTTGTTTTAAAGTACAATATATAAATGGAACTTTTTCTAAAGGATTATTACCTAAGAAGAATTTGCCAACTCGTTGATTAACGAGAATTGGCTTTTGTGTTTTTGGAATCATGGAGAATTTACCTATTGTAGCTCCTGTCATGGCAATAACTAAATCTCCGCCTTGTACTATAAAGTCTTTAGCAACTTCGATTTTATCGTCAGCAACATGAGCACAAGTTTCAAGATTTAAGCACCCTTGTTCTATATCTCCAATTCGAATTACTTTTGTTCCTTCATCTTGCCACCATGAACTTTTGAATGCAAAACCAGATTTTACTGAACAATAATCACCAATAGTTCCTTCTTTTTCATATTTATCTACAAACCAGTTTTTGAAGAGGGCTTGGGCTTGTTGTTCGAGGTTGGTGTTTATTTTGTTGTTCAGTTCTATTTTGTCGTCGAGGGATGATAGGATGGCGGCGATTTTTTGCTGGGTGGGGAGAGGGGGAAGTTTTATTGATAGATTTTCTATATCAGATGGTTTTATTGCAGGATAGGCTGAAGTAGTTTGTTCTGCAATTGCATGTAGAGATTCGGTATTTTCATTCTGAATCAAATTGTAAAAAATAAAATTTGGATCTGCAATTGTTTTGTTAATATGTAATACTGCGAAACCTGTTGATACCAGAAAATTTTCAGGTTGATTTTTAATAATTCCAAAATGTTTCTGATTAGGACGAACTGTTGAATAAATAATGTCATTAAGTTGAACTTTTCTTCTTGCTCGACTAGGTAAAGATTCAGAAGATAAATCTATAAATTGTATATCAGAGATTTTGTTTTCTGTAATGTTTCCTGTATCAAGATAATTAACAAAAGACCAATTATCTTTTTCAGAGTATGAATTTATATTACTTTTACAAATATCTCCAAGTTTACATTCTTTCCACTCTTTCATTCCATCCTCCTCACACATACTCAACCGGCAGCGAAATAACTTCATTGCTCAAATACAGAGGATTATCGCACTGGCAGATAATGCAGCCCTGACCAACAGAAATTCCGGCGATTTTAGACAGGACAGAAAAATGCTTTGCCATTTCTATTGTCGGGCGCGCTGATTTTTTTATTTCGATTGGGTAGAGGATATTGTCGTTTTCGATTATCAAATCTATTTCTTTTTTGTCTTTGTCGCGGTAAAAATAGATTTTTTCGGTTTCGTGGCCGGCGTTGTAATATGATTTGATTACTTCGCTTACAACAAAGTTTTCAAAAAGGCTGCCCGACATTGCGCCGTTCATTGCGACACTTGCCGAAGACCAGCCTACTAAAAAGCAGACCAAGCCTGTATCCATAAAGAAGACTTTTGGAGTTTTTACGGCTCTGTTGGATACATTTTTTTCATAAGGCTGCAAAAGACGGATTACACCGGAAGACTCAAGGATGCTTGTCCATTCGGAAATTGTTTTGCTTGTAACGCCAACATCACGGGCGATGGAATCTGCGTTGAACAGTTCTCCAACCCGAGCTGCAAGGCACTGCATAAAATTGTGAAACTTTACAAGATTCTTCTGGCTTATTATATCTGCTACGTCGCGGTCAAGATATGTCCTTATGTACGAGCGGTAAAATGGTTCCCATTCGATTGACTCATCTGCCAGCTCCGGCATACTTCCACGCCATATATGATTCCATAAGTTTTTATATGGCTTTATTTTTTGTTTTCGAGATTCGATGTATTCAGATGTCGGTAAGAATTCTGTGTTAAAATCAATTTTGTATTTTTCTCTAAGCGAAAGAGATGTCATGTTGATGATGCAGACACGTCCTGCCAATGAATCTGCCGCTTTACTTAAGAGCCTGTAGCTTTGTGAACCTGTAAGAATTATTTGTCCTTTATTTTTTGTACCGTCTGCAAGAAGCTTTATTTGCAAAAACAGGTCTGGAGCCCGCTGTACCTCGTCAACAATAACAGGAAGCGGATGATTTTTGAAAAACAGGGCGGGATCTCTTTGTGCCAGTCCAAGTTCAGTAAAATCATCGAGAGTAACATATCCATAATCTGGGAGAAGCTTTTCTTTTAGCAAAGTAGATTTTCCGACTTGACGGGAACCGGTAATTAAGAGAACTCTGAACTGTTTTTTCATTCTGTGCAAATATGGCAGAATGTGACGGTTTATATACATAAAGCCCCCTTTTGTGCAGTCCGACTAATTTAGAGTATAACTCCGAAATAGTCGAAAGTCAAGTATTATAGGAAGCGCCCATACAATTCCCTAAATCTTAAACCCAATCCCTTCCAGATTTTTCTTTATCTCTTCTTCGAGCTCGTGGCTCTTTGCGAACATTCCGCCAAGTTCGGTGGTCAGGCGGGTCATTTTATCGGCGAAGGGTTCGTCGTCCTCGGCTTTTTCTTCTATGCCAACGTAGCGGCCGGGGGTGAGGATGTAATCCTGGGCGGCGATTTGGTTTGTGGTGGCAACTGCGCAGAAGCCTTTTACATCTTCGAGGGTGCCGTTCTGGAAGGCGGTAAAGGTGTCTGCAAGGCGAGTGATGTCTTCTTCGGAAAAGTCGCGGTGTTTGCGGTCTACCATGTGGCCCATGTTGCGGGCATCTATGAAGAGGGTTTTGCCGGTCTGTTTTTTGCCACGGGTAATGAACCAGAGGGTTACCGGAATTGTTACGCTGTAGAAAAGCTGGGTTGGCATGGCGACAATTCCTTCTATTAAATCTGCTTCGATTATCTTACGACGGATTTCACCTTCGCCTGAGGTCTGGGTGGAAAGGGCTCCGTTTGCAAGTACAAGGCCGATTTTTCCGTTTGGAGCCAGGTGGTAAATCATGTGTTCTATCCAGGCGTAGTTTGCGTTGCCTGCTGGTGGAAGTCCGTATGCCCAGCGCGGGTCGTTCTGCAATTTGTCCTGACCCCAGTTGCTTAAGTTGAAGGGCGGATTTGCCATGATGAAGTCGAACTTTTGTGTGGAATGAAGGTCGTTGAAAAAGGTATCTTCGGGATGGTCGCCAAAGTTTGCGTCGATTCCGCGGATTGCCATGTTCATCTTGGCCATTTTCCAGGTGTCGGCGTTGGCTTCCTGTCCGAAGACTGAGATGTTGCTTCTGTTTCCTGCGTGCTCCTGAATGAACTTTACTGACTGAACGAACATTCCGCCTGAACCGCAGCATGGGTCATAAACGCGTTTTCCTTCTGACGGCTTTAAGATATTTACGATTGTTTTTACTACGCTGGCCGGTGTGTAGAACTCGCCGCCTTTTACTCCTTCGTAGGATGCAAACTGCGCGATGCAGTATTCGTAGGTGCGGCCCAGCAGGTCTTTGCTTGCTTCGGTGTCGCTCATGTCCATGTTGGTGAATACGTCTACTACGTTACCAAGGACGCGTTTGTCCAGTTCGGGGTTGGCGTAGTTTTTTGGAAGGACTCCTTTTAGGCTTTTGTTGTAGGCTTCTATGGCAATCATGGCTTTGTCTAAGATTGTGCCGATTTCCGGTGTGTGGGCTGCCTTTGCAATTTCTGACCAGCGGGCTTCCGGAGGGACAAAGAAGATGTTTTCGGCTTCATAAGCGTCTGGGTCGTCTTCAAACCCGTCGGCCTCTAGCACTAGTTCTGCGTATTTTTTTTCGAATGCGGTTGAGATATATTTTAAGAAGATAAGTCCTGTAAAGATTTTGCGGTAATCTGCAGCGGGAATGTGTCCCCAAAGTTCGCAGGCTGCGTCCCAAATCTGCTGTTCAAAGCCGATTGTTGCGGAAGATGATTTAGTTTTTGGGGATTTTGATTTTGCCATGATGATGTCCTTTTTATATGATTTTCTATTATACCATGAAAAAAAGAAACCGCAATGTTCCGAGAGGGAAAATTGCGGTTCAAAAAAAGTCATTGTCCGACTTGACCGGACAATCTATTAATGGTGAAAAAGTCTAATTCCATTAAATGCCATAACCATTCCGTATCCATCAGCAGCCTCAATTACGAGGTCATCGCGAACAGAGCCGCCTGGCTGGGCGATAACTGTTACACCGCTCTTCTTTGCGCGGTCGATGTTGTCGCCGAACGGGAAGAAGGCATCTGAACCAAGTGCAACGTTTGTATTCTTTGCAATCCATTCAGCCTTAGCCTCGCGGGTGAATACTTCAGGCTTTACCTTGAAAATATTCTGCCACTTGCCTTCAGCAAGAACGTCCATATATTCTTCACCGATGTAAACGTCGATTGCGTTATCGCGGTCTGCGCGCTTAATGCCGTCTACAAACTGAAGTCCAAGAACCTGTGGCGACTGACGCAGCCACCAGTTATCAGCCTTCTGTCCTGCAAGACGAGTACAGTGAACACGACTCTGCTGACCGGCACCAATACCAATAGCCTGACCATCCTTTACAAAGCAAACCGAGTTAGACTGAGTGTACTTCAATACGATAAGAGAAATAATCAGGTTGCGCTTGTCATCTTCGCTCAAAGTCTTGTTCTTAGTTACAATGTTAGACAAAGCAGACTTCTCATCAATTTTCAAAAAGTTGTGGCCCTGTTCAAAGGTTACGCCGAACACCTGTTTGCGCTCAAGGTCAGCAGGCACATAATTAGGATCAATCTGAATAACACAATAGTTACCATTCTTCTTAGCCTTCAAAATCTCAAGAGCCTTAGCAGAATAGCCCGGAGCGATAACACCATCAGAAACTTCCTTCTTAATCAAGAGAGCAGTAGCTTCATCACATTCATCACTCAAAGAAATAAAATCGCCGAAAGAGCTCATGCGGTCAGCCCCTCGTGCGCGGGCATAAGCACAGGCAAGCGGAGTAAGTTCAACATTGTCAGTAAAATAAATTTTCTTGAGAGTATCAGAAAGAGGAAGACCAACAGCAGCACCGGCAGGAGAAACATGCTTAAAAGAAGTAGCAGCAGGAAGGCCGGTAGCCTCCTTCAATTCCTTAACAAGCTGCCAGCCGTTCAAAGCGTCGAGCAGGTTGATGTATCCCGGTCTTCCGTTCACAACAGTAATAGGAAGATCGCCATTTTCCATAAAAACCCTAGCCGGCTTCTGGTTCGGGTTGCATCCATATTTGAGTTCGAGTTCTTTCATAAAGGACATAATATAGAAAAAATGATTTTTTGTGTAGATACTTAAGGTGGGGGAAGTCGACCCCTTAGGGAGCGGCCTGCGGGGCACCCCGCCAAGACCTCTATCACCGGCAGGACATCCCAACAAGCCCCGTCGGCCGCCCCGCAACGCCCCAAACTGATGCGTGGGAGGAATTAAGAGTTCCTCAGCAGATTCAAGTCTATAAATGGCAAATTTTTTCCTACAAAAACTGCTTTTTCAACTTTTTTGTAGGTACTTTGCATGTCTAGAATTTCATGTTCTACCTACAAAAACTCAAATATTGGCAGTTTTGTAGGTATATTTTCATTCTTCTGAACATTTTTCAACCTTAACTCCATAAAAATTCACGAGTTTCTACCTACAAAATTGGCAAAAACAGTGTTTTTGTAGGTAACTGGCAAAATATTTAAAACAAAAAGTACCTACAAAACTGCCCGTTTATTCAATTTTGTAGGTACTTTTGGTAAAAACAAATTATTTTAGGATTCAGAAACTCACTCTGAAGGCTCATCGCCCTCATTTTCACTTTCTGTGTTTTCTTCTTCCACAGGCGCTGGATTTTCAAGTCTCAAAAAAATGTCTTTTACAGTAAGACTCACCGTGTAAAAAATCACAGCCGGTAAAATCACAAAACCTGCAAAGAAGGCGTATCTGGTAAGATAAAGAATTACAAGTTCAGCGATAACAATACCCAGAGTCTTCAAGCTGGAATTTGCATATTGCGCAAAAAGAGCAACCGAATTTCTTAATGTATTTGCAAAAGAATTTGAATAGCGTGCAATCAAAGGATAAGAATAGAAATTAAAGATCAGCACAACCAGAAAATATCCTGCCAGTAAACCAATCTTAATTATATTCAAACCTGAATCCCAGGCCAGATAAATAAAATATCCACCAAGCCCAAAAGTCACGGCAGTAAAAATCAAAATCAAAATTCCCTGGAGCAAATCCTGCTTGTAGGCCTTAAAGAAACGGCGGGCAATTCCACCAAAAGACGAAACTTCATCATCATCATCTGCAAGGCGCAGTGTAACTGCATAAGCCGCGCAGGTTGAAACACCAATTGTAATAACCGGAATACATCCAATTATCCATAAAATATTTATCCAGAATAAACGTAAAAGTTTCTTAATTATATCCATTATATTATCCTTGTCTTAAATAGTATCTTTACTAACTAACGTTAGTTATTTATTATTTTTCTGTCCATATCTTATGCAAGTTACGTGCAACATTAGTTGTATTCACTTTTGCAGCAGGGCAGTTAGACAACACTATTATAGAAAGTTTATCATCAAAATAAAAGCCGTTATAAGAATTAAATACATTTGTCACACCAGTATGAAAAATGGAACCCTTATAGCAGTAAAGACCATAACCATAAGATTCTGAATCTATCATCTTTTTAAAAGTCTTCTTTTTTACAACTTTACGATTAGTGAAAAGAACATTCCATTTAAATAAATCTGTAACACAGGAATTTACATCTCCACAACCAAGGGCTAGAGAAGCAGGAATACTGTAATAGCGCCCCTTATAATCATAACCACGAGTATCAGTTTTCTGAAACTCCATATTTGTATGAGTCATACGGCAGCGGTCAAAAATATTTTTCTGCATATAGTCTCTAAAAGACATTCCACTAACCTGTTCAATTATTCGTGCAAGCAGAAAATAATTTGTATTACAGTAAAAATATGTTGAGTCTGGTTCTGCAAGAAGAGGTGCATTATTCAGATATTCAAGTACAAGATTTTCTTCAACCGGCTCACAAGCTAATTGCTTTACTTCGATTCTGCGGTAAACATTTTTTGGAAAAAAATCATCAGCCGAATTGATATGATCTACAAGCCCCGATCTCATATTCAAAAGCATTTCAACAGTAATTTTTTCACCATATTCAAAAGCAGGAAAAAACTTAGAAACTTTATCGTCCACCGACAATTTCCCCGCCTGCACCAGCTGCATAACTGCGGCGGCCGTCATCTGCTTACTTATAGACCCGGCCTCAAAAGTAGTGTTTATTCCTATCGGAAACTCTTCGGGGGCCGCCGCCTTCTCATCGCAAAAGCCGTACCCCTTGGCAAAAACAATCTTCTTTCCACGGCCCACGAGCACCGCGCCTCTAAAACCCGTCTCACACAAGTATGCATCGGCGCGCCCTGCAAACTCCCGATACTTTTTATCGACAATCACTTCGTCATTCCAGGTTCGTTTTTTCACACTGGAACACGAAACTAAGGTTAAAATAAAAAAAGAGGCCATAAAGAAAAAAAAGTGAAACGCGCTTTTTTTCAATATAAACCTCCTCTTCTAATCTTGAAAATTGGCTCCCGGTGGAATCCGACACAAAAAAACGAGATGATGTTTTTTTATGACTGTTCCAACTCTGCCAATTTTCACATTATCTGGTACATAACACAAACGCCCTACACGTTTTTGTTTATTATCTTCTCTTCCCACTTACCAGTCTCAAGGTCGATGAATCTCACAAAAAGTGAAACCTTGTTATCTTCGTTCAAAGAAGACCAGATTGTGTTTGCGAACTCTTCGATTCCGCCTTCAATCTTAAGTTTTACTGGCTCACCTTCAAAGCTTGGAAGAGGATTTCCATCACCCATGTAAGTATGAATGTAATGTCCTTCTCCATTCTGTGGATTATCATAAGTGTAGGTAAAGCGCAAAGTGTTGTCGCCATTACCACAATCACTCTTCAAAATCGAAAGTGAATATGCATAGCCGCCGTCAACTCCGCCTTCAAGATCAAGCAAAGAAGAAATACGTGGAGTATAATTTGGAGCATCATGTTCATACTTGCGGCTGCGCAGAGACTGCTCAAAAGTAAGCCCCTTCTTCATTCCATCAAAAATTGTATCTGTCTGGTCACCGTTGGTAACGATTGTTTTTTTACCAAGCTCGCGAACTGCAGCATAAATAATAAGGCTCGGATCACCTGCAATCAAAGACTCATCAAAAGCCTTTGTGCGGACAACTTCTGTTCCATTTTCATTATCAGTTACAAAAACACGGTTACGGCTTCCTGCGCTGCGTCCCATTGTCCAGTATGCAGAAACTGCATATTTTCCATCTTCTGATTTTCCTGCGATAATTCCACGTCCAGGATATGTTGTGCTCGAAAGCTCTTCCTTAATCTGTTTCATTTTTTCCTCATATAACCGTCATGCTGAACTTGATTCAGCTTCTTGTAATGGATTCCTGCCCCTTCGCAGCACAGCTGCTCGGAGACTCGCTCAAAATGCTCCACTGGAGCATTTTGACGGCTTACAGCCGTCGCTCCCTAAGTTCGGAATGACTCTCTCCTTTTTAATTGTGACTTCGATTACGCACCGACTACTGTATGCTGTTTCTCCAGATATTCCATAACAGCATCTACTGTCTTCTGTTTAGGATCTTCTACTCCTTCCGGAAGATTATCAAGAATATTGTTACGGAATTCCTTACAATCAATTACAGGACTTGCAGTAAATACACACTTACCAGGCTCAAGAATATCTGCAAGCATATCATCCGGATTATCAGGATTAATACGAAGACAATTTCCATTTATAGAAACCAGAATCATCTTATCAAAAAGACGAAGATAAGAATCTATTTCACGAAGTCCACGTTTTGTCTCCGGCTTTCCAGGACGATAACGGGTACCACTTGGGAATACAAGAATTACCTGTCCACGCTTTTTGCAGCCATCCATTGCACGCATTGCAGCAAAGTTAATTTTGCGGGCCTTCTGCTCTTCTGCAATTTTTTCTTCTTCAGAAATTTCTTTTCCCTCAACTGCATTAAGCGAACGTGTAGGATAAATTACAACGCGTGTAAATCCTTCTGTAAATGCACGAACACCGGCATCAGCTTCGTTCAACTTCATTCCAGCAACTGCTACAATTCTCGAAGACAAATCCTTTGCCCAGTCTTCTCCCTGTTTTTCAAGAAGATAAAGAATTCCTGGCAAATCAAGGTTTGTGTAATGTTCCATTAAAATAAGACCTGACTTTCCCTGTTTTACTACATTTTCATAAAAGTCTTTGTAGTTTTCGAGGTTTCCGAGACCAGATTCACTGTTAAATGCCTCATCAAGAAGCTTCCACATATAAGGTCTTAACTGCATGTTAGCTTCTTCGTAAACTTTTGTTTCATCAATTTTAGCGGCCGCATGTGACATTTTCTGCATTTCTGCAAACACGCTGCCAAATTTGTCTTTCAACATTATTCCCATAAATGAGCATCCTTAAAAGAATAGTTGATTTCCATTATAGATTATTTAAGCCTTAGAGACAATAATAGAATTATGATGAAACGAGCACTTATATTTTTCACCGCTGTCTTTCTGATTCTTTCAGATTGCAGTGCAAAACAAACAGATGCCCAGACCATAGAAAACCCAGATGGTTCTGTAAGCATTACCAGAATTGATGAAGATGGAAAAGCCATTCTCTTCAATAAGAAATACAATGGGGCAACAAATGTAACTCAGGTAAATCTAGCAAAAACTTCTCGCGCAAATCCGGTTATTGTTGATTTATCAGCATACGAAGGTAAAGACATTGATATCCAATTTTCCTGTGAAATGCTGATAGAAGACAAGACTGCAGAAAAGACACAAATAGTCTGGATGATTAATGAGCTTAATGAGAACATGCCAAAGCTTTTCGACCGAAAAGTTGAAAATGGCAAATGGTTTTCTGTAAACAAACATATTACAATTCATCTTTCAGGAAAACGCCAGCTTTATATCTCTGGAGCAGGCTTAAACAAAGATACAACAACTTTCTATATCAAAAATTTTAAGCTGCGTATCAATGGAGAAGGTCTTACAAAAAATGCTCCTAAACCAGCAGTATGGACAGATGTAACTGGCGTAAAAGAAGTTCTTAAAGACTATTTTGACTATTTTGGTTTCTGTGTTTCATACAACAACACCTTCAAAGAGCCTCTTTTACAGAAAGGACTTCCTATTCATGCAAGCTGTATAACAATGGAAAACGAATTTAAGCCGGACTTCATTTTCGCCTGGACAAAACCAAATAAACTCACAGAATTCCGTGGCGAAGATGGAAAGCTTTATAAAGTTCCTGCAGATATTCCTAACTTCAAACAAATGGACAGCATTCTGTCAGATATGAAAAAGCTTGGGCTTAAAATGCGTGGACATGTTCTCGTATGGCACAGTCAGACTCCAGTATGGTTCTTCCAGAAAAATTACAGCCGCAACGGAGAAACTGCTCTTGTAAATCCAGCTGAAATGAATGCCCGAATGGAATGGTATATCAAAACTGTTCTTGAACATGTTGCTGACTGGGAAAAGAAAAACAATAACGGCGAACACATGATTTTAGCCTGGGACGTTGTAAACGAAGCTGCATCAGATAATTCAACAGAAACAAACTATCTGAGAGATGAATCTTCAAGTAAATGGTTTGCTATTTACAAAGATGTAACATTTATCGTAAATGCCTTCCGTTATGCAAATAAATATGCTCCAAAAGATGTAGAGCTCGTATATAACGATTATGGCTGTGCATCACCAAACAAGAACAAGGCAATCTGTAAAATCATAGATGCCATTCAAGCAGCACCAGAAGCCCGCATAGATGCAGCTGGAATGCAGACTCATATAAGTATAAATGATTCAGCTGCAAACTTTGAAAAAGCCGTTAAAAACTTCCTCGCAAAAGGAATTAATGTTCAGATTACCGAAATGGACGTTGCAAACGGGACTTCAAACTACAATGCAATGAGGCTCAAAGACTGCTACAAAACCTACTTTAAGATGTTTATTGCAAACCGCAAGCTGCCTGGTAAAAAAGGTATTGAAGGAGTAACTCTCTGGGGAGTTCGAGATGAATGGACCTGGCTAAATAGCATGCACAAAGGTCATACCCAGTATCCGCTTCTCTTTAATGACAAAAAATTCTACTGTAAACCTGCATATTATGGCGTAATCGAAGCAGCAGAAGAGTCAAAATAAAAACATTTAAAGAAGTTCCCTTTTTCCGCCGATAATGATATGAGGTGATTTTTATGAAAAAGGGAACTTTTGTTTTTTATACACTTTTCTTATTCCTTTGCTTTTTTATTTCTGCCTGCAAAGTTGAAGTCCAGGATCAAAAGCTTTTACAAAAACCAGATATTGATATTTCAGATAAGCAGGTAACTTTAATAATCCACAAAATAAGCTCAACAACTGGTTATATTAATATTTACAGACAGGACGTTACCGATGCAAACAACCCTTCTGAAATAGTAAATGTTGGAATCATCTATCCAAATGCTCTTCCGTCAGATGACAAAACATACAGATATATAGATAAACTTGTTCATCAAAAATCAAATTATATCTATCGGGTAAGATATGCCGATTCAGACGGCTACCATTACACAAACTGGTCTAATACAATCACTATAGATGAAGAATTCCAGGGCGCTTATCCGCAGATCACAAATCTTACATATCAGTGCCCTTCTTCACTGTCTTTTACTTATGATGAAACTGATTTTAAACTTTTACTCTCGGGAACTGTAACTCCACCTGATATTGAAGACTTCGATACATATCACCCAATGATTATTGTAAATAATGGAATAAAAACAGAAGTTTTTAAAATCTACCCAAATTCATTATCAGATCAGGAACCAATTGCACTAAAAGATCATCTTTCATCTGACTTTATGGATGTTCCTATTATTATAGAAGGAATTCTTGCACAAAAAGACGAATACATTAATCCTGAAGCTGAACCTATTGATCGTATTCTTAAAACAGTTTACTGGACTGAATCAAAATGGATTAAGATCAAAGGATATACAGATAATCGCATTACAATTCCTTCAGTAAAGAATAATTCCGGCCTTGATTATACAAGAAAAGTTCAGTAATTTATTCTGACAATTGAACAAAATATGTAAAAATGGTATTTTTAGACCAGTATGAATACTCTGGTCGCTTTATGCGCTGTTGGAGCCGAGCGAATTCTCGGTAACGAAATTAAACATTTAGGTTATAAACTCAATGGAAATGCACCAGGACGCGTAAGTTTTCTTGGTGATGATGACGCTCTTTTTAAAGCAAATCTTTGCCTGCGTACAGCAGACCGAGTTTACCTGCAACTGGCAGAATATAATGCCCTTGATTTTGACGCACTCTATGATGGTACTTACGCAATAGACTGGCAGGATTATTTAAATAAAGATTCTCGCGTTGTTGTTGATAAAGTTCGAACCTACAAAAGTAAACTGAATTCAGAACACTCAATTCAGGGAATTGTTCATAAAGCAATTTATACAAAGCTTGGTGATGTATGGAAAATGTCTTCCATGCCTGAATCAGGCGAACAGAGTGATATTCGTGTTTATGTAGATGAAAACAAGGTTTTAGTGCTTCTGGATTTATCAGGTCTCCCTCTTCATAAGAGAGGCTATCGCGTAGACGGTGGTATTGCTCCCCTCCGCGAAACTCTTGCCGCTACCCTTCTTCAAGAGATGATGTGGAGACGTAAAACTCCACTTCACGACCCTTTCTGCGGCTCGGGAACCATTGCAATTGAGGCAACTCTTTACGCCTTCAATGTTGCTCCGGGGTTCGGCCGCCGCTTTGCTTTGGAAAATCTGCCGATTTTTAATGCGGAACGCGCAAAAGAAATAAAAGCCGAAGAGGCTGCCAAAATCCGCACAGATGTAGAAGTTCGTATTACCGGTTCTGATATCGATGATGCCGCAGTAGAGCGTGCCCGTAAAAACGCCGAGTACGCCTGTGTTATGGCTGGCCGTGCTTTAAAATCCATCGACATAAGTGCACATATTCCTCGCCCAGATTTTATTCAGTCTGATTTTGCAGATCTGGAAGCTCCTTATGATGAAGGTCTTCTTCTCTGTAATCCTCCATACGGTGAACGCCTTGGCGATGCAGATCAGGCTCGTGAGTTATACAAAAAAATGCAGAGTCTCTGGACTGATTTTAACGGCTGGGATATTGGTATTATCACATCAAATCCTGATTTTCAGGATAACTTTGGTCATAAAACTTCGGCAATTAAGAAAATTAAAGCCGGAAATCTTGATACTTCATTTTATATTTACCGAAGATAAGGAGAAAGCTAAATGGCAATTGTTGTAGAGCACGACAAACGAAAGCAGGAAATATTACAAAAGTCGCTCGATGTTTTTATTGAAGAAGGCTACGAAGATGCTACTTTCCAGAAAATTGCCGACCGCTGCGGAATCACACGTACAACTCTTTACATTTACTTTAAAAATAAACACGAAATCTTTCTGGGTTCAATAAAAGAACTTCTGGCCGAACTGGAAATTTCACTAAAAAAAATCATGAATACTTCAAGTCTGAATGCAGAGCTGTCTTTAAGAAAAGTTCTCTCTACACTTGCTGACTCAATTGAAAGCAATAAAAAACTTTTCAGTGTTCTTTTGAACTATCTGATGCAGCTAAAAAAATCTGGAGTTGATACAAATGAAAGAGTTCTCCGCAGAGTAATCCGTTTGCGACACCTTTTAAGCACAATTCTTATTAAGGGCATTCAGTCAAAAGAATTTAAGGAAATCAACGTAAAAGATATTAACGATACTCTCTACGGTCTGCTCGAATCCGCAATTTTCCGCATTGCAGTCTTGAACAAGGATGATGTAGCCGATGTCCGCGCCGCCCTTAATACAACAGTAGATCTTTTCAAAGCATAAAAAAAACGGTGGTTTCGATACACTTCGCTTCGCGAAGCACTCAACCACCGCTCTTTACTAAACATACGGTGGTTGAGTAGCCCGAAGGGCGTATCGAAACCACCGTCATCATGCTGAACTTGTTTCAGCATCTATTAGAACTTAGCTTTTCTAAGTCTTACTTTCTCAATATCCTCGCAGATGCCTACAATCGAAGAACCGTTAAAAACAAAGCCGCAAGGGTTTGTTTAGGTTCATCGAAAGAAAGGCTCAGAGCCCGATTCATCGGGCGACTCATTCATGATCTAGTATTTAGCCTTGCGAAGACGTACCATCTCAATATCTTCACAGAATAATTGTCTAAGGTCATTAAGTCCAAGTGCCATCAATGCCATACGGTCAATACCAATACCCCAGGCAAGAACAGGACAATCAAGCCCCATAGCCTTTGTAACTTCCGGACGGAAAATACCTGAACCTCCAAGCTCGAACCAACCCAAAACAGGGTGTTTGATATGAACTTCGATAGAAGGCTCTGTGAACGGGAAGTAACCAGGTACGTATTTAACTTCTTCTGCTCCGGCAATTTCTGTGGCGAACATCTTGAGCATACCAAGAAGGTCACGCAAAGTTACGTCGTTTCCTGCAATAATACCTTCTGTCTGATAGAAGTCAGAAAGGTGTGTAGCATCTACCTTGTCGTAGCGGAAACAGCGGGCAATACCAAAGTATTTACCAGGAACTTCAGCCTTGTGCAACTGATGAGCCGACAAAACAGTTCCCTGTGAGCGCAAAATAAGGCGGCGTGTGAACTCATTATCAAAAGTGTAGTTCCAGCCACGGCTACCAGTGTTTCCACCAGTTTCGTGGGCAGCTTTTACATTGCTCAAATATGGTTCTTCAATAAATTTTGCATGTGTAGGATTTTTAATGCGGTATACATCATGAATATCGCGGGCAGCATGGAACTGAGGCATAAACAATGCATCACCATTCCAGAATTCTGTTTCTACAAGCGGACCATCAAACTCCTGGAAACCAAGAGAACAAAGCTTGTCTTTTACAGACTCAAGGAACTGAACGTATGGGTTTGTACGGCCAGGAATAATACGAGCAGGTGGAATTGCAATGTTGTAACCACGGAAAGTTCCGTTTTTCCATTCTCCTGATGCAAGCATTTTTGGAGTAATTTCACCAATTTCGTTACCAGTTACACCAGCAGACTTTAACGCATCGCGAACAGCCTCAAAACCATTCAGCAATTTATAGAAAACAGTCTCGCGTTCAATCATTTTGAAAGGAGAATCTGTGGCACCGCGCTTTTTAGCAAGACCTTCCATAGCTGAAATTTCAGCTGCAGACAAATCATCTTTATTAAGAAGGCCTCCATCAGCAGAAATAGCTTTTTTTACAAGCTCCATAGTTGCCTTAATACGCTCAGGAAGAGCAGCACCAGTGTATTCAACCTTCTTTTCTGCATTCATTTTAAGAACACCGTCTTTTACAAGCGGACCAAAAGCAGAACCTACGTCCTTCTGTTCAAGTCCAACTCCGGCAGCAATTTCCGGCATAGTGTGAGCTCCCTTATCCTTAAGGAAGTTTACCATGCGCTCTTCTACAGTGCCTGTTTCTGCAAGTTTGCGGCCCATTTCTGTAATTTCAAAGAATGTATGAGGTGTACGGCGAATCTCTTTTAAGAGTGATTTTCCAGAAAGCCATGAGAAAGCCTGATTTGCGTGACCTTCCTTATATTCAAGATCCTTCTGAAGTTTTTCTGAAGTAAGTTCATCCTTATCTGAATACTTTAACAAAACTTTAATTTCAAGCGGATGAAGATTTTTAATGATGTTTTTTACGTCCATTTTGATTATCCTTGCTTATACATATCGTCATGCTGAACTTGTTTCAGCATCTGTATTTGATGAGATTCTGAAACTAGTTCGGAATGACATATCATGTTCTGAATGACATATCAAGTCCGCAATGACATAATAAAAAAGCCGGCATGAATATAATCATACCAGCTTCTATTTTACAATATTTCAAAGAAATACTAAATAGGTTAGCGAACTAATTTTATATGTGAAGAATAAACAACCTTTCTCTGCTTGCGGTCATCCTTGTAAGGCTTTGTCTTGTCCTTCTCCATATATTTATACTGGTAATATTTATTATCTCTGATAAATTTCTGAACATAAGCCATAACTGCATTCATTGCTTCACCTTCTGCAAAGGTAACATACAATGTATCATAATAAATACGAATCTCATCATGCATAGGCATATACTCAGCTTTTATTGTTGCATTTTTATCAATTTCAGATTCTTTCAAACCAAGTTCTGCATAAGCATCTTTTAGAACTAAATTATATACTTGAGTTGTAAGCTTTTCGCGCTCCCATCTGTCTCTTTCAAATGGATCTTCCGGATTATCACCAATAGTTTCAGCAAATAATGAACCAAAAAGAACTGTGAAAACTGCTAACAAAGTTAATATCTTCTTCATAAAATCACCTCTCTAGTAAACACTATACTCTACTATTCTACCGCATTCTAAGAAAAAATCAAGATTTATTACATAACGGCCAGAGGTGATTCCTAAAGTTGGAAAATCACGAATCAAAACAGAACCTGTTATTTCTTTTGGCTTATTTTTGATTACTTTTCTGTAATAATTTCTTATTGCATCTTTTAATGATTCCCTGGCAGCTTCTTCTATGCCATCAAAGCCTTTTTCAACAGATGCATATCCTATTCCACCAATTACAGGATTTTTTATTGATTTCCACAAATTATAAGTCTGAACCTGAGAATCAGTTCGAACATATTCAACCCAGCAATTCAGATTATTTTCGCTGATCCAGGGAGATGTATATTTTATGCCGCCTTTTATTACATCAGAAGAAACAATCTCTGTTACTTCCAGATACTCATCAACTCCGCGGGCTTTGTCATAAGGAACATAAACAAAATTCCACCCGTAAACCATTCCTGAAATAATAAAGGGTGCAATTCGACGCATTTGAGAAACAGGAAAATCAAATTGCCCCGATTTTTCATCTGCAGAAAGCTCCAGCCCCGGATAAGCATCAAGTTCTGCCCACAAAGGAAGCCTGATATTACGAATAACGGATGGAGTCTGTGAAAAAAGCGAAAAACCAGCAAAGACAAATGCGAAAATAAATCTTTTTAACGTTTGTAAGTGTCTTTCCATATTTTTACAGGATGAATTCCCATTCTTATTACAAAATAAAGCCAGGCAGAAAGAAACCAAACAGATGGGTCATATGGGCAACATTTGTGCCTCTTCCAAAAAACTGACTTCCAAGTTCAATCAGTGCATAAATCAGCACCAGAATTGGAGCCGGAACAGGAATTATTCCCCAGATAAAGAAAACAGAACGAGGAAAGAACACAGCATATGCAAAAAGAATCGCATAAACCGCGCCACTAGCACCCAACAAACGAACACTCATCTGTCCTGTATATTTATACACAAGAAAGGAGAAAAAGCCGCTTAAAGCCCCGCATAATAAATAAAAAAGCAGAAATTCGCGGCTGCCAATCGCTTTTTCTAATCTGAATCCGAATACAAGCAGTGCCAGCATATTAAAAAATACATGCTGAAAACTTCCATGCATAAACATATAAGAAATAAACTGCCAGTACATATGATAATGCTCTACAGCTTTAGGGCTCATTACACTATACACGAAAACATACCTGTACAATTCAGGATACACAAACTGAAGACCAAAAATACAAAAATTTAAGAGAATAATAAAAAGGGCCGTACGTCTGTAAACATAAGGAAACGGTCTGCGAAGGATAAAACTATTTCTTGGCATTTGATGATTTACGCGAAGTATTTCCCTGAGGTTCAAAGAAAGTTACGCGATTTCTTCCATTATTTTTTGACATATAAAGTCCCTGATCAGCCTGATTAACAAACTCATTAGGAGAACTTACAAGGTTAGTTTCAGCATCAAAAACAGAAACACCACCAGAAATAGTGACATGAAGATGCTGATCATTATAAACAAAGTCATGCTCATTTATCGTAGAACGAATTCTGTCTGCAACAATCATAGCCTCTTCTTTTCCAGCATCAATCAAAAGTGCTGTAAATTCTTCACCACCATAACGGCTGGCAACATCTGAATCACGTAAATTTTTACGAATAAGATCCGCAACACTTTTTAAAACAAAATCGCCGCATTCATGACCATAGGTATCATTAAACTTCTTAAAAAAGTCTATATCAAACATGATTACAGCAATATGCTGTTTATTCAGGAATGCCGCATCAATTGCTTCTGTAAGAAGATTAAAGAAATAATACTTTAATTTAAGGTGAGTCATCATATCTGTAGAAGACATTTCCAAAAGTGCCGCATTATTAATAGCTACAGAAGCGAGAGTCGCAATCGACATAATCTGATTTATTTCATATTCAGAATAAGAAGCATCATCTTCAATTGCTATACGTTCCTGAAGAATAAGCATACCATTCAAGTGATTCTTTTGAATAAGAGGAACAACCAGAGTAGGATTCAAAGCTTCAAGGATTTTAATATGTTCACAGTCAGCACAACTCTTTTTTAGTTCATCAAAAGTAAGTGGTCGTTCTTCAGATATAAGAATAGAAGCAATCGGTGTGTTCACCGGAATCATTGTTTTTTTATCAGAAAGAAAATCTTTTGAGGTTTCAAGAACAAAGTTCTCATTAGTGATTAAATCGCGGACAAAAATCTCGGCTCCAAGAACATGCATCTGTGCCATACAAATATAAACAATGGATTCAAGAAGATTACTAAAGTCAAGATTCTGGCAGAAAGATTTTGCAATATCAAGAAGCTGTTCAAGATCATAAATCTTCTTTTCGTACTGAAGAGTCTGTTCGAGAACCTGTTTCTGAGACGATTCATTTTTGTCTTCAATCTTCTTTTTACTCATGCTTTATATCACCACTATTAATAATAACATAGTTTTTCATAATTTCAAAAAATATATTCCATTTTTCGTAATTTGATTCAAGGAAGTTAGTATTATCACGATTTCTGGAAGACATCATAAGAACTTTAAGATTTGAGATGATTTCACTTGAAGGCTTTTTCGCATCTGCAAGAAGTTCTCCAAGCTGGCGACTAAGTGAAGCAAGGCTTGTACAAACAGCCTGCAAAACCTTATGTGCATCATCATTAATTGACTGAACCATTTTTTCAATTTTTTTGAAAAAGTCTTTATATTTTTTGCTGTCTTTTATATAACTCTCGAGAACAGCTATACTGTGTTTTTTATCTGCTCCAAAGGATTCCTCAAATTCCAGAATCTCTTTTTCTGCATTAATGGCAGAGAATACAATAGATGAAAAACTTGATTTATAGGCAGGATTATTAAAGAAACCTTCTATTACAATATCATTTAAAAGACCTTTTGCACCCTCTGGGAGGTATACGTGCAGGAAGGTTTTAAGAATACGCATTGGAAGAATCCACTTAAAGGCCATAGAAACTTCTGCCTGCAAAAGCCCATTGTAAGACTGATTATATGATCCAACTTCTTCAAGCGGAATATCCGGAAAAAGAGCCGAAACTTTATCCGAAATTGTCTCGTCCTGAATTTCGGTTTTAATTCTCTGCTCATCTGCATCAAAGCGGGTTTGAAGCATATTTGCAAAATCCTGACGCGGAGAACCTGAATACTGAGCAACATTCGGCTCATAAGCAAGATCCTGGCGACACATTCTGATAAGAGTTTTTAATTTTTCAGAATTAAGGATTTTTGTAAGTATGTAATTGATTTTTTTAAGATTTCCAAGATATGATTTTTTCTCATCTTCTGTAAGTTCAGAACCTTTTCGAAGTTGAGCCAGTGCAATAACTGCATCTGCCGTAGTAGTAGTAATTGAAAGACCACTTGCCTGATAGTAAAGATCTTCCAGAAGATTCTGAGCTGTAGAAGCAGGAATCTCCTTATAGTTAGGTTTATACATTAAATCAGCAGGAATAAAGTTCGCATCAAAAGCCTGAAGGAATGGCGTATAATTATAGCGGCAAAACTCTACAAGCTGGCGTAAAGAAAGAAGATCTGAATCCATCTTTTTAAATCCATCTGTATTGAGGGATTTTATAAGGCGTTCAAGTTCTTTTCTCTGATGCAAGTAAATACGATCAGGATTCTGATTTTCTGCCAGAACTTCTGCCTTACGGTTTTCAAAAGAAAGAGATTCAAGGACTTCCTGATCCTTCATCGGGTAACCGGTTACAATAAGCTGAGCTTCGAAGCGGCGCTGACGCTGCATATCATTCGGGCTCACCGTTACGGCAAACAGATTGTCTAAAGGTCTGGTATTTTTATAAAGGGCATAAATAGCCTCACCAAAATTTGGAAGAAGCATACCATTACGGCATATTGATGGCTGGAATTCTCTAATTTCCTGCTCAAGCTTTTTCATCTGCTGCTTTTTTTGAACTTCTGGTGAGGAACGCTTAAATAGTGATTCGAATAAATCGGTAAGTGTTTTTATAAAACCCATTTTTACGCAAACATTTTAACAGAGATTTATGAAATTAGCAAATATATCTTTATAATCCTCTACGCTAGCAGCATGAACTATACGGGCACGGAGTGCTGCTCCTCCAGAAATACCTTTTGAATAAGCCGCAAAGCGTTTACGCATTTCCAGACAGGCATGTTGTTCACTGGTTTCTGCAACAAGACGTTCCAGTTCAGCAAAGCCGGTTTTTACACGTTCTTCCGGTGGAAGAGGCTCATAGCTTCCTTTCGTCAGCAAATTAGTTGCATCCCGGAAAATAAAAGGGTTGCCCATAGCACCGCGCGCAAACATCACCGCGTCGGCTCCCGTCTGCTCAAGCATAGCCCGCGCATCCTCAGGTTTAAAGAGATCTCCACTGCCAAAAACCGGGATACGACCATTTACCAGCTCCACCAGCTCTTTCATAATTCCCCAGTCCGAATGTCCCTCGTAACCTTGCGCGCGGGTTCGCGGGTGTATCGTAATCGCACTAACCCCCGCATCCAGAGCAGCCTCCGCCGCAGCGCGCCAGGTCATCTGCTTAGACTCCCAGCCCGATCGGATTTTTACAGTTACAGGCACACCGCCTGCTTCCGGTCTGCCACCAGCCGCCTTCACAACAGCCTCGGCCACCTTAAAAAGCCTGTCCGGGTCTCGTGTAAGCGCCGAACCTGCCCCGGTTTTTATAATTTTAGGCACAGGACAGCCGCAGTTAATATCAATTACCTCACAATGAGTTTTTTCAAGAACAATATGCGTCGCTTCTGCCATAATTTCCGAATCACCGCCAAAAATCTGTACTGAATAAGCTTTTTCGTTACAGGCACGGCGCATAAGAATTTCAGTTTTCAGGTTTTTGCGTACCAGAGCCTCTGCACTTACCATTTCGGTATAGGTAAAGCAGGCTCCATTTTCTATGCAGACAGAACGAAATGCCGCATCGCTGTAACCTGCGACCGGCGCTAAAAAGAGATTTCCTTTTAATTCGACATTTCCGATTTTTACGGGATGATATAATTCTGACATACAACAAGGAGGTAAAGCTAAAAATTGCTTTCGCAATTTTTTTAACGCTTTGCTATTGAACAACGGCCTTACACAGGTTTCGATACGGCTTTCAGCCTACTCAACCACCGGTGATTGAGTGCCGCGAAGCGGCGTATCGAAATCACATTCTACTCTGTTGGCAAATTGAATGCCTTACAACTGTTCTTCCAAAGCTGTTCGCTCAATGCTTCCAGATCCATATCAAGCATTTCTGCAAGAAAGCGGGCTGTAGAAGGCAGATAAGCCGGCATAGTTCGCTTCTTCTCGCGGAATTCAGCCGGAATCATAAACGGACTTTCTGTTTCAATCAAAATACGGTCTACAGGAATGTTTAAAACAGTTTCGTGCAGATTGCGGGCATTACGATATGTAAGATTTCCTGCAAAAGAGAACCAGATATTCTTATCCAGACATTTTTTAGCATAAGCTGCATCTTCAGAATAACAATGAAGAATTGCACCTGCATCAGGCATACGCTCTGTAAGAACATCGTAAAGATCGCGGCCTGCATCACGGTTATGAATAATTACAGGAAGATTATGCTTCTGTGCAATTTCAAGTTGAGTAATAAACAATTCGATCTGAGAACGTTTGTCCCCGAACTTTTTAAAATAGTCCAGACCTGTCTCGCCTACTGCGACAACATTAGGCAAAGAAAGATTCTTTTCTATTGTTTCAATCCAATCCTGACCTGGATTTGTAACTTCAGATGGAGCTACTCCTACCGCATGATAAATTCCTGGTATAGACTTAAGGTTTGGATAAACCTTGTTAAAATCATAGAGACTATTATTAATGCTTACAATACGAACAACTCCAGCCTGTTCAGCCTGTTGTATTACGCGTAATTGTTCAATAGGATCATCGTATATCAGCCCGATGTGAGCGTGAGTATCAAAAAACTTCATGGCTTATTCTTCCTAAAGATGAGATATGTTACGTTAAATATAACACTAGAACGAATTATCGTCAAATTTAAAACAAACGAAATCATAAAACAGAAAAATATGATGAGTTAATGCTCTCGTTGCAAAACATAGTGAGCTGCGGGCGAGCTGGTTTTTGTGAACAAATTCTGCGGTTTTTGCAAGCAAAAATCCTCGAATTTGTTTTATGGCTAAGCGCCAAAGACCCCTCGATGCAGCCCACTATGTTTTTCCACTACGCATTCACTCATCATATTTTACCGTAATCTTACCGATAATATAAATGTCTCATCTTTTATAAGATGAGTTGGAAGGTTTGACTTAAATCATTTGTATATGGTATAATTTTATGAATATGTCAAAAACACAGAAGACTATTAAAAAATTTGAAAAACAGCTTACCTCAAAAGTTTCTCATGGTTTTGGTGCATTCCTTCATAATGTAGGAAACTTTTTTGTACGTATTTTCAAAGTTTTTGACAGTAAGCTTACAATCATGATTGTTCCTCACTCTCAGAGCAAAGTTATCAACTTTCAGACAAATGTTTTTGCCCTTATCCTCGGGGTGCTTGTAACAATCGGCGTAATCACATCATTCTTCTATTATAATAGACGTTCTATTTCGGCAAATATGGAAATCTCTTCGCTTGTAGAACAGAACCGCGCCACACTTGCAAGCCTTGATGAATTACGTGACGAAAACACAAACCTTTTCCAGGCAGCTAAACGTTTTCAGGCATCTCTTTCTCAGAGTCTTTCACTTTTGGGAATTGACCAGGTAAAAAATATTTCTGAGACTTCTGCATCAAACGGCGACCTTTCTGCCCTTTTCAGTTCAACAGAAGTTACACAGGGTTCTATCAAAGAAGTTGCTGAAGTAAAAGAACTTACCTCTTATCTTGAAGATGCTGTAAAACCAATTGAAGAAATCGGAAAAATGCTTAAGACACAGCAGAACCTCTTTACAGAGATTCCAAGTATCTGTCCGGTAAAAAATCCTAATTACCATATTTCTATGGCCTTTGGTCCAAATATCCACCCTCTCAACGGTAACTGGTATATTCACAAGGGACTGGACTTCTCTACCTGGCGTTCGGGAGATGCTGTTCTTGCAACTGCTTCTGGTCAGGTTGTAACAGTTGGTTTCGACAACAGTTTTGGAAACTATATCATCATTAAGCATAATCATGGTATGTATACTCGTTATGCACATCTTAATTCTTTCCGTGTTAAAAAAGGTGAAACAGTAAGACAGGGACAGACAATCGGAACAATCGGTAATACAGGTGTTTCAACCGGTCCTCATCTTCACTACGAAGTTCATATTGGTTCTGATGTAGTTGATCCTGCTAAGTATATCAACATCAATTTTGCAAAATAGGTTCTTATGGCTCTACGTACAGATGACATCTCCATAAACACTATAATCGGAAAAGGCTCTGCAATTTCCGGCAACATGAAGGTAAACGGCTTTATTCGTATCGATGGTGATATTGACGGAAGCCTTGAAACTGATGGAAATGTTATTGTCGGAGAAAATGCCAGAATTCGTGGAGACCTTACCGCTAAATCTGTAATAATCGGTGGAATCATAAAAGGAAACATTAAAGCAACCGAAAGTGTAAAAATTCTTTCTGACGCAGCTGTAATCGGCGATGTTCTCTCTCATAAAGTTCAGATTGATGGTTCTGCGATTATTCACGGACATTGTATTTCTATTAAAGACGATACTGAATACAGCAGAGCATCCGGCGAATATCTTCAGTCTAAGGCCATTAAGGAAAAGGTTATTCTGTAAATGGCAGAAATCGATTCTCTGGGTTCAAATTATTACTACTCAGGCGTTCAAAATGCCAGTAACGAAGCAATAAAGCGTAATACAAAAAAAGAAGAAGTACGTAAAAGCGGCTCTACCCGTAAACTTGATTTTGGCAAACTGCTCAAAGGCGATGAAATTGTAGAACCACAGTTTATAGCCGAAGGCTTAAATCTTCCTCCAGAAGTCCGTGCAATGTCAATTGATGACGCCGCCGTTTATCTGGCAGATGCAGTTTCTATGGCAGGTAATGATTTTTCTGAAGAACAATCTCAGGAAAATCTTGATAACTTCAAAAATGCCGTCGGCCAGTTTATCCGCTTTGTAATAATCAATAATTTTGATGTAAACATAAAACAGAAACGACAGAGACCTGGCAAACAGGCACAGCCATCAAGATTATTTGTTTTTTCTGATTATTCGGTTCCGCCGGCAAAACCAAAACCTCGTTTTTCTATAGAAGTAATCAATCAAAAGCTGGATGCACTTGCACGCGAAACACTTTCTGCCCAATCAAACAATCTTAAAATTCTAGCACAGGTAAATGAAATAAAAGGTCTTATCGTAGACTTGATGTCTTCATAAATCGTGAGGTATACTGAATTATTATGAGTGATATTTTTGAAACAGATATAGATGATGAGAACGAAAATCTTTCGTCTCTAGAAGATAATGATATTGATGAAGCGACCTCGGAAAATCTTGTTCTCGACTATCCGCTTTATCATCTTAAGCTTGATTATTCAAGTGAAACTATTTATGCAAAAACTCCTGATGGAAAAATGCAGCTAAACGGCGGCGACTTTGTTGTTGTTCCTACCCGCTATGGAAAGGATATGGCCCGTGTTCTCGGTACTGCAAAAAAACCTATCGGAATCAAACAGTCTGATATTGCTACAATTGACCGCAAAGCCAATGAAGCTGACTTAAAACGTCGCAAAGAGCTGATTCAAAAAGAAAAAGATGCCTTTCCGATTTTTAAAGAAAAGGTAGCCCTCCACAAGCTGGATATGAAGCTTGTTGAAACTCATTTTCTTTTTGACGAACAGAAGGCTCTCTTCTTCTTCAGTTCGGATAGCCGTGTAGACTTCCGCGAGCTTGTAAAAGACCTGGTTTCTGTTTTTAAGATGAGAATTGAACTGCGCCAGATTGGTGTGCGCGATGAATCACGTATTACCGGAGGGCTTGGAGTTTGTGGCAGACCATTCTGCTGCCATGGAGTTTCAGATAAGCTGCGCCCAGTTTCCATCAAAATGGCTAAGGATCAGAATTTATCTCTTAATTCCATGAAGATTTCTGGTCAGTGTGGTCGCTTGCTTTGTTGCCTTTCTTATGAATACGACTGGTATAATGAAGCCCGCAAGAGTCTTCCTAACGAAGGTGTTCGTCTTTCTTATGATGGAACTGATTTCCGCATTACAGAAGTAAATCCTCTTACCTCTATGGTAAAGATGCTTGGAGATGACGGTCGCCTTCTTGAAGTAAACGCCAAACGATTCTACCGCGACGGCAACCGCTGGAAGATTAATTAGCCTGCAATCAAAAATCACTTGTCATGCTGAACTTGTTTCAGCATCTATATCAGGGCTTCCGCATTATAAAATAATTACGAAAACATTGGCTCCCAGTCACGGTTGCGTGATTCAAAACCGCGCAATAATGCGCTACACGCTTTTTGTGGTATAGAAACTATTGAACTGCCGCTTCGCAGCAGCCACAAAAAGAGTGTTTTTGAACCACGCCCCGCTCCTTCGCGCCAACATTACAGAAATGTTTTATAATGCGGAAGCCTTGAGTAAACAAGTCTGGATGGCACGAAAAACTTGAATTTCTTCTATTATGTTTTATAATATGTAATATTATGATTTACATTAAGAAGTGGACAGACTATTACGAAGACTTTTTCCCTATTGAACCAAATCAGTATGAATTTTTCTCGGCTATGGGAGATGAGTTTACGGCTCCGGCTAAATTTTTAAGCGTAGAGTGCGGTCCAGCATTGCTTACTGAACAATTACAAGATAAATTCGATATCACCCTTACCGACTCTTTTGCAGAATTTGTTAATATAGTAAATACACGTCAATCAACAAAAGAAAACCCTGCACATATCTTCAATCTGAATCCTGCAGATATTGCACGCTATTTGGGAAAAAACTTTTTTAATGTAATCACCTGTCTTTGTTACCGCATTATCTTTATGAAAGACCACACCCTCATCAAGAAGTTCCTCTTTGATTCTAAAATGCTTCTTTCAGACGGCGGCTATCTTGTACTCGATATTGTAAACTTTTCTAAATATGATTTCTCTGAAACAAAGGTAGAACTTCCTCCTAAAAAGGCAGAGCGCGCAACCCTCTATTCTTCTGTTATCAAGAATTCTGATTCTGTGCAGTATAAACTTTTCCAGCATGTTGTTACTGCCAGCGGAAAGTTAATAGACGAAGTAAAGGATGAACCTATCTGTCCAATCGGTATGGAAACCATCCGTTCTTATGCTAAGGAAGTAAAATACTCTTCATGCGAATTCTATAATGACTACAAAGGAACTCCATACACACCAGACTCAGACAAAATCATCTGTGTGCTTAAAAAGTAAAAAACTCACGTCATGCTGAACTTGTTTCAGCATCTATCAATGAGACCCCTACCCCTTCGCGGCACAGCCGCTCGGAGACTCGCTTACAATGCTCCACTGGAGCATTGTATCGGCTTTCAGCCGTCGCTCCCTAAGTTCGGGGTGACTGCGAACTATTGCCCGATATCCTCATTTACACTAAAATAGTATGCTATGAAAGCTACAAAAACAATTATCTCTACACTGCGTGAAGCTCCAAACGACGCAGTTATTGCAAGCCATCAGCTTATGATGCGCTCTGGTTTAATTCGCAAACTTGGAAACGGACTTTATGCTTACATGCCATTCGGATTCCGTTCTTTAATGAAAGTTGAAAAAATTATCCGCGAAGAACTCGACAACGCAGGTCTTCTCGAAATCAAACCTACAGTAATAGTACCCGGTGACCTCTGGAAGGAATCTGGACGCTGGGACAAAATGGCAGGCGAAATGCTTACTGCACAGAACCGCCAGGGCCAGGACATGGTAGTTTCTCCAACTGCCGAGGAAGCTTTTACAGCCATCGTTCGCGAAGGTCTTTCTTCTTATAAGCAGCTTCCTTTCACACTCTATCAGATTAACACAAAATACCGCGATGAAATCCGCCCACGTTATGGTGTAATGCGAGGCCGCGAGTTCACAATGATGGATGCTTATTCTTTTGATAAGGACCAGGCAGATTTGGATGCATCTTATGACAATGTAGCAGCAGCTTACCGCCGTATCTTTAAGCGCATGGGTCTTGCTACAATTTCTGTAAAGGCCGACACAGGTTCTATGGGAGGTTCCGGTTCAGAAGAGTTTATGGTTGAATCAGAAGTTGGTGATGATACATTGCTTCTCTGTCCAAACTGTGATTATGCCGCAAACGTTGAAAAGGCAGCATGTAAGGCTGAAACTCCGCTCGACAGCAATGGTCAACCACAGAAAAAAACAGATCTTGCAATCGAAGAAGTTGCAACTCCAAATGTATTCAGCATTGAAGACATGGAAAAGTTCTTTGGTGAAAAATCGACAACCTTCCTTAAGGCTCTGATTTACAAGGTTTACAACTGTGCTGTTGATTTGTCGGGAACAGAGTTCTACAAGAATGCTCAGACTGTTACAGAAGGCGGACAGACTTATATTCCGGAAACTTTCTTCTGCGTACTTATTCGCGGAGACCTGGATGTAAATGAAACAAAGCTTGCTGCAGAATTGAAGGCAAGTGGTGCAGAACTTGCAAGTGATGAAGACGTTCTCAAGTACTCAGGTGCTCCACACGGCTTTGTAGGCCCTGTAGGAATTAAGATTCCTGTTATTGCAGATAAATCTACTATTGATATGCACGATTGTATCGCAGGTGCCGGAAAAGAAGGCTATCACATTAAGCACGTTGAACCGGGCCGCGACTTTACCCCATTTATGACTGTTGATGTTCGCACTTGTAAAGAAGGCGACCTCTGTCCTGAATGTGGCGGAAAGTTCTACATGAAAAAAGGTAACGAGCTTGGACATATCTTTAAGCTTGGAACAAAATATACAAAATCAATGAACGTAACTTACCTTGGAGAAAGCGGAAAGCCTGTAACACCTCTTATGGGTTGTTATGGTATTGGTGTAGACCGAACTCTCGCAAGCATCATCGAAGGTCACCACGACGACAAGGGAATCATCTGGCCTATGACTGTAGCTCCATATCAGGTAGCAGTTATTCCTGTTCAGTACAAGGACAAGATGAAGGAAGTTGCAGATAAGATTTATGAGGATTTGAAGGCAGACGGAATCGAGGTTATTCTCGACGACCGCAACGAACGCCCAGGCGTTAAATTCACAGACTCAGAGCTTATCGGCTACCCTATCCGAATAGTAGTTGGCGACAAGAATCTTCCAAACGTTGAGATGAAGCTTCGCACAGATGCTGAGGCTACACTTGTACCGGCAGATGAAGTTGCTAAGAAGGCAGCTGATATCGTTAGAGAAGAACTTAAAAAACTTAACGCCTAGATTACGTAACGGTGGTTTCGATACACTTCACTTCGCGAAGCACTCAACCACCGAGACATCTGAGACTTTCCGGTGGTTGAATGACGCATAGCGTCGTATCGAAACCACCGGACACAGGATTCTAATCATGAAAAAAACTATCCTTTCTATAATCACAACAATTTTACTTACTGCTTCTGTTTTTGCCCTTCCTGGCTTTACTTCTTTTATTCCAGATAGCGCCGGCGAATATGTTTACTACCGCGATACTTCTTTTAACCGCGAAAGTTATATCGGAATTCTTGGTTACGATAATTCTACAATACAGATCCGTTATATTGCACCAGAGAATGAAACTGAAAAACTTCCAAAAAAAGATATTTCAATTCTTATCACGGTAGACCCCAAAGCAGATGTATGGACTATGACTGGCGAGAAAATTGTTTCTACAATTCTTCCGGATTCAGATGACGTAGATATCGTAAACTATCTTCATGATATTCTTTATGAATTTTCTGCACGACGTATTTCGCAGGGTGCTGTAGAATCAGATAAAGTAACAATAGACCAGGATTACGCCCAGTTTGGCGGTAAAGTTGCTATTACTTTCGATGCACGCATTCCGCTTTTCAACATCAGAAGCATTGCGAACGATAAAGGCGAAAAGGTTTTTGACTGCATCACAATCGGAACTATCAAATCAAGCGAAGATAAAACTTTTGAAGGTTTCAGTGGAATTAAAACCTTAAAATCAGATGTTCAAAAAGAAACAAAAAAAACAGCTAAGCCACTGGTTTGTAAATTCGAAAACCGCTCTGTAACATTAGATGAAAACTGGGAACAGAAAATGGAAAACTTCTGGACACTTGGAAATGACTCTCTTATTACAATGTCTGCCCTGCCAAAGGTTTCTGAAAATAAAACCTTAAATGATTTGTATGTTCAGAGAAAACTGCTTGAAAGTTCAGAAGGTTCATACACAGACTTCCAGAATTGCGAAATTACTTATATACAGGCAAAAGACAGTTACAAGCTGGTAACTACATCTTACTTCCCGGAAAGCAACACAACTGTAAATATCATAAAGATTTTAACAAGAAATAAAGACGGCGGCTTTGATTATTTTTCGATTTCGACATATCAGACAGCCTATCTTAAGAATCCGTCTTATTTTGATAAGATTGTGAAGTCATACAAATAGACCCCGGCCCCTTCGCAGCACAGCCGCTCGGAGACTCGCTCAAAATGCTCCACTGGAGCATTTTGCCGACTTTCAGCCGTCGCTCCCTAAGTTCGGGGTGACGGAAACTTCTGTCATACTGAACTTGTTTCAGCATCCCTAAAACGAGCTTCTCGAAAGTGGGGATGCAATCAAAACCCCTTCACTTCCCAGGTAGTCTCGTTTTTCACCTTCAATTAAAAACTGTACACTGTTTACTGTCGAGAAAGCAGTGGCAGTAAAGACAATCTGTTCCAGCTGGTGAATATACCCTTCTACACCGTAGGTATTGATTTCAAAAGCTTCGTTAAAGTTTAGATAGGCAACACCGCCAGAAACCTTAGCACTAAGCAGTTTAGTTCCCTCAGGAATAAGGCTCATAAGATTACGCTCAGCAGAAACAGTTGTATCCGGCCCCTTCAAAAGAAGATTTATAGAAGCAGTAAGCGGAGAATCACTCTTAGAAACCTTACGTTTTACAATCTGGCGTACAACAGAACCATCACCATCAATATTTACAAAGCAAAGCTGAAGCTCGGTATTTGCAGGCTTAGCAGCTTCTTTTTTTGGCTCTTCCGGCTTTTTCTCTGAAACGGCTGTTGACTTTTCTTTCTCATTCTGTTTCTGACTGCTGATTGAACTGCTATTCCCTGTGGTTGCAGTTCCTGGGTCTGTCGAAGTGCTCGAAACCATCTCATTATCAGATTCAACTGGTTTAACAGGCGCAGAATCTTCTTCCGTCTCAATCTTTATAGTAACCTCATCATTTTTCAGAGGAATAGTTTCTGTTTTCTTAGGTTCAGCCGGCTCATGCTGCTCAATGGCAGTTGGAGTTGAACCAAATACACGGTCAAAGAAGGCTGTTTCTTTAAGATTAGTAAAAATCTGGTCTTTCTTTACAAGAAATATGATTAAAATAATAAGCAGCCCCAGCAAAACACAAGCTGCTGTAAACAAAGTAGTATTTTTCTTCTTAGATGATTTTTTCTTCTGTGCCATATTTTGATTATCGGTGCATTTCGCAATCGGGTTTATGACTATTTGATTCGGGACGCAGTGAGACACAATTCTTAAACATCTGTCTTATCAGAAATTATCAAAAGTTGCACTAGTAGCTTTTTTAACTGCCTCGAATTCGAAGCGGTTAAAATCTTTACTTCTCCTCTGAAAGCAGCAAATCCAGTTGAGCCTGTAGCTCTTCCTTCTTTGGTAAGTACAACTGATAGCGGGCTGCAAACAACTGGTTTGTAATTCCCTGAGTTGCATATTCCATTAAAAGTTCATCTTTCTTAGCACCCAAAACAATTCCAATTGGAGGATTATCATCTGGTTGGCAGATTTCAGTTTTAAAATAATTCAAATACATATTCATCTGACCAATATCACCATGCTTTATTTCTTCGCGTTTTAAGTCAATTAAGACATAACACTTTAAGATACAGTGATAGAAGACAAGATCAACCTTGAACCTGCGGCTACCAATTGGAATCACATATTGACGACCAATAAAAGCAAAACCTCTTCCTAATTCCAAAAGAAATTTTTCCATATTTGCTTTTAGTGCGGCTTCAAGTTCTCCTTCTTTATAGCGTTTCTTCTGTGGAAGTCCTGTAAACTCAAGAACATAAGGGTCACGTATAATATCCTGAGCGGTAATAATCTGATGACCTTCATTTGCCAGAGCAAGAATGCTTTTCTTATCTGTACTAAGAGCCAGACACTGAAAAAGTGAACTTTTCATCTGACGTTTTAATTCTCTGACTTTCCAACCTTCTTTTGCTGCTTGATGAAAATAAAATTGTAATTCCATCTGATCATCACATTTTAAAAGCTCGAAATAGTGACTCCATGTTAATTTGTGAGACACTGTCTCACATTTTGGAAAGGCCAGATAAAACTTTCTCATATATGTCAAATTACTTCGGCTGAATCCCTTTCCGTTTCTTAAAGTAAGGTCTTTAGAAAGATTTACAAGTAGCTGTTTGCCATACTCAGCTTTTGCTTTTCCGCCTTGTTCATATTCAACAATATATTGGCCTGTATGCCAGTTTGCCATTAAAAGTTCAGTGTTTATTGAAAGTGCGGCATTATTTTTTGCTTCCTGCCATAGTGTAGAAATGTTGTTTACAAGAAGTTCGTATTCTGGTTCATCTGGTTGAATATTTTGTGACTTAATTTCGAGTTTATTCATCAAATACTTTTCTCCCATCTTGCGATTTGTGTATTTTTACAATCTATTTCTTAAAATGAGTGCGTAAAACAACACAGAAAAAGGAGCAGATTTAAGGTGCAAACA
>SAMEA3663010__coassemble_143_pt1 | contig 35627 bp, 40 predicted proteins | sample SAMEA3663010__metabat2_high_PE_011 | metagenome-assembled genome bin SAMEA3663010 (sample SAMEA3663010) | pig gut metagenome | biome: pig gut; feature: pig-associated habitat; material: faeces | place: France | collected 2012
TCTATTCAAATGGTGTTTGTAAATTCAGTCTTTAACAGACTTTTTCAGTGGCCACAAAACCAAGTTCGGGGTTCTTCGATTGTAGTCGCTCGATAAATCTCGATCTGAGCCGTTCTTTCGATGAACCTAAACCGACCCTTACGGCTCGGTTTTTAACGGTTCTTCGATTGTTGGCTTATCTGATCTTCATACCGAAGAAGAAGGCTGGTTTTAGTGAAACATCATTATTGAGGTTCCAGTTAAGCTTTGTGTTTAAGATATTGAAAGCTCTGTCGTTGAAGCCATTGATTTTTATGTCAAAGTTTACACCACCAATTAGATTAATGTGGCTTTCTGGGAACAAGGTCAGAGTGAAGTTGAGTGAAGGAATCTGTTCAACTATTATGCTGTCTCTGGCAATTCTTTCTGTTCTTGTGTAATTTGTAGAATTAAAAAGAACTTTCCAGAGGAAGTCAAAATCAAAACTGCAAACAGGAACGATAATTCTTGAACCAACTCCTCCATAAATCAAACCTGTTTCTTTTTCTAACAATGTTGCATTTTCTCTGTCGAAAACTGTGTGACGTGGAGCTTCTGCACCAATCGTAAAGTAGAGTAGGTTTGTACCACTTTTGAATGAACAATCTACCATATCATTTGAATTCCAGGTTACACTTAGATCGTGAACACCATTTTTGATGATGTTGATAAGACCAAGTGCAAGACCATTGTTTTCATCTGCTATGTTAATAATACCAGCCTGCACACCATTTACTTTTTTTGCTACATTAAGGAATCCGGAAGCCTGAACACCATCTACATCAGTAGCAATGTTCATGAAACCAGATGCCTGCGCACCCTGAATATTCTTTCCTATGTTCATGAAGCCAGTCGCCTGAATACCTTTAACTTCTTTTGAAGAAATGTTCATAAAGCCTGAGAACTGGGCACCATAAACACTACCTGATGCAACGTTCATGAAGTTAGAAATCTGGAAACCAAAAACATTCTTTTCTGATGAACCAAAGAGACCCACTGCAGAAAATACTGTATTGTGTGAACCATCTATCTTGAGGAATGTGAAACCTGGTACAAGAGCTAAATGGAAAGAATCCATTTCGTCAAAATCTATAGTTGGAGTTTCATCTTTGTCTTCATCATCTTCTTCAGATTCTTTTGTTACTTCTACAACAAGTTCAAGAGCAGAACTTTCTTCCGAAGAATCTTCATTCTCCTGAATATAGCGTCTTCTTGAACCTCTGCGAGGCTCTGCATTTTCATCCCTTGTTTCTTCAAGGCCATCCAGTGAAAGGAATTCATCGTCATCATCTGAACTTCCACCACGTACACGGTTATTCTTGCGCTTAATTGATGAAAGAGAATTCTGATCAAGGACATAAATCTGTTCTTTTGAAAGATTGAAATATCCCTGCTTTGTTGAATATTCATCAATGATAACTGCTGAATACTGTCCTGCAGGAAGAGCCATAAAAATTGGCTGACCAGCTGATTTGTTAATTTCTGAAATCAGTTTACCTTCTTCATTGCGGATAATGAATTTACCCTTAGCTTCTTTTGAAAGTGAAAGCATAGCTTCAGCCGTAGAAATATCAGAAAGTACAAGGTCACCTGAACCTACGAGTGTAATGTTGTAGTTAGGATGCTGAGGACCTGCCTTGCTTGATTCTGTTCTAGAAAGTGTATCATTGAAGGCATAAGAGTAAAGTTCATTCAAAGTTACTTTGTTGTCGCCAGAAGTATCTGCAGCACCGCGCAATCCTGTAATCATTGCATTTGTAAAGTAAGATGCTTCAATTTCATCTGATTCCTGTGAATACTCGTTTGTAGAACTTGAAGAAAGATATGCGTGTCCTGTAACAACAGAAGAATCATCCATCAAAAATGGCTTGCGTTTCTGACCACCTTTTGTACGGATAAAATTACCGGAATAGCATGAGTCCAGAATTACAACATGAATGTCGCTTGGAACTTCTGTGATTGCAGTTTTAAGTGATGAGTAATCATAAGGAACATCACCAAGGAGAAGAGCATTTTCATCTGAGTGTCCTGAATAATAGAAAATGAATTCTGAACGCTTAGCGTGACTTTCTCCGCTGTTGATTTTCTTAGAAATTTGACTAAGTGTTTCATCGATTTTTTCTTTGTTTGGATCAATCAGAATAAAGCTGTTGCCTTCTGAAACACCGCCAATTTCAGACATTGTTTTTTGAAAATTCATAGCATCGCTTCCGGCATATAAAAGCTGTTCGCGATTTTTTCCACCTTTATTTGAACCAATGTAAATTGCGTATCTTTCTACTCCAGTTGATTCTTCTTCAGTGGATGTTGCAGCAAAAATCGGAGTGATACAAAAAAGTATTGTTGATAAAAATATAAGTTTTTTCATAAAATCCATCCTTCGTAAAAAATCTGCTATGCAGCTTTTAGATTACTTTTCCAAAGTGAAAGAGATTCCTTCTGTCTTTTTTGGCAGATAAGATAGGGAAGTAAGATAATCTATATCAGTTTTGTTGGTAATTTTATTTTCAATATCATCCAGAGAGAACTGTTTCTTAGAAGTTACCATGATAAAACATTCAAAGTCTGGAGCGTTATCAAGTTCGTAAGAGAAATCGAGTGGAGTTTCATCGTTACGCTGTTCCAGATGTCCTGCCTGCCAGGTGTTCTCCGGGAAATGGCGTGTTATGTTACCGTTTCCGTCTACACTGAAAATCACACCATATTCATTAGAACCTGCATTGTATGTAATCTGAATTACGTCACCTGAATGTGCAAAATCGCCGTTGTTCAAAGCCTGAATTTCGCGGCCTTTCTGGCGATAAAGGCTGATATGTGGTGTTGAAACAGCTTGTTCAGAAGCGTTACCTTTTACGCGTTCTGTTGGTGCCTTGTTTGCTCCAATTTTTGAATTCTTAATTCCAGTTGGAATAATAAGTGCTGCAAGTAGCACTGCGGCAGCTGCGTAACTTACAAGCTTAAAGCCTGTAAACTTAAATGTATTATTGTTGGCAGCTTTACTTGTAAAACCAAGTTTGTTTGCAGTGATTTTGCCTGCAACAGCGGCTTTCATTTCCTGTACAGAATAGGTATTAAAAATCTCTTCATCAGATTTTTTAAGGCCGTCCAAAGCGGTTTCAATGTTTTCCTTGCCATAAAGTGAGTAGAAGTCTTTAGCATCAAGCTCGGAGTTATGAATTTGCTCCAAGATTCTAGTTGGAATTGCCATACCTTCCTCCTGCGTATTCTTTAAGTTTTTCCAGACGCTTTCTAATTCCGGAAACAGACATTTTCATTTTTGCGGATGTTTCTTCAAGGGTGTAGCCGTCTACATAGTGTAAAATTGCAATCTGTCTGTCCTTGGTGTCGCGTTCTGAAAATATGCAGTCCAGAAGAATAGAAGTTTCAATTTGTTCTGTTCCTTCTGCACTCGCAGTATCTTCAATTATTTCTGCAATTACATCAAATTCTGGTCCGGCACGGAGTTTGTCTGATCTAATTTTGTTAAGACAGACATTTGTTGCCATAGTGTACAAAAGGCTTGAACACACATTTGTGATTTTTTCCTTTCGTTCAATAAGACGCACAAAAGTATCCTGCATGGCATCAAGAGCTTTTTCCTCATTCTTAAGAATAAAGCGGCAGCGTCTGAGTACCATTGGACCATACTGGCGGTATAGATTTTCAAAATCATCCATCGACAAAGTTTTCATTGTACAAATTGTTCCTGTCTTAAAGTCTAACACGCGAGGAGAGAAAAAGTGTTCCTGCTTATTTAAAAATTTTTTGACACCCTGATCTTGAAACAAAATCAGGATAAAATTTCAGGGTCTATAAAGTTAGATGCTGAAACCTGAACTTGTTTCAAGGCCAGCATGACACAAAATTAATAATTATTTAATGTAAGGCCGGTATAGGTTTTTGCATATTCATCGCCGGCAGCGCGAATAACTTTTTCCATCTCTTCTGTAAGATGTTTTGCGGCGATTGGTTCTGAAAGTCCTTTAAACTGTTCGATAGAAATTACCGGAAGCATTTTAATGTCATACAAATATGTTTCTACATGATTATAAGACCACAAAGGATCAAATTTACCAAGACCATATTTATCGCTTCCACCAATAAAAAGAGGAAGAACATCACAGTTACAGTATAGAGCGATTCTTGCAGCTCCTTTTTTATAATTGTTACGGCCCACACGTGGAGAACGGGTTCCTTCCGGGAAAACGATTACGTTACAGCCCTTGTCTGTAAGTTTCTTACATTCAACAAGAACATCATTAAAATCAGTTGTATTAGTGATATAAGCCTGCTTGATTACCCAGCGAAGAGGTGTGTGTGTAAGACCTCCGCGAACAATACAGGTTGAATTAGGAACAAGAGACATGATGTAAACGAAGTCTAGAAGTGAAGGATGGTTTGCAATAATAATTTTTCCGTGAATATTACGGTAGGCCTCTTTATCATCAACTTTTAACAAAGAGGTTTTACAAATATTCAGGTTTCCCAAAAAAACTCTGAAGGTATGAGAAACATAAGCTCGGGCAATAATACCAAAATCTTTTTTATGAAAGGTAAAAAGTCTGATAAATGGGAAAACAAAAATTGCCAGAAGAACAGCCCCAAGGCCGAAGGAAATAATTGCAATTATCTTAGAAATACAAAAGTATGGATAAGTAAAAACATTTTTGATTTTTGGAAGTTTGCTCTTGTAGCTGATTTCTTCTTTTTTGCTCATTTCAGTAAAAACCTTAAAAACTCCGAAGGTGATTTTCCTACATCAGAAAAATCATCCAGGGTTATGCAGGAGTCTTTTTTCTCCGCACTAACAACGCAGGCAAAGGCCAGTGGAATATTTTCTTCAGGCCGTTTGTCTCCATAAAGCTCCGGAACCAGTTCATCGGCATAAATAAGAATGATTTCTTTTTCTGTTCCTGCCAGAATAGGTGCTACGGCAGCCTTAAAAGCTTCCGAAAAATTATTTTTGGAAGGATATAATACAGAATAACCGCCTTTAAGACCGAATGCAAGGGTCGCAGACGAAACGGGTGTATTGAAAACAGAAAGTGAAAAACCTGCCGGTAAAATCATCCCATCTTCAATGATACCTTTATTGATTGTAAATTCACGCTCAATTTCGCCACGAAGTGAAATGAAAACAAGTTTTGTCTCTTTAGAAATATTTGTTTTTTCGAGCAGACTATGAACAACATGTACCGTCATTTTTGTAATTTGCGAGAGACGGCGGCGGAAGAGCGGGTCTGTGTATTCCAGTTTTGGAGATTCTTTAATCTGTTCTATCTGGATATCACCATTGAGCCAACCCTGCCAGGCAGCCTCATCATCTGCAAGGCCGGGAGCCCAATTGGTAATTCCAGAAATATGTATTTCTTTCATAGTGTCTAATGTCATTCCGAACTTGGTTCGGAATCTCAATTGCCAGATGCTGAAACAAGTTCAGCATGACTGTCATTATTTTTTGTTAAAGCACAGGAGAGAATAAGCGTTGCTTCCCAAGTTGTGATGAGCGCAGTCCAGCTTAAAGCCTGCTTCTTCAATTGCATCTACAAGTTCCTGGTAGCGGTACATCTTGCTGTTTCCGTTTGCAATACATGTGAAGTAAAGAGAAGTTCCCATCAAAGAGTAAGAACTTGCTTCAAACTTCTGTTTATCCCATAGAGGTTCGAGAACCCAAACGTTTGTGTTTTCGTTTGCAGCTTCGTAAACCTTCTTCAAAATCTTTGTCACCTGATGGAGAGAGAAACAGTCGAGGAACTGGCTCATCCATACAGCATCCGGATTAGCAGGCAGCTTTGTTGATTCTTCGAGAACGTTTCCCATTGAAAAATCTACACGGTCTGCAAAGCCTGCTTCAGCTGCATTTTTCTTTGCAACGTTTGCCTGTCCTGGCAAATCACAAATTGTCATTTTTACATCCGGGTCATAACGGCAGCAGGTGAGAGACCACTTACCTGTGTTTCCGCCAATGTCCAGAATATGTTTTGGCTTTTTTGCAAATACAATTGGAAGAGCTTCAGGGAATGCAATATCAGAATAGAAATGGTCAAATTCAAACCATGATTTTTTAGGCTGGTCTGGCAAAGTAGAAAGAGCTTCGTAAACAGTAACCCATTTATCACCAAAAACTTTAAGACCTTCCGGCTTTCCGTTTTTAATTGATTTTTCAAGATCCCATGCACCTTCGTAACAGATGTCGTTTGTAAACCAGAAATTTACGCGGGTCAAATCATCTTCGAGAAGCATCCAGCCGATTTTTCCAAGCTTATATTTTTCACTCTTAGGATCAGAAGCAGAATCTTCTGTAAGTTTAATTACGTTCATTCCAAGAGCCATTTCACACAATACGCCAACGCCGTATTCAGAAAGACTTGTTTTAGCAGCCAGGTCTGCACGGCTGATACCATCATCACCGGCATCTTCGATTGCCTTCATAATTCCAAGGTTAAGCATAGTTTTAATTGCCTGAAAAGCTAAAGGAGCAAAGGCAATTTTCTGCGCTTCAAATTTTGCGTCTACTGCGCGCAAATCATCATTTTTGTATTTGTTTATATCAAAAAAAGCTTTATCCATAAGATTAAAGGTATACTATATCTTCTATTTTTTCAAGAAGGCGACAGAATTTTGTAAAAAACCGCAAAGAATGTTTTGTTTTTCAAGGTATTTTGAAAGAATAAAAATGCTTTCTATTGCAATTTTTTTCCTTATTTAATAAAATTACTTAATTTATTGATTATAATAGGGAAAGATTATGGATCAGTTGAAAAAGGAAATAAAAGAGGTAATTATTTCATCACTCCAGCTTGAAGATATTAAGCCGGAGAATATTGTGGATTCAGAACCACTTTTTGGAGAAGGTCTAGGACTTGATTCTATTGATGCGCTTGAGCTTGGAGTAGCACTTAAGAAAAAGTTCGGTGTTAAATTTTCTGCGGAGAGTGGAGAAAATAAGAAGCATTTTGCTTCTGTAAATGCACTGGCCGAATATATTACGGCTCAGAAAGCTTAATCTTTTTTATAAGAGGTTTTATATGTCTAAAGATGAGATTTTTGAAAAGCTCCAGGGAATCCTTGTTTCAGAATTTGAACTTGATGAAGGAGATGTAACTCCTGATGCACTTCTTGGAGACGATTTGGATTTGGATTCAATCGACTCTATCGACCTTATCGTAAAGATGAAGGAATTCATGCCTGCTGATAAGGGAAATGTTGACCCTTCAATTTTCAAGACAGTTAAGACTGTACAGGATGTAGTAGACGCTCTTGTTCCATACATGGCATAAGGTAAACTAAAGACTGATGAAAAAATTCCTTAAGGCGCTTTTTTATGTGATTGCGGCCGTTTATCCAATCCTTGTTTTTACACTACTTGTGGTGTTCAAGGTGGATACAAAGATTCTTTCTTTGTGCATTGTTGCATTGGCGGCTGCCTTCTTCTTAAGTGCTACAGGAAGCAAAAAGACCGGAGAAAAAAAAGGTGCTTTGGACTGGAAACCGCTTCTTAGTTCAGTGCTTTTTTTAGCTGCTGGTCTTTTTTGTTTTATAACAGGAAAAGAGTTTTTTCTTAAATTATATTCTGTTGTAATTAACATAACGCTGCTTGTAGTTTTTGGAAGTACACTTTTTCTTAAGCCAAATATTATTTTCAGATTCGCAACTCTGACTGACAAATCAATTGCCGGCTCTTCCTATGAAAATCAAGTTAAGTTATACTGTAGAAATGTGACGATTGTATGGTGCTGCTTTTTTATTCTGAATGGAACTGCAGCAGTTGTTACAACCTTTGCAGATAAATTATTCGGGCTGAGTGCTGAACAGGCACGCAGAGTCTGGGCAGTGTATAACGGAGGCATTTCTTATGTTCTGATGGGTACGCTGTTTGTAGTTGAATTTATAATTAGAAAACTGGTAGATGCAAAAATGATTAAAACTTATCCTATTACTAAATTTAATGCTGATTCCCGTAAGGATGATTACGTTCTTTGCTATGAAGATACATGGACAGGCGGCGGATATAAAACCTGGAAAGATTTTTTGATTGATACAGCAAAGCTTCGCCGCTTTATAGAAAAAACTGGAGCAGACGAGTTTATTCTTCATTGTGAAGATTACTGGTACTTTTTGTGTACTTTTGTTGCTCTGCTTCAGTGTAAAAAAGCTGTGTACCTTACACAAAATATTACTTCAAACTTTATGGCTGATGTTCGTAGGTCGGGAATGGTTTTCCTTACAGATCAGACTATTTCAGAACCTGATGCGGCAGGACTTGCTGATGCAGTTTCAATTCAAAAAACAGTTGAAGAAAGTGAAATGCCGGAAGTTTCTTTCTATCGTGATACTCCAAAAATTGATGGTGAAGAAACACGTATTTTCCTTTTTACTTCTGGAAGTACGGGAAAGCCAAAGGCTGTTCCTCAGCGCATGAAAGAGTTTGAAGAAGATAATGCCTTTATTATTTCAAAGTGGGCCGGTGAGTTTACAAATCGTAAGTTACTAACGACTGTTAGTCAGCATCATATTTATGGATTCCTTTTTGGTATTTCTTTACCTTTTACTTTGGGATGTCCATTCCGCCGAAATAGAGTTGAGTTCCCTGAGGAATTTGAAAAACTAACAGATGTTAGTTACATTCTTATAGCAACACCAGCTTTCCTTAAGCGTACAGTTGAAGTTGAAGATAAACTTGCAATGAAAGATGTCTGGATTTTTACAAGCGGTGGAGCAGTTTCTCCAGAGCTCGCAGTACAGACCGAAAAAGTATTCGGCTTCTGTCCGCTTGAGGTATATGGTTCTACTGAGACCTCGGGAATTGCTTATCGTCAGCAGAATAAAGATCAGCTGGTCTGGACTCCTTTTGCGAATGCAAAGATTTGGCTTGGAGATGACGGCTGTTTGAGAATCATTTCTCCATATATTAAAAATCCGGAAGGCTTTGCAACTGCAGACCTTGCAGAAATCTTTGAAGATGGCCGTTTCCTTTTGAAAGGCCGTTCAGACTCTATCGTAAAAATCGAAGAAAAAAGAATTTCTATGACAGAGGTAGAAAACCGCCTTCTCGAAACAGGCCTGGTTGAAGATGTAAAAGTTGTTGCCATGAGTAACGATGTTCGCCAGTATCTTGCTGCTGCTGTTGTGCTTAACAGTAAAGGCCTCGAACAGTTTAAGAATGAAGAAAAATTTAAGATGAACCGCTATTTCCATGATTTCCTCATGAAGTATTTTGAGAATGTTGTAATTCCTAAAAAGTGGCGTTTCATGGATAAGCTTCCTGTAGATGTTCAGGGAAAGAAACATAAATTGGAGATTATGGCTTTGTTCGAATCACAGGAAAAATAACTGTCGGGGCTGTCTAAAAAGTATTGTTATGCTGAACTTGTTTCAGCATCTACACTACATTTAGAGCTATAGATTCCGAAACAAGTTCGGAATGACACCAGAAGGTAAACTTATTGGTCAGCCCCTTCGGCAAAGAGATGCTGAAACAAGTTCAGCATGACATGACGTAAGGAGATTTGTATGAACTTTAATGATCATGATATAAGAGATGAAAAAATAATCAGCCGTGATGAAAATAACGTAGTTTTGGAATTTGTAATTCCAGCAAGCAGTGATTTTTTTGACGGACATTTTCCACAATACAAGCTGCTTCCTGCTGTTGCTCAGTTTGAAGTAATAACTCGTTTTTCAAGAAAATATTTTGGTACCCAGCGTTATGTTCCTAATATTAAAAGAATTAAATTTTCTGCGCCAATCAAACCTGGTACAAATATTCATCTTGAACTTATTTATAAAAAGGAGAAAAGCACAGTCACTTTCAATATGGCAGATGCAGATGTTGAGGGTAAGGTTTATTCATCTGGTTCTTTTGCTGTGCTCGTAGAAGAATGAAATACGGTTTTGTAATTCCAGTTTACAGGCACGGATCTACTCTTGAGGCAGTTGTAAAAAGCCTCGTTTCTTTTAATTTGCCAATTATTGTAGTTGATGATGGAAACGATGAAGAAAACCGTGCCTTTATTTCTGCTGTAGAAAAATCATATCCGCTTGTAACAGTTGTGACCAGAATAGAAAATGGTGGCAAAGGCCGTGCTATGATTGATGGAATTCGTAAAGCAGATGAAATGGGAATTACACATATTCTTCAGCTTGATTCTGATGGTCAGCATGATGCAGGAAGAGCTGCTCGTTTTATAGAATTGTCAGAAAAAAATCCTGATGCAATTATTTGCGGATATCCTGAGTATGATAAAGATGCCCCAAAATCTCGTGTAAATGGTCGTAAGTTTGCAAATGGCTGGATTCATTTTGTAACTCTTTCAAAAGACATTAAAGATGCCATGATTGGTTTTAGAATTTATCCTGTTAAGCCTTTTATTAAAATGTTAAAGAGAACATTTTATATTGATGGTCGTATGGGTTTTGATATTGATGTTCTTGTTAAACAGTACTGGCAGGGTGTACCAGTAATTTCGGAACCGGTAAAGGTTTATTATCCGGTTGATGGAATTTCAAATTACAATTATTTTACAGATACACTCAGAGTGTCTGGAACCTATGCACGCCTTTGTATTGGATTGATTTTTTATTTACCTGTTTTGCTTTATCGAAAAATAAAAAGAGTATTTAAAAAGAAAACTTCAGCCGGGAGTGTTAACTAATGACAGATTCGGTTGAAGAAAACAATGTTCATTGGGCAGACGAAGCTGAAGCAATAAAATCAAATAAACCATTAAAATTTGTTCTCATTCTTTTTAGGTTATTACCAACTTTTTTGATTCATATTTTTTGTTATCCTGTTGCTTTCTTCTTTTTTATTTTTGTCTCTCATGCCCGCCATGATGCAAGAGAATATCAGAAACGTTTGAAGGAATATACAGATGGAAAGGTTCCTGCAAAAATCCGTGGCTTTCGTCAGATATTAAGCTTTAGCCTTTGTGTTCTGGAAAAAATGGAAGGCTGGCTTGGTAAGGTCAGGTTTGATAGAATTCAATATCAGAATGATGATGTGGAAGATATTCTGCAGAGACTTAAAGAAGGCAAGGGAGCTTTGCTGCTTACTTCACATCTTGGAAATATGGAATTATTAAGAAGTCTTCAGGATTATAATACTCAACTTTGTGGACGTGTTGTTCCGGTTGTTGTTGTTATGGATATGAAAGTTTCGGAACAGTTTACAAATACGATGAAAGAAATTAATCCGAATTACTCTGTGAATATTGTAAATGCTTCGGACATAGGTCCGGATTCTATGATATATCTTCAAGAGCAAGCTGAGCAGGGTGCTTTGATTGTTATTGCCGGCGACCGCACAAGTGCAAATAATCGTGACAAAGTAATTGTAAAAGATTTTCTTGGAAAGCCTGCTTCATTTCCTTATGGTGTTTTCCTTCTTCTGGCTTTGATGAAAATACCTGTTTATTATATGTTTGGTATGCGTTCAAAAATGTCTCCTTTTAATCCTAAATATAATATTTATATTGAAAAATCAAAAATAGATTTTAATTGTCTACGTTCAGAACGTGAAGCTCGTATTAATGACTGCTGCGGTGAGTTTGTAGAAAAACTGGAAAAGTTCTGCAAGCTGTATCCTTATCAGTGGTATAACTTTTTTAACTTCTGGAACTAGAAAAATCTATGGGGGCAGTATGAAAAGAACAATTTTTGCAGCAATGTTTATATTATCAGCGGCTTTCAATTCGCTTTGTTTTGCACAGACAAATAAACAGGTTTCTTTGGAAAGTGTCTGCGAACAACTTGCTTCACATCCAAATACAAAAGGAGATTTCACTCAGACAAAAATTTTACAAACGAACGGTCGTAAGTTAAAGTCTATTGGAAAATATATAATCTGTTCAGAAGGGATTCTCTGGAAAACAGAAAAACCTGTTCCTTCATCTTTGATTCTTACTAAAGACACTATGGTTCAGATTTCTGCAAACGGAAATAAATCTGTGATGAGTGGAAAAGATAATCAGATATTTTCGAATATTTCTGAAACTCTGAGTTCTGTATTTTCCGGCGATGTTGAAGCTCTAAAAAAGAATTTTATCTGCGAGTTTTCTGATAATGAAAACAATGGCTGGACTTTAGTTCTTACTCCAAAGGATTCAACAATTGCAGCTGTTATGAAAAGTCTTGAGCTTTCAGGTTTTACAAAACCGGAAACTTCAATGAACCGCCTTGTTATGTCAGAAGCTTCAGGTAATACAATAATTTATGAATTTATAAATCAGATATACCCAAAGGAACTATCTACGGATGAAAAACAAAACTTTATCGTTGAATGATTCTCTGAAAAATCTTTCACAGAAAAAACTTTTTGGCGCATGGATTTTTTATCATGCTGCTGTTCTTATTTTTTTCCTGGCTTCAATTATTATTTTTCGCGGAAAGATAGGAATTGATTCTGATCTTTTTAATCTTGTGCCTAAAAGCATTTCAATGGCCTCTGTAAAAAGGGCTGATGAAAAAATGATGTCTGTAACTTCGCAGAATGTTTTTATTCTTGTAGCGAATGAAGATTTTTCAGAAGCAAAAAAAGTTGCTCAGAGCGTTTATGACGATCTGAAAGACAGCAAAAACTTTGAAACTGTTTCTCTTTACAATGACGTAAGTGCAATGGGGGAAATTACAGACTTTTTATATAAGTATCGTTCATATCTGATTGATGAAAAAACTGCCGATGCAATTCTTGCAAGTGAGCAGGGTGCAAAGGATTTTGCTCTTGAAGCTCTTTCAAAAGCATACGGTGGCTTTACAATGCTTCCTCTTGATAATATTGATACCGATCCTTTTTTGCTCACAGAATATAATCTTCAAAATTATCTGACTTCTCTTCAGAATGCCGGAACTGCAATGTCTGTGAAAGATGGAGTTCTTGCTTCGAAGTTTGAAGACAAATGGTATGTTATGATTCGCGGTATTCTTAGCAGCAGAGGTGCAAAGCTTGCTTCGAAGGATAATGCGATTACAGAAATTTACAGAGTTTGTGAAAATAACAATAATGACTCTACAAGCTTTATTTATTCGGGAACTCCTTTCCACAGTCATGAAAGTTCTACTTCTGCGAGCCGCGAGATTTCGGTTATAGCTACGGTTTCAATGCTGGCTGTAATAATTCTTTTGATTTTTATTTTCCGCTCTGTACGTCCTCTTGTTTTTTCTGTTGCTTCGATTTTGATTTCTATGGGCGTTGCAGTTTTAATGACACTTTCTGTTTTTCATAAGATGCATGTCATCACTCTTGTATTTGGAACTTCTCTTATAGGTTCCTGCATAGATTACAGTCTCCACTTTTTTACCCACTGGGCAGGAAACACAGAATTAAAATCAAGTACAGAAATTAGAAATCATATTTTCTCCGGCCTGCTTATGGCAATTGTTTCTACAGGAATCTGTTTTGCAATTCTTTTGTTTGCGCCGTTTACGATCCTCAAGCAGATGTCTCTTTTCTGTCTTGCAGGTCTTGTAAGTTCCTTCCTTACTACGATTGCAATTTATCCGTATATTAAGCTTCCTGAAAAAAGAGGAAATATCCGCTTTACAAAACATTTTTCTGGTATTGTTTCTAAGGTTGAACAGAAATGGGTAGGCCGTGCAGTAATTATTGTTCTGTTTGTATTTTCAATTCTTTCAATCTTGATTTGTCATAAAAATGTAAAAATCAAAAATAATCTGCTTACACTTTATGATATGAAAGGCCGTCTTTTACAGGATGAAATTATCGCTTCACAGGTAATTCAATATACTCCTGGCGGCTGGTATATTGTGAGCGGAGAAACAGAAGACGAAGCTCTTAAAAATGAAGAAAAGTTGCGTGCTGAATTTGAAAAAACGACTGAAGGCAAAATCGGTTATATAAGTACTTCAAGTTTTATTCCTTCTAAAGAGATTCAGAAAAAATCTCGCGAAGCTTATAAGAAACTTATGGAGTCTGCTCCAGAACAGCTTCAGGCACTTGGTTTTGATGATGTAGAAAACTTCGATGCCTTGATGAAATTAATTAATGATTATGAGATTACAAAAAATAATTTTGTATCTTTTGAGAATGGTAATGTTCCAGACTTTATCGAATCTGCTATTTCTTCTGCATGGCTTGGAAAAGTTGATGGAAAATATTTTACAGTTCTACTGCCAACTAGGGTAACAGATTATACTAACTACCGTTCGTTAGCAGAAAATAATGACAATGTTTATTTTATCAGTAAGTCACAGGATATAAGTAAGGATCTGGACAGTCTCACATCAATGATTCTCAAGTTCTTTGTTGTAGCCTACGTGTTGATGTTTATAATGCTGAAATTCTTTTATTCCTGGAAACAGGCCTTTAAGATTATTTCAGTTCCACTGCTTATAATTCTTGTTGTTGTTGCAGTATTTGCATTATGTAAAATAAATATGGAGTTCTTCTCTGTTACAGGTTTAATTCTTGTTTTTGGACTCGGTCTGGATTACATAATTTACATGATGGAAAACGAAAAGAAAGAAAAAGGAAATCAGTCTTCTGTGCAAAGTCAAAGCCTGGAACAAAAAACTCTGGAACCTTTTGCAACAATGGTTTCTTTTGTTACAACAATAATTTCTTTTGGAGCCCTTGCATTAAGTTCTTTTAAGCCGGTTCATTTAATTGGCCTTTCGATTTTCATTGGATTAGCCACTGCTTATGTAAGCTCTTTCTTTTACGGACGATTGGGTGAAGAGGATAAGAATGAAAAATAATATGAAAAAGTTATTAAAACACCTTTGTGGAATTTTCATTGTAATTACAGTTTTATGCTCATGTACAAGTAAGAAAGCAGAAGCAAGTGGGTTAAGACCAATTTATATTACTAATTCAAAAACAGTAAATCTTTTGAATCCCACAAAAGCTTGTGTTGTTTTTGAAGGCCTTCAGGCATTGAATGGCAGTTTTGGTTCTCAAAGTTTTACACTCCTTTCTTATACACAAATTGATGCAAAAGGAATTAATCTTTCTTTGATGAATGATTTTGGAGCAGATATGGGAAATCTTTTTTATGACGGAATATCAGTTATTTTTGATACTGCATATTTTCCAAAAGCTCTTCCGGGTGAATATATAATCTGTGATATTCAGAATGCATATTATGATAAAGATGAACTTAGAAAAAACTTTGAAGCAGCTGGATTAAAATTTGAGTCTAGTTCAGCAGAAAATGAAGTTGAAATCAGAAAAATTTTTGATGGGAAAAATCTGATAGAAGAAATTTCAATTTCACAGAATGAAGTAAAGATTCAGAATTTTCTGCGTGGTTATTCTTATCAACTTGTGAATGCAGAAGATTTTTAATATAGTATAAAACATCTGTTAAGGATTATTTATGGAATTATATCTTTCAAAACCCGGCGTAATGAGCTGTGGTGGAAACAATATTGATGAACTCTGGCAGGCTGTAACAAGTGGTAAGCAGAGCGGAATTAAAAAGGTAACAGCCTGTAACGGTGAAGAATATTTTGCTGCCAGAATAGATGAAGAAGTTTTAAAAGCAAGCGGAGCACGTTATGAAATGAAAATCATGCGTATTGAGAATGCTGCGCTTGAACAGATTTCGAATGATGTTACTGCAGTAAAAGAACGTTATGGTGCAGACCGCATTGCTGTTTGTGTTGGCTCTTGTGATAATGGAACAGAGTTTTCGCTTGCAGGTCACAGAAAATATTTTGCCGAAGAAAAATTCCCTGCAGATTATAATCTTGAAATTCAGGGTGCTGATTATGTTGCAACTTTTATTGCAGAAAAGTTTGGACTGGCTGGCCCTGTAAATACTTTTTCTACTGCATGTTCTTCCAGCGCAGGTGCAATAATAAAAGGTGCAGAAATGATTATGGCAGGCATTGTTGATGCTGCTGTTGTCGGTGGAATCGACATTGCTTCTGATACAACTCTGATTGGTTTTAGTGCGCTTGAAGCAGTTTCAAGTGAGATAACAAATCCATTCAGTAAAAACCGACACGGAATTACACTTGGAGATGGCGCTGCTTTTTTCGTTCTGACACGTGAACCGCTCGAAAGAGATTCTGCTGATTCGACTCTTCCGGCTGTAAAACTTCTTGGCTGGGGCGAAAGTGCAGATGCATATCATATGACTTCTCCAGATCCAAGTGGAGTGGGTGCTGAAAAAGCTATTAGACGAGCTTTGGAAAATGCCAGACTTTCTGTTTCGGAAGTAGGTTATATTAATCTGCACGGAACAGGAACAAAGTTTAATGACAGTATGGAAGGCAAGGCTGTTAATGCTGTTTTTGGCGAGGCTGGATGTAAGGTTCCTGTTTCAACAACAAAGCCGGTTACAGGTCATACTCTTGGAGCTGCAGCGGCACTTGAAGCTGCAATCTGCTGGAAGGCTATGGTTGAAAACAAAGGCAAAATAGAAAATGTAAAACTTCCTGTTCAGGTTTGGGATGGGGAACGCGACGAAGAGATTCCGGAACTCAATATAGTAGACGGAAAATCTGGCGAAAAAACAGGTGAGCTTAAAGTTTGCCTTTCGAATTCTTTTGCGTTTGGTGGTGCTAACGCCTGTCTGGTTTTAGGAATATAATATAAGGAGAAAAATAATTTATGGAAATTCAGCAACTTATTGAACATGACGAACTTGTCAATTATCTTCCTCACAAAGGAAAAATGTTTCTGCTTTCGCGTGTTACTCAGCACGATGTAAATAATCATACAATTACCAGCGAATATGATATTACGGAAAACTGTATATTTTATGAGCCGGAGTTCGACGGTGTGCCAAGCTGGGCAGGTTTTGAGTTTATGGCCCAGTGTATCTCAGCTCTTACTGGAATTACAAATACAATTAAGGGACGTACGCCGCTGCCGGGATTTATTCTTAGCGTAATGGAATTTAAGGCGGATGTTGGATATTTAAAGAACAATACAACAATTCAGATGAAGGCAGTAGAAGATTTCCGTGACGAAGAAAATCATGTTTACCGCTATATCTGCGAACTTTATGCAAACAAAAACGATGAAAAGCCTGTTGTAACTACAAAGGTTTCTGTAATGGAAACTGAAGATGCAAAGGCACTTTTTGGTGACTGATTTTTGCAGGTATTATTTCTTCCGGCGGGTATAAATCATTCGGGTGTATTTGATTTTATCACCGGAAGTTTCGCCGGTTTTTATTTCAAAATTATTTACATTAAAATCGGGAAAAAAAACATCACCATCTTCAATGACAAGCTTTACTTCCGTTATATACATTACATCTACAAAAGGCAAAGCTTCTTTGTAAACTTCATACCCACCTGCAAAAAAAATATTTAAATCTCCATAAAGCTTTGCGGCAAGTGTAATTGCACCTTTTACTGATGATGCAGTTGAAAGGTTTTCACCTTCAAAGCTGCGGGTTTTTGAAATTACAATTGTTTTTCTACCTGGAAGGGGATGCCCAATTTCTTCGTAAGTTTTACGCCCCATAATAACAACGTTTCCGGTAGTCAGTTCTTTAAACTGTTTTTGCTCTCCTTCAATTTTCCAGGGAATAAAACCTTTTCTTCCGATTACATTATTGATTGAACGAGCAACGATTAAACCTGTCATGGGCACAGTATAGCATAAAATAATTTTTTATATCATATTTTGCCTTTTATGTTATAAGTATAAGAATGAACAGATGTTTGACAAAAAAACATCCTGTAATTGGTAATGTTATATTGAGAACAATTAAAGGCAGAGCAAAATTGTGTGCTGGCGCAAAACGGCATCAATTATAGCGGTTGCAGATGCCTATGATGCTATGACAAGCAGGCGAAGTTACAGAGAAGCACTCCCTCATGAAAAAGTTTAAGAGATTAAAAACGCAACCGGTTGCCGTAGAAAGAGTGCGAAGTAAATGTTATAATGTAAGGACAGGTTAGGCTATGGAACCCCTGCGAAGCAGCCGACCGCAGCGCTGGTGGTTGAGTGGCCCGAAGGGGCGTATCGAAACCACCAGAGCGAGGACGGTGAGCGTTAGCGAAGGGTGTAACAGCCGACCCGAGTGAAACGAGGGAAACCCAAAAAAAGGAGTATAAAGCACATTATGAAAACTGTTGCTGGAATTGACCTTGGTACACAGAGTATGAAGGTTGTAATTTACGACTACGAAAAGAAAGAGATTATTGAAAAAGCAAGCTGCCCTATGGAGCTGATTTCTGAGGCAGACGGAACACGCGAGCAGAAGGCTGAATGGTTCGACAAGGGACTTGAAGTTTGTTTTGGAAAACTTTCTGCTGAAAATAAAAAGACTATTGAGGCTATTGGTGTCTCTGGTCAGCAGCATGGTTTTGTTCCGCTTGGAGCAGACGGCAAGGCTTTGTACAACATTAAGCTCTGGTGTGATACTGCAACTACTAAACAGTGTGACGAGATTACTAAAAAAGCTGGCGGGGACAAGAAGGTTGTTAAGCTGCTCGGCAATTTGATGCTTCCTGGTTTTACTGCTCCAAAGATTCTCTGGCTCAAGGAAAATAAACCTGAAGCTTTTAAGGCTTTGAAATACATTATGCTTCCTCATGATTATTTGAACTGGAAGTTGACCGGCGAGTACGTTATGGAGTACGGTGATGCTTCTGGTACAGCTCTCTTTGATTCTGCTAACCGCTGCTGGTCTAAGAAGATTTGTGACATTATTGATGGTGGCCTGCTTGGTCTTTTGCCTAAGTTGATTGAGCCTAGTGCCCCTGCTGGAAAGGTTTCTGCTGAAGCTGCTGCCGCTTATGGTATTCCTGAGGGAATTCCGGTAAGTGCTGGTGGTGGAGACAATATGATGGGTGCTGTTGGAACTGGTACAGTTGCAGACGGCTTCCTTACAATGTCTATGGGAACTTCTGGTACACTTTACGGATATTCTGACAAGCCTATTAATGACCCTGCAAATGGTTTGAGCGGCTTCTGTTCAAGCACTGGCGGATGGCTGCCTTTGCTTTGTACAATGAACTGTACTGTAGCAACTGAGTTTGTTCGTGGACTTTTCCAGATGGACGTAAAAGAGCTTGATGGCGAAGCTGCTAAGGCTCCTTGCGGATCTGAAGGTGTTCTTGTTATGCCATTCTTCAATGGTGAAAGAACTCCAAACTTGCCAAACGGACGCGCAAGCATTACAGGTTTGACTTCGGCTAATACTAACCGTGCAAATATTGCCCGCGCTTCACTTGAATCGGCAGTATTCGCAATGCGCGGTGGATTGGATGCATTCCGCAAACTCGGCTTTAAGCCTCGCGAAATCCGCCTTATTGGTGGTGGTTCGAAGTCTCCTCTCTGGCGCCAGATTGCCGCAGACATAATGAACCTGCCAATCCGCGTTCCAGCACTGGACGAAGCAGCTGCCCTCGGAGGAGCAGTTCAGGCCCTCTGGTGTCTCAAGAACATGAGCGGCAAGTGCGACATCGCAGAACTCTGTGCAGAACACATCACTCTCGATACATCAAAGAGCGCAGACCCAATTCCTGAGAATGTTGCTGCTTATAATACTGCATATAATGAGTACAATAAAATTCTTGATACTATAAAACCATTATATGAGTAGGCTGAATAAGGCTTATGGCGGGTTTACAATTTTTGGAAACCCGACAAACGGCTGAGTCAAGGCCTTGAGCGTGAGCGTGCCTTGACCAGACGTATGCTGAGTACAACAAGGTTCTCAACCAGGTTGCCCCACTTTACGTGTAATAAAAACCGGTGGTTGAGTAAGCCGAAGGCCGTATCGAAACCACCTTTCAATAGACTTCTCGTCGTCCGGCCCTGCGCCAGTCGGCTTGAACTTACATCCCGTAGAAGCTTAGCTCCGGGGTGATTACATATACTGTCCCGCGTGACACTCTGTTGTTGCGCGGGATTTTTTTGTCCTAGTCGTCATTATTTAAGTACTAAGATTTGTTTTTTCTGTAATTGTGCTAACAAGGGTTTATAAATTGAAGTATCATCTATTTTAGTAATAGTTGTAACTTTTCGTCCGCCGTCTTTAGATGAGGAACCACAATGATAGATTTTTTCATCGGGCGAATTGTAATCAAGTATTATAGCGGTCATGAAAAATATTGTCTGCTTTTCTTATCTCGATTTTTAGTCCAGAATATTCTTTACAAAAATCATCAAACTCAACTTTGTGAAGTCCGTTATTTATATTGTCAGTATAGATTGTTATAGAAACATTTTGTTTAGCGTGTTTAAAGAGTACGAGAGTTTTGAGAGAAATAAAATTATCAATGATTGCAATTGATTTGGTGGCCAGTGTATATATCTGCTAGTATGCTAAATCACTTTCTACAGGCTGACCATTTAGAATAAGCCATCCAGGAGGAATTTCTGGTTTTCCAAGATTCAACATTATAGGTGAAAGTTCAGATTTTCTTACCATGTATCCAAGATTGCTGACGACATTTTCAACTTTATCGTCGATTTCTGTGAGTTTATTACGGAACTCAATCATATTCTGGGCATTTTCAGCAGTTTGTAATGAAAGCCGTAGGAAATCCCGTTGATTTATCATCTGCTGATTATCTACAATATAATCTTTCATCTGTTTAAAGAGACGGACAAGAGCTTTGCTCTGTTTTGTGGCGAGTTCTCCTTTGAGAACTGTCATAAGCATGTAAACACCTTGTTCGGTGAAGGCGTAGGGGAGATATTTTGAATATTTTCCTTGTTCTAAGGTCGAAAATTTCGACCTTAGATTTATGTTATTGGTTATATCTTTTTCTTCTTTCGTTAATTGAAACATCAAGTCTTCTTCATCAAACTTTTCAATATTATTCTTTACCTGTTCATTTAATCGTTTCGTTGTATATCCATAAATCTCTGCCAGGTCAGAATCCAGCATAACCTGAACACCGCGTATAAGATAAATCTTGTCTTTGAGTAATTTATCATCAATAATTATTTCAGTTTTTTCTTCCATATCGCAATCTCGCTCTTTAATAAAATAGAAAAATTCTACATACTTTATTTATGCAGAATCCAATGCATATCAACTTTGAAGAAATAGATTCATATATCAAACATGAATTTTACTATGAAGCGCATCAAACTGAGTTTGATATAAAAGAACCAACACCTAATTACGCTTCAATCAATGACTTCATAAAAGAAGCTGACGATATTCTGCAGGATAACATTCGGAACCTTATTCTCTCAAAACAACTTGATGAAGTTGAAGTCTACAAAAAAGCCGATGTAGACCGCAAACTTTTTTCAAAAATCAGAACCCAGCCAGATTATCATCCGAATAAAAACACCTTGCTCAAATTATGTCTCGCAATGAATCTAAATACAGATGAAACAGAAAATCTGCTAAAATCTGCCGGTTATTCTCTTTCAAAAAGCCTGCGGTCAGATCTGATTTTGCGTTATTGCTTTGGACATAAGATTTTTGATGTCATAACTGTAAATCAGATATTGGACCATTATGGAGAAAAGGTTATTTAGACTCTTTTTCTTTTAAAGCATAATCCTTTGTCCATTTTTCATTTTCTCCAAAGAAAGAAACTCGAGCAAAAGGTTTTCCATCTTTTTTGATAAAGAGATAAGGTTTTTCTTTCGAAACCTGAAGCAGGCTTTCTTGCGTGATTTCAGAAATATCTTTTATTTCAGAAAGAAAATCTTCAAGAAAGTGTTCTATTACATAACTTACAGTACAATTATGTCTGTCAGCCGTCTTTCTCAGTTCTTTAAGAACATCTTCAGGTAAAGCAAGTAATTCACTTGAAAAATAAGGTAAGGGTGTAATTTCAACTTTTTTCAATTGTTCAAAGAATTCATCTTTTTCTTTATTCTCGTATTTTTCTTGATTAGGCATTGCATTCCTCCTTTGAGAAAAGAATACAAGAGGTTGAATAGAAAGTGGTCGTTTTGAAAGCGACAAATGAAATATTTATAAGCGGGCAAGCAGTTCCATAATTTCGGATTTGATTTCATTTTTTACATTTATATCTGATTCAGTAGTACTTTCAGGGAAAAACTCGCGGGGACTTACTTCCAGGGCTTCGGCTATGCGAATGAGTGTCATTGCGGAAGGCTCTTTCTTGCTGGTTTCGATATTCGCTAAAAAGCTTTGTGACATATTTGCTCTGATAGAAAGATCTAATTGAGACATATTCTTTGCTTTCCGAATTCTACGAATAGAGGAAACAACATACTCCAGCATTTCTTCATTTGTCATAAAGAAATAATAATATCCTAAAGAGCAAATTAGAAATTCTCTATAGAGCAAAGTAATGCTTTACAGAATATTACAACAGAATTATAATACTCTATAGAGTAATGATATGTTATGGAGGAAATAAATTGGAGAAAACGGTTTCGATTCTGTGTCCAAATTGTGGAACGGAATGTAAGGATGAATTAGATCAGTGGCCAAGTCCAAATATTTATGCAGAAACAGCACATGAAAGTACTGATTGTATCGGTGGAACTTTGGTATGTCCTAAATGTGGTAAGGAAATCAATTTTTCAATTTCTGAAGATTTTAATGGCGATGTTATATGTAGTCCAAGTGATTTAGCCATTAATTAAGACAATATTGGAGTAGCTTATGAAAAAGATTTTGTTTGTTTTGTCAGTTTTGACAATGATTATGGTTGTAGGTTGCAGCAATCCTACAAATACTGTTATTATTCCGCCGGTTGTTCCTACTACAGAACCGGAAACACCTGCTACAGTAGAACCTGAAGCACCTGTAACTCCGGCACAGCCTGAGACACCTTCTCAGCCTGAAACTCCAGCAACTACAGAACCAGAACAGCCTACAGAACCACAGACACCTACAGTACCTGAGGATAAAAGTCCTTTCGAGTATGTAAAGCCTGATTGTGTAAATCTTTCAGATTATACTTATGTTGGTGATTACATTTTTGCAGATACAATGAACTTTGCAGAATGGTAGTACAGTAATTCTGAAACAGAATATCTACTTGCTTTTGAAAAGATTGCTCGTGTAAAGAACGATAATCCTGATACAAGAATTGTTCGCTGTAATCACAATGACCCTGATACAGATGTTCCTGTTATCAAAGCAACTAAGTATAAGATTTATGTAAAGACAACATCTGTTGATGGAGTTGAGAATGGACATGCTGTGTTTTCAGTATGGTTTGGAAATATAGAGGAAAGTTATGATGCTACTAAAATGAAAATTATGAAAGTTTCAGACAATTCTTTTACAATAACTGTAAACGGTGATTATGTTGGCAATATTTCAGATTATGTAGAATACTAATCAGTCATAAATCTTAAAAAGAAGGTAGTCTTAATTGGCTACCTTCTTTATTTTTTATCTTTTTCTAGGAAACTTTACCTGTAAATGACAGAAATAATAATCAGACATTCCTTGCAGCAAAACTGTCTTTGGTGTAAAGACAATATCCTTCAAATCAGTTGTTGCAAAGTAAATCTTGTATCGTAACGCTATCTGATTAAACAGTTCTTCTGTCATAGTTATTCCACATCCCTCAAATGCCTGTCGTCATTCAAAAGTTCCAGCACGGGCATTGCGAGGCTGCCGGGGGTTTTGTCGAAGCGGAGTACGCTGATTCCTGTGTGGGAAAAATGGCAGAGGGCGCACATGTAGGGGAAGGTCTGGTTGAGGACGCGGGCGAGAAAGGCGGAGCTTGCACCTCCGTGGCAGAAAATTGCCAGAGTTCTTTGCCGGTCGTCGGGTCGCCTGTTACGGTAATAGAGGCCTTCGCGCACATAGCCCAGGCCCGCCAGCCACTTGTCTGTTTCTTCGCCGATTTTGTCTGCGTCGATTGTGGCGAAGTTTCCTTTGTAAACAGGATAGTCTCGCCAGTTGTTGCTTTGCAGGTTCTGGCCCTCTAACATAAGCTCGTCGGCACCTTTCCAGGGATGCCATTTGTCGTCGTAAAGCTCACCCTCGCGGCCGTAGCGAATCTCGCGGATAAAATTTAAGACATGAATGTCTTTTATGCCTGATGCCTTTGAAAAATATTCAGCGGTCTGAAAAGCCCTTCCCTGGGGTGAAGAATAGATTTCATCTATGTCCTCACTCAAAAGTCTTTGGGCTGCAGCTGCGGCCTGTTTATGGCCGAGTTCGGTAAGACAGTCTTTTTCGTAATTCGGGTCGCCGTGGCGAATTAGTATAATTTTCATAATATTTCTACTAGCTCCTAAAAAACCTTAAAAACTTTCTGTAATTATAATTGGTTTTTCTATAAACACTTTTCGCAGCATCTCTTCATTGCCATTTATCGTGACGTCTGAACGCAGGGAAGCTTCATCCAGACTTATGCAGCCTACAGCAAGCTGACTCAGGGCACGAATATCAAGCTCTATATCAGGCTTACTAACGTTAGTTAGTTCTGCGGCGGTACCGGCGGTAGTGTCATCACTTGCCAGTATCTCAACCTTATCTGCCAGAACCCTGAGAGTCAGATTATTTTCCTTTATTAAATCATCTTCAACTTTAATTGTAAAATCACAATCAGCCGATTTACGAATAACTTCAAAAAGCTTAAAAACATTCATAACCCTTACCATAAAATGCTGGCAGGTCTGCTTTTCAATTTCATAGGCATTAGGCGCATGTATAATTTTAAGCAGGTCTATTCCTTTTGGAAGAGGCAGCACGATAGAACCATAGTCAGCAGAAAAGCGGGCAAGAAAATTCAAAATTGAATTAAAGCCGGCACGACATGTCCAAGCACATTCTTCAACTTTCAATACTGCTGCCTGTGGATTAAATTCATCCTTAAAAATCAGATAGGCCACCGGCACCCCGTCTCGAGAAAAGATATAGGAGAACTTGCGGTCAATGTATTCCTTTTCAAACTTCAAATGCTCCTTCATCATCTCTTCTGTACGAAGAGCAGAAAGATTAAAAGCCGAAGCGAACCTGCTGTAAACAGTCAAAAAATCTTTAACATCATCTTCAGCCAGCCATCTGCGAACCTCGAACTTTTCTTCTGTGGCTAACGAATGGTAGTCTTTAAGAACATTTGGATGCATTTTATATTCATTTCTAAAAGGCAGAACTTCATAACCAAACTTTCTGTAAAATTTATGATTAAAAGGGAAAAGGGCAGAAAGCACTTCGCCACTTTTGTAGGCCTCTAAAAGCAGGGCCTTAAAAATCTCTCGGATTGCACCTGTCTCTCTGTATTCCGGGTAAGTAGCAACGCCACCAATTCCGCCGGTTTTTACAGCCTGGCCATCAAGATGAAAATAATAATGGTTATTTATTATGCGAGCCATCAGTTTTCCATCATCATCAAAAGCTCCCCAGTCTTCCTGGGTTTCTGCTTCCTGCTTCTGGCGCTCATTTTCAATATTATCTACTCGCTGATGAAAACAGTAAACAAAAAGCTTGTGAGCTTCAAAGCGTTCTTCTCCTTCAAGTTTTTTTACTGTCATATTTTTAATACTCCTGTAGTTAAATAGTAAATCTCAATTGCAAAATTCACAATGCTTATTTCTATAAAAAATATGCTGGTTTACTAAAATTTACTAAATCCTCCTATTTCTTTGCAATTTATTTCATATTTTGTTAATATGTGGCACTAAGGACTTAATAATGGAAAATAATGAAATTAAAGAAGGAGTAGTGGTTGCTCCTGCAGAAAACAAGATGGGAACTATGTCAGTCGGCAGACTTTTGGTTCAGATTTCACTGCCGATGATGATTTCGATGCTGGTTCAGGCACTTTATAATATTGTAGACAGCATCTTTGTTGCACAGATTTCGGAAAACGCACTTACAGCCGTTTCCCTCGCTTTTCCAATTCAGAATCTGATGATTTCTACAGCAGTTGGTACTGGTGTTGGTGTAAATGCTCTTCTTTCGCGCCGTCTTGGGGAACAGAATGAAAAGGGTGTTACAGACTCTGCCCTTAATGGAATTTTTCTTTATGCCGTTACTATGATTGTTTTTGCGGCCCTTGGACTTTTTCTGCCACGCTGGTATTTTGAATCGCAGACTAACAATCCTGAAATTATTGAATACGGTGTTCAGTATCTTTCTATCTGTATGATTGTCAGCTTTGGTCTTTATGGGGCAATTCTTTTTGAACGTCTTTTACAGTCTACAGGCCGCACTGTGCTTTCTATGATTTCTCAGCTTGCCGGTGCAATTACAAATATAATTTTTGATCCGCTTTTGATTTTTGGACTTTTGGGATTCCCTAAACTTGGAATTGCTGGTGCTGCCTGGGCAACGGTTTTTGGTCAGATTGTAGGATTTGTAATTTCCTTTACTCTCAATCTTACAAAGAACAAAGAAATCAAATTTACAGTAAAAGGATTCCGACCGAACGGTAGGACAATTGCCGACATCTACAAGGTAGGTGTTCCTTCTATTCTTCTTGGTTCTATTGGTTCGCTTTTGACTTACCTCATCAACTTGATTCTTGGTGCATTTACTATGACTGCTGTTGCGGTTTATGGTGTTTATTTTAAACTGCAGAGTTTTATCTTTATGCCGGTATTCGGTTTGAATAATGGTATTGTTCCAATTGTTGCATATAATTATGGTGCAAAGCGTAAAGACAGAATCATGCGTTCTATTAAGCTTTGCGCTATTGCCGCAGTTATGATTATGGTTGCCGGCCTTTTGATTTTCGAGCTTTTCCCTCGTCAGCTGCTTGCTATGTTCAATGCATCTGATGAAATGTATGCTATTGGTGTTCCGGCTCTCCGCCGCATTGCAATTCACTTTCCGGTGGCTGCAGTTTGTATTACTTTGATTTCTGTTTTCCAGGCTCTTGGTAAAGGCTTGATGAGTATGATTGTTTCATTCGTTCGTCAGGTGATTGTATTGCTGCCTGCTGCTTATCTGCTTTCGCTTACCGGTGATGTAAACAATATCTGGTGGTCCTTTATTATTGCTGAGGGAGCCTCTCTTGTTGCAAGCCTTATTGGTATGAAAGTAACTTATGATAAGGAATTAAAAAATCTGTAAAAGAGATTGAGATGTTTCGTTGTTATATTACTGAAAAAAAATTCAGTTAAAAACTTATTACGTTTTATTTCTTTCAGGGTTTATTAATCTACTCACGGCTCAAATACATCATCCTTCTTTTGAGCCGTTATTTACAACTAACATAAAAACTTCTCTTTATTCTTCTGATGAATTCTTTGAAATATCATTAATATTTTCTGAATGTGAAAAAGGAAGTGAATCCTGTAACCGATGCAATTCGTATAATTGTGTTTCATCAGCAGTTTTGTATATGGCTGCGACAAAGGCAGCTGGGCTCATTGCTGGAAATCTTACTTCGGAATATATAAAGAACAGAGCTTCATTTGGAAAGTTATTGGTTAGAAATTTTGAATGTATACATGAACACTCGTGATTATGAAAATGGCTATAGCAAAGCAAATGCACGTAATTTCGATGCAGCGCAGAAAATACTCGAAGAAGGGCTGGAAAAATATCCAGATAATAAATCATTAAAAAAAGATCTTATGGATTTACAGAAAGTCATGGATAATCAGTAATCTTATGGCTTTAGGTTTGGCCTGATTATTAATGTTGACGACTAATGTATTTCGATGTTAACTTATACATAGAGTTAGAGGAGGCTGACAATATGAAAGTTGCATTTTTTGATACACGTTCTTATGATAAGGCTTCGTTTATAAAAGCGAATTCAGATGGTGGCTTTAATTACGAAATAGATTTCCGTGATTTTAAGCTGAATGAAAATACTGCAATGACGGTACAGGGCTTTGATGTAGTCTGTGTTTTTGTAAATGATGTGGTAAATGCAGAAGTCATTGAAGTGCTGAAAAAGTGCGGGGTAAAGCTGATTGCACTGCGCTGTGCCGGTTTCAATAATGTTGATTTGAAGGCGGCTGCGACGGCTGGAATTAAAGTTGTTCGGGTTCCGGATTATTCGCCTTATGCAGTTGCAGAACATGGAGCGGCCTTGCTGCTTTCCCTTACCCGCCATATCCCTCAGGCATACCTTCGTACAAAGACTGCTAACTTTAATATTGACGGGCTGACAGGCCGCGACTTGCACGGGCTTACCGCAGGTATTTTGGGTACCGGAAAAATCGGCCAGATTATGGCTGAAATCCTCAAAGGCTTTGGAATGAAGATTATTGCCTATGACCCATATCCGAACGAAAAGTGGGCCGGCGAGACCGGTGCAACCTATGTGAGCAAAGAAGAAATCTTCCGTCAGAGCGATGTGCTTAGCCTGCACTGTCCGCTCACAGAAGAAACAAAACACATCGTAAATCACGACACAATGAAGATGATGAAGCAGGATGCCGTGATTATAAATACAGGACGTGGCGCCCTCATAGATTCTAAGGCTTTGGTTCACGCCTTAAAGCACGGCCACATCGGCGGCATCGGCATGGACGTTTACGAAGAGGAAAGTAAATACTTCTTCAGCGACTGGTCTACGGATATCATGACAGATGATGTCCTTGCCCGCCTTTTGACCTTCCCGAATGTTATAATTACAGGCCATCAGGCCTTCCTTACAACAAATGCGCTGAAGAACCTTGCGGATACAACGCTGGAGAATATTAAAGCGTTTGCGGGCGGCGAAGAGCTGGTGAATGAGGTGAAGTAAATTGCTTTACATTGTATATGGGTAGTGAAGTTATGGCACAGTCAATGATTAATATCAGAATGGATACAGATGAAAAGAACTCTTTTGAAGATGTATGCGATCAGCTTGGTTTAACAATTACAGCAGCATTTAAGATGTTTGCTAAAAAGGTTATTCGTGAGCGCAGAATTCCTTAAGATCTTACTCTTAATCCATTTTACAACGACACAAACCTTCATTATCTCGGAAAAATCACTAGTGAAATTGACAGCGGAAAAGCACAGCTTAAAGAACATAAGCTTGTAGAGGTGTAGCTGGTGAAAATTTTGTGGCATGAAAACGCTTGAGATGATTATTGCGCCTGGTGGAGTCGCCGGATAGATGACACCAATCGTATTGTTTACAAGCAGGATGGAGATAATATAATCATTGCTGCTTGTAAAGGACATTATAACTAAAAATTTTTTTCACACTAACAAAATTTGTTATACCTGCCTGATATAATCAAATCAAAATGTACAGGAATTTTAATTTACAGAATTATTCATTGCTTGGGAAATTGCGTTATCTAATGCAGAACGCAAATTATTTTGCATTGCTTTATTTACTTCTGCTGCAAAAGTACGACGGAAAGAAATGTCAGAAGCAGATAGCTCAAGGTCTTTTGGAAGAAGTAGTTCAAAAGGATTTACATCCAGTGCTTGTGCAAGTTTTGAAAAGGTTTCAGGAGTGCCCCAGCGTCTACCGCTTTCCAAATCGCAGATATAACCTACAGAAAGATCTGCTTTTTCGGCAAGCTTCATTTGACTCAAATTTGCCTGAATACGCATTTCCTTTAAGTTTGAGGAAAAAAGTTCCTGTAATTGCTCTGCATTCATAGCTTAATTTTATACGCAAATAGTAAATTTGACGATTTGCATATAGCGTAGTATAATATTGCAATATGCGTAAATAAAAAAAGATAAATTATTGGAGATAAAAATGGGTTTTCTTGATGGATTAAAAAACAAAATTTCGGAATCTGGCTATGCAGATAAAGTTAGTGCCGGATTAAATACAATTGGGAAAGGTTTGCAAAGTGGTTCTGAGAAAATTCAATCTTTTGCCTCTTCTTTAAGTGATTCAAATCAACAAAAAATAGAATCTGAGATAGAAATTACAGATACAAAAGTTCCTGCTATACAGAAAAATACTTCTGTGTTAGCTGATTCAAATGAAACAAGACAATTTAAAGAAATTGCACAAGATTTAAATACACTTGCAAATAATGAAACTGTAAGAAATTTTTCTATTGCAGTTAAAGAAAGTATAAATCTTATTTCTGAATATAATAAAAGAGAGCAAATTATTAATGCTAAACTACAAATGATTGATAAACAAAATCAACATAGCTTAGATACTATGGATAAACAATATGAACAAATAAAACCATTAATTAATGAACTTTTAGCGCAAATACAAACTCATAGAAAAAATCTTGAAACATTTGATCCGAAATCAATGAATGAGAAAGATTACAATGCTTATTTTATGTTAAGTCAACAATTGGATAATTGTAATAGTAGAATAATGCAAATTTATGACAAAATAACAGGATAAAGAAGGAAATCATAATGGCAGAATATCAGAAGTTTATTACAACAATTGACAGTTTTGAGACTCTTTCACAAGATATTATTAAGAACTGTGAAGATTTTACACAAACCGCCATGGAAATAGGTAGCAAAATTGGAGATGTAGTAGGGAAAGGTGCTGGTAAAGCAGTTTCTTATGTTGATGATAGTGATATAAAAGGATCGGCAACCAAAGTTGGTCTTTCTATATTCAGCACAGTAGCAAAAGATCTATTTACAGCAGGTTTTGGTGCTGCAGGAGAGTTAAGAAAAAATATAAAATATAAGAATACAATAAAGAAAATTCGAGAACAGGGATTAGAATGGAAAGAGCGATGTTTTGCTTTGCTTCCACAATCAGTAGAAATTTATAAAAATCGAATAAAAGACATAAACAAAGATTTAGATGTAATTAAAAATCGAATCGAAAATAATCCTTTAGAAAAAGAAGGAGATATAGAAATAACTGCTGATCAAGTTCGCTTAAACATTAAATACCTATATCAATCTGAATATAGAATAGAACTAGCTGAAAGAATTAGTTATTATTTTGACAATTTTGAAAATCAGTTAGATGATTTAGAAAGTTTTGCTAATTGGTATCAAGAATCAGTTCTTGTGAATAAAATCGAATGTTATAAAAGGTGTTATGAAAATACTTACAATAATTTGATTAAGAATATGAATGATGATCAATTGAATTTTTTGGATAATGCATTTCATATTATAGATAGTATGGTTCCTATTCTAATTTTGGATTCCCCTGAAAAACATGCTAATTTAATAAAGTCAGAAGTTGCTCGATACCTTACTGAAGCTACTAAGAAAAAAGAATTTATAGAAAAGTTACCAGAAAAATGCTATAACACGGAAGGAATTGAGAAATTAACCACAATTTACGGAAATGTTTTTTATGGAATAATCATTCCTAAATATAAAAAATTTAGAAATATATTCATGTCTGTTCCGGCAATACTGGTGACTAGTATTTATTCTATTCTTTCAATTACAAAAGTTTTTAGCTTAAAAAATATTATAAAATTAAATTTTAATGAATATTTGTTTATTCCATTTGTTTTCTTGATAATTGAATTTATCTGTTTAGTAATTGTTTTGTTAAAACGGGCTAGAACATTAAATCATAACAATATGGATTCCTTATGTAATAAATATACAGGATATTGTTTTCATAACGAATTATATCAATTATGCGAAGATTATGCAGAAAAAGAAAAAGAAATTGATAAAAACGAATTAGAAACAATAGAGCAAGAGCCTCAGGAAAATTTAATTAAAGATATAAATGGAAATTTACTTACTCAAGAAGAAATGTTAGAAAAATTAAGAAATGAATATAATTAAGGAGTAAAACTATGTCAAACTTCTACTGTATCAACTGTGGTTACAAAAGCAATTCTGTTTCATCATTAACAAATCTTCCTTGTCCAAGGCATCCATTAGGACCTGGTAAGGGAAGACATATCCTATATGAAGGCAGTGAAAAATCACAGTATGTTTGCAAATACTGTGGGTATAAATCTTCAGCAATAAGTACTCTGACAAATCTTCCTTGCCCACGACATCCAAATGGAACTGGAAAAGGCAGACATTCTCCTGCTTTATAATTATTTTAGTGCTATCATAAAATGGTAGTACTGATTAAAAAAACAGATGTCTTTTCTAGACTTCGTAGCAATTTTTGTGATTTACTTTCTAGTTATGACAATTGGATTAAAAACTCTGCTTTTACAGAAATATACAGATTTTTCAAATCTCGAACTCTATTTATTTCCATTTGTGCAAGTTATCAGATTTGTAAAGAAATAAAAATTTTTTTTGTTAGGTATAACATGAAATGTTATACCAGTTTGTTATACTTGAGGTATAATTAATCAATTGGAGGAATATATGTCAAAAATTATTTTTAAGCCTTATGTTGGTTCAAGATATTCTAATGGCGGAATCTTTGGAAAGAAGATTCTTGTTCTTGGTGAAAGCCATTATTGTGATGAAAGTGAAGTATATGAAAATCTTACTTATGATGTTCTTCAGAAATATTTACATCATGAAGTAAACGAAGGCTGGATGAATACTTTCAAAAAATTTGAACGTGCACTTGCTGGTAATATAACAACAGATGCTGATTCTCGTCGTATTTGGGAATCTCTTGCCTTTTACAATTTCCTGCAGGTTCCGATGGGAGACGCTCGTATTGCCGGTCAGCCGGAAGATTACAAAAATGCCGTAGAGCCTTTCTTTGAGGTTTTGAATCAGCTGCAGCCGGATTATCTGATTGTTTGGGGCAAGAGACTCTGGGCGAATCTACCGTACGACAATTGGACTGATGAAAAATCTGTTGTAGTTGATAATTATGAAAATCCTCTAGGAACCTATACTCTTTCTAACGGACACAAGGTAATTACAACCCCTGTTTATCATCATCCGTCTGCAAGCTTTTCCTGGGAATATTGTTATCGTGTTTTCCAGCAAATGGGTATTGTAAAATAGGGAGCAGATTTTTTATGGATTATGCTGAGTTGTGGTTATATTCAAATCTGCCTGCATATAAATCTGACTTCAAGAAGATTGAACAGCAAATAAAGAAATCAGACATTTTGATTACAGATGGAACTCATAGAATTGTGGGGCTTATGTATAACGAAAAAATTGCTGACAGTCCAATCATCACAATTCAATGCATACGCAGCGAGGTAGCTTTTGCAAAACAAATTGCCTTTGCAAATAATATTAAGATTGTACAGCACAAACTCTTATCTGCTTTACTGTTCCAGGAATATACAACAGGCTCATGTATTCGTTCAAGGGAATATGGGGTGATTGCAGAGATTTATGCAAAGCTTGATAGATTTCGGAGGGATTATTAATGAAAGAAACTGAAAAAAAGACAAAGAAGCAGTATAAAAGAACTGATGCACCAAAAGGGCAGGTAGCGCAAATAAAACGGATTCAACACATTCATAATCAAATTGCAACAATAAATTTCCTAATTGTAAAACTTTAGCCAAAGAGCTGGATGTTAGTGAAATGACAATTCATCGTGATATGGACAAATTAAGAGATGATTTTAGAGCTCCTATCGAATTTAATTACACGGAAAATGGATTCTATTATTATGAAACCTATGAGTTTACTCTTCAAAAAACTCTCGAAGAAAATGAACTTCAGCTCTTAACAGAGGCGAAAATTTTTCTCTCTCATTTTAAGAATACACCTGTCTATGAGGGAATGGAAAAAGTGCTCGATAGTTTCTGTGCAAATCGAAAATATGAAAAGGACGACGATCTTCTTCTACGAAGGATTGCCCTTGCACCAAGTACAGAACCTCGAGTTCATATTAATCCTAAAACTTGGGAAGATATTACAGAAGCTCTTAAAAAGAATTATGTTTTACATTTGCACTATCCAAAACCAAGTGATGATATTACCGAACCTTCGGTTCCAGTACACGAACAAGAAGAAGACCGATGGACTGTCCGACCATATCAGATATTGCTTGATAAAGGAATTGGATATCTTCTTGGTTATGTAGAAGAAAAGAAAGATGTTCGCTTATTTGATTTGAATAAGATTTCTCATTTAAGTACAAGCTTCAGACAATTCGATTTACCAGAAAAGTTTGAAATAGAAAACTTTACTGGTGGTGGCCATTTTGGTGCCTTCAAACGTTTTAGGCCAAAACAATATAAGATTGCTTTTTATGAAGCAGCACGACCAATTATCAGAAATGGAAATTGGGCAGATAATCAAAAAATAGAAGAAGATGATGAGAATGGACGCACTATACTTACATTCACAGCAGCCCAGGATATGCGAATCTTAAAATGGGTGTTTGAAAATATGGCTTATGCCGAGCCTCTTGAGCCTCCATCACTCGTTGCCCGCTGGAAATTCAATATTGCTACTATGGCTCAAATGGCAGGCTTTAAAGTTAAGTCCGACCTTAAGATTGAAGATATAGAACGAATGGAAAGGGAAGGGAATTAAACGTCCTTCTGGAATCGAACAATCTCAAAATAAAATTATTCTGTTACTTTTTAAAAAATATTTATTCTACCCTAACACAATTTGTTAGGGTAGAAAAGTATAATAATGTTATATCAGGAGGCAAATTATGAAAAAAATAAGTATTCTTGGAATGTTTATACTCTTCTGCTTTATCAGTTGCGGAAAAGATAGCAAAATCAAAGAAATCCTTAATGAAACTCATGAAGATGAAATAAAAGAAGCTGTTGAATCATTTGATTCTTTAATTCACTCAATAAATAACTTTTTTTATGTAGATGAAAATGGATTTATTGATTATTTGCCTGAATATGTAGATGCTGTTCAAAAAATAGGGAATCTTCATAAGCAGTATCATAATTCAGAACTTCTACCAAGAGATTCTGAGAAATGGGAAACATTAATGTATTATGTAAAAAATCTGGATGGAAAGAAACATTCTAGTACAGTATGTCCATTTTGTATTGCGGAAGCCTTAGGGAAATTAGAGAAAGATAAATTATATTGGAAAGAAACCTCTTTATTTGAAGCATCAATAGTGAAGAGACAAGAAGAACTTTATAGTCTCTTAAAAGATGATGAAATGATAGATTTACTTTCGCAGTTCGAAGATTATTTAGCAACAGAAAAATGTTTTACTGATGAACCAGGCAAGAATTGTTCATTTACAGTAAAAGTTGGAAATAATGAATATGGTGTTCTAGCAACAAAAGAATACAATCTGTTTATGAATAAAATAAGAAGCCTCCATGATGAAAACTGTAAATATAGATTGTTTTCTAGTGTTGCAAACACATTATTTTTTGATAGTTCGCTAACCCGACAGAAGATGATTTCATGTCCGATATGCCGAATTGCACATAAGAAAATCGAAGAAAAATCTTTTAAAAAAGAAGATGAAAATTTTAGCTATTATACTTCTGACTTTTATATTTGGGACAAAAATGAATTTGCTGATAGACTTTTTACTGAATATATTAAAAAACAAGAGAAAATGAAATTACCAGCTGAATGGCAGGAATGCAGACTTTTAGGATTCAATTATAGTGCCTCAGCAGCTATGTATGGTTATTATTTACCAAGTCCCTTTAAGAATAAAAAAGCTGGAGTAGTTTTTAATAAAAAGAATGTTCTTTCAAAATCAAAAGATGCAGGTACTTATGGTGTACTCAAGGATGTAAATATTTATTCATCAGATTACAAAGCAAAGTTTGATTATGAATGTTATGCCGTGTCTGATCGTTCAGATACATATGGACAAGTAAAGAAAATGGGTGATTTAAGTTTTACTGTAAAATTTGATCCAGCTAAGAAAACTGCCTATATTTACAGTGCAACAATTACAACAGAAGGTTCAGGAAAAGCCCAGACTTTTGATTATGATGGAGTAATCTATGATGAAGTAAAATGAGTGCGTAAAACAACACAGAAAAAGGAGCAGATTTAAGGTGCAAA
>SAMEA3663010__coassemble_150_pt1 | contig 34466 bp, 29 predicted proteins | sample SAMEA3663010__metabat2_high_PE_011 | metagenome-assembled genome bin SAMEA3663010 (sample SAMEA3663010) | pig gut metagenome | biome: pig gut; feature: pig-associated habitat; material: faeces | place: France | collected 2012
CTTTTCGTCAAGTGCTCATGCATGATTTTTATGCTTTTTTTTCATTTTTTCTAACAAGAATTCTGAAACTTAAAAGGGGTGTTACAAAAAAAACAATGCCCATCCTATTACAGAATGCATATCATACTCTTCTATAAAAGCAAGAGCTTTATCTACATCTTCAGCTTTATCAAGTACAAGTCGAATTGTATCCGCTGTGATAATACTGGTCTTTCCCCTCTCCTGCTCTTTTTTTCATCATCACCTGCCATAAGATCTTCTATATAAAGACCTTATTCAGTTTTTTTTAAGATATGTTGATTTTAGATTTGCCTTAATTAACCTGCAATTGACTTTCGGGTAAGTTGCATTTTTGCACAGGTGAAATGCACATTTTTATGAAGTATGATATACTAAAACAATGGAGGAATTAAAAAAATGAAAACAGCTGCTGTTTTTTTTGCTGATGGATTTGAGGATATTGAGGCTCTTTCGCCGGTTGATTATTTAAGACGCGCAGGCGTTGAAGTTATTACCGTTGGTGTAAAAGGCATGCCTTTTAATGATACTATGATTGTTACCAGTTCTCACAACGTTCCAATGGTTATGGATATGAGTCTGGATTCTTATATGAAAAAATTTGGAGATTCTATTCCAGACTGCGTAGTTTGTCCGGGTGGCGGAAAAGGTGCTGTCAATCTTTCTGAATGCACTACTCTGCTTGCCCACCTTGAAAAAGCATGGGATGCCGGACGTCTTGTTGCGGCTATATGTGCAGCTCCAGCAGTTGTACTTGGAAAAACAAAAATTCCTGCTGGAAAGAAATGGACCTGCTATCCTGATATGGAGGGAGAATCAAAAGCTGAATATCAAAGTGGATATTCTAACAAAGTATTTGTTACAGATGGAAATTTAGTAACTTCCCGCGGTCCTGGAGCTGCAGAAGAATTTTCTATGGAATTAGTAAGGCTTCTTGCTGGTGAAGAAGTTTGTAAAAAGGTACACGACAGCGCACAAATGCGTTAATTGATGCTGAAATAAGCATGACAAAAGTCGAATACGTCTGGTCAAGGCACGCTTCGCTAAAAGCCTTGACTCAGCCGTTTTGCGGCTTTTAATTTCATTATAAAGCCGCAATCCGTGTGCCAATAAAAATCATTACAATTCTTGTTCTTTAGTTTTAATCTGTTCACCAAGATTCTTAATTTCTTCCTGAATATCATTCAAAATCTTAATATCATCTGCATTAGAGCTTGTGATTGAAGCACCTTCGAGAAGCATTTGAGAAAGTTTTAATCCCATTTCTTCGTACTTGCAGTCTCGTTTTGTTTCAAGCTTATGAATTTCTATTTTGGTTACGCTTTTATCGGTAAAATCCTGAACCTTATCTCCCGCCTTTTCAAGAGCTTCTTTTGAAGCTTTGGTTCCTTTTGAAAACAAATCCTTAAGTTTGCTGCCTAATTCTTCCATATTCATATCGTTTACCTCTTTTATTATTTCCTTTTAATTGCAAGCAAAGTGAGATCGTCAGACTGTTCATCTTCCAGCATCTGATCATAATCTACATAGTTTGAGCCCGACGCATCATCAGTTTTATGTGCTGCATAATAATCATACATATTAAAGTACTTAACAAGGAATTCGTCAATCTTTTTATCAATCTTTATATAATCAGTCTGCTGCACAGCAGGAGATTTATAAAGACGGAATACCTTTTCCAATGAAGCAAGAGCAAGAATTGATTCCGAAACGGTTCCTTCACATTTTGTAAAATCAAATTCAAGATTTTCCCCGACTGCCGGATTATCCTGTTTAGTCAGGATAAACTTCCTCTTATTATAAACAGCTTCAATAACCTGCTTAATTCTTTCCGGACCGAACTCTTCTTTTGCATCTTCCATTTTAAACTCAGATTCTTCTTCATGAGTTTTTGGATTCATCTTTTTAACTTCAACTTCATTCTGGCGGACAGAATAATCAAGTTCACGAATTCTTCGGGTAGATTCTTCTATACCGTCAGTATAAAGATATAAAATATCTCCGTGATTCAAAACAGTTTTCTCAACCTTAAAGCCGCCTCGCATTGCAACAAGATCAGAAGTAAATACACCGGCTGTTGGAGCAGAAGCAAGAGTAAGAAGTTTTAATGTATGTGTAGAAGCTTCATAAATGTGAACAAGATTATCACCGGCATTACACATATAAAGTTCACCGTTCTTTACATTTAAAAGACAGATAATGAGAGTTGCAAACTTACCTTTTAAACCAAGTCCTTCAATAAAGTCATTAATCTGTTCTACTAATTTTTCAAGATGTGTTCCATTTTTAGCGTAAGACCACTTTTCAAAGTAGCGGCGGAAAATTGTTGCTACAACAGTCATGATAATCGCAGCAGGGATTCCATGACCAGAAACGTCACACTTTATAATACCAAACCAGGTATCATCGAGACGGCGGTAATCAAAATAGTCACCTGATACACCAGATTCACCTTCATAATAACCAAAACATTCAAGATTATTATCTGTATATTGAGCAAAGGTATTCTTGTTATTGCCTCCTAACGCTTCGAGCGGTAAAAAGGCTTTTTGAACAGCTTTACCGTCCATTACAAGAGCTTCTTCTTCAGCATTTTCAATAAGCTCATGAGTCATGTTATTAATTGCATCTCCAAGACGCCCTACTTCATCACGTGATTTAATCTCTACATCTTTTCCTTTGAGGTTAATTTTGTTTTTTGTCTGTCCAATCATAATTACATGTTTTTCAAGTTTTTTGACAGGACGTACAATAAGAGAAGCAAAAAGATAAGCACCGGCAATTCCAAAGGCAACGGCAGCAGCTGCTACAATCAGAGAGAAAAGAACAATCTTTTTTATCTCGGCATTTAAGCTGTCTATAAGGCTTTGAGTTGAAAGCTCAAGGTAAATTACACTATGAATGTAATTTCCTGTAGTTCCTTTACGATACATTACAGGGCGATAGAAAATATAATCAGTATTTGTCTGGTCAAGATTTTCTGTATCAAAAGCAGGGAAAGAACCAGCCGCACCTTTTGAGTATTCGGCAAGCCTTGTATCAAGCTGATTTCTAAGTTCAACTATAACATCAGAAAGCCTTTCTGCTTCAGCTGCATCTTCTTCTACAGGAGATGCATAAAGACGTTCAGCTTCTCTTGAAAGGCTGTCAATTTTTTCTGATAGATCGGCAAGATCTTTTTCAATTACATTGTCGAGTTCTTTTAATTTTTCCGTAACATCCAGAATAACTTCTTCTTGTAATTCTGACTCACCATAAATCAGCGTATAGCTTCCAGTCTTTTCTTCTATATCAGGATCATTCGTTGCCCAGATATAATTCAACTTTTCTGCCGAATTAGCATCCAGCTGCTGACCAATTATAGTTACATATTTTACTTCATCCATAGCATCTTTTTGAGCCGGAAGAGCTGTAAGCTCAAGAAGGTTATTTGCAGGGAAGAAATTCTTTACGCCAGAATGAAGGCTTTCAAGAAGAACCTCTGTTCGGTTTTGCAGACCGGCTGCCATAGTCTGCTCCTGAAGTCTTATAACCTTATATCCGTTTTCAAGAGAAACAGCTATAACCACCGCTATAACAAGTGAGAATGCAAATGCAATGAGTTTTTTCTTAAGACTCGGAAGCCTTTTGAAATTTTTCTTTAAATCTTTTAACGGCATGGCAGCTCCTGTGAACAAAGATTTTAATTCGTTCTGTGTAAGATTTTTTTCATATATATTCTGATAAAGATTAATTACAATAAAAATTATGACTACTGCTACAATCAATATAATTACAAATACAAGAATCAGACTGACAGCAACTTTGTATTTATACTGCTTGAAATGAGCATTTAAGCGACTTTGAGGTGTATACTCTGCTTCTATTTTCATAGTTCCAGTTTGAGAAATCGTAAGTACATTACCAGTAAAGTACAACCCGCGGTCAGTGTGAAGAAGACCGATTTTATATTTACCTTCATCAAGCTCTGTACCAAGCTGAACATAAGATATTCTTGAATCAGATTGAACCCTAAACTGTCCTTCTGAAGCAGAAAGTGTAAGGTCATACGGAGCCTTACCATCAGCATCGATATAAATTTCTTTTATAGTTCCATCATAAGTAAATCCACCACCGGTAATAGACAGGAGACTTTCTCCAGAATCATTCTTTGTCTGTTGAACTCCAGTTATATATGTAGAAGGCTGAAATTTATTTAATATGTAAAGCACAGATGTCGGCTCGCTGATATTTCCAACTTCATCGACTGCAGAAACAGAAAACAGATAAACACCATTCGGCCGATTATAATAACGAACGGTTGTTAGTTTATTTGTAGCAGTAGAATTTGACCTGGTTAGATGTCGTTCTTTTTTGAGCTGTCCGTCATATCTTTCAAAAAGACTTTCTTTTATTTCCTGAATTTTTTCAGAACTTAGTCTCACAGGATGTTTTTTCGAAACGGCAATTGATTTCGGTATAGCGCCCAGATATTCAATTTTATAAAGATATTCAACTGCATCTTCCGAAAGAGAAGCCTTCCAGTTAAGACTGTAATTATTTGAATTTACAAAACCATATTCATCCAGATTTTCCATTGAAATATACGGAGCTTGTGGTGGCGTTAAATCAAGATGATAGTTTATACTAACAGGCTCTGACCAGTTTCCCGCATAATCTGCAACTCTTGCCCTTAGAACATAAATACCGTCTTCCCTTGCTTTGAGTTTAATTACGTTTTCTTTTGTAAAATGTTCAATCTGCATTGGAGGAAGAGCATTATTATCTTTACCCCAGGTATAAGAATAACCTGAAATATTTGAAGAATCTGCTGGAAAGTTTATCTGGATACGAACATCTTCTGAACGTGAACTTTTTCCTTTTTTATAAGATAAGGGAGTAAAAGAAGGTGGCAGAACCGATTTATCTGGAGAAAGAATTGCAATAGAATTCTTGGATGCAGAATTAACCTGCTGCCATATAAATGAAAGTATTTTTGAATTTATATTTTCTTCATTATTTTCTGCAGCAGACTCAGTTATCAGAGGATGTACAAACATATTAGAATTACGGTCTTCTACAAGCTTTGTTTCATTCCAGTAGCTTCCATCTTTTTTTACCATATAAACTGATTCCCGACCTCGCCTTGTATCAAACCAGGTCATATAAAGAGAATCATTATACTCAAAAAGAACAGGACGACTGGCATTTCCATTATCAGAAATTTTTTCTGCACTACCTGAAGAAACTCCATTCGCCGTAATGTTTTCTATCCATATTGAAGAATTAACAGTATCCGTACGTTCCCAGGCCATATATACAAGGCCTTCATATTCATAAAGAACAGGCCTCTGGTTCTGATATTCATAAAACTGTTTACCTCCGCGCCCCTGCAGCGAATTCCGGTCTGTAACTAAAACCGGCTGGCTCCAGCTTCTACCATTTGAACCGGTATCTACAGTCATATAAATCTGATAAGAAAGTCTGTTTGTTTCAGCTGAAGTATACTGAGCCTGAAAAACAACAATATCTCCAAAGGAAGTATGAAGCAAAACCGGAATAAAAGGGTTTCTGTAATTTACCGCAGGCTGAAACTGACTGAAACGCGGCCATTTAATTCCATCAGAAGATTCTGCTGTAAAAATTGTAAACGAGTTTTCTTCACCAACGGAAGTAAATATTCTGAAAGTATCCGCGCCCGTTGCATAAATACGCGGTGCAACTGTAATCGAAGAGGATGATGGCAGTTTTGTTTCTGTGAAATTTTTACAAGCGTCTGTAGAAACATAAACCGCAAGATTCGAAAGCCCAGTCATTACAGCAACTCCAACCGTTCCTTTTTTCAGAACTGCTGCTGTGTAAATATCTGGAACCTCATCACCTGAATAATCAAAAGGACCGGCAAAACGTCTTGTTTCTGTATATTCTTTAAGGGTACTATAGGACCTCGCAGAAAGATAAATCTGTCGTGCATTCACATCAACTTCCTGCCAGAAAAGATAAGTAGATTTTCCATCAGGAGCTGAAATTGTAACAGGGAATCTGGAATCAGTGTTTGTTATAACTTCCGGATTTTCCCAGTAAAAATCTGCGGCAAATAATCCGGTATAAAAACTTATAAAGAAGAAAAGGAGAAAGAATATTTTTTTACAAACTGCAGTACATCTTTTCATAAACTAACTTCGTGCCTCAATCTTATTCTTCAAATCCTTAATTTTCTGCGAATTAGCGTTCTGCTGCTTTTTCAAAAGCTGTTCTACAATTGCATTCGCACCTACTACATTATTATTCTGAAGTCGCTGAATTGCAAGCTGATAAAGTCTTTCATCTTCTGTAGAAAGAACCGTAGAAGTATTACCACCAATTTTTGTTGTAATTTTGTCTTTTAAATCCATTGCTTCTTTATTATCAGAGACAAGAGCAAGTGCTTCATCTATTTTTGCAAGAGCATTCTGAAGTTTTGCAGTATCGTTTCCGGCAGTACTGTAAATTTTCTGTGCATCAGCTACAAGCTTTTTAGCGCGGCTGGCACCAGTATTGCTTACAGGCTTCTGACGAATTCCGATATCAATTTCAACCTGATAAATTAAATCCTTAAGTCCTTTGTAGGCTGGATTCAGCTGATAATAATCTAAAAGATTTGCATAGCCTTCCTGCTGTGTTTCCTTATTCTTACACATCATTCTTGCCATTTCTATTTTTTGCGAAAATTCTTCGCTGAATTTTTTGGGGTCCAGCAGGCGGTTTATTCTCAAAGTTAAAATTGATGCTTCCTGATTCAGCGGATATACATACTGAAGCTTTTGGATACTCTCAAGAGCAAGAGCAAGTTCTGCTTCACCACCGGCTCTATCTCCTTCGCCTATTTTTCTGCTTCCTTCATCAAAATACTGGTAAGCAATATTCAAAAGCTGAGACATCTCCGGATACTGAGGTGCAGAAGGAAGAATCTCTCGTCCGGTTTTCATTGAAATTGCAGTATTTACAAAATTCATAAGATTTGTGATTTCTTCATCTTCATTTACGTTTGTAACAGCCCAGCGGATTTTTGCCTGATTCAGATATTTTTCTGCATCATCAAAGCGTCCGTTAAAATATGCATCTTTTGCACGGGTCTTAAGATTACGAACTTCACGAACTACAATTTCATTTTCTGCCTTTGCTATACTTTCACCAAGAACCTGAAGTTTTCGGTCTGTTTCTGCACGAAGTTCTTCATCATTCTGATTCATAAGAGCTTCATCATATTTTGTAAGTGCATCCTGAAGTTTTTTACGAGCAGTTTCAAAATCTTCTTTACGAAGGGCATTCTGAGCTTCATTAAAACGAAGATCAGCCTCATTGCGGGCAAGCTGAGAAGCAGTCATCTGTCTCTGGGCAAGAGCTGCCTGATTTTGAGAATCTGTAATTAACTGATAAAGCTTCTGGCGCTGAAGATCTATATTTTTCTGAGCTTCATTTACATAGCTCTGGATTTCACTGTTTTCCTTCTGCTGCGGATGACTGTTAAAATTATCAAGAATTATATTATCATAAGTACCAAGTGTTGCAATTCCTTTTTCTGCAAGATTTCTTGTATATTGCGACACTTTATATGAAATATCCGGATAACTGTAGATAATTCCAAAATCAAGTTCCGGATCTGAATTAAAAGTATCCTGGTAAGCAATTGATTTAGAAATATCATGATTCAATTCCCTGATTACACTGTCTGAAATCTTTGTAAAAAAGCCTTCGCGATATTTATCTGCTGAATTATAATAAGCCAGTGCGCCTTCATAAATGTGGACAGAATCGGCAGAATAATAATCTGTAATTTCAGACCAGGAACCTGTAAGGGCCGCAGAAGCCTTTTCAAAAATATCATCAAGTATACTTTCGTAAAGTTGAGAAAGACCGGAAAAATCTGCAGTTGCACCGTCAGCCCAATCATAGGAATTGATATGCTGCTCTTCTTTTATACCGGCAAGAACCGTAATTCTATCATTTGAATCAAACAAACCTTTAATAAGGGCTGCTGCATTTGTTCCAGCCTTTATACTTGCTATATCATTTTTCTGATTTTCTGTGACAGTAAGAATTTCATTTCTAACCTGAGTAAGCCGTAATGCATTCTGACAAAGGTTCTGTGCATAATCACAAAATGAATAATATCGGGAATATGGATTTTTGAGTGTATGAGAATCATCACCTTCAATCGTTGCAATCTTATAAATATCAAGTACACGACGATCCAGCGCGCAGTATCTTCTAACTTCAGAAACTAAAATATTATCAATCCCCGTCTCATACCCAGAATATTTTTTCAAAAGCACAGAATACACAGCTTCGTTCATACGGCCCACAGCTGCATTCCACTGAGAATCAACCGCGCCAAGAATTCCAGAGTCCTCTACAGATTCAATTCCAAAAACAAAACGGAACATAAAAGGCAGGAAGGAAGCATCCGTAGAATCAGAATCAAGTTTCTGAATTTCGGAAAACTGAGATTGAAGCTCCTTGCCAGCCTGAACAATTCCCGTTCGAAGACGATTATAATTTCTGAAAGAAACTTCAACTTCAGCAAGTCTGTTCAAAGACTGTTCATACTGCTCATTTTGAACAGCTTTGATAAAATCATTTATAATATTGTTTAAGCGCGGAAGGTAATTCTTTTCTTCGAATTCTGCAAGCCTTAAATCCAGATTTGCAAGAGTTTTATTTACGGCACCTGTAATTTCCGGCTGATTTTCCCACTGTTCATAAAAATTGTCACGGTAAAGCCAGAAACCTTCTTTTGCCTTTTCTACCGCCGCAATATATTCACCGGCTTTAGACCTTGCAGCAGTTTCATTCTGAATCTCCATAAAAAGAGCACGGAAGTAGTTGAACTCTGCTGATTTTTTAAGGTCTGCAATAAACTGGAGGTTCTGGTCAGAAGGATGCTTTTCGAATTTTTCAAGCTGAGCTGTAATCTCGTAAATCTCCTTGTTATTACCCGGGTCTGTCTGAATCAATTTGATAAGGCGTTCTGCGAGAATTGAATACTGATTACGGGCATGCATAATCCTCTTGATACGGCTTTGAGCGCTGTCGAATTTCTCGGGATTTTTTTCTATGTAGATATTCAGCTGCCTGAGGGCTTCGTCATATTCTGTGAGACGAATCAGTCTGTCAATTTCAAAAAGAGACAAATCATCCTTTTCCTGTGATTTCTGGGCAAAAAGACAGGAACTTGTGAGAAAAATCAGAATTGCTGTAATAAGGACAATTTTCCTTTTCATCATTTATATTATATTTTATTTTCGGCAAATAAGATATTATACTTATAGAAAAGAATTAAGATTCCGAAAAAGAAGTAAGTTATGAAGAAAAAGGGGATTTTTTCCCGTGCTTTAATGTTTATGATTTTCCTCATTTTGCCTGGTATGCAGCTGAAAGCTCTGTCGCTTACAGATACTACCTCCACAATCGGAGATTTATTTACTTCATTTCTTGATCCAAACGAAGGAACTACTTCTTTCCGCTCCCTTCTTATTCCCTTTGGTGGCCGAACAGAAAGTCTTGGCAATGCTTATACCGGGCTATGTGATGATATAAGTTACCTGCGTTTTAATCCTGCTGCAGGAGCCATACAGAAAGAAACTCAGATTTCTCTTTTTCATAATGCCTGGATAGCAGATTCCAAGCTTGAAACTCTTGCTTTTACTACCCGCTTTAAAAATATTCCGCATTTAAGTACCGGAGGCTATATTTCCTGTTTTTATATGCCTTTTACAGAATACAACTTCTTTGGAGAACGTGTTGCCGGAAGTTATTACACCGAAAGCTTGGCCGCTTTTAATCTTTCCTACAACTTTCTTGCAGGTTATGATTTTAAGGGGCTTGCGGCAGGAATAACATTGAAAGCCGGCTGGCGGGGTATGCCTGATTATACAGATAATAACACCGGAGCAATTATTTCCGGTTCTGGACTCGCTCAAAGTGCCCTCGCCGTTATGGCTGATCTTGGAATTATGCTTCAGTTTAATTTTTTGAAGTTTTATTCTTCTAGAGACCCGAACGTACGAATAGGTCTTTCAGTTCAAAATCTCGGACTTTCGTTTACAGGCTTCGGAAACGATATAAAAACTGATGACCCGCTTCCAACTACCATTGGAGCCGGCATTTCTGTAAAATTTATTAAACCGATAACAGTTTCTGCAGATTTTATACAGCCGATAAATCTTGTAACACCAGGAACCTATATCTTTCCTTACTTTAATACCGGCGTTTCAATTCAATTTACATCATTTCTTTCGCTTTTGGCAGGTTTTTCTCTCAAAGGTGCAAATCCAAGAATCAGTACCGGGCTTGAATGCGAAATCAAAAAAATCAGAATTAATTTTAACTATACCCTGGACTTGACTACTTCAGTAGCGCCACTAAACAGAATCAGTCTTTCTGCAAAAATCCAGTTAGGCGATAAAGGTCGCAGCATTATTGATGCCCAGGTGGATGAATATTATAAGACAGGCCTGAAATATTATGCAGATGCTAAATGGGAAGATGCAATTATAATCTGGCAGGAAGCCCTTAAATTAAATAAACGCTTTGATCCTGCTATACAGGGAATTCAAAGCGCTCAATATCAGATTGATATGTTCAGAAAGATCCATGAAAGTCTGATGCTCGACTAATTATCGCTTTTTACAGAAAATTCTATAGTTCATCCATGGGAAAATAGAATCGCGAGCTTCAAGCCTTGTAAGCCATTCTGTACTTACGGTATTTGAACCAAGAGAATCAAAAACTGCTGTAAAAGCTGCAATCGATTCCTTAAAACGCTTTTCTGCAAACTGAGGAAATTCCGAACGATTTATCATCTTTGCAAGATTAGAACTCTGGGCCAGCATAAGCTCCTTAGCACCAAGATTCAAAAGACGTGTCTTTAATCCTGTATCCATCGGGAAACGACCTGCAAGGTCTATCATTCGTTCACAATTTTTCCGGATATATCGCATCATCCAGCAATTGCGGCTGGAAAGAAGATTTTCTCCATATCCCTCACCTATTCCGGCTGAAAAATATGGTTCAATTTTTTCAAGATTATACTGATCTGCACAAAGAGAGTCGCAGGAAGCAACAAGAAGACCTGCATCAACAGCTTTTACCAGAACATTTTCAAGCCAGTACATAGATTCATACCAGGTATTACTTAACCTTGAAATATCAAGCACACAAAGTTCTGAAACAAAAGAATAATCAGGAAGAAGACTTTCTGCCTTTGAAAGAGTTTCCAGGCGTTTATTTACAAAAACTTCTGCATCACTTTCGCACTGTTTTTTTGCTTCTTCTTCGTTATAAAGAGCATGCTTTTCGTCGCTGAAATGTCTGTTCCAGTATTTATATCCTGTAGAATAACGTATTCCGCCTTTTTCCATAACAAGCGAAAGCTGCTCCATAGGACTTTCATATCCGATATCTCTGTTCTGATTTCTATAGCATGAATTGAAAATGATTCCATTTTCTCCAAACAACTCACCGTCTATCACACGGTTACGTGCAAACACAACAAGTGAATTATCAGTTCTGCATGGATAGAAGATACCAGAAGATGGCACCTTTTCTGCAAGAAGAACACTGCGGGAATCAAGAATTGTATAAGTATAGCCGTAAGCACGAATAAACTTTTCAACTCCAGGTGCATAACCAAGCTCTGGAAGCCAGAAGCCTTCCGGTACTATTCCAAAATACTGTCTGTATGCATGAAGTCCGCTTTCTATCTGTGCACAAATAACCTCTTTCATATCTGCAAAATGAGGCATAAAAATATCTGTACCACAGGTTCCCAAAAGTTCAAGATAGCCATTCTGCATATATTTTGCAAAAGCGGGAATCAAACTGCTTTCATATTTATTCAAAAAATCAGCTTTACGTGCTTTGTTTTCTTCAACGACAGAACGAATTACATTGCAAACAGCTTCTTCCTCATTATTTCTTTTAAGCTCAGCCTTTCCCAAATCAATTCTCTTATCAAGCCATTTTACATAAGCTTCCTTTAGATAATCATCAGAAAGCATATTACAGAGAACCGGAGGCAAAACAAGGCCTATTCGTATCTTTTTCTCTTCTTTTTCAAATCTCTCAAGCATATTGAGAAGAGGAATATATACATTTGTTATAGATTCATAAAAAGAATTTAGAACAGGGGCATTCTGTCGAACATCATCATCTGTATGTCTGATAAAGTCCTGACTTGCTTTTATTATAAGACTAAAATATTTTTGCATAACTGATTTCACCCGTCATCATGAAAAAGAATGTCTGTGGTTTCTATACTGTTCAGCAAGGATTTCTTTCATTCCTGAAAGTTCCATAATCGGTGAGAATTCTGTATCTCGTCCCGGCTGAAGATCATTTACAAAAGTTGACCCCTGTGGAATAGAAACAACTGGAGAAAAGGCTAAAACCTCTCCCGCTCCTGCTGACATAAATACCAGCTCTACTTTAATAAATTTAGTTCCTTTTGGAATAAGAATATATTGTTCCTGACTTTGCGTTGCTGTTTGAACCTCAAAGGCTTCATAAGGTTTAGGATCATGGGCATCTGCAAGAGAGCAGATTCTAAGTTTGAGACTACCATCCGGACTCTCTTTTACGCGGGCAGCATCTCCATCATTAATATTCCAGAATACGAAAAGCCAGGCTGGATTTCTTAATACACAGGAAATTTGAGTTTCATTAAAATTTCCAGAAAGAACAAGAGACTGTTCTTCTCCATTTTCTGAAGATGAGATTAACATTTCTTCATCCAGACGTTCAGACTCTTCAGACAGTTCAAGCAATTCCGCAATAAGAAAACGCCTGTCCAGGTCTTCGGGAACATCTACGCCATATTTATCTGCAAGCCTTACAAGTTCTGAAAAAGGAAGCTTTTCAAGCGATGCACAGTCTAAAGATTCTTCATTCATAGTTACATCATAATCTAAAAAAATTTGATTAGTGTCAATCTTTTTTACAAAAAAACTAAAGTCAAAATCACATATTCCGATAATATTAGTGTTGGTGATAATATCGGGTGGGTAACGACATCCAGACATCTGATAATTAACTCCTATGTTTGCTTTAAAAAAGATGAAAAGTGTGTGAGACTTTTCATCTTTTTTTTGTTTAAATAATAAAAATTCAAGTTTTCTCATGTATCTGCCGATATAATGAATGGGTAATAATCGAAAAATGGAAACAATTAACATCGGTGCCTTGCGTCAGGGTATAACCTACACAAGCGACCTCATGATAGACAACGCATTTCTCCTTCTGCCTAAAACGGCCGAAATGACAGAAGATCTTATCAAAGCTCTCAGACAATGGGGATTTGAAGATATTCTCGTCGACGGTTCAATCAGTCTGGGTGGTGGCATCGGTGTTAATAAAGAGGAAGAATCGGAAGAAGAAGTACCAAAAGAAAAAATTGGTGACAATTTAAAGAAAGCTATTGAAGATTCAAAAAATACTGCCATTGGAAACAGCGATCAGGCAAGGATGGAGCTTGTACATTCTGTTTATGAAGAGTACGTGAATTACATTGAATCTGTATTTACCCATTATGCAACTCATAAAGAAATTGACCAGGAAGAACTTTCTGATACAGTAAAGGAACTTTGTATTTTTATAAAGGAACATCGCCGTTATATTCTTAGAGTTAATGCAACTATTGAATCTCAAAACAGAAATTTCCTTATCATTCATACAATGAGAACAACAGTTCTCTGTCTTGCTATCGCATTACAGCTTCATCTTCCACTTTCAAAAATGATAGAACTTGGAGTAACCAGTATTCTGCATGAAATCGGTATGCTCCGTCTGCCCCCTCAGCTTTATATGACTTCAAAAAAGCTTTCTGTAAGAGAAAAAGCACAGATTTCAAAACATACACTACTGGGCTATACAATTATAAAAGATTTGAACTTCGGACTTTCTATTCAGCTTGGTGTACTTGAACATCATGAAAAAGAAAACGGAACCGGTTATCCGCGCCGTCTCACAGGAGACAAAATCTCTTCAAATGCAAAAATTATCGCAGTAGCCTGTACATATGAAGCCATCTCTTCACCGCGAAGTTATAAAGATGAAAAATCAACTTTTGATGCTCTCCTTGAAATGCTTCAGAACAAAGAACATGTTTATGATGGTTCTGTAATCAAAGCTCTTCTTTACACTGTTTCGCTCTACCCTATTGGAACCTTTGTATATCTTTCAAACAGAAAAGTTGCAGAAGTTATCGACACAAATCCAGACAACCCAAAGACTCCAATTGTACAGCTTCTTACAGAAACAAATGCAGATGGTTCATTAAAGAAAATTCAGATTGGAGAAAATAATATAAATATTCTTCGTATCCTTACAAAACAGGAAAAAGAAGATATTATCAAGATTATCCGCGAAAAATATAAATCTATTGAAAAAGCCCAGGCAGAAGTTCAGGCAGCACAAGAAAGTGAAGAAAAAGCTGAACCAAAAGTTGATGCACAGTCTAAGGCACAGACACAAACTCAGCCTAAGTCTGCCCCTGTTGAAACTCCTGCACAAAATAAAAGCAGTGCCAATTCACCAGATGGCACAGAAGAAGTAGATATCAGTATATTTGGTTGATTTTCGATTGCAGGCTGCTCGCTAGTCTCGCAGCTTGAGCCATTTCGATCGATAATCCTAAAACGACCCGCTGTCGCAGCTCGTTTTTTAACGGATTTTCGATTGTAGGCTAATTAAAAAACATTCTTATCTTCTCTACATCCTCGTGGAATTTTTCGTCGATTACCGGCGGATGTTCGTTGAAGTATAAGATTTGATTTAACTCGTCCTGATTTTTTACTCCCCAGATAGGAAGTACACTTTCATATTGATGAAGAAAGCCGAAAGCAAGCGGAATATTTTCGATTACACCACCACACAATGGCTGCATGGCAATAAAGCCTACATCGTGTTCTTCACATAGCTTTACAAGTTCGATTGTTTCTTCACCACTTATCATACTGAATGGAAACTGAAGAGTTTCATAACAGTCAGAAAGCACGGCTTTTTTTGCAGTCTCAAGATTAGTAGTAACAATACCAATATGACCGGCCATTTTCTGTTTTTTAAAATCAGCTAAGGTGTCGTATATTTTATCTGCCCCACCCGGCAGCGGCAAAAATTTTTCTGTTTCAAGCTGATACAAGTCTACAGTGTCACAGTGTAACGTCATCAGACTTGTTTCCATGTCACGCTTAATTTCATCAGAAGTTTTTGCCGCAGTAGTCGTAGAAAGAAATACGTTACGCCGGATATCATAAAGCGCATCACCAAGAAGCTTTTCGCTCTCGGGAGTTTTTCGCGATGTATCAAAGAGATTAAGACCTGCCTCATAAGCCTTGCGGACCAGCAGTGCAACATTTTCATCACCACCGGCCTCAGTTAATTTCATAGCCCCGAAAGCTACACGAGAAATCAATAAATCGGTTTTTCCAAGTCTAACGTATTCCATTTTCTAAAGCTATTAGCTTCTAGCTTTTAGCTATTAGCTTATTCCCTAACTACCGGCTTGTAATTCTTAATAGCCTTCTGGATAAAGAATACCAGATCGTCAAGAGCAACACGTTCCTGCTCCATAGAGTCGCGGTAACGTACTGTTACTGTGTTGTAAAGCTCGTTTGCAGAACCGTCTTCTTTCTTTTCCTGAATTGTATCGTAGTCTACAGTTACACAGAATGGAGTACCAACTTCGTCCTGGCGGCGGTAGCGCTTACCTACTGTTCCAGATGTATCGTAATCAGTTACAAAGTCTTCCTTGAGCATGTGCTGGATTTCCTTAGCCTTTTCAGCAAGTCCGTCCTTCTTCATCAAAGGCAAAACTGCAACTGTAATAGGGGCTAAACGTGGATCCAGATGAAGAACTGTTCTGTAGTCCTCCGGCTCGCCAGCCTTTGCAACATTCTGCTCTTCGTATGCTTCGCAAAGGAACATAAGGAAGTTGCGGTTAAGACCTGCAGAAGTTTCGATTACGTATGGAACATACTTCTTGTTTCCGTCTTCCTGGTCGATGTAAGACATATCCTTCTTAGAGTATGTCTGGTGCTGTGAAAGGTCAAAGTCTGTACGGCTGTGAATACCTTCAATCTCTTCAAATCCAATCGGGAAGTTGTAAGTAATATCGTAAGCATCCTTTGCGTAGTGAGCCAATTTGTCGTGGTGGTGCCACTTGAGCTGCTTCTCTGGAATACCGTACTTAAGATAGAAGGCCCAGCGGTCTTTTCTCCAGCGGTCAAAAGTTTCGTCTTCTGTACCAGGCTTACAGAAATATTCCATTTCCATCTGTTCAAATTCGCAGGTACGGAAAATAAAGTTCTTAAAAATAATTTCGTTACGGAAAGATTTACCAACCTGAGCAACACCAAAAGGAACCTTCATACGGTTAGACTGAACAATGTTCTTAAAGTCTGTAAAAATACCCTGACAGGTTTCAGGACGGAGATAAATCAAATGGCTGTCGTCTGCGATCGGTCCCTGATATGTCTTGAACATAAGGTTGAACTCGCGAACTGCTGTATATTTGCGGTTTTTGCTTCCACATGTAGGACAGTTGATGTTTGCATCGATGAAAGCTTTCATTTCATCATGTGTCATTGTATCAACAGGTTTTCCAGGATTTACATCAGGATTAGCTGCAACAAAGTCTTCGATAAGTTTATCTGCGCGGTGACGTGCATTACATTCTATACAGTCAACCATTGGGTCAGAAAAGTGATCAACGTGACCGGATGCCTTCCATGTTGTATGATGCTGGAAGATAGCTGAATCAAGACCAACTACATCGTCGTGCAGCTGAGTCATGTAGTGCCACCATTCATTCTGAATATTTCTTTTGAATTCTACACCAAGTGGACCATAGTCCCATGCACCTGCCTGTCCACCATAAATTTCAGAAGCCTGATATACAAAGCCTCGTCTCTTACACAAGCTGATGATTTTGTCCAGGGTACATGCGTGTACGTCTGTGTTTTCTGTTTTTGCCATTTATATCTCCTTACGACTCTGGCGTGGGCCGTTTTGTGATTTTTTCGCCACGACGTACCGGGTAAGGCCGCCAATGGCTTTTAAGTTGTAAATGTGAGAGTATCATAAAAAGAGATTGTTTGCAAACAAAAAGATTATGCGTCTGCAGGCTTTTCTTCGGAAAGCTTATTTTCAACCGGCTTATTTTCAGAAGTTTTTTCTTCAGCAGTTTTTTCTTCGGTCGCCTTATCACCAGCAGGCTTTTCTTCGAAAGGCTTTTCATCCCCCACTGCTTCTTCCACTTCCTCTGCTTCTTCGATTTCTTCAACTTCATCCACTGCTTCGTCAGTCTTTTTATCATTTTCTTCCGGCAAGGCAGCTTTACCCAGATAATCATCAATATCCGGTGGATTTGCATAAATCAAATTTTCCAGCCGCTTTTCCATATGTTCAAAAATGAAATTCTTAATTACTTTTCTGTCATCAGGTCCTACCTGCCTTAGGAAAAGCAGCATTGCAAAATAATTATTGTTATCATAAGACTTTACGTCAAAAACAATAGAAGGAGTAGCAATAGAACGTCTTCCTAATGTAATGGAAAAACTTGGAACAACCGTTTTTTTAGCAAGAACTGCACCATAACTTTTTGGGTAAATGCAGGTAAAGCCTACAGAAGAAATATTTGCTATGGAAACCTGAAGCAGCTGGGTTTGAGTTGCAAAATAACCATTTATGGAAATACTTTCATCGCAATCAAGTCTTAAATATTTTCTTTTTCCTTTTGCACCGTTCAATTCAAGAATTCCAATAACATTCTTTATTAATTCTGTACCCTTTACTTCATTAAGCATTATGAAGCCACCCGGCAAAGAAAGATTCATCATAAACCTTTCTCGTTTAGGCTGAGGAATCATTGCAGACATCAAGCCTACAAAAATGGTTTTCAGCTTTTCATCCTGCTGGAAAGATAGAATATAATTAAACCAGCCGTCATAGCTCATTTCATCATCAATAAAAATAAAACAAAGAGCGTCAGGAAACATTCTTAAAGCATTCTTAGTATATTTATAATCCTTGATGATATAGGCTTCATATTCATGCTGTTTTAATTCCGGCTGAAGATAATTTTCAACATATAAGGGAGGATTCACAAAAAAAACTTTTCGCCCGATAATCGGATTTTCACAGCGAGGAGCCAGAGGTACCTGAATAACAGGTTTTGTTGTTGCCTCCTGTTCTGCCGCAGCTTTTTCTTCGGCCTTATCTTGAATTTCTTCTGCAGACTCTGCTTCAAGATTATTTTGAACTTCAGCGTCTTTCTGAGTTTCTTCAGATTCCTGAGGCTTCTGTGTCTCCAGAGTTTCCAGAGTTTCCAGAGTTTCCTTATTTTCTTTTTCTTCTGATTCTTTTTCCGGTAAATCAGTCTGGCTCATCTTTACAGTATCATCCTATTTTATATGTTTTAATTTTTTCTTCAGGGCATTTTTCAAAAAAGTCCCTGATTTCCTCTTTCAGTGCCTCATTTCCCTTTTCTGCGGCATTTACAAAATGCGTCTGGGCATAATGGGCAAACTGAAAGTTCATGCAAAAGTAAGTAAAAAATCTTTGCAGACGGGTTTTATAAAACTCCGGCGGCTGATATTCTTCTACATTCTTTATATAATCATAACAAATTTTTTCCATATCTACCTTAATTTCTTTGTTTTTTTCTGAAAGAATTTCCGAAAAAATCCAAGGTTTTTGTACACTTGCCCGAGAAATCATAATTCCATTGATATCAGGACAGGTTTTAAGTGCATAAGAAGCGGTCTCAGCATCCTTTACATTTCCATTAAGATAGATTTCCACACCAGAGCCCTTATATCTTTCACAGAGAGCCTGACAATATTTATACCTTGGTGGACGGGAAAGTTTTTCCTTTTTAGTTCTTGGATGAAGGGTTAGAAGCTTTGCACCCTTTTCTACCAGCATATCACAGAAAGAAAAAAAGCCATCATCTGTAAAATCTTCATCTCCAAGTCTGAGTTTTACCGAAAAACGCTTTGTTTTTTCCGGATTTTTACTATTATAATATGCAACTTCCTGTCCAACCCGGCTAATCATTTCTTCAGTTTCTTCACGCGGACGGGTCATCCAACCTATACCGGCTCCGGTTTTATATACATCAGGAGCAGAACAGCCCATATTGATATCAAGTCCAAGCCCTGGAAGTTCAAGCAGCTGTTTTGCAGCTTCTACCATTCTTTCGCTGTCATGACCGGTAAGCTGCCATACCATTTTCTGCGGAACCGGATAAGGATTTATATAGTATTTTTCAAAGGGACCTGCATTTATAAGAGAACCGGCATTTATCATCTCATTAAAATATTCATCACAGCCGCCAAACTGCTCTACAAGAATCCTAAAGGCCGGATGAGAAATAGTAGCCATGGGACCACATATTAATTTTTTACACATATTATATATATTATATCAAAAATCCTTTGAAATATCCCGTGTTTAGTATTATTATAGAAAAGAAAAACAACTAATTGGAGTATAAAACTATGTTTGAACGAAAAAAGTACAAGAGCTTTGCGAGAACCCAGCTCTCTGGCCGTTGGGGCGTACCTGTAATTGTTACACTTTTTGTAACAATCATACTCAGAATTTTTGGAATTCCAGAAATAATACAATTGTACAAAACAGGATATTTTACAGCACTTATTAAGCTGGATTGGCAGGGTATTAGTGTAGCTGCACAAGATGCAAACCCATCACTTTTTTCAACCCTCATTCAAACTATTGTTGATGCTATTCTTTCGGTCGCTTCAATTAATGTATATCTCAAAATGTCACGTTCACCTGAACCTGTAAGTTTTAGTGATTTCATAGAAGGTTTTAACAACTGGGCTCGAGCAATACTTGCTGTATTATGGCAGATTCTCTGGATTTTCCTCTGGGCACTCCTTTTCTTTATTCCTGGAATCATAAAAGCAATTGCCTACTCCCATATGTTCTATATCATAGTTGAATACAAAGATGTTTCTATAACAAAAGCCATGCGTATAAGTATGGAAATTACAAAAGGTCATAAATGGGATTTATTTGTAATGTACCTTTCTTTCTTTGGCTGGGATCTTCTTTCTTTATTTACATTAGGAATACTTCAATTTTGGCTTCTCCCATACAAGAACATGACATATATCAACGCATATCATGCACTTATTAAAGAAGCAATTGAATCAGGAAGACTTAAACCGGAGGATTTATCAGAATGAAAAAAACAACAAGATCGGGCTTAATAGTATTAATTATTTTTCTTATTGCCATAGGCGCATATACAGTTTTTACATTAAAGGGAATAAGCGGGGACTCTAAAATTACCATAAATTCATCAGATACCTACCGTGTTGCAGAAGATTCTGAAAGTTATAATCCTTCCGCTGCAAAGGCCTATAGAAATGAGTTTATTGCTGCTTTATACATAGAAGGAACCATTTCTGCTGCAAACAATTCCTATAATCACAAATGGCTTTTATCAACAATTGAATCTCTTAAGAAAAATGAGAAAAATGCCGGTCTTGCAGTATTCATCAATTCTCCGGGAGGAGCTGTATATCAGGCAGATGAAGTTTACCTTGCCTTGCAGGATTACCGAACAACAAAACGTCCTGTATATATATACCAGGGACCTATGGCAGCATCTGGCGGTTACTATATTTCATGTGCCGGAAACAAGATTTATGCAAACCGCAATACCCTTACAGGTTGTATCGGCGTAATAATGGGTAACTCTTTTGACCTTACCGGCCTTTTTGACCGGCTCGGTATTAGATCTACAACAATTCATTCTGGTGCAAACAAGAATATGCTTAATTATAACGAACCACTTACTGAAGAACAGAAAGCTATCATGCAGTCTATGTGTGATGAGTGTTATGATCAGTTTGTTTCAATAGTTGCAAAAAACAGAGGCATTCAGTACAACACCTGCTGTAAAATTTCAGACGGAAGACTTTATTCTGCAAAACAGGCTCTCGACAACCGTCTCATAGATGCAATTGACACCTGGGATAATATGCTCCGCGACCTTGCAGAAAATGAGCTTAAAAAGCCAGGAATTAAGGTTACAACTTTTAAGTATCAGAAAAAACAGAGCGTTTATGACATGCTTACAGAAAAAGCACTTGATATTCAGACTGCAAAAGCCGCAGCTCAGCTTGGAGTTCCATCAGAAGTAATTAAGTCTATGAATGACAAATCTTTAGTTCCGATGTACCTCGCACCTGTAAATTAAAGTCAAAAAACTTATCTTTCAATACAATAAAGACCAGCCTTCTTACCGTTTACAAGAGTATGAAGGCTGTTTTTTATTTTAAAGTCTGATTCTGAAACAGCAACTTCCAGTTCATCTTTTCTTGCAGACAGAATTACCATACGACCAGAATCTGAAAGTATCCTGTTAAAAGACAGGAACATCTTCTGGTAAAACTCTTTTATATCACCTATTTCTTCGTAATATCCCCACGGAGGATCTGTAATTACAAGACTGATTGATTTGTCTTCAATGTGATTAAGTGAAAAAGCATCTGCCTGCCTGCAATCAATAAGGCCTTCAGAAGCAGCCGAAATCTGTTTTCGCGAACCAGTAAGAGCTGCCTTCTCTGCTTCAATATCACTTATAAAAAGCTTTTGAAACTTAAACTTTTTTGCTAACTGTACTGGTATGGAACCGTAGCCGCAGAAAGGTTCAAGAATTTTATCATCTGCTTTAATCTTTGCAAAACAGCAGATAAGATAAGCAATTTCAGGACGTAACTCACCTTTATTAAGATTCTTTTCAGTAAACTCACGTTTCGAAATCAACTCACCGCAAAATGCAAAACCTTCACGCCGTATAGAAAACCAGATTTCATTTGTAGGGGAAAGTCTGTCCAGCTTAAGTTTTGAATTGGCAAGAACATATTCTTCTGCCCGCCGGGTAATTGATTTATCTACTTTAGCAAATTGATTTTCCTGGACAAAGCGGATACGAAAGCTTCCCTTATTCACAAGGAAATAATACTTTGAAGCACAAACAGAGCCAACCAGAGAATTAAAATTCAGCCCCTTTCCTTTCATTGTTCTGAGTACAAAAAAAGTGTTATTAAAATATATGATTTTTTCCAGCTCCCGGGAATCACCGTCAAAACGATAATGAATCAGTCCGTCGTAAAGCCCAAGTATTTTGATTTTAGGAAATCGCTGTGTAAGGTCCCCCTCCACCACACTCTGAAAGCCGGTAATGAAAGTAGATATGAATTCCGCCATATTTTTTATTATATGTAATTTTATCTTTTAATCATAGTAGTAAACTAAAAGCTATTAGCTATTAGCTTTTAGCTATTAGCTTTTAGCCTCAAAGCTAATTTCTAACTGTTTACAACTGAGAACTTGAACACTAGACATACAATAAGAAAATAATTATAATGCAAAGATACACGCTATATGTTTAAAGAGAGTTCTTACAACTCCAGGAGGAAAATTGGCATACGTGAATAACAATAACAACAAAAATGGTCAGAGAATCAATGAAATGATTCGTGTCCGCGAAGTACGTCTTATTGATGACGAGGGAAATCAGTTAGGCATTGTTGCTACACAGGAAGCCCTCAGAATGGCAAAAGACAAAGACTTAGACCTTGTTGAAGTTTCACCGAATGCTAACCCACCGGTTTGTAAAATACTTGATTATGGTAAATACAAGTTCGAACAGGAAAAAAAGCTCCGTGATTCCAAGAAGAACCAGAAAGTATTAAAGCTGAAGGAAATCCGTATGCAGCCAAAAATTGGCTCAGGAGATCTGGATACTAAAGCCAAACATATACAGGAATTTCTTGACGAGGGTGACAAGGTTAAAGTTACAATCCGTTTCCGCGGACGTGAGCTTGCTCACACTGAACTCGGCTATGATGTTCTGAATGAGGTGTTAAAGCGACTTACCTCGGCGTACAACATTGATAAGCCTGCTGCAATGGATGGCAGAAACATGTCAATGACAATCTCAGCAAAAGCCGCAAAATAAGGGGTTATAAAATGCCTAAGATGAAGACAAAGAAGTCAGCAGCTAAGAGATATTCTCTTACTGGCTCTGGCAAAGTTAAGCACAAGAAGCAGAACCTTCGTCATATTTTGACAAAACGTTCTCCTAAGAGAAAGAGAAATCTTCGCGCTGCAGGTTATGTAGCAGAAGCAGATGCAAAGAAAATCAGAAAGCAGATGCTTCCATACGGTTAATAGGAGATAACGATGTCAAGAGCAATAGACGGAACAAAAAGAAAGAATCGCCGTATTAAGATTTTGAAGCTTGCTAAGGGTTTCCGTGGCGACAGAAAATCAAACTACAAACCAGCTAAAGATGCTGTAACAAAGGCTCTCGGTCACGCATACGTAGATCGCCGTGACAGAAAGCATGAATTCCGCACTCTCTGGATTGCACGTATTAACGCTGCTGTTCGTGAAGAAGGAATGACATACTCACAGTTTATCAACGGAATTAACAAAGCCGGTATTAAATTGAACCGCAAGGCTCTTTCTAATATGGCTATTGAAGATCCTGCTGCATTCAAGGCAGTTGTCGAAGCTGCTAAGAAAGCTGTACAGGCTTAAGGAAGTTTGAAAAATGATTTCACTCGATCAGGTTTATCTTCTTGAACAAAAGGTTGAAAGCGCTGTTGAAAAGATTCAACAGCTGCAAGCAGAAAACGATGCTCTCCGCAGCAAATGCAACGAGCTCACAAATGCGCTTTCTGCAAAGTCGGAGCAGCTTTCTAATTTTGAATCAGATCAGAGCCAGATCGAGACTGGAATCAAAAAGGCGCTTGACCGCTTGAATTCGATTGAGAATTCTGTATTGAAAAATGCAGCTCAGCAGAATCAGGCGGCACAAGCTGCTAAGCCTGCAGTTCAGGTTTCTCCTGCTCCACAGGAACAATCTGCAACAACAGTTCAGAGCACCCCTAGCTTTGATACAATGGACACAGTTCCAGAAACGACTGAAGAACCTACGGAAGCAAACGAAGAACAGTCGGTAAATATTCCAGAACAGACATTTAATACTACAAACATAGAAGAAAACTTTGAGAGCGAAGACGATATTGATGCTCCTGAAGATGATAATCACGACGGCTTAGGCTTTGATATTTTCTAATGGGAAAATTAAAGATTGAAATGCTTGGAACTTCTTTTACAATCCAGGCAAATGAAGATAACGAATATCTCGAAAAGCTTTTAGGCTACTACAAAAGAATCACTGAAGACGTAAATAAAATAGACTCAATCAAAAATCCTTTGCAAACCGCAATTCTTTCCGGCATTATGATTTGCGATGAACTTTATAAAGAAAAGCAGGCCAAGGTTGCAATGGAAAACGGCGAATATGTTCCTGTCGAAAACGATATGGACACAATGGAAATTGAACGCCGTACTCAGAATATGATTGATAAAATCGATAAGGTACTTTAATTTATGGAAAGCGCGGCTATCACAATCTGGGTGGACGCGGATTCCTGCCCTTCTCTCGTAAGAAATCACACTGTAAAAATGGGAAACAAACTCGGTATAAAGGTTGTCCTTGCCGCAAATAAGAAAATCAGCTGCGATACAGGCATTTTTGAAATGGTTATCTGCGCCGAAGAAAAAGATGCCGCGGACAATTATATTTTTGAAAACTGTAAAGCGAGCGATCTCGTAATTACCCGTGACATAGTTTTTGCAGACCGCCTTGTTAAAAAAGGAATCTGCTGCATAAATGACCGTGGCACAGAATTCAACCGGGAAATGATAAAGGAACGTTTGAGCACCCGCGACTTTGATTTACAACTGGCAGAAATTGGACTTGTAAAACATCACCACGAAGGCTACGACAAAAAAAAGTTCGCGGCATTCGCGAACTCTTTTGATAAAGTTATACACAGATTATTAAAGTAAGTTGTTTCGATACGTCCTTCGGACTACTCAACCACCGGTGGTTGAGTGCCGCGAACGCGGTGTATCGAAACCACCGGCTAATCTTCCGGTTCATCCGGATATGCCACCTGAATAGAACAGATTCTGTCTTTTACCTGCATAAAGGCAAGAACAACCTCAGGATCAAACTGTGAGCCGGAATTATTCAAAATTTCAGAGAAAGCATCTTCTATTGTCCATGCTTCCTTATAACAGCGTTTTTGGCTTAAAGCATCAAAAACATCTGCTACTGCAACAATTCGTGCAGAAAGAGGAATGTCTTTTCCACTCAATGGCTCACAAAGAGGAACAATTCCATCCTTTACAGAAAAATCGCTAAGCGAAATCTTTCCAGGGTATCCAGAAGCACCACCATCCCAGCGATCATGGTGATGAAGAGCAACTTCCTGAGACATTACATCAAGAAGAGACTCAGGTGGCTCAAAAAGCTGTGCACCAATACAGGTATGGCCTTTCATAATATTTCTTTCTTCATCCGTAAAGCGAGGAAAAGCTTTCTTTAATATAACATCCGAAATACCTACTTTACCAACATCATGGAACTTAGCGGCAATCTTAAGATTATCGCGGTAACGGTGGATTTCTGATTCCGGAACATTATGATTAAAGGCCCAGCGGTCATAAATTTCAAGCGAATATGATGAAACACGTTCAATATGTGGATAGGTTTCTTTTGGATCGCGGAACTCAGACATCTTAAGCATACGCTTTACCATATTTGCAGTAAGATAAGCGTGCTGCAAAGCCTGAACCGCAGCAGTTGCAAAGTGAGCGATGAGCATTTCTGCTTCATCATCAAAAGTAATTATTTTACCGTCTTCATCTTTTGCATTGATAATCTGAAGAATACCAAGCAGATTACCGTTTGCCATCTTAAGAGGAATGGTATACATAGATTTTGTACGGTAATCAGTTGTAAGGTCAGTATTTTTATTAAATTTGTACGGTTTTGATTCCGGGATTTTATAGCAGTCTTTAATATTTAAAGGCTTTCCGGAAACAGCTACATAACCACAAATCTGTTTTTCGTTAATTGGAAATGAGAAGCTTGTATAGGGTAGTTTTTCACCTGGAGCAAGTTCTTTAAGATGAGTATCATTCTGTCCATATTTGATTTTAAGCTTATCGCCTTCTACAACATAAATTGATCCGGCATCCGCATTTACAATTTTACGGGTTTCGGTGAGGATACGCTCAAGAAGAACGTCAACGTCCTGAATTTCTCCAAGTTCACGCTCAATTTCTATAATACGCTGCAGTTTGTCATCATGGTCAGATTCAATGTGGTCAATTTCACTCATATCATTTCTATTATGACTGATAATTCAAAAAAATCAAGATGTAAAACAAGTTTTTTGTTTTTTGATAATTGAGAAGAAAATCGGACCGGCCCCCTTCTGATTATCAGGCATAATCATATAACCGTATTGTGTTTTTTCAAAACCAGGAAGTTGAATATCTGTAAAATCTGAAATTTGAGATAAATCAGCTTCCGCTTCTAAAAGTGAAAAAGCAGTACCGTCTTTATTATACTTCTTATAAAGCCTTTCAATCATACCGTCATTTTCCTGCGGACAAAGAGCACAGGTTGAATACAAAAGTATTCCCTCCGGCCGTAACAAACGATAGGCCGAAGAAAGCAAAGCCCATTGTTCGGTTGTAACAGTTTTAATACGTGAGGGTGACCAGTTATTCAGATATTTCGGATCTGAAATTACATGACGCTCCGAAGAACAAGGTGCATCCAGTAAAATACGGTCAAAGCATTCGGACTGGCGTGTGCACCAGGTAGCACCGTCACTGCAGGAAGTTTTTACGCGTTCAGAGATTTCTGGAGGAAGACAGGTTTGTACAACTTTTGCAAGGCGATGCTTTCGTTCCGGAGAACGCTCATTTGAAGAAAGAGTTGCATCCTTTGGCATACGGCTTGCAAGGACAAGAGTTTTACCACCAGGCGCGGCGCAGAGGTCTAAGAGGTCGGTGGCGTTTTCAAGCGGCAGGCAGAGGGCAGCAAGCACAGAGGCACTATCGAGAAAGTAAGATTGCTCAGCTCCGGTTACGTGATATTCAACTGCACTTCCCTCACCTGCAAAAGCAGCTTTAAGGGACTGCCAGCGCTGGCCATAGAGTTCACTGTAATATTGTTCAAAGCCTTCTGCTCCAGATAACTTTTCTTTAGCGGATTTTCTGCTCATCAAAAAGCCCTGCCTCAATCTTATATTTTATAATTCTTTTTACAGCCTGATCGATTTTTGCTTCAAAAGTTGAATCTTCTTTAGCACGATTATACAAAACCTTTCCAGCCTTAGCAAAACGTTTTTCAGAAATCATAATGCAGTCTACACCTGCCTCAACAGCACGAATTGCAGCAACTTCTGGCGGATACCCGTTATCAGCAAGAGCTCCCATGAAAATATCATCAGAAAAAATAAGCCCCTTGTAGCCATATTCGTTACGAAGAATATCAGTTACCCAGACCTTTGAAAGGCAGGCCGGAACTCCGGCATCTACCGCAGTTGTACGGGCATGTGACATAAGAACAACCGCCGGCTCATATTTTACAAGCTCGCGGAAAGGTTCAATTGATTCTTCAAGTTCTTTCTTTGTCAGTGTAATCTCAGGAAGCCCAGTATGCGGATCTGTATTTGTATTGCCTGGGAAATGTTTAAGTACAGTTGCGATTCCAATATTTTCATAAGCATTTATACACGCAAGGCCGTACTGCCTTACCTGAAAAGAATTTCCGAAGCTGCGGCCGTCAAGAAAATCTTTATTACCTTCAGTGCAGACTTCTGCAACAGGCGCAAGATTCATATCAAAACCGAGTTCTTTCATCCCGGCCGCCTGTTCTCCGTATAATCTGTAAGCTCCACCTGCATCATAATTTTTTGCAACATCTTCATTTGATGGAAGTTTTGGATTCAGTTTCTTAAGCCGACTAACCCAGCCACCTTCCTGATCCACGCAAAGGTAGGGCTGAATATTTTCGTAAGTTTCACAATAGTCGCGGATTGATTTTATATAATCCTTCATCTGCTCGCGTGAATCTGCAATATTATAAGAAAAGAAAATATAACCGCCTGCAATTAAAGGAGTCTGGTCATTGCTGCCAGTCATGGCCCCAACCGTTTCGTAAGAGCGGAAGGTCGTATTTCCTTCCAGGTTTTCAATAAAAAGCTGGGCGATTTTCTGTTCCAGGGGCAATGCATTTACATAGCGGGTAAGTGCTTCGTCTCTTTCATTATTTATCTGATTTATATAGCATTGAACTTCGCTGGCAGAAGCGTGAGTTTTGATTTCTATTTTAGTTTGTTTATCGGTACAAGCTGAGAGCAAGAAAAATGATAATCCTAAGATGCAAAAACTTTTTGTTTTCATAATAATATTATATCACATGGATTCGATTTTGCTAACGTAAAATCCCTTTTTTTTGATTTTTAAATTTATAATACACATAAAAAAAGGGGGTGACCAATAAGTTTACCTTCTAGTGTCATTCCGAACGCTAGGCCACATTCGCACGCACCTGCTACGAATGTGTGTTTCGGAATCTATAGATCTAAATGTAGTGTAGATGCTGAAACATAGGGAGCGGCACTGCGTAGCAGGGCAAAAATAGTCCAGTGGACTATTTTTAGCGAGTCTCCGAGCAGCTGTGCTGCAAAGGTTCAGCATGACAATACTTTTTAGACAGCCCCTTCCAAACCCGTGTGGCAAAAAAATAATAATTTTCACGGTATTTGTAAAAGATACATTAATTGTATATAATGGAAGATATGAAGCGAATTGCGATAATTACAGGTGCGAGCTCAGGAATTGGTGAAGAATTCACCAGACAGGTTTGTTCAAAATACGATTATGATGAAATCTGGATTATTGCACGTCGCGAAGAAAAACTCCAGGAACTTGCAGAGCAGTTGAATAAAACAAAAAATTTTAACTGCGTACGTCCGGTTGTAATGGATGTTGCTGGTAAAGCCGGAGTTGAAGGACTCAAAGCTTTTATCAAAGCAGAAGATGAAAAACTTCGTAAAGTTGAAAGTGGTATTGAAATAGGACTTTTGATAAACAATGCAGGCTTTGGAACTTATGGTCCTTTCGCAGAAACTTCAATCAACCGTCAGATGGATATGATTGAGCTCAATTGTACCACTGTCACAGGAATCTGCGGAATTGCACTGCCCTACCTAAAAGCAGGCTCAGTTGTGATTAATACCGCCTCGCTGGCTGCCTTCTTACCGCTGGGGAATTTTGCGGTGTACGGAGCTACTAAAGCTTACGTTTTAAGTTTTTCGGTTGCACTTGCAGCCGAGCTTCACGACAAGGGAATTAAGGTTTGTGCATTGTGTCCTGGTTCGGTTAGCACTGAATTTGCAAATGTTGCCTCTAACGGAGCCCGCAAAGAAGTAAAGGGAGGTTTTCCTCCTCAAAAGGTTGTGGCTCAGTGTCTGAGACGTGCCTTCAAAGGAAAAACAATTTCATTATACAGACAAAAATGGCGTATAAACGCCTTCTTAAGTCGATTTATCGGCCGTTACCTCGGAGCAAGGTTTACCTATAAATACAGTCCTCGTCCTCATAATCCAGATGAAGATATGATGAAAAAAAATGAAGAGATTTCGGTCTCTGATTTTATGTAATATATAAATCGTCATCCTGAGGAATGACACAATAAGGAAGAAATATGGATATAATTTCTAGCGCACTTTTCACAGATTTTTATGAACTGACAATGGCTCAGGGCTACTGGAAAGAGAACATGAATCAGGAAGTTGTTTTTGACATGTTCTTCAGAAGAAACCCTTTCAACGGCGGATTTTCGATTCTTGCCGGAAACGAAACTCTTATGGATATTATTGTAAACTTCCGCTTCAGCGAAGATGACATTAAATATCTTGCAGAGCAGAAGATTTTCGAACAGGGCTTTCTTGATTACCTTAAAGACTTCCATTTTACAGGCGACCTATACACAATGGATGAAGGAACTGTAATCTTTCCTCAGGAACCTCTCGTACGCATCCATGCAAATCTTATAGAAGCTCAGATTCTCGAAGCCCTTGTTCTCAATCAAGTTAACTTCCAGAGTCTTATTGCTACAAAAACAGCCCGCATCTGGCTGGCTTCTAAAAAGGCACCGATTATGGAATTCGGTCTTCGCCGTGCACAGGGACCTGATGGCGGAATGAGTGCAACACGTGCATCTTACATTGGTGGTGCTGCTGGAACTTCCAACACACTTGCTGGAAAAGAATACGGCATTCCTGTTATGGGAACTATGGCTCACTCATGGATTATGTCTCACTCTTCTGAATTGGAAGCCTTCCGCGAGTATGCAAAAATCTATCCTACTAATTCAGTATTCCTTATTGATACTTATGACACACTTCACTCTGGTATTAAAAACGCAATTATTGCCGGAGGCGAGCTTGTAGAAAAAGGCTACAACTTTGGTGTCCGCCTTGATTCTGGAGACATTTCTTACCTGACACGCGAGGTTCGTAAAGAACTGGACCGCGCAGGCTATCCTCAGGCAAAAATCAGCGTATCTAACGAGCTTACAGAAGAAATCATTACAACACTCGTTGCAAGCGGTGCTCCAATCAACAGCTGGGGCGTTGGAACTCACATGGTAACAGGTGGAAACGAAGCTTCCTTCACAGGTGTTTACAAGCTTGCAGCCCGCCACGACAAAGCTACAAATCAGATGGTTCCTGCAATGAAATTTTCTGATAACCCTGCAAAAACAACAAACCCTGGCATCAAAAATGTATTCCGCCTTTATGATGAAAACGGAATGGCACTTGCTGATATTCTCGCCCTCGAAGGTGAGACAATTGAAGAAGGCAAAGAGTACCGCTATCACCACCCTATGGTAGACTACCGCCAGTTCACCTGCAAAGCTGCAAAAATTGAGCCGCTTTTGAAGAAACGCCTTGAAAAAGGCCAGCGCGTAACAGAACGTCTGCCTGATTCAGAGCAACTCAAAATCAGCCGAACTACAATGCAGAGCCAGCTTGAAAGCTTTGATGAGTCATACAAGCGAATCTTGAACCCGCATATTTACAAGGTTTCGCTCACAGAAAAGCTGATGGAACTGAAAAAGGATTTTATTGAAAAGAATTTAAAGTAAATTGTCATGCTGAACATGTTTCAGAATTTTTATGAGGGGGATGACCAATAAGTTTACTTCCTAGTGTCATTCCGAACTTGTTTCGGAATCTATAGGCCTAGATATAGTGTAGATGCTGAAACAAGTTCAGCATGACGATACTTTTTGGACAGCCCCGACAGTTTTATTTCACGGCAAATACAGCGGCTGTATGTTTCGCATTGAAGCAAACAACCGCTCTTTTTTTGCCTCGTCACCATCTGTCAAAGCCTCAAGCTTTGCCCTAGCCGCTTTGCGTCCCGAATTATCCTGGTAATTACAGGTACAGGTAAAGCCCGCATAGCCGCCCGCCTTTGCCTCTTCTATCAGTCGTGCCTCGCTTACATAACAAAGGGGCCGGATTACTGTAATTGGAAAATTATCATACTTAAGCCTCGGCGGCATAGATGCCAGCTCTCCTTTATTCAGCATATTCATTAAAAGAGTTTCAAGAATATCATCCATGTGGTGCCCTAGGGCAATCTTGTTATAGCAGTGTTCAATTGCATAATTCAAAAGCTCAGTGCGGCGTTGAGTTGAACACCACCAGCAGCTCATCTTCTGTCCGGGCTTTACACGTTCCAAAACATTTACATTCAACTGCTCAAAAGGCACACCCCACTCCCGGAACAAGGCCTTAATTCCCTCAGGAAAATCCGGCGCAAAATCAGATTTTATAAAAAGAGCCTTATATTCAAAGCTTGTATCAGCAGCCCCTTCCCTCGCAGGCCGCCTCGACCTGTCAGCAAAATATTTTATAAGAGCCGTAGAGTCCTTTCCACCGCTGGCACCAATGAGAATGCGGTCGCCTTTTTCTATGAGCTGGTAGTCAAAAACTGCTTTGTCTATGAGACTGGAAAGCCTTGGTTGTTTTTTCATAAGAATTCGATAAACCTGCTACTGCACAGGCTACAGTGCATGCCTAAAATAGCAAATGCGTTAAAAAAAACAGTCCATCGGGACTGTTTTTAGCATTTACTTACTAAATGGCTCGCCCGATTTATCGGGCGAGTCGCAAACCTACGGTTTGCTTACGAGTTTTCGCTAACGCGAAAACTCGCGAACAAAACTAAAAAGAACCTGCTACTGCAACAGCGCACGCAACAGTGCATCCTACCATAGGGTTGTTACCCATTCCCATGAAGCCCATCATTTCTACGTGAGCTGGTACTGATGAAGAACCTGCGAACTGTGCATCTGAGTGCATACGTCCGAGAGTATCAGTAAAGCCGTAAGAAGCTGGACCTGCAGCCATGTTATCTGGGTGAAGTGTACGACCTGTACCACCACCAGAAGCTACAGAGAAGTATTTCTTACCAGCGAGGAGACGCTCCTTCTTGTAAGTACCTGCAACCGGGTGCTGGAAACGTGTTGGGTTTGTTGAGTTACCAGTGATAGAAACATCAACATCCTCGTGCCACATAATTGCAACACCTTCGCGTACATCGTCAGCACCGTAGCACTTTACGATAAGGCGGTCTGGGTTAGATCCGTATGGAACTTCCTTAACAACCTTAAGAGCCTTGTCTGTACCTTCGCCATTGAAATAGTCGAATTCAGTCTGAACATATGTGAAGCCGTTAATACGAGAAATAATCTGAGCAGCGTCTTTTCCAAGACCGTTCAAGATAACGCGGAGCTTGTTCTTGCGAACTTTGTTAGCGTTAGCAGCAATCTTAATAGCACCTTCAGCAGCAGCGAAAGATTCGTGTCCTGCCAGGAATGCGAAGCACTGTGTTTCTTCTGAAAGAAGACGTGCACCGAGGTTTCCGTGACCAAGACCAACTTTACGGTCATCAGCTACAGAACCTGGCAAACAGAATGCCTGAAGTCCCTTACCGATATTAGCAGCAGCGGCAGAACCAGTTTTATCTCCTGTCTTTTCTGCTTCTTTGATTGCGATTGCAGATCCGAGTACATATGCCCATTTAGCATCTTCGAAACAAATCTGCTGTGTAGACTGACAGATTTCGTATGGATCGAAACCGCGTTCCTGACAAAGCTTGCGAGCTTCGTTCAATCCAGCTTCGCCTTCTGAAAAACCATATTCTTTAAGAGCCTTATTCACCTGAGGAATGCGGCCTTCAAAATCTTCAAATAATGCCATAATTCTATTCCTCCTGTGACCTATTCTTTACGTGGGTCGATAAGTTTTACCATACCCTGATCTTCAGTTACACGACCATAGTGTGTGCGTGCACCTGCAATAGCTTCTTCAGCTGGTTTTCCAGCCTTGAGAGCGTCCATCAATTTACCAAAGTTGATACAGTTGTAACCGATAATCTGGTTGTCCTTATCGATTGCACAAGTCTCAACATAACCTTCTGTCATTTCGAGGTAGCGAGGACCTGTCTTGCGTGTAGCAAACATTGTACCTACCTGAGAGCGGAGGTTCTTTCCGAGGTCTTCAAGAGAAGCACCAACTTTAAGTCCGTCCTTAGAGTAAGCAGACTGTGAACGACCGTAAACAATCTGGAGGAAGAGTTCGCGCATAGCTGTGTTGATAGCATCGCAAACAAGGTCAGTGTTCAAAGCTTCAAGAACAGTTTTACCAATAAGGATTTCTGAAGCCATAGCAGCTGAATGAGTCATACCAGAACAACCGATAGTCTCAACGAGTGCTTCTTCAATAATTCCCTGTTTGATGTTCAAAGAAAGCTTACAAGCTCCCTGCTGTGGTGCACACCAACCGATACCGTGTGTGAATCCAGAAACATCTTCAATTTTCTTAACCTTTACCCATTCTCCTTCTTCAGGAATTGGGGCTGGTCCATGATATGCGCCTTTTGCCAAAGGACACATATGTTCCACTTCTGCAGTGTATGTCATGTTTTGCTCCTATAAATTCATCGTGGCTCAAGCCCGATGATAATTTAATATTTTGACATTATAAAATAGCATTTTTCAGTGATTATTACAATATAACCGGATACTGTTATTTAAACAAATAAAAATACTAGAATTGGCGCAAAATCACCTTCCGACACGCGTTCCGCCCTTCGCTAACGCTCACCGTCCTCGGTCGTGGGTCACTACCCGCTCCCTGCGGTCGGCAAGGGGCTCCATGCTTGGCGCTAATTTCAGTTAAATAAAAAAGCCAGCAGCTACCTAGTCGTTCGCTAGCGCTCACTAACGAGTTTGAGAGCAGGCTCTCAAACTCGCTTTCATTTCCAGACATCTATTCAATATCTATCTCACATAATAATTCCAGAGTTCGGTTCGTCCCGGGAAAGATTCTCTGCCTGCCCACAAATTTATAGAACACTGAAAATAATTTTAGGACAAAAAAAAAAGCCAGCAGCTACCTACTTTCCCGGGACGAACCCAGTATCATCGGCGT
>SAMEA3663010__coassemble_165_pt1 | contig 32067 bp, 22 predicted proteins | sample SAMEA3663010__metabat2_high_PE_011 | metagenome-assembled genome bin SAMEA3663010 (sample SAMEA3663010) | pig gut metagenome | biome: pig gut; feature: pig-associated habitat; material: faeces | place: France | collected 2012
TTTAAAGATTTACGCTTTTTTTGTAAATTCTCAATGAAACTCGAAATTCAGGCTATTTACAAAAAGAATGCTGAAACACAAAGACTATTTTTCAGGTAATGATCTTATTAAATCTAGTTATGATTTTGCATACAAAGTTTTTTCAGTTTTATAATTTGACAAAAAGATTTTACTACATTATATTATTAGTAGATTGAAGGGCACGTTATTTGGTGTTCCTTACGAGAGCGGCGTTGCGACGGCGCTCTTTTTTATTTCCAAAATTAAGGTTGCTTGAAAATAAGCAGCCTATCTTTAATCATCATCTCTTTACGGATTGAAACCGAAGGTTAATGGAGACCTTCTAGAATTAAATTATATGTACGTTTTATTCATCAGAATCTATCTCAGTATTTGATAATACTTTTAAATTCCCCTGAATTCTCTTATAACCTTCTGGTGGAGTTTTTTGAGAAATTAGTGCATCCCAAAATGAAAGTTCGCCATATATTGACTGGAATTTTGCTGTTATATTATCTAATTCACAATCGACAGGAACTGAAATTTTTACTTCTTGTGCCACAGAATTCATTAATTCTGATGAATAAGTTTGACCATTATAATTAACAGATAATTGAATATAAATGTTATCATCTTTCAAAGTTGCTATTTTAGCAGTTCCATTTCCATCAACAAGTATAGCAAAAGCAATATAATCTTCTTCAATTCCTGTATATTCTCCGTCTGGCAAAAGGTCTTTGCAGTCATAAGGAGTAAGATGCGAATTATTCAAAGCTGGTATAGTTGATTTTATTGTATCTATTGTTTCAATTAGTTTCCTTGCCCCTTTTTTCATATCCAAGCGAAATGGTATTATATAAGTGGCATATCCATCAGCAACATTTGTCAATTTAGGTTCAAAATAAACTAATTCATATGCATTAGTTGTTAATCCAATTGCAGTTTCCGTACAATCGAACTTAAATTTTTCAAATTGCTTAACAGGTTTTAATTCGTTGTATTCTTCAATGTATTCAGGAAGTGTTATTTTTTCATGTAATACATCCCAAATAGTATGTGCTGAAACCGTAAATATTATAAATGATAAAGATAAACATGATACAAACTTTTTCATTATTTTACCTCAAAAAATATTATTAAAAAATGCTTTATATTTTTGATGCAATAAGATTTGAAAAACTTATCCATTGCATTCGTAATGGTTCAGAAATCTGTACTGGACTTTCATGTATTTCTGCTTCGGGCAGTTCTTCTAAAAGAGCATAATTCTTATCCAAATCAGAATTCCAGGCATTTATAAAAACATCTGCTTCCTTTGATTTAGCATATTGTAAACCTGTACGAACATATGAAATACCGTCTCCATAACTGCGAAAAACAACAATTTTATTCTTGACAGAAACTATTGCATCAAAATCTGTTTTATCAAAACCAGCTGGTGTAAAATCAAGTATTTTTGAATCCTTCATAACGGTAACTTTTTGATAAATATTTCGTATAGTTGTTGTTTTTCCAGAATTCTTTCTGCCTTTGATTGTTATTATTTTCACTATAATATCCTATTTAATTTCAAGAATTTCTGAATAACCAAAATGTAAATCTGTTTCACCCTTAAAAAACAAAAGGTTATAGTAAACCTCTTTAGGTTCACCGATATATAACTGTGTAACAAAAGTAATGTCCATGTTTTTCTTGATTTTTTTCATGTCCTCTGATGTTGGAAGCAATCCACCTAGACTAGAAGATGTAATTTTTTTTGAGAAATAAATTTTCATTTCATATCCACTAACATCATCATATATAGTCATTTTCCAATATGGTTCAGAAGCATCATTTTTGTTCTCCAATGTAACTTCTTCTATATTTTGTATTTTTGCTTTAATTTTAACTTCTTTTCCTTTTAAGGATTTCTTATATGACTCGACAGCTCCATTCAAACCGAATTCATCTTCTTTTTCTAATGCCTCAATTTTTTTATTATAGTTATCAATAATTATTCCAATTGATTGAAGAGGAAGATCCATTACTCCAAAATATTTTGAAACATACTGTATCGTTTTTTCATAGTCATCAATTAATTCCTGAGGATTGTTCAAATAATACCCAAACAATTTATACTTCTTAAAATATGTTCGGTCACAAGGGGCATAATATTCAAGAAGATAATCATTATATCTAAAATCGGATTGATAGTTATTAGCTTCATCTATAAGTGGTCTACAAAATGGACATATTGTATTTTCAATTAATTTAGATTTCCCTATTCCTTTCTCAGATTTTATTTTATTATCAACAATGTTCCATTTATTAAATTCTTTATATTTAATTTTATAGTATTCATCTAAATCTTCATCGGAAATCAATTCCAAAATTTTACTTTTATGATATTCCTTATGGAGTTCATATAATTGTGTATATTCTGGAATTTCTTTTATTTTCTTCGTTAGTAATTGAAGAGCATATCCTTTTTCAACATTAAAGATATTGTAATATGGATCATCTTTTACTTTTTCTACATCTTTTCCAAGATTTAAAAAATAATAAAATGAATTATCTTTTGCTTTTTCTGACAAAGCATTTACAAGTTCTTTGACTTCCTGTTCATGCATTTCTTCTAATAATTTTTCTTTTTTAATAGCTAATTCAGTTTCTTCAATTTGTTCCGGAGAGGCTTCATTACAACTTGTAAACAAAAAGACAAAGCAACTTAATATACAGCTCAAGTATAATTTTGATTTCATAAAATACCCCAAACTAAAATTAACAATGACTCAGGCGAGGCCACCACCAAGTAACAGTCGAATTACAGAAATAATCAAAAGGATTATGCATAGAATGGTTCCTATAACAGCTACACCTTTATTAATTGGATTCTTTCTTTGAGCTGAAACTCCTGAAATCATTCCAACTATTAGAAAAATAATACCTATCCAATTCAGCCAACCAAATAAAGGAACTAAACCTATCAAAACAAATACAAAACCTAAAATTGCAAAAATAAGACTTGCCATTTTATTTCTCCTATACATGAATATTCGTTAATTATTATACGACTAATCCTATTAAAAGCAACGATATTTTGAAGTATAAATAACGCATACTCGTAAGATTGTTTTATGGATATACTAAAAAAAATCACTGAGATGCGGATTGAAAAAGGTTGGACAGAATATGAACTTGCAGAACGTTCAGAATTAACACAATCTACAATTTCATCTTGGTATAGAAAAAATCTTATTCCCTCAATACCTTCGTTAGAGCATATTTGTAACGCTTTTGGTATATCACTTTCTCAGTTTTTTCTTGAAAATGAATGTTTTTCAGAGCAACTCACAGAGGAGCAGATGGATGTTTTAAAACGTTGGAATAAATTGACAAAAGAACAGCAGAAAAAACTTGCTGATTTTTTAGATTCGCTTCTTTAAAATTAACAAGCCAACCTGAAATAAATCAGATTGGCTTGTTAGCTATAAGGTGGTTTCGATACGCCCTTACGGACTACTCAACCACCGTGTTATTTAATCAACGAGTGATACTCCTGCAGAGACTTAACTCCACCTTCACCACCGTTACCATTCCTAACAGACTCAATACCCTTTACCGCAGCAAGCGCACCTGCAATAGTAGTGATATAAGATACCTTATACTTCAAACAGGCCTTGCGAATCGTCTTCCTGTCCTCGGCGTAGTTGCGTTTAGCTTTTGGTGTGTTGATTACAAGGCAAACTTCCTTGTTCATAATCATATCTACTACGTCCGGGCGGCCGGCACCAATCTTGTTTACAACGTCGCACTTGATTCCGTTTGCGTTGTAGAAGTCTGCGGTGCCCTGAGTTCCAACCAGTGTAAAGCCGAGGTTCTTCAAAGTCTTACCGATTTCAAGAACCTGATCTTTCTGGCCTTCCTTGTTGCTGAGGGAAATAAGAACCTTCTTGTTTTCCCAGGCAGCTGGTGCATGAGGCAACTCGCTTCCTGCCGCTTCCTGTGATTTATAGAATGCCAGTGGGAAGTTTTCTGCCAAACCAAGAACTTCACCTGTAGAACGCATTTCAGGCCCGAGGATTGGGTCAACTCCAGGGAAACGAGCCCATGGCAATACAGCCTCTTTTGCTCCGTAGTAAGGAATCTTCTTGTCTTTGAGGCCGAGTGATTCAAGTGATTCACCAAGCATCATTCTTGTTGCAAGACGAGCCATCTGAGTGTCACAAACTTTAGATACAAGAGGAACTGTTCGAGATGCACGAGGGTTAGCCTCGATTACATAAACTTTTCCGTTTTCAATTGCGTACTGCATGTTCATCAAACCGCAAACGTGGAGGCTTTCTGCAATCTTCTTTGTATATTCTTTGATTGTTGCAAGGTTATCAGCCGGAATCGAAACTGGAGGAATTACACAAGCCGAATCACCTGAGTGAATACCAGCAAGTTCAACGTGCTCCATAACAGCTGGAATGTAAACATGTGTGCTGTCAGCAAGAGCATCAGCTTCGCACTCAAGCGCATTCTTAAGGAAGCGGTCAATCAAAAGCGGGCGGTCAGGAGTTACACCAACAGCCTTTTCAACATATTCCTTCAAAGTTGCTTCATCATAAATTACTTCCATTCCGCGTCCACCAAGAACGAAGCTTGGACGAATCATGATTGGGTAGCCAATCTTATCAGCACAAGCCTTAGCCTCGTCAAAGTCAATTGCCATTCCGCTTTCCGGCATTGGGATTTCAAGTTTTTCCATCATGTGGCGGAAGAGGTCGCGGTCTTCGGCGATGTCGATTGAGTCAATTGATGTACCAAGGATGTTTACGCCGTTTTCCTGCAACTCGCGGGCAATGTTAAGAGGAGTCTGTCCACCAAACTGTACGATAACTCCGAATGGCTTTTCCTTTTCGTAAATCTGAAGAACGTCTTCAGTTGTAACTGGCTCGAAGTAAAGTTTATCAGAAGTGTCGTAGTCAGTAGAAACAGTTTCAGGGTTACAGTTTACGATGATTGTTTCGTAGCCGAGTTCTTTGAGCTGCATAGCCGCATGACAGCAGCAGTAGTCAAACTCAATACCCTGACCAATTCTGTTAGGACCACCGCCCAAAATCATAATCTTCTTCTTGTTGTCTGTTGCAACAGAAGTATCTTTTTCTGCATTGTAAGTTGAGTAGTAGTAGCAGGCATTTTCAACACCGCTTACAGGAACGCGGAGCCATGCTTCTTTAATACCAAGCTCGTTGCGGCGCTTGCGGATATCTTTTTCAGCAACCTTGAGGATTTTTGAAAGGTACTTGTCGCTGAAGCCGTCCTTCTTAGCCTGAATAAGAAGCTTATCTTCTGGAACACGTCCAGGGTTCTTAAGCATCTCCTCTTCAAGGTCAACAAGCTCTTTCATCTGCTGGAGGAAGAACTCTTTTACATAAGTGATTTCAGAAAGTTTTGCCAAAGGAACACCCTTACGAATTGCCTCATAAAGCTGGAAGTTAAAATATATAAAGGAGTGGGAAGTCTCCCCCTCGCTCCAAAGCCTACGGCTTTTCCGCTACCCCTTCCCCTAAGGGGGCTTTCGCCCCCTTAAAATCCCCCGAAAATAGGTAAATTGCTTCGAAATTTGCTATATATTCAAAAAGTTGATATTTATAGAAATCTTATGTATTAAATAAGTTTTATGTCTTATCTTCTTTCTTTGTTCCCAACCATTTATCGCAAGTTTCTTGATAAGGAATTTTTACATCAGTTAACCAGTTTTTTATATAATCTGGATTATGACTATTTGGAGTAGGAAAGACATCATCTATTCTTACTTGTACCGGTGTCCGTACACAATCTCCAGTTATAATAGCATGCTGTTGTGGAATAATAGGTAATTGTTCTAATAGATCAGCATTTGCACTTGAAATTAAACCTCTAACATATTTTTGATCATCAGGATTCTGTAATCTATGAATGATAAAAGAATTACATTGTGATAATACAGTTTTGGATAATTCCGAAGGTCGTTGACTTGAAACAACTAAAGATAATCCGTATTTTCTTCCTTCTCGGGCAATTCGTTCAAAAACAGTTTTTGCAACGGACTCTTTATTTTCTGCAATATAATTTTGAGCTTCTTCAAGCACAAGAACTATAGGATATTTTCCGCGTTGTTCTGGAGCAAAATTTGAAACAAATTCTAATATTATTCTTCCTAACAAACCTGTTACAGTTTCTAAAACCTCATAGGGCAATTGTGAAACATCAACTATAGAAATTTGATTAGTAATTTTGTCCGCTTTCGTATTGTATTGTTTTATAAAATTATCTCCATCAGATTCTGCAAAACATCTATTATAATCTCCTAACAACAATGACAGAAATTGTGGCAATATTGTTTTATTGAATTCATTTTGATCTTTTAACATCAAAGGAATAGCCATTCTTTTATCGTTTAAAAAGCTATTCATTCTCAATCTCAGAGTAGAAACGAATTCTGAAATTTTTCCATTATTTCCATTTTCTTGAGAAATAGCTGAATCTATAAATTTAGTACAGAGTTCTTGATAGCTAAACCATAAAGGTAAATCAATATTTTGCTCATTTGTAATCTGCTTATTAATATTATCTGAAATTAGGTTTTCATAGAGTATTTTTATTTTATCTCGAATAGGTTGTTGAAGAGCAGCATTGTTATAATTTGTTAAATTTGACAGCTCTATTATTTTACTTCCTAAAGAATCATCTATCTTTTTAACAGCTTCTCCAATTTTCTGAATTTCATTATCCGTTTTCCACTTCCAATTACCATATGATGATTCTCCTGTTCTTTTCTTTAAATCTTCATCAGACAATTCAATAATCTTTTCAATTTCACTTTGTAAATTTACAGGAAGTACAGAGTTTAACAAAGCCTCTTGTTCATTCTTTGCTAAACCAATTGCCCTATTTAAGATTGGAGCTTGTGTTCCATCACTTGGTTTTAGCAAAGCCTTAAAATCTTGCCAATTCATAAGCCAATAAGGAACTTTTACGTTGTCTTCTCCACCATAATAATATGCATTTATTTGTTTTAATTCTTGTTCTTCAATTTTATTTGAAAACTCATCAGGTTGAAATGCGGATTTATATTCGCCATTTGTATCAAATATTACAAAATGTGCATTTATCAATTTTTTACCATTATAATTATATCTAAATAAATTTCGTAAAATCGAGGTAAGTGTACAAGATTTGCCAGAACCTGTATTTCCCAATATTGCAGCATGTTTTACAAATAATTGATCAGGACAAATTTTTACCTTGTAATTTTGAAAAGCAGGGGATGTACCAATTGGTAGATAAAAATCAGTTTGGTAGCATATTTCTTTATCGGTTTTATTATCAAAGATGTGATTTAAATCTTTTTCAGTTACATACCAAACTGGATTATCTAATGCCGGAAAACTATACACACCTTGAATAAAGCACTCTTTTTCATTTTTTTGAATTATTGTTCCTAGCATTGTTGCCGAAATATATCGAGATGAAGTTGGAAGTGTAATAGATGTTGTATTCTTATCCAATTCCATTTCTTCCTTCATTGTTACTCGTGTTATTAAGGCAACAATTCTATCGGAACCAACAGGAATTATCAGATAAGAATTTATGCGTGCAACTTCATAAATATCATTTACACCACTTTTATAGGAACCCTTTAATTCTTCTTCTATCTTGATAAAAACCCTAAAATTATCAACGGCTAATACTCTGCCTATTATTTTATTCTGATTCATCATCAACCTTCGTGTTATTTGGAGAGTATAATTTTTTCATTGTAGCAGAAATAATTTCCTGCTCCTCTTCTTCATATAAATCAGGCATTATATTTTTTACAAATCCTACAAAAGTACTTTGATCTGAATTTTCACAATCTAAAATGATTATTCGCTTATCTTCTAATTTTCTTAATCTGTCAATTTCAGAATTGGATTTGTAATTTACGATTATCAATGTAAATGAAGGGATAGATAATGCTTGATAAATTATATCATTAACATGTTCATCAAAAAAAGAATATCCTAAACAAATAAGCACAGATTGAGGTTGATTTATTGCTTGAGAAAACTGACGGAATAACTCTGAATATGGTAAATCGAGTGTGAAAGTCTTTTTACTTACACATGGATATATCATAAGTTGATTTTCGATATTAGGTTCAAAATTATCATGCAAAGCAATTTCTTTAATTCCATAGGTATTAAATGAATTTATCGATGTTGAAACCCAAGATAAAGAGCCATGTATTTTATAATATCGTAAGACTTTTTCTGCCCGATGAACTTTACCAGATACACTCTGACCTGGATAATAAATATCATAATCGTATACTTCCGGTCTAAAAAAGCGATTATGAACTCCCATAAAACCATTTATATATTGCACTCCTAGATTATCCAGTGCATAATCAAATGCCATGTCATAATTTGTTGTAAAAAGATTTGCTCGACGTAAATTATTAGGTCGTTGCAATAGTTTTTTTATAAGCATTTCATGATAGTAATATCTATTTTGTTTCAAAAGTTCATCTGCTTCATAACCTTTAGGAATTTTTGTATTTTCTGTATTGCAATTATCAAAGAGCCATTTTTGCATTATATTAAGTTTTGAATCAATTTCTGTCGTATCTTCGCCTTTTTTTTCACTTATATATTTATCTGCCTGCAGACAATTAAATAAATCTTCATAAGAAGGTGTAGAGTCTATCGGAAAATACTTTTCAATTTCATCTTTTAAAGACGGTTTTAATTCATCTGGAATTTCTCTTATTATAGGAGCACCTAAATGAAAACTTGCACCAGCTCCTGCAAGAACACTTACATTTTCAAGTTCGAGATACTTTTTTATTCGCAACTTAATTTGCTGTATTGTTTCATCAGTTCCCATAATAACATACCTCGTGTCTAATCTTTCAGACTTATCTTTTTATAAAATCTCATCGTTATTGTTTATGATAAATACATAATTTTTTTTACAGAACAAGAAATTATTTTTCAAAAAGCGAGTTCTGAACTTTATTTGCAACATACCAAATCATTACTGGTGGTATAGCATTTCCTAAAGCTCTGTACTGAGCAGATTCTGTTCCAACTAACGAAAACTTTTCTGGGAATGACTGTATTCTTGCAACTTCTCTTGGAGTAAATCTTCTGTATCTATTTCCATTCATAAGAACTGGATCTGTGCTGTTTAAGGAAACTTTTGCAAGATGAGCACCAACAGTATTGCAAGGCTTTTCAATATCCTGTGCACGTCCTTTGTTCATCTTTTCTCGCTTTTTCATCATACCTTCAACAGCTCTTTCAGAAAAATAATATTTTTCATCAACTGTGTTATCAATGACTTTTTTTAGAGGCTCGAATAAATCTTCATCAGTAATAACCTGATTAGGGAAAGAAAAATCAATGTGCAAATCTTTTCTAAAACCTACAATAATTACACGTTCTCTTTTTTGAGGAACACCATAATTAGCAGAATTCAAAACCATATGTTTTACATCATAACCACTGTTCTTAAACTCTTCCATAATTAACGGAAATGCGTTTTTCTGATTTGCAGTAAGTAATCCTTTTACATTTTCTGCGATAAAACATTTAGGCTGCTTGTCGCGTAAGATTCTGCACATTTCAAAGAAAAGTTTACCACGGTCATCTTTTACACCAAGGCGTTTTGGATTCTGAGCAATAATTGAAAAAGACTGACATGGAAAACCACCTGTTAAAATATCAAAATCAGGAAGTTCATTGGAGTTAATCTGTCTTATATCACGGTTATCTGGTTTGATACCAAAGTTCTCTTCAAAAATTCTGCAAGCATTATCATCAATATCATTTGCATAAACAATTTCCATGTTATTAGATGCATAATGCTTTCCGAGAAAATCAAAATTTCCGAGCAGTCCAACATCTGTACCACCACAACCACAAAAAAGTGAAGCAACTTTTAATTTTTCCATATCATTAACTCCGTTTTTTCAGCAACATCTTCTTTGAAACTAATCTCAGCTCCATCTGTAATTCTCATTTCAAGTTTATCCTGTTTATACAATTGAACTGGATTTTGTAGTATATAAATTACTTTTTGACTTCGGTTAATCATCAGACGATATACAAAATATCTGTCATTTAATGTTTGAGCGGAATCCCATTCATTTCTAGTAAGATGGAATCCGAAGAACTTCAAAGGCTTGTTACTAATGGTAGTCTTAACTTCAATGTAACGTTTTCGCTGATCTTCTTCTACACTTTGAATGTCATAACCAACTGCAAGTGCAGTAGGTATTTTCTTGATAAGATGAATCAAATCTTCTCTACCAAGGTTTACAAGTCTTACTTTTTCATGACCGATTACAAGGTTCTCACCAAGGTCGCCAATATCTTTTGTTGAACCAATACCTTCAAGAATTTCTTTAATTTTATCATCAACTGCAGTCTTATAAAGATCTTCTTCCTCATCAGATTCTTCAGTAAAGTATGAAGTAAGATCCGTCTTAAAGAGTTCTGCATGAAGTTCTTTATTTACGTATGTAAACCAGTCAGTTTCAATTTCAGCTAAATCTGGGATATTAATTGGCTTTCCATAAAATATATCATAACCATCAAAATAATTGATATCGTTGATGAAAACCATAATAGATTCCAGTTCAGTATGGTTCAAATAGAAATATCCATGACGTTCATCCAAAAGGTTTGCATGTACCATGTAATCAAGAATATCTCCGGCGTATCTTGTAATATCTCCGCCATGTTCATATTCAACTTTATTCTTTCTGTTTGTAAGTATTAAATCAGCAACTTCGTTTACATCACGATAATCGCGAGTAACTCTTAAATCATTAAAAATACAATGTGTAGCTTCTTCCTTTGTAATTCCGAGAGGCTTTCCATTTTTCAGTTCTGCTTCATAAAGCATTTTAAGAATATAATGAGCCGGCTTAAATTTTATTCCTGCATCGATAAATTCTTTGATTCTGTCAGATTTAAGATGTCCACCTGGATATTGAAACTTAAACAGATAAAACTTAAAGAACTGTACTAAATCTTGTTCCTTATCAAGGAAATAGGCTATTTCTCCAGTTTCAGTTTTCTGAGTATTTTTATCTTCAATGTAGAAACCAAATAATGCAGCGATTTCTGTTCGCCAGTTATTAATTGTTTTTTCAGTTTTTCCTGCATTTTCAGGATAAAGCTGTATCATAGTATTTAATTTATCTTTATATTCATTGAACGGTAATTCCTTAAGAGTAGAACAGCAATGAGCCATATAGAAAAGAACGTTTTCTACATCATCTTTAAAACGAGGACGAACATGATGGATTCTAAAATAGTATTCATCGGGTACTTTATACATCAAGAGTCTCCTTTATTTTTTTTGCAATAGCTTCTGCCATTAAAGGTGGAACTGCATTTCCAACCTGTCTATATTGGCTCGTTTTTGTTCCTAAAAAAATAAAATCATCAGGAAAAGACTGAATCCTAGCTGATTCTCTTACAGTAGGAATTCTATTCCATTTGTAATGAAAATGATGTCTATGTCCTGTATCAATTGTAAAACTTGGTTTCTGACTGTTTAGTCTTGTCCAAGCAATATGAACCTTTCTTGTTTGTTGCAATTCAGGTGGAAGATTTTTATAGTTTCCACCATCAGGAACTAAAGCTATTATTTCCTTCGTTTTATCACTATGTTCTGTTATCTGATGATTATAAATCTTTGAAGAGTTACAACGCATTAGTTTCTGATAATCACAATTAGTTGTCATTGGATAGTCAGAGCCATCTTCAAGAGAGTTCTCTGGTAAATCAGAAAGTGCTTCATAAGAGGTTACTAATTGCTCAACAGTTTGTTGAGGAAATATAAATTCTTTTCCATCTTTAAAGCCAACAAAAACAGCTCTTCGTCTATTCTGAGGTGTTCCGTAGTTACTGGCAGTCAATACTTTATATACAACCTTATATCCCAAATCGGAAAAATCCTTAACTATAGAATCTCTAACAATACCTTCACCAATAGAAAGAATGTTTGGGACATTTTCCATCATAAAGGCTTTTGGTTTGTAATATTCTACAAAACGCACAAAGTTTTTATAAAGCTTATTTCGTTCATCATCAACAATTCGTTTGCCAGCTACTGAAAATCCCTGACAAGGTGGACCTCCAATAATTAAATCTACAGTTTTACCGTTAAGCTCTTTTTCAATTTCTTCTGGATTAAGGGTAGATAAATCTGCACAAATGCCTTTTGAGTTTATATGATTATAGTTGAATGTAGTAATTGCGTCTTTCCAGGCATCTATACCAACAAGAACATTAATACCAGCCTTTTCAAAACCAAGAGAAAGTCCACCACAACCACAAAAAAGGTCTATACAGTTCAAAGAATCTTTTCCACCCATATAGATATAATAACACACTCCAAAAGAAAATTATAGCATTTACTTTTATTATACCTTAAATACAATGCCATAGAATGACACCATTAAAAACGAGTTAAAGTAAAAAGACTGCCGATTTCTCGACAGTCTTTTTGAGTGTTTGTCCTGTTCTTACAGAACTATTTTATCAGTGCATGGTATTCCTGCAAGCTCTTAACACTTCCTTCTCCACCATTACCACCTTTGACAGACTCAATACCCTTTACCGCAGCAAGTGCACCTGCAATAGTAGTGATATAAGATACCTTATACTTCAAACAAGCCTTGCGGATTGTCTTGCGGTCTTCGGCGTAGTTGCGTTTAGCTTTTGGTGTGTTGATTACAAGACAAACTTCCTTGTTCATAATCATATCTACTACATCCGGGCGGCCGGCACCAATCTTGTTTACAACGTCGCACTTGATTCCGTTTGCGTTGTAGAAGTCTGCGGTGCCCTGAGTTCCAACCAGTGTGAAGCCGAGGTTCTTCAAAGTCTTACCGATTTCGAGAACCTGGTCTTTCTGACTTTCCTTGTTGCTGAGAGAAATAAGAACCTTCTTGTTTTCCCAGGCAGCCGGCGCGTGTGGAAGTTCTGACCCCGCAGCTTCCTGTGATTTATAGAATGCCAGTGGGAAGTTTTCTGCCAAACCAAGAACTTCACCTGTAGAACGCATTTCTGGTCCGAGGATTGGGTCAACTCCAGGGAATCGTGCCCATGGCAGAACTGCTTCTTTTGCTCCGTAGTAAGGAATCTTCTTGTCTTTGAGGCCGAGTGATTCAAGAGATTCACCAAGCATCATTCTTGTTGCAAGGCGGGCCATCTGTGTGTCACAAACTTTACTAACAAGAGGCACGGTGCGCGAAGCTCTTGGGTTAGCTTCAATTACATAAACCTTTCCATTTTCAATTGCGTACTGCATGTTCATCAAACCGCAAACGTGGAGGCTTTCTGCAATCTTCTTTGTATATTCTTTGATTGTTGCAAGGTTATCAGCCGGAATCGAAACTGGAGGAATTACACAAGCCGAATCACCTGAGTGAATACCAGCAAGTTCAACGTGCTCCATAACAGCTGGAATGTAAACATGTGTGCTGTCAGCAAGAGCATCAGCTTCGCACTCAAGCGCATTCTTAAGGAAGCGGTCAATCAAAAGCGGGCGGTCAGGAGTTACACCAACAGCCTTTTCAACATATTCCTTCAAAGTTGCTTCATCATAAATTACTTCCATTCCGCGTCCACCCAAAACGAAGCTTGGACGAATCATGATAGGGTAACCAATCTTATCAGCGCAAGCCTTAGCCTCGTTGAAGTCAATTGCCATTCCGCTTTCCGGCATTGGGATTTCAAGTTTTTCCATCATATGGCGGAAGAGGTCGCGGTCTTCGGCGATGTCGATAGAGTCAATTGAAGTACCCAAGATGTTTACGCCGTTTTCCTGAAGTTCGCGGGCAATGTTAAGTGGAGTCTGTCCACCAAACTGTACGATAACTCCGAATGGCTTTTCCTTTTCATAAATCTGAAGAACATCCTCAGTTGTAACCGGCTCGAAGTAGAGTTTATCAGAAGTATCATAGTCAGTAGAAACAGTTTCCGGGTTACAGTTTACGATGATTGTTTCGTAGCCGAGTTCCTTCAACTGCATAGCCGCATGACAGCAGCAGTAGTCAAACTCAATACCCTGACCAATTCTGTTAGGACCACCGCCCAAAATCATAATCTTCTTCTTGTTGTCTGTTGCAACAGAAGTATCTTTTTCTGCATTGTAAGTTGAGTAGTAGTAGCAGGCATTTTCAACACCGCTTACAGGAACGCGGAGCCATGCTTCTTTAATACCAAGCTCGTTGCGGCGCTTGCGGATATCTTTTTCAGCAACCTTCAAAATCTTTGAAAGGTACTTGTCGCTGAAACCGTCTTTCTTAGCCTGAATCAAAATCTTGTCTTCTGGAACACGTCCAGGGTTCTTAAGCATCTCCTCTTCCAAATCAACAAGTTCTTTCATCTGCTGGAGGAAGAACTCTTTTACATAAGTGATTTCAGAAAGCTTAGCCAAAGGAACACCCTTACGAATTGCTTCATAAAGCTGGAAGTAGCGCTCGCTAGACTGAACCTTGAGCATTTCACACAATTCATCAGCTGATTTTTTATTAAAGTCTTTAGCAAAACCAAGACCGCTGCGGCCGTTTTCCAAACCACGGATAGCCTTCTGGAAAGTTTCCTTAAAGTTTTTACCGATGGCCATAACTTCACCAACGGCCTTCATAGAAGTTCCAAGTTCATCCTTTGTACCACGGAACTTTTCAAATGCCCAGCGTGCAAATTTAAGAACAACGTAATCTCCATCAGGAGCGCCGCCCAAAGTATATTTTTCAAGAGTTCCATCACGCCAGTAAGGAATCTCGTCGAGTGTGAGTCCCGAAGCCAATTTTGCAGAAATCAGCGCAATAGGGAAACCTGTAGCCTTACTTGCAAGTGCCGACGATCTCGAAGTTCTTGGGTTAATCTCAATAATAACAACACGACCAGTCTTTGGATTGTGAGCAAACTGAACGTTAGTACCACCAATTACACCGATGTTCTCAACAATCTTAAATGCCATTTCCTGAAGGCGTTTTTCCAGGTCCTTATCAATAGTCATAAATGGAGCGGCACAGAAAGAGTCACCAGTGTGAACACCAACCGCATCAATATTTTCGATAGTACAGATTGCAACCATCTGATTCTTAGAGTCGCGAACAACTTCAACTTCAAGCTCTTCCCAACCAAGAATAGATTCCTCAATCAAACACTGGTGAGTCATAGAAAGGTCAAGACCGTTACTAACGATCGTTCGTAATTCTTCAACATTGTAGCAGAAGCCGCCGCCCTGACCGCCCATAGTATAAGCAGGGCGAACAACCAGAGGGAAGCCGATTTCTTCAGCAATCTTTTCAGCACCTTCAACAGTGTGACAGATTCCCGAGCGAGGAGTGTCGATACCAAGCGATTTCATAGTCTCCTTGAAAATCTCACGGTCTTCACCGCGCTCAATAGCATCCAGGTTTACACCAATTACTTTTACACCGTATTTATCAAGAACGCCGGCCTTGTTCAATTCCATAGCCATGTTCAAACCAGTCTGACCACCAAGGTTAGGCAAAAGTGCATCAGGACGTTCCTTTTCAATAATCTGAGAAAGACGCTCAACGTTCAGCGGCTCAATGTAAGTAGCGTCCGCCATAACCGGGTCAGTCATAATTGTTGCAGGGTTAGAGTTTACCAGCACAATCTTGTAGCCAAGTTCGCGCAAAGCCTTACAAGCCTGAGTTCCCGAATAGTCAAACTCACAAGCCTGACCAATAACAATCGGGCCCGAACCAATAATCAAAACCTTTTTGATGTCTTCTCGTTTCATAATCTATTTACTCCTATAAAAATGCATATTCATGAGGGGAAAGCCTTCCCCTGGGCTCAGCCCTGCGGTCTTCGCCCACCCCTTCTAACGGGGGCTCCGCCCCCGTAACGCCCCTGCCTGTATGTCATTATCGGGCTTGACCCGATAATCTGCACTGGACAGTGAAGTACAGATTCCCGAGTCAAGCGCGGGAATTACACTTGAATAAAAAAAAGCGAGCTCTAAAAAGAACTCGCCATCAAATTCAAATAAAAATAGTATAAACTGTGTTTTTCATCTTGAGAATTATCATGTCAAAACACGCTTCAGTTTTCATACTGAAATCACATATTATCAAAAAACCGCAAGTTGTTCTAGTAGTTTCACAAAAAAAGCCTGCAGAGGTGGGATTCTGCAAGCCATAAAAAAAAGACCGTCCTTACCAACGAGAAACTTTGTAAAGTTCCATTTGATTTTTCAAAAGCAAAAACCGCCTTTCTGTTTCTTAAGATATGTATAAAGAGTATCCTCATTCTTTATGTTCTTGAAATTGTCAAGTAAATTGTATACAATTTAATTATGAAAGATATGAATGAAAATCAGACTTTTAATCCTCTTGCATTGGACAATCAGATTTGTTTTGCGCTTTATGTTTGTTCAAAGGAAATAATCAGAAGGTATACTCCTTTGCTTGAGCCTCTTGGGCTTACTTACACATCATATATAACATTGCTTTCGCTTTGGGAAAAAGATAACGTTACGGTAAAAGAACTTGGAAGCCGTCTCTTTCTTGATTCCGGCACCCTTACTCCTCTTCTTAAGAAAATGGAAGGGCAGGGGCTTATAACCCGTACTCGTGGCGGTAAAGATGAGCGAACAGTTTTTATTCAGCTCACAAAAGATGGAAAAACAATGAAAAAGAAATGTGCAGATATTCCTCAGCAGATGATGTGTCAGAATATACTTGATATGAAAAAAGCTGCACCACTTTTGCAGACTCTGCATCAGATTATGTATAATATGGCGAATGCTCCAGTATAACAGAGTTCTGGCGGTATAAGTCTTATAAATTTGTAAATAACTGTTTTCTCGTGTTAAAATTATAGCACTTTCTTTTTCATGAGGAAATTTAATGGATTTTCAGAAATTTGTAGACGGTTTTCATCCAATGACTTGCGTTATGTCAGTGGAAAATCTTGGCAATGGTAAATGGGGTAAAATCCGAATAGTTGCAGGAAACAAAGCTTACATTGATTCTATTGAAAATATGTCGGATATGCCGAAAGCTTTCTAAAAAAAATTCATTCCAAATTCAGAGTATCAGAATTATTTTCCGCAGGATCCTAATTTTGAGTTTTTTTTGCTATAGCAGTGCTGTTTTAAAAAAGCCCCAGCATTCTTATGTTCATCCCGATTGTTTTGATTTCTGGTTTAATCTTTTTTCTCTCCCAATAGATTTTGAAGATGGAAATCTCTGCTACTGTACTTATACTCAGGAACTTACTCGTGAGCCAGATTCCGAGAAAATGTCAAATGTTTCGCATGATATTGCTGCTGAAGTTTTGAATACCTGCATAAAGCTCCGGGGAACTGCAGATTTCAAAACTACAATGAATGAAGTAATTAAAGACATCAGAAATATTTGTGGTGCTACATACTGTGCAATTTTAAATATAGATGGACTTGCAGCCAAATGTTCTTTGCTTTGCGAAGATGTTTCTCCAGATTTTGTTGATTATGATCCGGGATGGTTTACAGAAGATTTTTATGAAATCGCTAAAACCTGGAACGATGTTATTGGTGGAAGTAATTGTATAATCCTTAAAGATGAGAACGATTTGGAGATTATAAAATCTAAGAGCGAAGAATGGTTTAAGTCTCTGAAAAAAGATCATGTAAAAAGTCTTGTTCTGTTTCCACTAAAAGCCGGCTATGAACTTTTAGGATATATCTGGGCAACAAATTTTGATACTTCAAAAAACAGGAGATTTATCGTGCTGGCGGCGATGAGTTTATGGTATTGCTGCGAGACACAACTCTTGAATATCTGCAAGAGAAAGCTCGTCAGGTTAAAGAGCTGGCTTCACAAACAGATACTGTAAGCTTTGCTGTAGATGTTTGCCTGGAAGAAAACAGTCAGAGAATTTACGATGCAATGAAAACAGCGGATGCAAATATGTATGAGGATAAGAAAGCCTTTTATGATGAACATCCGGAAAGGAAAAGAAGATAAGGTCTAATCTTTCAATGCATCAAATTTTTCTTTCATAGTCGGATTATTACGGGTAAGCTTTTTGATTGTAAGATCTTCAAGCTTATTGTTTGCAAGCCGCAGATTGTTATCAGACTTTTCAAAAAGATCTTTAATTTTCTGAAGCGTCTTAATAGCCTTATCAATTTCGTCAATTGCAGAAGAATGCTGACGCATTGCAAGATCCACGTTGCTTAAAAATTTATCCTTGAACAGATTAAGGTCACTTTCAAAATTTGTAATATCAATATTCTGATTTTTGATTTGAGCTATTTCTCTTTTATACTCAAGGCTGTTAAGAGCAGCGTTTCGTAAAATTGTAATTAACTGAATAAAAAACTGAGGACGAATTACATACATCTTCGGATATTTGTAGGAAACATCAACTATTCCGGTGTTGTAATAATCATTGTCCTCTTCGAGCATTGAAACAAGAACAGCATATTCGCAGTTCTTTTCATTACGGTCTTTGTCGAGCTCTTTAAAGAAATCTTCGTTTTTATGTTTTGTTGCAGTTTCATCTGCCTGATTTTTCATTTCAAACATAATCGAAATAAATTCAATTTTATCGTCACCTTCGCCACTGAAGTCACGGAAAATAAAGTCGCCCTTACTGCCAGATGTTTTTGAAACTTCATTGTCTTTTTCAAAGTAAGCGTTTTGAAAACCAATGGCGCGGTTTTTATTGAATTCTGAAAGGCAGTATTGTTCGAGGTCTTCGCCAATCTGCTTTGTAGATTCTTTTGCTTTGAAATCTTTATAGAAGGCAATGGTTTCATCCTTTGCTTTGAGTTGAATATCGTACTGCTGCTTGAGGTTTGTTTCTCGAAGCTGTGATTCACTTTTCTCAAGTTTAAGCTTATTCTGAAGGTCTGCAATAAGGCTGTCTTTTTCCTGGAGTGCAGTTTTAATTTCCAGTTCAGTTTTTGATTTATTTGCATCGATTGTACTTTTCAACTGGGTAATCTGCTGTTCTTTTTCAGAAAGTGCAATTTTAAGTTCGGCTGCAGATTTGTCTTTCATATTATTGAGTTCATTGTTTTGTGCTGCCAGTTGATTTTTTAGTTTGTTGATTTCGTCTTCTTTTTGAGAATTTGCTTTTGAAACTGCCAGTTCAACGGCCATCTTTTTTTCAGAATCCATTGCAGATTTTTGACGCTGGAGCTCGTCATTAAATTCGCGATTTCTAATCTGTTTTACAATTTCAGCGTATCCTGCTTCATCAATCTGAAAAACCTCACCACATTTTGGACATTTGATTTCCTGCATACTATTAAGACCTCTGAGGTTTATTATAACATAAAAATAAAAAAGTGTGGGACCCGCAATTTTTAAATTTTTATGTTATAATTAGTAAAATGAAAATTAATAGAAATATAGATGGATTATCAAAGGTCCTGATGGCGGTGGCGTTAGTTTGCCTTATGGCTGGCGGATACCTGATTGCACGCAGGAAAATGCGTTTTAGAGAAGCTGCTTCGCTGCCATTTTATAAGATTGAACTCAGTCAGATAAATGATGGAACTTATGAGGGGAAAACTTATACAAGCTTTCTTCATTTGCAGCTGAATGTTACGGTAGAAGACCACAAGCTAAAGTCGATAGATGTCCTGGAAAACGAAGGTATTGATGCAGAAACTGCGCGCCCGATAATTCAGAAGATGATAGAACAGAATGCTGTTGTAGTTCCGGCTGTAAAAGGCGCAGAACTCGGAAGCCTTGTTTACATCAGCTGTGTAAGTTGTGCGCTTAATGGGGCAGAATAGTGAATTATCAGAAAGAACTCGATGAATTGCTAACTAACGTTAGTTCGTTAAATAATTCAGTAAAACCGACTCTTCTTTTGCACGCTTGTTGCGGTCCTTGTTCATCTTATGTTCTTGAATATCTTTATCAATTTTTTGATATTACAGTTTACTATTATAATCCAAATATTTATCCGCCGGCAGAATATGAACGCCGCTTTTCCGAGCTAAAAAAACTGTACGAAGTTTTTCCGCCTGCTACGGAGGGCAAAGTAGAGCTTGTGGAAACGGATTATGAGCCGGAAGATTTTTTTAAGGCTGTCAGAACGCGTGAAGAACCAGAACTTGCCCAGGAAGCCGAAAAAGGAGAACGCTGTCGCCGCTGCTATGAGTTTCGTTTACGGAGGGCTTTTGAATATGCTTTGGCCCACAAGTATGATTTTTTTTGTACGACACTTTCTATAAGTCCTTTTAAAGATGCAGAAAAATTAAACGTAATAGGGGAAGAACTGGAACGTAAAACAAAAGAAAAGTCATCAGAAAAAGTTCCACACTGGCTCCCGTCAGATTTCAAAAAGAAAGGCGGCTTTAAGCGAAGTCTTGAAATAAGCGCAGAATATGGAATGTACCGACAGGATTATTGTGGCTGTATTTATTCCAAAAATAATAAGAATTCTGCTATAATAAAAGAATGACTACATCAAAAAAGGCCGAAAACGTTCGAGACGTAATCCGCTATCTTCAGAAATTTAAGAATGCCCTTCTTGTTATTTATCTTGATGATAAGACTATTAGTTCACCGCTTTTTTCATCTCATATCAGAGATATAGCTTTGCTGCATCAGGCAGGACTACAGGTTGTTTTAATTCCAGGAGCACGTCGTCGTATTGATGAGGTTTTAGATAATGCAAAAATCAAATGGACTCATAACGAAGGAATTCGTGTTACGACTGCAGATGCAATGCCCCTTATCAAGATGGCTGCCTTTGATGTTTCGAATACAGTTATGACAAGCCTTGCTGCAAACAACATTACAGCAGTAATCGGTAACTGGGTTCGTGCCCGAGGAAAAGGTGTGCTTGGTGGTTTTGATTTTGGTACCGCCGGTGAAATAGATAAGCTTGAAACAGAAGCAATCCGTACAGTTTTGAATGACGGTTTTATCCCGATCTTCCCTTGTATCGGATGGAACGCAGCCGGACATCCTTATAATATTTCATCTATGCTGCTTGCAAAACAGGTTGCAATGAATCTTAAGGCAGACAAGCTTTTCTTTATGCTTTTCAATGAAGAAATCTGTGCGCAAAAATATGCTATACCAGATGGTTTTGCACTTTCCGAAACAGGAAATATTCCTGCTATGAATCTTGAGGAAGTAGACCGCTTTATTGAAAAGAATTTTACTTCTGGCGGAGAAGTTAAAAATATTCTTAAGGCAGCACAGGAAGCCTGCCGGGCCGGAGTAACCCGTGTTCATATTTTGAATGGAAATCTTGATGGCGTTATGCCTTGCGAAATTTTCAGCGGACTTGGTTCGGGTACAATGATTTACACAGGTGGCTACGGAAAAGTTCGTCAGATGGAACGGACAGATATTCCTTCTGTGCTTGCAATCATGAAACCTTTTGTTGAAAGCGGAAAACTTCTTTCTCGTACAGAGGCACAGATTACAGAAGGATTGCAGGATTATATAGTTTACGAACTGGATGGTGGAATTCACGCTTGTGCAGCTCTTCATTTTTATGAAGACGGGCAGGCAGAAATTGCCGCAGTGGCAGTAGATGAAAATTATGCCCATATGGGAATCGGCCCTAAACTGATTGATACTCTGATTGAACAGGCAGGTGAGGGTGGCGCCAGTTCTATTTTTATTATGACAACTCAGACTGCAGACTGGTTTGAAAAATTAGGCTTTGAAGAAGATACTCTTGAATCAATTCCAGAAGAGCGCCGTAAACTCTGGGATTCGCGCCGCGGCTCAAAGGTCTATCGATTAAAAAGAAAAATGTCATGCTGAAGGAGCAAGCATCCTTACAATGAAATTCAGAAACAAGTTCGGAATGAAGAGAAACGGAGGAAAAATGAAAACTATAGAAAAAGAGAATCTTATCTGGTGCGGCCGTTACCTTGATCATAACGGAATCCGTTATTTTGATTATTCAGCAAGCGGTTTTTGTTTTGTGATGAAAGGCAAGCGTGCCGAGACTGTGATTTTAAGTGACCCTGATTCCTGGGATGAAGCGAACAAGGGCGTGCTTGGTATTTTTGTAACTGAAGGAAGTGATACAAGCATTGCGGCAATTCCGGAAGAACCGACAGCACGAATTACTTTAAGCAAACGTGAAAATCATATTGTTCTTTTTGATTCGCCTGTTGAAAAAACAGTGACCGTACGTGTTATGAAATTCAGCGAGGCCGCTTTTGGATATGCAGGTTTTAAAAGCCTTGAACTGGAGGGAGATTTGCTGAGTTCTCCAGAATCCCCGGCAACTGCAAGTCAGCTCAAACTTGAATTCATCGGAGACAGTATTACCTGCGGTTATGGAATTGAAGGCGTCTGGGAAAAAGATACGTTTACTACTCAGCAGGAACGTCCGGATAAAGCTTACGCTTTTCTTACTGCCAAAGCGCTAGGTGCTCAGGTTCAGCTTTGCAGTTGGAGCGGCATAGGTTTAATCTCGAATTACGTTGATCCGGAAACTATTATGCTGCCAGATACTCACTGGTTAATGCAGGCTAACTGGCCTTATACAGATAAGTCTCTCTCGCTCAGGCTAGGCATTGAACCTGAAGTTTGGGATGGGGCTGGTTATGAGCCGGATATTGTTGTAATTCATCTTGGTACAAATGATATAAGCTGGGTACGCGGAATGGAAGAGCGTCGCCTGGAATATACAGCGCAGCTTCGTCAATTGATAGAAGCAGTTCATCGGCGCAGTCCAAGGGCAAAAATCTGCTGTTGTCTTGGAATTATGGGAGAACAGTTGAATGCATCTGTTGAAGAGGCTGTAAATCTTTTCAAAAAGGATTTCCCGAACGTTGCAGCAAAAGCTGTATTATTTACACAGCAGCTCGAAGAAGATGGAATAGCTGCAGACTGGCATCCTTCGGCGGTAACACATAAAAAAGCCGCAGAACTTCTGGCTGAAGCACTGCGGACTCTGTAAGGGTCATGCTGAACTTGTTTCAGCATCTTGTTATTTTAAGTGTGTAATTCCCCGGCACACAGGACTTTCTTCAATTCTGATTTCAGGCAGCTCTGGCAATTCAGCATAATAATTGTAAAGCCAGTCGCCGTCCTTTGCCTCGTATGGATCACCAGTCTTTGGCTTATTCATACCGTCAGCTGGCGGCAGAAAGTATCTCAGCTTGAAGGTTCCAGGCTTTTTAATTGCATTTGATTTTTCATAAAAGTAACTCATCAAATCTATGCACTTTGTACCAGGGGCTTTATAAAACCACCAGCCGTTAAATTCAATCATCATGTTAAGAGGCAAAAGTTTATCATTAAAGGTAAGCTCAAACAAAACTGGAGTTCTGTTGAATTTTACCGGGACTTCAATTCCCTCTGCATCTTCAGAACCACCCCATCGCAAAGTTACAGGCAGTTCACTTCCCCCTTCTGCCTTAATAATCTTCTGAGAGAAGAATGCTTTATGAAGCTGCTTTTTGTACATGTTCATTATTGGTTGTTCAATTCCAATTTCACTGTTATTAGGGTCAGTAATCTCCATACCAAGTCTTCCATCGTCTCGGAACTGATAGAAGGTAAAGGCACTCAGCCAGTTTTCTTTATCTTTCTGAAGTAAGTCCATAAACTGCTTCATCATATTTGACTGAACATAAGGACCAGCTACATCGCCGTCAGCATTCAATTCACTTAAAACCATTGGCTTATCTTGCCCTGTGATTTTGCGGAGGCGTTTTAAAGTCATCTTTGCTTTTTCATAAACTTCGGCAACACTGTAACGTGCATAATTTGCTGTTTCTTTTGAAACATGGTCATTTGGCCAGCCCCAGTGAAGGGAAAGGTAATTGTCGCCAGACCAGATGTCCGCTGCCTTGTGAGCTTCGAGGAAGATATCTTCCATTTCAAGTTTGCCTGTACTTTTCTGCCACATACCTGCACACAAAATCATTTTTACGTTGGGAGCATATTTGTGCATTACACGGCAAACCATAACAAAGAAGTCTGCTATTTCCTGATAGCTTGCACGTTTGGTGTAACAGAACCAGTCACCTGTGCATTCATGATTTACACGAAGCAGAAGACGGCCATAAGGGCGCAAATCTTTTGCAAGTAGAATAATATCTTCTTCTTTTAAGTGAGGATCGATTGTGAGAGTAAGAACAACATCCATACCATGACGTCGGATATCTTTCATAAAATTAAAAGGTTCCCCGTCTCTTAAACCTTCACGTCCACCTCGGTAAGGAAAATAGTTTTCATAAGGAGAATCCCATGCGCCTGTTGATTCTCGACCTGTATCAATCTGGCAGGCGCGGGTAGGCCATTCCTTATCGTTGGGATAGTAAGTATACATGAGGCTTATGCCACGATGAACCTTTTTCATCTTTTGCAGAATATAATCCTGATTAACATAAAGACCGCGTTCGCTGCCGTCTCCCATATCCAATGCACATTTTGCCGGAGTTAATAAAACCTTATTCATAGATATCTATTATATAATAAAACTGACAGTTTTATATAGGTAAAATTTTCTATTAAATTGCAAATTATGGGTGTATAATAAATGTTTAGAGATTGAGGATGAAAAAGTATAAGGATTATCAGATTGTTCTCCTTGCACTGGTAAGTATTCTGCTTAATTTTGCAGGAAAAGTGTTTGCAGAAAAATTCAGATTACCAATGTGGCTTGATTCATTTGGTACTTTTCTCATGGCTTATGTTGTCGGTCCTTTCTGTGGAGCAATTGTAGGAGTTGCTGGAAATATTTTATATGGCTTTAAAAATCCTGTTTCATTTGCATATTCAATTACAAGTATTTCAATTGCACTTCTTGTTGGTTATCTCGCAAAATATGGATGGATGAAAAATCTGTTCAAGACGATGTCTCTTAGTGTTATGGTGACCGGTGTTTGTGTTATCATTTCCTGTATTTTAAATGTGATTTTTTATGATGGTATGACAAATAATTACTGGGGCGACGGAATGATAGAATTGCTCCAGCATTTGAAGCAGCCAAGATTTATTCAGATTATTGTTGGTGAGTTTTATGTTGATTTTGTAGATAAGGTTATTACGCTTGGGGCACTTTTTTATTCAATAAGAATTTATAGAATGATAAAAAAATATCTTCCGAATTTTCTTGTTCTTCAGGAGTCATCAAAAACTCTGCTCGTTGTATTTTTAATTCTTGCATTTGGATTTATTTTTCCTTCACAAGCTTATGCTTCTTCAAAAAATTTTGATTCATATATAAAAACTGTTTACAACAATACAAATGGACTTCCAGGCGGCGTGGCAAATGATATTGCCAGTACATCAGATGGAATTCTCTGGATTGGAACTTATGCTGGGCTTTACCGTCATAACGGAAAAGAGTTTCGTTTGATGAATGAATATGAATCTATCAAAACAGTACGCTGCCTTTATGTTGATGATGACGGCAGGTTGTTTGTTGGTACTAACGATAATGGGCTTTCAATACTAATTAACGAAGAAATAACAGATGTTCTGACTGAAAAAAATGGACTTCCTTCTGATTCAGTTCGCTGTATAACAAGTGCTTCAGATGGAAGGTATTATATTGGTACTTCAGCTGAGCTTGCGGTTGTGGAAATAAATGATGGAATCAGAATTGTTGCAAAAGAACCAGATGTTAGTTCTGCCTTACGTCTAACAGCAGATTCTGAAGGACATGTTGCAGCAGTTACCTCCAGTGGAAAACTGATAATCCTTCAGAATTCGAAGGTAAAAGAAACAGCTTCTGCTTATGATGAGAAATTTATTTCTGCTGAGTTTTCTGATGATGGAAAACTTTTTGCTGCAACAGAAAGCAATAAGATATTTGTGTTTTCAATAAAAGACGAAAATAACCTGCAGTTTTTGCAAACAATAAACTGTGGTTCCATGAATCATATTAATTCGCTTTCTTTTTATGAGAATGTTCTTTTCCTCTGTTCAGATTCAGGTGTAGGTTATATTGATTATAAAAAAGATAATTCTTTTCATCTGGTTGATACAGATTTATTTAATAATTCAATTGATAACATGATAGAAGACTATCAGGGAAATCTATGGTTTTCTTCTTCGAGACTTGGCCTTTTAAGAATGTGCGAAACAGCGTTTGCTGAAATTTATCTTTCGGCTGATTTTCAGAAGCCGTTGTAAACACGGTTATAAAATTTAACAATAAGATTTATTTTGGAACAGATGAAGGACTTTCTATGATTGATGTAGAAAGTGGTGAGCCTGAAGAAAATGAACTTACAAAAAAAATGAGGGGGCTGAGAATCCGCTGCCTTATGCAGGATAGTAAAAACCGTATGTGGGTTTGTACTTACACAAAAGGTCTTTACTGTATGAATAAGGCAGGAAAGATTGAAGCATTCGAAACCGACACAGAACAGCAATTCCGAGTTCTCCTGGAACTTTCCGACGGCACAATAGCCGCCGCCGGAAAAAAAGGAATCACCTTCTTGAAAAACGGGGAAGTTACAAAACGTCTCACAAAAGCAAATGGCTTTGAAAATCAGGTAGTACTTACACTTTCCGAGCTTAGCGACGGAACTCTCATAGCCGGCACAGACGGCGGCGGAATCGCAATCATTCAGCAGCAGAGTATAGTAAAATTACTGCGCCGTCAGGATGGACTAACTTCAAATGTAATTTTGCGTACTGTTAATGATTACAATGGTAATACTCCAACAGGTGCATTCTACGCAATCACAAGTAACGGAATTAATTATGTTGATAAAGATTTTTCGATTCATCCGCTTACAAATTTTCCATATTCAAATAATTACGATATGATTGTGCGCCAGGACGGAAATATTTTTGTTCTCGGTAGTGCAGGAATTTTTGTTGTAACAAGAAACGAACTTCTTTCGGGTAAAAAAGTTGATTATATTCTCCTGGATTTAAAGCGTGGTTTGTTAGGCACGCTTACAGCAAATTCCTGGAACTATATCGATGAAGAAAATAATCTTTATCTTTCCTGTGATACAGGGGCTAGTGTTATAAATCTTGATGCATACGATAAAAACAACCGCTCTTACAGAATGCAGTTAAAATCTGTAATTGTGAATGGAAAGCGTTATCTCGTACAAAAAGATATTCCATTCGTAATTCCAGAAAATAGTGACAGCATTGAAATTGTGCCGGAAATCATAAATTATTCAATTAACAATCCCTACATCAGTTTATACATGGAAGGCATCGATGAGCATCCGAATATAATGACACAGAATGAACTTGCAAGTGTTATCTATTCGAATATAGCGGCAGGAAAATATACTTTCCATATTTCGTTACTCGACAGCAAAGGTTTAAATGTAATAGAAGAAAATACTTACGAAATAGAAAAGCAGTATCATATTTATGACAACTGGTGGTTCAAGGTTTATGCCTTCTTTGTAATGATAATGGCAATTGCCTGGCTCACATGGTACGTTACCGCAACAATCCAGAATCTCCGTTTTGAAAAACAGGAAAAAGAGCTTTCTCATGTTCGCGAGCAGATTCGTATGAGCAATGAAACAATTCTTTCTATTGCTAATGCTGTAGAAGCTCGTGATAAACAGACGGGCCGCCATTCCCTTCGTGTTGCAGTTTATTCAATGCTTATTGCAGCCGAGCTTGGCTTTGATGCAGATGAGCTTGAGAATATCCGGCAGATAGGCTTGCTCCATGATATCGGAAAAATTGGAGTACCTGATTCTATTTTGAGTAAACCTAAAAAACTCACAGAAAAAGAATACAACATAATGAAAACTCATGTTGATATTGGCGGTGAAATTCTTAAAGATTTTACACATATCAAAAATGTAGCAGACGGTGCAAAATATCATCATGAACGTTATGACGGAAAAGGTTATAACACCGGACTCAAGGGCGAAGAGATTCCGCTTACAGCCCGTATAATTGGACTGGCAGATGCCTTTGATGCAATGACTTCTAATCGTGTTTATCGTAAAGCAATATCTATGGACCATGTAATTGATGAATTAAAAAAAGGAAAGGGAACACAGTTTGATCCGTCTCTTGTAGATATACTGCTTGGCTTAATAGGTTCTGGTCGTATAGATGTTTCTGGAATTAACCAGTTGAGTGTGGAGGCAGAGGAATAATATGAAAAGGAAATATATTCTTACAGCTGTTACCGCAATTATAACCATCTGGCTTATCAGAATTGGAATGCATTTTTTTCAAACTGATTATTCTTCAAAAAATATAAAAGTTGGTTTTGTTTATATTGGTGACAGTGGAACTCCTTATACCAATAATTTTATCCGTTCGCAAAATGAACTTGAAAAATATTATTCTGATAACGTAACAACAATTGCAAAATATAATATTCCGGAAGATAACTGTGAGACGGCGATCCGTGATTTAGTAGACCAGGGCTGTAGTCTGATTTTTGGAACCAGCTTTGGCTATGGCGAAGTGATGAAAAAGCTTGCGGTAGAAAATCTTGGAATACAGTTTTGTCAGGCAACCTGTTCTAATGCAAATATGGAACCAGTTCTTTCTAATTATCATACTTTTATGGGAAGAATTTATCAGGGAAGATATATTTCTGGAATTGTTATTGGCATGAAACTGAAAGAGCTTATTGATCAAAAAAAGATAACTCCAGATATGGCCAGAATCGGATATGTTGCAGCCTTTCCTCTTGCAGAAGTTATTTCTGGGTATACTGCATTCTTTCTTGGTGTTCGCAGTGTAGTTCCAGAAGCGCTTATGACAGTGAGCTACACAAATACATGGAGTAATACAACTACCGAACGTAAGTTAGCTGAAAAACTGATTGATAAGGGTTGCATTGTTATTGCCCAGCATTCAGATACGACAGGACCGGCTACGGCTTGTGAGACGGCAAGTACTCGAGATGGAAAACTGGTTTTTCATGCAGGCTATAATCAGACAATGACAGATGTTGCTCCTACAACTTCTCTGATTTCTACAAGAATAAACTGGACTCCGTATTTTGTTGCAGCAACCGAAGCCGTAATCAAAGAAAAGAAAATTGAATCGATTGTTAATGCCCAGATTTTTGGTAATGATGCAGGAGCTGGTTTTGAAGAAGGCTGGTGCGATATGATTGGCTTGAATAAACTGATTGCCGCACCTGGTACAAAAGAAGTTATAGATTCAAAAATCAAACAGTTTAAGAGTAAAGGAATAATTGTTTTTGAAGGTAATTATATGGGGGTAAATCCTTTTGATCCTGATGATATTTGGAACCTCAAAAATCCTTACATAGAAAATGCACTTCAGTCTGCACCAAGCTTTAATTACGTTTTAAGAGATGTAATTTCTGTAGAATAAAGGGGTTTAACCTCTTGACACACTATTTCACTCATTGACTGTATATTAATTCTACTATAAAATATAAAGACTAATATAGTAAATCTTTTTTTAGATATGGAGTAAATCAATGGCAACAAAGTATGTTTACTTTTTTGGCAACGGCGACGCTGACGGTGATGAGTCAATGCGCGCTGAACTCGGTGGTAAAGGTGCAAACCTTGCTCAGATGGCAAAGAAACCTTTAAGTCTTCCAGTTCCACCTGGATTCACAATCACAACAGATGTTTGTCAGGAATTCTACAAGCTCGGTCGCAAGTACCCAGCTGGTTTGGAAGCTGAAGTTGACAAGTATCTTGCAAAGCTCGAAAAGGCTATGGGCAAGAAGCTTGGTGATGAAAAGGATCCACTTCTCGTTTCAGTACGTTCAGGTGCTGCAATCTCTATGCCTGGTATGATGGATACAATCCTCAACCTCGGTCTTAACGACAAGGCTGTTCTTGGTCTTGCTGCAAAAACAGGAAACGAAAGATTCGCTTGGGATGCTTACCGCCGCTTTATTCAGATGTACGGTGACGTTGCAATGGGCGTTGACCACGACAAATTTGAAGCAATCATCGACAAGGTAAAGAAGATTCGTGGAATCAAAGATGACCCAGAATTGAACGTAGACGAGCTCAAGAAGATCGTTGAAGAATACAAGAAGATGTACAAGAAGGAGAAGGGTGAAGACTTCCCTCAGGATGCTAAAAAACAGATGTGGGGTGCTATCGGTGCCGTATTCGGTTCTTGGATGAACCCACGTGCTATCACATATCGTAAGCTCAACAACATCAAGGAAGGAACTCTTAAGGGTACTGCCGTTTCTGTAATGGCAATGGTATTCGGTAACAAGGGTAACACTTCTGGTACTGGTGTATGTTTCTCACGTGACCCTTCAACAGGTAAGAATGAGTTCATGGGTGAATACCTTATGAACGCTCAGGGTGAAGACGTAGTAGCAGGTATTCGTACACCACAGAAGCTCTCTCAGCTCGAAAAGGAAAATCCAAAGGTTTATGACCAGCTCTGCAAGATCCGTGACCGTCTCGAAAAGCACTATCACGATATGCAGGATATGGAGTTCACAGTTGAAGAAGGAAAACTCTTCATGCTCCAGTGCCGCAATGGTAAGAGAACTGGTGCCGCTGCAGTTAAGATGGCTGTAGACATGGTAGCAGAAAAGCTCATCACAAAAGAGCAGGCTCTTCTCCGTGTAGAACCAGAACAGCTCAACCAGCTTCTCCTCCCACAGTTGGACAAGGACGCTGTAAAGAAGGCTACAGAAATCGCTGCTGGTCTTAACGCTTCTCCTGGAGCTGGATGCGGACAGATTGTATTCACAGCTGACGAAGCTGAAGCTTGGGCAAAAGAAGGAAAGAAGGTTCTCCTCGTTCGTAAGGAAACATCTCCAGATGATATCGCAGGTATGGCTGTTGCACAGGGTATCCTTACATCAACTGGTGGACGTACTTCTCACGCTGCCGTAGTTGCTCGTGGTATGGGAACTCCTTGTGTTTGTGGATGTTCTGACGTTACATTCAAAGACGCTAACACAATCGTTGTAAAGGGCAAGTCATACAAGAAGGGTGACTTCCTCACAATCGATGGTGCTACAGGTAAAGTATATGAAGGACAGGTTGCTGTAAAACCTGCTACTATCTCTGGTGACCTCGAAACATTCCTTGGTTGGGCAGACGAAGTTCGCGCTAAGTCAACACGTAAGACTGCTTCTGGTCAGACAGTTAAGGGATTCGATGTATTCGCTAACGGTGATACACCAAAGAATGCTGAAGATGCATTCCGCTTCGGTGCAAAGGGTATTGGTCTTTGCCGTACAGAACACATGTTCTTCGACGAACCAAAACTTACTGCATTCCAGAAGATGATTGTTTCTGAAAACACAGAAGACCGCAAGGCTAACCTTGCAAAGATCCTCCCACTCCAGCAGAAAGACTTCTACGAAATCATCAAGGCTATGAAGGGTTACCCAGTAACTATCCGTCTCCTTGACCCACCTCTTAACGAGTTCATCCAGGCAGAAGATAAGGCACAGCTCAACGCTCTTTCTAAGAAACTTGATATGAAGCCAGCTGTTCTCGCTGCTAAGGTTGCTGCTCTCGACGAACACAACCCAATGCTCGGACACCGCGGATGTCGTCTTGCTATCACATATCCAGAAATCTACGAAATGCAGGTTGAAGCTATTGCTCGTGCAACAGCTCAGCTCGACAAAGAAGGTGTAGCTCACGAAGTTCAGATTATGATTCCTAACGTTGTTTCTTACCGTGAAGTTGAACAGATTCGTGGACAGGCTGAAGCAGTAATTGCTAAGGTAAACAAAGAAACTGGTAGAACTCTTAAGTTTGCTATCGGTTCTATGGTTGAGTTCCCAAGAACTGCTCTTATCGCTGATAAGGTTGCTAACTTCGCTGACTTCTTCTCATTCGGTACAAACGACCTTTCACAGACAACATTCGGCTTCTCTCGTGATGACTATGGTAAGTTCATCGAGTCTTACCTCGATCAGAGAATCCTCGAAGACGATCCATTTGCTACACTTGATCCAGATGGTCCAGGTGCTCTTATGGAAATCGCAGAAGCTAAGGGACGTTCAGTTAAGAAGAATCTTCACCTTGGTATCTGTGGTGAGCATGGTGGAGACCCAGCTTCTATCGCTCTCTGCTACAAGATTGGTTTGAACTATGTATCTTGTTCACCATTCCGTGTACCACTTGCTCGTCTTGCTGGTGCTCAGGCTGTTATTA
>SAMEA3663010__coassemble_172_pt1 | contig 31581 bp, 47 predicted proteins | sample SAMEA3663010__metabat2_high_PE_011 | metagenome-assembled genome bin SAMEA3663010 (sample SAMEA3663010) | pig gut metagenome | biome: pig gut; feature: pig-associated habitat; material: faeces | place: France | collected 2012
AATTGCTGTTGCTCAAATTTGAATTTGATGGTGCTTTTCACGCGGAATAATCAGATAGAATCAACCTGTTTTTCAAGCTCTTTAGAGCGTTTTAAAGCCTCGTTTGAACGGTATTTAAAGTACTCTTTTTGAGCTTCTCGCATGGCGAAAACTATATCTGCAAACTCTCCTGTAGTCATTTTAACCCCCTATTTTTTCACTTAATTCTTGATAAAATTCTTTCAACGTTTTGTGAGGAGCCAGCATCACTCCAGTTCCGATTGCAGATAATAAATCTTTTTCTTTTGGAGTAAGAGTTCCTAGTAAAAGCGACAGTTCTTTTTCAGAAGGCTCATGTTCTGCATTTTCTAATTCACTACGAATTGATTTGATTTTTGACTTTGTGCGATTTCGTCTGACTGAACCGACAAAGACATTCATACATCTTGTACTACAGAAATAAACTGTTTCCTTAATTTCCGGGACTTCTGGACAAGGCTCAATCCTTCTGCCGGAAGAAATTGTTTTTCCGCAAATGTGACATTTTTCTTTTTTCATCAGGCACCTCTTAATTAATATGTATGTGTACATGGTGTACAATCCAGATGATAATCTCTATCCACTTCCAAATTGCAAACGGAACTGTGATAAAAAATCCGATAACAAAAGCGATTATAGCTTTGAATTGTTCTTCAAACATTGTGCCTCCAAAAAAAAAGGCCGCGAACTCCCCACAAGTCCGCAGCCAGTTTAGGTTGCCAAAGCAGCCTCGCTGTGTGGGGATTCCGGCGACGCTGTTCTGTTTTATGAAATCAGTGTATTTCAGAATATTTTTTTATGATGAAAATTAGGCAGAAAATTATAAGTCATTCAGTGAATAGAAAATTTTTTGACCTGAGTTTTTGGCGCGGTTATGTTCGATTCTTGCACCATCGCTTTGTTTCCAATCTGGAAGAAAAAGAACGGCTTCACATCTGCGCTGCATTGCTTCAGATACAATCATGTAATCTATCCAGGAAAACGCTTTGTATTCTATGAGCCATGCAGGATTCATAACTGAGTGGCCTTTCTTCTTCAGGGCACGTTCTGTCTTTGTAAATTTTTTTTTGTAGTTTTTATCCCCGGATATTTTTCCAGCTATATAGACTCTCAATTCTCTCTTCCTGTAAAAGCGGTTAAGGCTGTACCAGAGTCTTAACCTAGTTTTTATAAGCCCATCAGAAGGAACGCTTATGCTTTTAGAATATATGGGAAACAGAAATAACGATTAAATTAAGGCAGATTGTTTATCTGATTTTTTCAAAACTGCTTGTTATATTTGGCGGATAAACAAATCTATTCATAAAGACCTGTCTGTTTTCCTTAAATAATTTTAGGTATTCTTCGGCAAGAGAAATACATGTCTTTACTCTGAAAGGAAGCTGCGTTCCTTGAAAATATGCTCTTGTTAAACCCAAATCAGAATCCAGGGATTTATAAACGTTATAAACTTTCATATATTCAAGAAAACGTCTTGTAGCTCCATTGTAAAACTGAATATTCCAAACTCTGATTAAACGTACAAAGGTTTTATGCTCTATGCCGGATTCAATTTCACATACTTTACGCGGCTTAAAATCATCAGCAAGTTCAAGGATTTTTCGTACAGCTTTTAGTTCTATTTCCTGTTGATATGTTCTCTCTTCTTTTACAGAAACAAGTTCTATAGAGTCTGCAAAATTGTTTCCGTCTGAATCAGTTGTAATTTGCTCCAGACTGAACTCATGACCGTGTTCTTTCAGGTATCTAAGATGTTGCCATTTAACTTCATTTTTCAAACAACCAAAATAATAATTTGGCGTATGCTTCCAGTCTGTTTTTTTTACAAGCTCCAAGATTTTTAGAACAGATTCATCAGCTGTTAATTCCCAGTCTTCAGTTATATTCTTGTTCAGGTGTGAATAATAATACGCATATTTCCGGCATATTTTTGTAGCGAGTTTGAAGAAATCTATTTCTGATTTATTCTCAATTGCCTGGTCAAATTTTTTAAGAAACTCTTCTGTCATGGGGCCAAATTATCCTTAAAAAAGGGGGAAATGCGCTATCACACATTCCCCAGGGACAAGTTTTACTCCCTCTCAGAGGTGAGAGTAACTAAAAAATAACATATGATGTGATTATTTGATGAAATCAGGGCAAAAAAAGAAGAAAAAATTTGACGCTGCTATGAGAAATTTATTAAATTCGAATTTGAGTTAAAAGCGAAAGTCTGCCTTTTCAGACAGACTTCTTTATGCAATCTTTTTTCTGCTGCCATTGGGTGGGTAACCAGCAGAACGAATAAAAGGCAAATCGCCGTAGATTCCTTTACGGTATCATGCCAGCTGCTTTTAATTTACCCAAAATAAATTTGAAAGTCAATTAAAATCGGCTTTACGGCAATTCTGAGGGTAAAAGAGTGGCAAAGACATATTCTGAAGAAGAATTGCGCGCTATTAATACTCTGATTCGTAAGTATGGTCATTTAACTTATGTTAAGACTTCTACTCTTGAAGAAGAGTATTACCAGCTTACAGGCGTTCACCGTGTTAGCGGTGCATTGTACATGGCTGCTTGGAGACTGGAAAATGGTTATTATGACCATTTGTTACTAGTCGCCTAGCATGTAATTAGAAAATCTTACAGTTACCCATAAGATTAGGGCAGTAGTTGTGACAGCAATTACTGCTCTTTTTTATTTATCGTATTATAAGCAAAAATGTTTAGAATGAATAGATTTCGGGCAAATTAAAAAAGCCCCGGAAGTTCGGGGCTTACATTACGCAATTTTTTTCACGATGTCAGAAACTTTTCCAAAGAATGTTTCTTCTTTTTCATCTTCAAAAATACATTTGTCACCATTGCCTAAGAAATCTAGTAGAACAACTTTTCTACCGTCTTTTAGTAAAACAAAATCAAATTCTTTATATGTTGGCATACTAAACCTCCTTGAGAACGATTGCAGTAACTAATTGATAGGTATTTGTTCCAGGTCGTAAAATCCACGTTGTTTTTACAGAACTTGTATTTCCATTTGGTCCAGTAAGATTCATGATATAATTATATTTTATGCCTTCATCAATTGTACCAATTTCAACTAGTTTTGATACATCAAAATGTTCAAGTATATTATCGACCAACTCTTCCCAATTGTCTATAGTATATCCTAAAGTAGCTTTAAATAGTTTTGCCTTATGCTTTCCAACTGGACTAGTTGGAGACAGTAAATACTTTGTAAATTTTTCTTTTGGAATATAAACATCAAATGCGAAAACTTTTTTACCTACAGATGATTTATAGAATTCTCTTATTTTTTTAAGAACTCCATATTTCTTCGCTTGTTCCCACATACTATCTGTCATTTGCCACCAAGTACCACGTTTTAGTGGATTCCCTCCGAATCCTTCCTGTACCTTAAACTTTGACAAACTCTTCATCGTTGGATTTTCAACCATGTTTCCGAGTTTTCCGACCTGCGATGGCCAGATGGCGCGGATAGATGTTCTGCATTGGAAGTGGTATGGCGGAAATCCATATTTTTTCCAGAATGGATGATCTACTGAAATTATCATTCCATAGCCGCTTGCAGTGAGAAGGTGACGGCAGATTTTACTTGTTCGTCCGTCTTCAATCACCATCAGCTGATAGGCTGCAACTCCTGTATTATCATATTGCTGAAGCTTTCCTGCTATGTATGCGCTCTGTGTATTTGTGCGGAAAACGTTCTCCCAATAACCGGGTTTTATTCCAAGTGCATTTACATTTACTTTCTTTTTGAGTTCTTCCCAGGTGTCGGAGTAAGTGTCTCCGCCTTTTTCAAAGGACTTCAAAAGAATCTGTTTTGCCTTATCCACAACCTCAGCACTTCCAAGCTGTGCCACCGTAAACGCTCTGAATCTCAGCTTCGGTTCAAGTGATTTCCACTCAGCCTTACTCATTGGCACCTTTGACTTCAAGAACTGCATGGCTTCGTTAAACGGAATTTCTGGAATCTCAGTTTCGTCAGCAGCATTTATCTTTCGTTCAGGATTTTCTTCTTCTGCATGGATAAGGCCAAGCATATAAGAAGAGCCTATAAGCTTTTCTATTGCTGAAACCATTTCTACGCTTGCGGGGCTGTAGAAAGGCTTTTCAAGAGCTTCTTTATCGGCGGTTTTAACTGAGTTTAAATAGTCTGTGAGGATGTCTTTAAGGTGCGGTTTTATGGCTTTTTCCGCAAGCTCACAAAGGCTATCGAGCTCACGGATGTTTGCAAGTTCGCGTTTGAAGGAATCAGAATCAGCTAGGAAAATCGAAAGTTTTTTTTTACATCTTTTGGCTTGCCGGAATCGCTGAGCATTACTTCTGAACCGGTTGGCATTACAAAAGCGTCATCTTCATCTTTTGGCTCCGGCACTCCGTAGTAGGAATACAAGGCAGATTTTGAAACCGGAAACTTTCGGTCTATGGCTTTCATCACATCATCAAAGCTGGCGCGGCGGTCTACGTCAAACATAATTTGAGGAGCAGCGGCTTCTTTTCCAAAGTTCAGTTCAACAGTCCAGTCTATAATCTTCTGAAGAACGCTCTGCAATTCAAGGGCAACGCTCTTACAATCCTCAAAAAGCAAATCAGCCTGAACTTCTCCCAGTGCAAGTGAGCCTCCGTTTGTGGTAGAGGTTGCAATGCTTTGACCTGTAAGACCATAAGAAATCTGAGTGTCACAGGCTTCTACAAGTTCCTTAAAGTGAGAAAGGTCTCCTGTCATTCCAATGTCTTTGATTTCCTTAACGTTACCAACTCCTGCAGCTGAACCGGAAGTAATTCCCAGAAGCATTTCTGCAATCAGGTTAGCACGTTCACGAACCTTTGCGTCATCACCATCACATTCAAAAAGAGCCAGGAGAGATTTTACAGAAAACTTTTCTGTAGCCTGCAACCAGAAGTCGTAGCCAGCTTCCTTAAAGCACCATGCCCAGTAAACGCAGCGCAAAACAGATGTACCGTATGGGTTTTCATCATCAGGGTCATGCTGATAAATAAGCCACTTATAATCCTGGTCAAGTTTTACGTTAGGATTATTCAAGAATAGTTCCCATTTTTTGTTGAAATGAAATCGCTCCGGCTTTCTTGTGATGAAGTTATCCGGCTTGTAAGTAGAGCCGTCAATTTCCCAGATAAGCTCAGAAACAGAAAAACCGTAATCCAAAGCTGTAAGCATACGCTTCATTTTTTTATGAGGATTCTTAAAAAGATGCAAGCCATTGATAAAATTATAAACTTTTTCGTCTGCCTGGTCCTGTACGATATGCAGCGGAAAGTTTAAGCTTCCAGCCTTCAAAAGATTCAAAAGAGACTTAATGCGAGGGTCCTTTTTCATCTTGCGGTAGGTTTCGTAGCTTTCAAAAGTACCGCTTGCTATATCATCAGGATTCGGCATATAGCTTATGAAGTTTAATACGCTGTCGTTTATTATCTGAGACTGCATTTCTTTGTGTGTAGGTTTTGCCATTTTCTATCTCCTTGCCCTGCCGATGATTTTGTTTGCGGCGGTTTTTAATGTCTTTGAAACTGAACTGATTGCAACGTTTCCCGTGCTTCCTTTTTCAGCTGCCTTAATTGCAAGGTAAAGACCATCACACAAGTCGTCGAACGCACCCATAGGAAACTCGGTAAGCTGTGTGATGATGTTCTCACATCCTTTTGCAGGAAAACGGATAAAGCCGTTCTGAACTAACATAGAGTAAGAACGGATTCTCATTTCCTTTGGAGTAGAACCAACTCCTATAAGCTGAATCGGGAAGTAAAGCCCCTTTTCAATTCCAAGCTTCTGAATGTATTTGCCGTAAATACCGGAGAAAACAACGTTCTCCCAGCCGATAACGGCAAAGTGATAAGCTTTATACAGCACTTCCATTTCAGCCAGTGTCTGCTGTTCTGAGCATGCTTGAGAGAAGCACGGAAGAACGTAGATGATTCCGGTTTCCTTGTCTCTTGCTACTGGAACTTCTGCCGTTCCATCGTGTGCGCCTGTTGCAGGGTCTACACCTAGGAAGAACTGAAGCTGACTGCGTGGCGGAAGCTCTGAATATCTGAACGCGTCTATCCATTCCATCTGAATGATTCGCTCTTCATCTGCAAGTGGTTCATTCATGTATTCTGTTGAGAATGCAGCAACGCCGATTGTCTTCTTCTTGTCTTCAAGGCTCTGGATATCCCAGTATTCCGGCCAGAGAGGCGTTCCGTCTTCACGGATGCAGGAAAGTCTAACAGCTATCCAGTTTACAAGGTCTCCGGCTTCGAGTTCACGGCAAAGGCGACTGATCGGGTCGTCATTGTGAAAGATTGTATTTACCCAGATTATGAAGGCAGATTTACCGAGGTTGAAAACTACGCGCTTGAGCCAGCGGTGGATTTTGTTTCTCTGTGTCGGACTGTTGATTGCATCGTCTTTGAGTACATCATCTATAACGATAAGATCAGGACGGAACTGTCTGAAGCGTGTACCACGCATAGAAGCACCGCTACCTTTACTCTGGATGCAGGTTCCGTTTGTAAGCTCAAGGCGGTGGTTGGTCCAGCAGTCGCCCTGAAGCTCGCCGTAGTCTTCGAGAATTCTTTCGTTCTCTTCGATTTCTGTTTTGATGTTTCCGAGATTCTCTCCTGCAGCGTCACCTGAAGCACCGATAAGAAGCACATATCGGGCTCGTTTGGTAAGCGCACACCACAGAACATAAGCAAAACTCCATCTTACAGTTTTTCCATGTTCTCTTGGCTCCAAGAACATAGAACCAGATAATTTTTCTGTAGGTTTTAATAATGATTGATATTTTTCGCGAACAAAAGGCTTTAATTTTTCAGAAAGTTCTGTACTCAAACTTCGTGAATTTGCTATTTCGTATAAAAGCTTCTGGTATTTGGCTGGTTCTTCGTAGAAATAATCAGACAAATAGTAACGGCAGAAAAAGCCGAAATCATTCTCAGCCTGTTTCATGCGCTTCTGCTTTTCGAGTACACTTCTATTCTGTCCTGCAAGTTCCTTTATGAGTTCGCTCATTTATTTTATTTCCGTTTTATCGATTATTGAACAGAGCTTAGAAAGAAGTTCAGGATCGCTCTGTATTTCTTTTGAAAGTTCGTCTTTAAGCTGCTGCTTTGCCTTATCTAAAGCCTTAACAGCTTTCATTCGTGCCTGGCTGAGTTTGAGCTGAGTTTCTGCAATGCGGCTTGCAGAACTTACAAGCTTTTCCGGGTCGTCAAACTCAAGGCTGTCTACAGTACGCAAATCCTTTGCAATCAGGGTTGAAAGATGCATTGTCATTGCTTCTGCAACTTCTGTTCCAGGATTATCTGCAAACACTTCGGCCATTGCCTTTGCAGCTTCTACAGCTTTCTTTGTATCTGCAATTTCTTCTTCGTGGCTTTTGATTACACGTCTTATTGATTCGCGCGAAAAGGTAACGTGAAGCCCTTTTTCTTCAAGGATTTTATTTACCTCTTGGGTAACATAAACGATTGTATTTTTTCCGCCATCCCATTTATCAACGATAAGCTCTACAAGACCGTTTTCGGTTGCCTTTGCCTTGCGTCCCATATTACGCCTCCAGCGGAACAAGAATGCCTGTATCTGGCTCGCAATTACCTTCTACCAGGTCTATTCCTTTTGGTGTAATCTTGTAATATGTGATGAACATATTTATCTTATAAGGGTGAGGCGTTTCTGTCTTCTGGCAGTAGCCCTTGTCAATCAGATATGCTACAGATTTGTCAATGTCATCTACATGCTCATATGCGTGATAGATTCCGATAAGAGAAGTTCTCTCAATTCCATCGGGATACATATCTGCAAGCAGTCTTAAGATTTTTCCTCTCAGTATGTTATTTTTCATTCTTCCGTCCTTCTGTCAGTTTTAGTATTTCAAAAGGCAGCTTGCTTATCTCAGCCCTTACAAGCTGAATCTCACTCCGCCAGCCTTCGGTTTCCCTGTAAAGCATTTCTTTTGTCACACCGTCTTTTTCCAGGAACTTAATGTCTTTTTCAGCCTGCTCAAGACGTTTTTCAATAGCCTTGTCATGTGCATCTGAATGTTCCTGCAGTGTCGCAAACTTCTTTTCCGTTGATTCACGGAGTTCTTTAATCTGATTTGCAGTCGAAGTCTTAAGACTGTCTACAGCTTTCTGTGTAAGCTCATTGGCTTTCTTAACTTCCTTAATCACAAAAAAAGCAATCACTCCCATTACAATGAGAGTTCCACTTATGCCAAGAGTTGTAAGTACCTTATCCATTGTGCTGACAACTGCCATTCCTTCCATCAGTTCCCCCTGATAATCCATCCGCCTAGGAAACCGGCACCTGCACCGACGCACGTCCAAAGGGGAATCGTCCACTTTTCAAGATTTTGTTTTTTGTTTTCGCTCTTCAGCCATTCAATCTGAACTTCAAGACTGGCAAGCTTTGGAGCGTATTCCTGAACTCCGGCTTTATAGCCTTCGTCGTAAGCATTTTCAATTGCTGCATCAGCTTCAGCTTTCAGCTGTTCCACAAGAAGAAGTACGTCCTCTTGTGTGTAAAAAGTTTTCTGTGATTGAGTCTGCTCTGGAGTTGAAGTCGGACTTGAGCTCGTCTTTTCTTCTGCCAAGAGCGGCAGAGTTAGGAGAGTTACCAGCAAGAACATGAGCAGGTATTTTTTCAATTTCAGACTCCTTTTTTCGTTCAGCTTCATCAGCTTTTGCGTTTACAGCAGATTCTTTTTTTCCTGTTCTTTTACCGAACAGAAAAACCGACAACAAAAGAGCAGCAGCTCCAGCACAACCGGCGGCAAATGATGCCGCCTTTTTTATAACTTCCCTAATTGCCATCGTCTTTACCGTCAGCCGGAATAGTTTTTCTGAACCAGCTTTTTATGATGTCAATCCAGATTGAAACATCAATTGGCAGGAAAACACCAAAAATAAAAGCTCCAGCTTTTACAGCATCATCAACTGGAACAAGTTCAGTTTTGGCAACTGCGTTTACCACCAGAGCAGCAAAGACAATAACCGATGCAATTATCTTTGAAAGCTGACAAAGGATTTTACCTTTCATCCTTACACCTCCTTGTCGGTCTCTATAAGTTTTCCGCCGATTATGTAACCGGCCGGAAGCTCGTAGGCATGTAACAGATTGTTTAAAGCGGCAAGGTCGCCGGAAGAAAGAATAAAGCAGCCGGCAGACCAGGCATAATTTGAATCCTTACCAAGCTTTGCGCTCCATCTGTCGTGAATAAGCCAGCGGCCGTTCTGGAAGCCGCCCTCGGTAGTCTGCATTGCGTTGTGATTTATTCTCTGACCGTCAAGGTCTGTAGTTTCGATTATCTCGTGGATTTCTCCGTGAAAATTGCGTGGAGAAGCAAAAAGACGAACCTTAAAAGTTCCGGGTGCAACAGTATCACCGTGTGCAACTGTATCGGCAGTAGCATTTACGCCAAAGCAGTAGTTTGCCACTGTCTGGCAGTGACATCGAAATAGCTCTCCTTTTTCATCTTTCAAAACAAGCCAGTCGAGAGAGTTGTTCTTCCAGTTGTTTTCAAAAGAATCAGGCGCGGTACTGTTGGCGCGGAAGTCATAGGATTTTTTATATCTGATAATCTGAAGATTAAGCATAGCTTAATGTTACTTTTATTTTTATTTAAATGATGAAATCAGGGCATAAAAAAACAGAACCGTGGATATCACAGTTCTGTTATAAACTCGAAAAAAGCATTTACCAGTAGTTACCGTTTGCCCAGTCTTCACACAGAGCCGGTTGTTTCATTCGTTTTTTTCTAGCCATTCTATCAGGTCGGATTTGAGGACATTCCAGTCGCGGCCGTCTTTGAACGCGTGAAGGTCGGGGTCTTGAACAATCCGATACATACTTCTGTCTGACAGTCTCAAGGCGGTTTTCAAATCTTTCAAACTCAAGACCGTCGGTAAAGAGTTCAGCTCTTTCAGCATGGATTCGTTCATACATCTCCCTCAAAGAAGCTTCGTCAATTCTCCAGCAATCCAGAACTTTAATAGCACCGTCCACCTTAGACATACTGAACAGATAGTAAACATGGGCTGGCTTAACATCAAGAATGAATGCGGTCTCATGTACAGTGAACAGCATGGCTCAGCTCCTCTCCTTTTTTAATCCTTGCGATCCGGGTTAATTCCCTTCTCGCAAGCCATCTTGCGCAGCGCAACAATTACGTCGGTTGCCTGATACTTCCTGAGCCACTCAATGCGGACTGTTCCCGTAATCCGCTCAAGAAAAGCTTCAAGCGCCCTGTCGCTCTTGTTGTCTGCAACAAGCTGCCATAAGCCCCTGATGTACCTTTCCTGTTTTTCAGAAATCCATTTAGGATTCCGGCCTTCCTGTGGGGCTGTTCCGGCTTTATAAGATTTTGACTTGTAATCAAAACCCAGCTTTGCAAAAGAAGCCATAACGGCATCGTACTGCTTCCAGGTTTTGATTTCCTTTGATGATTCAACGCCACACGCCCCTGTGAGCAGGGCACGGTAGCGTTCATCATCAAGATTCAGCTTAGTTTTTGCTACATGAATCATTCTGATCCATTGTTTCTGCGCTGTGTTCATCATGCAGCATTCCTTCTGATTCTGTACAGCGAGTCCTTTCTGTCTATGCATTCTACGACATCGCCTCTGCATCTTCTCATGCAGTGGAGCACACTCGCCACATAAGCGTGGCGGGCTTCCGGGTATACCCTGACAACTTTCTTTTTCAGCTCGTTGCCAAAGAAGCAGGTGCCGTCCGGCATACCGTCAATCACACAGCGGATTGCTGCGCTCATAGAATCAATTTCCATACAGCCTCCTGGTATGGAGCGGAGAATCAGGACATCCAGAACTGACTCTCCGCGGTTTATCAGCTCGCACTCTTGAGAAGGTCTTTGTTTACCTCGTCAAGATTAGCCTCGCAGAAGAAGTCATCCTTAATCTTTCTGCAGGCATCAACAGTCTTAAGTTCTTCGTCAGAAAGATTTGCCATAGCTTCCTTGTCCGGCTCTTCCTTAAGTCTTATGCAGCCTGTAAAGCCAAGCTTCTTAAGAAGCTCCAGAGTGGTCTTCTTAACGTGAATGCTTGTGCTCTTTCTGTAGCCGAACATTCCGAAAGTAAGCTCAACAGATTTCTTGTCCTTAAAGAGCTCGCCCTTGTTGTATTCAGCATAAGCTGCAATCTTAGCAGCTGTGTCCTGAATCTTCTTGCGAAGGTCTTCACCTTCTTTTGCTACACGCTCCTTGATTGCCGCAATCTCTTTTGCAGCTTTGGCATCAATAGCCTCAAGCTCTTTTTCTGCCAGTCCGATTTCTTTGAGAGCGATATCTACATCGTCCAAAGAATTAAGTTTGCCTGTATCAGGCTTGTAACGTGTACCCATTTTTCAGTACCTCCCTTTTATTTATGCGGCACCCGGGCCGTCATTTACGATAGTTGCTTCATACAAAGCGTCTTTTGCTTCCTTTGCAACACTTTTAATTTCTACTAAGTTTGAACGTGCATTACCAAGAATTCCGCTGAATGCAAGCTTTATGATTTCATCAATCTTGTCGCTTACTACGCCAAACTGTTCTTCAGTCAAGGTCATTTTTTAATCTCCCTGTGTCAGCATCTGATACAGAATCTCACTGCATCGCATGAACATCTTTGCAGGAGAATCATCCTTTACGTCTATGTAGCGACAGAAAACGTTTCTTACAAAAAATCCTACGGTAAGAATTTTTCCGCCGTCATCTGCCATTGGTTTCCCATCCGGCTGAATGTTTACAAGAACTTCAAACTCCTTGTCCTTGAATGCATCCATAACCAGGTCATTCAGGCAGCACACAACAAGCTCTTTCTGTTTGTCTTCAACAGTCACTAAACCCTGAATCTTTGTCATTCGTTGCCTCCCTGCTCAATAAGAGCGTAGTAGCGTTCCAGCGCGCACTGAGTCTGATCCAGAAGCTCATTGTAAGCAGCTTTCATCGTTTCATTGCGCGGCTGATCCACAGTAAGCCCGCCTACAGGAATAGGCAGCTTGTCTTTTTTAGAAAGCAGGAAAAAGTTTCCGCTTTTAGTGTCAGCATGAAGCCGGTATTTCGTAAGCACAATGCCGCTCAAAGTAGGAAGGCCAAAGTCAAACTCGTTGCTGTACTCCAGCTGACCTTCCGGTAAGTTGTACTGAACCGGGCTTGTTTCCCCTTCGTCCGATTCCTTTTTTTCGCCGATACGCATGGCAATTTCCCTCATGGTAAGGCCGTTCAAGCCTTCTGGGTTATCTGCAAAATCCTTGTAAATCTTTAAGGCAGTGCTTACCATTCTTGCCGGAATGCCGGTCTTTGCTTCGTACTTGGCGGCAGTCATAGAACAGGTTGCTTTCTTGGAAGCTCGCTCAAGAATCTCTCCAAGGTTGAAGTAGTTCTGAGCGGCAGACACCATAAGAGCTTCAACTTTCTTTGCAGTGTGGCGAATGTCTTCAACAATCTCGTTAATAGTCTCGCGCTCTTCAGATGTGATAATCAGATTATTGTCATCGTCATACACAGGCGCATTCTTTGCAGGGCGGCCGCGTTTTGGAATGTTCTCAGACACCACGATTTCCTTTGAAATAGGACTAACAAGATTTGCCATTATCGTCTCCTCAAAACAAGTGTGCTTGCAAGCTCAGCAGCTTCAACAGTAGGAAGCTCAAGATTGTTCTGTGTCATAGTGTTCTGCAGGCGCTCCAGAATCTTTGTGAACTGTCGCACATCGTTCTTTGCAGTTCCGTAAACAGTGCTTATTACATCTGCTGGGCAGTCTTCCCACACGCTCTTTGCAATCAAAGAAGCGTCCGGCTTTGTAAGACCTTCAAGCTGTAAAAAGATTCCGATACGGCTTTCGAGCTGGCGGTGGTCATTGCGCAGATTCTGAATCATGCCCTTAAGGCGTGGTAAACCTATAAGCACAAGCCCGCTTTCTCCCAGGTCGTAAACCAGACGGCGGACAAACTCCAAGGCATCAGCTTTGAGGTAGTCGGCTTCATCAAGAATTACAAGAGAGTCACGTTCTGCAAGAGCTTCTGCAGTCTGCTGAACAAGAGCATTGAAAGGCACGCGGTTTGTTTCAATTCCAAGCTGACGTGCAATTTCCTTTGTGAGCATAGAGCGGTTCATTCCGGCAACTACCGCAATGTAAATAACCGTGTTCTCGTTCTGGTCGGCATAGTATTTTGCCGATGTAGTTTTTGAGCTTCCGGCATCTGCTACGATAAGGGCGATATCGTGCTCCGTGTGTGCAAGCTCAATAGCGTTGAAAACCTGCTTAAGAGCTGTTGTTTCAACGATTGGAATACGCTTGCGGGAATGTGCCTGTTCCTGCCTTGCAATCCAGCGCACAATGTTGTCTTCCAGCTTGGTAAGGTCTCCCGAATAGTTACCTGTTGTGTAAGCACTCAAAATTGCGCTTGAGTAACCCATGTCGCGGCTGGCCTTAGCCTTGCTGATTCCGAACTTTTCAAGAGTGTCATTAAGTCTCTTGACAATTTCACTGTTCATTTTTTGCCTCCTGAACACCAATATTTATTCCCTTCATAAAAGGGGTTTTAAGAGTAGATTTTTTAGCGTCGAGCTTGTAATTTTTTGCGCTCTCCATTTCAGAACTGTTACCAAGAAAGTTTTCTACACCTTCAAGCTGATTGCCTGTATAGGCGCGGCGGGCAACGTCCACCATAGTCTCGTATTCCGGGGCAATGGTCATTTCGCCCGAACCAAGAACTGCAATCTGAGTAAGCTTGTTTCTTGCTCCTGTAAGACGACCAATGTCTTCGTCAAGCTTGCCTGTTTCCTTGAAGTAGTCTGCCTTTGCAGTACAGATAAAATCTCCGTCCAGCGTAAAGCAGGTAACTTCGCGGTCATCAAGAAGATTGATGTAAACACGCACCTTACGTCCAAAAAACTCAAACAAATCGCTCGAGTAGAAATTAACTTTTCCAATTGTCACGCCCTGTCTGTTCACCTGTCGAACCTCACCCTTAACCAGAGCCTTCTGCAGCATTTCTTTAGAAGCATGGCGGATTTCTTCTTCCGGAGGTAAGCACTCTGCAAACACACGGGAACGTGTTTTTCCGTCCATGTAGTCAGAACTGCAGGGAATCTGATCATTGATGTATTCAATCATTGCCTCAGCATTCTGAACAAAGTCTTCCCAGGTTGGAATGTCGTGTCTCTGTTCCTTGCCATTGATTCCTCGCCACATCAGCTGAGCTTCTTCCGGTCTGCTTCGTGAATCAGATCCAACGTAGCTTCCCATTTCCTTGGCAAGATATTCACCGATGATTCGGAAATATCTCTCCTGGCGTGCCTTAGACTTTCCGTTGTAAGTTCTTGTAAAGCGCACGTCCGAGCCCACAAGTGCAAACAAGCCCTTGAACTCAACTTCCTTTTCCTCGTCTATGCCTTCCGGATTCATAACCGTTACAGTCTCAGTTTTTCCGTTCAGCCACTTAGCGTGGTAGTCCTTACCGTTATCGAAAAGCAGACAAACAGGAATTCCGTAGCGCATGCAGCACATGTAATAAGCCACAACAATTGAAAGGCTAGAAGGTTTAACACAAGGACACCAGCCCAAAACCTTACCGCTTCGCAGATCCTGGAAAGTAGTAATCCAGGGACGGATAAGCTCACCACGGTAAAGCACTACACAGTCAAGGCAGTGGTGGTCAGAAACAACAACATCAAGGCTTCTGTAGCGTGTGATATCCTGCTCCATGTGTGGCAGAAAGTCATTTTCAAAACGACCTTCGCCTCCCCGGAAGAATCCGGCAGTAGCCTTTGGAAGACTGTTCAGATAGCGCAAAGCTGTCTGATAGCTGCACTTTGAATATGGAATGTTAGCCTTCATAAGGCGGAAAGCGTGCATTGCACTAGGCTGAGTATCTTTAAGCCAGAAGCGGCGTAAAAGCTCACGCTCTTCATCTAAAAGACTTTCTCCGGCCCCGCCACGGCTCATTCCGTATTTAGGAACAATTCCGCTTGCTCCGCTTTCTTTAAAAGCTTTTATCCAGCGGTAGAAAGTAGCCTGGCTCACTTCGCCAAGTTTTTCTTTTAGAACCGGAAAAGCATTACAGCCGTTGTACACTTCCAAAAAGGCCGCAACGTTCATTCCACTGTTGTTGTACTCGCGGATTAAAGCCGCTCTCCAGGTAGCTTCTCCCTGTGCCTTTTCTCCGGCGTTCAGAAAGGCGTCACCCGAATAAAGCCTTGCATCCTTTTTCTCTTCTTTCTGTACAGGAACCGGCTTACCAGAGCGGTAGAGTGCAACAGCAAAGCGCACGTCTGCTGGAAGTCTGTTCTCTACAAAAAGCATGGAGTTTCCCTTGTACACAAATGCCCAGCCATCTTTGCGGGCTTTTTCAATTACACCCTTGCGCGAAAGCCCAAGAACCTCGGCAAGCTCCTTAGTCTTTACAGTTTCCATCAGGCAGCTCCCTCAAGTGCACGGCGGCGCATTTCCATGCGTTCCTGCTTCTTCTTTTCAAGATTTGCCTTTTCTGCCGCTTCTGCCGCCCTCATTCCTGCAATCTCTTCTGCAGTGCGTAGTGGAAACAGCTGAGTACGTGAAAGCCCGAAAAACTGAGCAATGCGGGTTTCTGTTGTAACAGAAAGCTGTTTACCACTGATGACATTTGACACAAGAGTTTTTGAAACTCCCAAGTGAAAAGCAAGTTCACTTTGTGTCATACCGCAATCATCAAGAACCTTGCGGCATCTTTCCTGCCTGTCCTTATCTACAGGGAAAGGACGGCAGCCACGGATTTCGTTCATAATGTTCATCTTTGTTTTCCCCCTTGACGGAATTGTCCGCCGCGTGTACATTTAACTTGAACACCACTTCCCAATCGGGAAGAATTCCACCCGCAGTTGGTTTAGCCTCCGGCTGCGGGTGTTTTTATTTAACCTTTAAAATCCTCATTGCGTGATATAATGGAAATTGCATCAACCACTAATCCCGCAAGGAGGACTAAATGACCAAAAAACAGCTGATGTCTATTTCAACATCAATAATAAGAGCTTACTTCTGCAGAACTTGTTTTCCTGATGAACTTGGAAACAAAGAACCTTCTTTCATAAACTCTGAATGGTTTGAAGATTTGAAGAACCTTATTTATTACCGCCTCTTCGTAAAGAACGATAGTATGCTTCTTTTTCTTCCTGCTCTTTTACAAACCTGCGAAGCTTTGGAATCAAAACATCGCGGTCTCCATAAGGATCGTATGGAACCAGATGAAGCGTATCGAGAATTCTGCGGAAATCTATCTTCTTCTCTTGTAGACAATTCCGTTCGATATCTTCTAGAAGATGAGGATTCTTTTTTAACCTCTCCGAAGTTACTGCAATGTCTAGATAATCTCTTTCCCCTGCAGTAATTGGTTCTGGAAATCTTTTAAACAATCTCATTTTTATTGCCCCCCTGTTTGCAAGCAGCTAACCACTCTCCTGGAGAAAGGACACCTATAAATTTGTTTCCAAGTGTATATGCAGTTACCTTCTCATTTTCCATAGAAACTAGAATCTTCATTCCAAGAAACTCAAAGAGTTCATCGTTCCAGTAGTATTTGTCGTTAATTCGAACTCCTTTTCGTTCTACAGTAAGTTTTGCATTTTGAAAATTCCTATCGAAGAAGAAGTGTTCACATGCTGTACAGATAAACTTTCCTTTTAGGGTCCAAACAGAAACCTGCAGTTCTGTAAGTCTTGCAACATAAACTTCTTCTCCTAAATACGGAATTAGCTCAGGTGCGAAAAAAGTATGTAAACCTCTTCTGATACCAGAACGCTGAACGCGTGTTATAACCAAGTTGCTAATACCTCTTTTCATCCTTGCCTCCTAGTGCAGTCTTTTTAAGACATCCTGCATAAAGGCAATTTCTGAATCACCCTGTACAGGAACCTCGCGCCTTGTATCGTTTTCAAAAACGATGTCTACACAGCCAGGCTTCTTACTCCATACGAGCTTCTTAACGCCACTGCGCTCTATGGAACCAAGAAGGTTGCTGAACTTTTCCTTGATGTCTGCCTGACATTCTGCCCATTCTGGAACAATCTCAATGTCTTCAACACTCATCTTTTAGCCTCCTAGTTTTTCCTTAACCGGCTTTTTGTTTATGCCGATAATGTGAATACGAACGTAACCAAAAATTGCACACTCTTAATTTTTTGGTTACGACCGTAACCAACTTATGGTTTTACTATAAGCGATAGTTTGCTAACTGTCAATAAAAATAAGCAATTTTTGGAGTAAAAATGAGCGAAATTTCGTTAAGATTAAAAGAAATTGTAAAATATACAGGATTATCTGATAGAGCTTTTGCACAAAGTATTGATTTAGCTCAAACAACATTTACAAATATCTTGCTGAAAGGGACTGAACCTAAATCTGATGTTTTAAGAGCAATTATTGAAAAGTACAAAGTCAACGCCCATTGGCTTCTAACAGGCGAAGGGGAAATGTTCACCAAAACTGAATCAGAAAAAACTCCATGCGTAAAGGATGTAATGGTGCCAGTTCTGAGCCAGAAGGCTTCGTGTGGTCCAGGCGTAGAATGGAACTCAGAACAGAACATCACCGAATACATCAGCCTTGCCTCGCTGTCTCCGGCTCTCTCGGGCAAGGTGTACGGCTTCCGCGTGGCAGGAACTTCAATGCTGGGAGCAGGCATAAAAGACGGTGACATCGTGATCTTTGACGCAAGCCCAGACCAGAACCTCACCGATGGCATCTACGTTTTCAGCCTGGACGGCGACGCCTACTGCAAGCGCCTTGAGTTCGACCGCCTGGCAAATCGTATCAAAATCTACAGCGTCCGCGTTGCCGACCTCGAAAAAGCCGAACTCCTGCGCACTCTGGACAGCACCGACGAAGGCTTCGCCGAACGCTTCCAGCTCTTCGGCAAAGTGTTCAGCTGGGTACATCTAGCAAAATAGCAGCGCATAAAAAAAGCCCCGGAAGGATTCACTTCCGGGGCGTGTGCTACTTAAGCAGCGATTCAATTATAAATCTGGAAAAACTTTTACCGCTTTGTTCGGCAAGTTTTTTTAGAGCTTCAATTTCTTCAGGAGATCCAGAAATAGAAGCTGTCTTGAAGATGGTTTTTCTTCCAAGTTCGGTTCCTTTGTTTGGGCTTCCTTTTGGCCGTCCGCCACCTTCTCTATATCCACCTCTCGGCATGAGCTACCCCTTTATCAAGCGTGTAATAAAATCCAGAATATTAACAATAAGAATTGCTAAAAGAATAATGTTCAGTCTTTTAGTTTCTGAACTGTCTTTTTTGTTTTCGTCTTCTTTCATGTTGACACCTCTCATAGTTTGATTTAGTATGAGCGTAAACAAGGGGGCAACGCCCCCAAGGTCTTACTTCCCAAGAAGTTCGACAAGCCACTTTATGAATTCGAAAATCAGCGCGGCAATTGCTATCTTTTCGGTGTTCGTCAGTGGCTTTTTCTTTTTACGCTTTCGCATAACTTAACCTCCTGATGTTTTTATAATATATCATAATAGATAAAGTGTCAATAACAAAATAACAAAAAAGAAATAAAAAATCTTAATAATTTACAAAGTTTCGAAAATCCAAAAAACACGTTAAAACAGCCTGTTTTGCACTCGGTTGGCAAATTACCCAATTTTCATTAAAAGTGCGTTAAAAACCGTTTAATTTTCGTTTAATCGGGCAAGTTTTTGGCAAGTGTACACCCCACAAATGCCAATATTGAAGAAAGACCTGGAAAAGTGTATTATAAAGCACTTTTCAGTAACACTTTTTTTTACTGTGTGTTATAATAAAAGGACGCGGTAAAAAAATCTGCGAAGAACATTTTGAGGGGAAAGGAGGCTGCTATGGATGATATCAATATCAAGGACTTACAGAAAGAAATGAAATCTCTTGGAATTATCAACATTGAAGCTGACGGAGAATTATCTCCATCCCTGCTTAAAGATGCCGTAGAAGCCGTAAAGGAAACTGCTCTTGATTTTAAGGCACTTTCTGCTAGATCACAGGAATTGGCGGCTACTGCACAATGACAACAAATGTTGATGACAAGAACACATCTTGGGCATTAAAAACTTTTCGTCCACTTTTGAAGGCTCTGAAATTACAGGAAGTAAAGTCAGAGCCTTTTACAGTTTTTGCCTCTGGATTCAAAATCTTTAACCGATACAATATGGCAAACTGTGTTATTGTTGTAAAAACAAAAGAGTTTACAAACAAGGATGACAGGGGAATCTTTATCTGGCAATATGATGCAGAGACAAATTTCTATGCTCTTTATATTGTCCTGAATTCTCTTCTTTTTGCTCAGTCTGATATTGAAACCAGAATAAAAAGAAAAGCAACAGGTGTTCATGAGTTTACACACTGCGTTGCTGCAATGATGACCTTTTCACGTCTCCAGTCAAAAGCTCTTATTCAGATAATGCATGACAGAATGGCTCAGCAGATTCATTCTCTTGATAAGAATTCTTTGGAGCTCTTGTTGAAAGAATTAACAAAACCATATAACGCTGATATAAAAGAAAATGTTCCAGTATTTCCTGATGACCACTTTAGAACAGGTGGAGAAGATTTCACAGGTTTATATGATGAACTTGTAAGAAATTTTCTTTTATCTTACGAGCTCTTCTGTGAACAGGATTTCTTTAATACAGAAAAACAGAAACAATTTAAGAATTTTTTAAAGAATAATAAACAGGAAGAAGCTCTAAAACTTCTTATATCTGTACTTGAACCGTTATCAAACCAAAAGGCATTAAGCATTCATTTTATTATTCAGCGGATAAACGAAGAATTCCTTCCAAAACTACAAAGTTATAAATAGTAATCACCGCCCCGCAAATCACCTGCGGGGCTTTTTTATGCCCTCACAAACCTTGCCCTAATTTCAGCCTAAATACTTTGACAGTGCCATACTGTCATTATGAAAATCAGAAAACGCGAATTAGCAAAAGCCGGAATTTTCGGCTCAATCGACAATCCAGTTGTGGTAAAGGAATCGGAGCTTGAAGAAATCGCCGAGACATTCAGCGACATCAAGAAAGCTCCTATCAAGCTCGGTGGTCACTGGACTGAAAATAGACCGCGCCTTGGTAATGTTATTTCCGTTACATACGACAAAAAGACAAAAACACTTTCAGGCGAAGTTGAAGAGCAGGATGAACTCTCTGCAGCAGTAGATGCCGGATATTATCCAGACGTTTCAATCGGAGCAAAACAGCGGGCCTCAGATGGTAAGATGTATCTTCATCATCTGGCTTATCTTGGAGATGACCCTCCACAGGTAAAAGACCTTGAATCGGGTCTTGCAGAAAATCTTTCAGAATCAGAAAAACAGATTGCAGCTTCTGATGAAAAGGACGTGCTCTTATTCCCAGCTACCTCAGAAAAACAGTTCTATCTTTCAGACACATCAGACTCAGTAAATCCAAAAGAAGAAAAAATAAATGATGGAGGTCTGTCTATGACAGAAGAAGAAATCAAAGCCATGCAGGCAGAAAACGAACGCCTCAAGGCTGAGAACGAAAGCAAAACAAAAATGCTTTCAGACTCAATGGCAGCTGCACGCGAGCGCGACAAAGAAGCACTCCGTAAGGCAGCTGAGGGAAAGGTAACACAGCCTCAGTTGGAAAGCCTTATGGCTCTTGCCGACAGCTTCCAGGACGGAAAGACAATTGAGCTTTCTGACACCGACGGCAAAAAGAAGACTGAAAATCCTGTTGCCGTACTTGCCGGAATCTTTGCTTCAATGAAGCCAAAGGTTGATGAAGGTGCTTTGAATCTTTCAGATACAGAGCCTGTAAAACCAAAGAAATCACTTGCCGCACGAATGATTGGCAATGTGTAAGGAGATTCTATGAATAAAGTAATCGGTACAATGACAGTCAAACAGGAAGCAATTCTTGTAGGTGATCATCACATTGTAACTCAGGGAGCAATTGCAGATGAAGAAGCTGCTTTTGCAGGCGGAACACTTCTCTACAAAGGAGAAAGCGGATATCAGGCTTTTGCTTCTAACGACGAAACAAATTCACCTGTTGCAGTAGCACTTGATGCGCTCGAAGCTGCGGCTTCAGATGCAGTTGTTCCAATCGTTGTTCACGGTGCAGTACGCAGAGAAAAACTCTGCTTTAAGGGTGGCACAGCCATCACAGATGAAGCAGTAGAAGCACTCCGCACAACCGGAATCTACGCACTCTAAAAAAAGGAGATACCAATGGTAAAGTATACAGGACAGCTTAACCGCTACTTCAAGAAAGACAGTATTGCGGACATTGTGTCAGAACTGCCAAAGCCAGTAATGACACTTACAGACATGTTCTTCCCTGCAAACCGCAGAGTACAGAAACATTCTTCCCTCATTTCACTTGAGGACATTACCGCAGAAACCGGAGCAGTTCCTCTGGTTCGTCGCGGCGGACATTCCGTTCCAGTTGATCCAAACTCTAAAACAGTTCAGTTCATTGACCTTGACGGAATCATTATTTCACGCTTTTTCAAGGCAAACGAAGTGAATGACCTTATCGCTTCCGGCGATACAGAAAATGTTCAGGCCTGGGTAAACGAAAACATCGAAAACCTCCGCAACAGAATCAGTGATACAACTGAAACTCTGGTTCGTCAGGCTCTTTCCGGTAAAATTGAATATCCATACGCAACCGACACAGGCGTTGCAGGAAAAATGGAAATCGACCTTGGAACTCCAAACGCTTTGACAGCTGCAACTATCAAAACTGCAAATGTTGGAGACCTGCTGGTATGGCTTGAAAAGACACTGTCAGAACATGCAAAGAAAGCAGGTTCTGTAAGTCAGCCTGTATTCCTTTTGGGTTCTGCAGTTTATTCAAAGGTTGTTTCAATCGTTTGTGCCGCTCAGAACGCTCCTGTACTTTGGACTGCAGAAGGCATGAAGCTTTTCGGCAAGTACGACATCAGAAGCCTTTCTATGACTTACACTCTTCCTGGAAGCAATTCTCCAGTAGATGTGATCGGTGCAAACAAGATGCGCATTGTAGACCTTGCTAATCCTGGTAAGCTCATCTATGCCGCTCTTGATGATTTGGATGCAAATCTTGCTCCAATGCCTTTCTACTGCAAGCCACAGGAAATGAAAGATCCAGACGGAATCAAGCTCATTGCTTCGTCAAAACCTCTTCCTGCATTTGCAATGAAACGCCAGTCAGAACAGACTGTAACAACAGCGTAAGGAATATAGGTCATGGAAGAATTAGGACTTGCAGGAATACCAACCGCATCAGAGAAAAAGAGAGAAGTTCCCTTTGCCCCCTTTGGAACACCCATAACGGCAGACGAAGTGGAAAAACGCCTTTCTACAAATCTCTACAAACAGCTTGCGGACGGAAATCCGGATTTTGTGCCTGACGCAATAAGCCGCGCCCAGGTCTACATAGGCACAATTCTTTCATGGCTTGGAGTGCAGTTCAATCTTGATAATGCAACAGTGCGTGAAATCGTACTGATGCAGACAATCTACGAGCTGCACATGGCTTTGGGTCACGAAGAAGCTGGACGCGAATACCGCAAGCAGATGTACAACACCGTTGTTGCTGCCTACGGCTCTTTTCCAGATTCAGACAACCAGGCACAGATAAAGGTTCCTTCCGGGGCAGTAGCAAGGCCGCCACGAAATCCGCGCCAGAAGCGGCTTGACCAGGCAAGGAGATTCACACTTTGAATTTCACTGATGTGGATGCAGAGCTTAAGAAGATAACAGCTGAACTTTCAAACCCCGGAAAGGTTGCACTTGCCGGAGTAAAGGCAGCAGACATCATCCGAAAGCGTCTGTACGAGGGGGAAGGTTTTGAGCCACTCAGTCAGGTCACTAAGGACTACCGTGGAGATTCCAAAGGCAGACCTTTACTTGATACAGGCCACTTGCGTGATTCTATCACAGCAGAGCTTGTAAACAAGGAAACAGTTTCCGTAGGAACGACCGTTAAATATGCACCGATTCAAAATAACGGCGGCATTATAACGGCAAAAAAGGAATGGCTTTTTATTCCCGGTCCAAGAATGCGCTACTATGAGCGTAAGTTTGGAAGAAAACCGGGAGATGTTCTGAATGGTTTACGAAGTGAAGGTTTCTGGGTGTACCGTGCCGGACGTGCCGTTTTCTATAGGGAAAAAGAAAAAGGCTCAAAAGCACACGTGGCATATTATCTTAAAAAGTCGGTTGAAATACCGAAAAGGGAGTTCTTCTATCTTACAGATGAAGAGCTTAATCAAATAACAGATGAGGTAGCAGATGAAATCCTATGACGTTATGACGCTTTTTGCACAGCAGCTCGAACGCTCAATTGCTTCAAGCGACGAGTGCAAGACAAAAGTTGTAATTACACCTTCAAGCGTAAACGAAAAGGGCGTAGTAATCAAAGTCTCCCTCTTAAAAACTTTTCCAGACAGAAAATACCAGGCTAAGAGCAATGCAAGAACTGTAAGACTCAGAGTTTCAGTAAGTGGAACTGTTGAAAGTCAGACCGGCTTAAAAATGGCCACAGAGCTGATAGAAAAGCTTGATGATTTTTTTGAGCAGAACAATCTGCGTCTGGAAGAAATTGTGGAAGGAACTAACTCCATGCAGACAATCAGGAAAATTCCAAATACAAGGATTCTCCAGAGAATAAGCCAGGAAGACAGTTTCTTTTATAATCCTGATTCTACAGATGTTCAGGATGTACAGGACGACAGGACTGTAATAATCACAGTCCCGGAGGAATCATGACAAGTACAACAACCTACAAAACAGAAAACGGAAAAACTGTAAAGGTAGAACCGGAAACAGATAATGGGTCAGTAGAAAAATCTACAGACAATAAAAAACAGAAATCTAAGGGCAGGCAGGAAGAAACTTCCGGCTTTGCAGAAACGGAGGAAATCTAAATGGCAGAAGAAAAACCATTGGTTGGAGATGACGGTGCTTTCTACACAGGAAAGCTTGCGGCAACAGAATATGTAGGCGATGGTACAAAAACCCTTCATGCTCTTGTTGGCGGAGGAGAAGAAACTTCCGGCGGAGAGGGAATGTATGTAATTACTGCAAAGGCTGAAAGCAGCTCTTTCTTCCCTGCAAAAGCTAAGGTTGGAGAACTCTATCCAGCACTTGGAACAGAAGTTCTTGCAGCAGGTGATAAGGTTAAAAAACTTAACCTTACTCACGTTGCAGACTGTACAGGCTGGCAGATTGATATTACACAGTCTGAAATTGATGTAACTCGTCTCGTAGACAAGTTCAAGAAATACCGACTCGGTAAAAAAGATGCAAGTGGAACCGTTAATTCCATTATGACTCTTGGAGTTTCAGATGAAGCAGATGGAATGATTGCTAAAACAATCAAAACATTCCGCCGCAAGATTGAAGGTTCAAGTTCAACTGTAACCATTACCGATGTAGCAAACGAACCTGTATACTTCCTCGGTTATGTAAACAAGACCGATGTTCCTGGCGAAACAGAAGCTTTTATTTTCGGTCAGGTATACCTGTTCAATGTAAAGCTCGGAGGTTCAACCGGAAACGCACAGAGCTTCGACTCTTCAATGCGTCTTACAGGTCAGGACCCGGTATTCTACAGTCTTGATATTCCAGGACTTACATCATAGGAGAAAGAAATGGTAATTACAGTTTCTAAGGTTAAGACATTCGAACCAGAATTCAACGGAAACAAAGATCTTCCTGCAACAGAAAGAATTGTCGTAAAATACAAGAATCCTACAGTCGCAATGCGCGAACGTCTCATTGCCCGCCCGGAAGTAAAAAGCCACGCGGACACAGATGGAAAGCTCGACGGTGTAGACATCGTGATGGGGGAAATCAACAAGGCAGCTGCCTTGCGTGAAATGCTCGTTTCAATCTCAGGCTGTGCTTATGCAGATGAAAGTGGAACAGAACATTCCATCAACAATGCAAAGGAGCTTATGGAAGCACCTTCAGAGTTCAATGAACTTACAGACGAAATCGTCAAGAAGTTTGAAGAAGAACTTAACAAGAAGGTGGATGAAAAAAACTCCAAATAGCCTTCCGCGCCTACAAGGAAGGCATTTACAAGCACGAGTATAAAGGCAGGCGTGCAGAAGTTCTGTGGAACACACACGTCAAAGATGAAGAGGGAAAAGAAATATTCATTAAACGCTCCGAAATAAAAGGTTACCTTGATGAATACTTCTGGAGTGCCCTCAACATCTACTTTATGACAGAGAACATGAGCTGCCTGCCTTTTTCCGGCGGCTGGGCTGAACAGCCCGAAGAAATTACTACGGTAATTGCACTCTTTCGCGTAGAACAGAGCAAATGGGAAGCCGAAGAGTGGGAAAAAACAAAAAACAAAAAGTAATTCAGAGCGCAGAAAGAACATTTTCTGCGCCTTTTTTTTGCCCGAATTTCATCATTTTAATTCCGTTTAAATTATCATTAAGTCAAAGATTAACCCCCACCTCTTTATCTTTGCGGATTTTGCATGGATAAAAAAACTCTCGAAATACAAATAAAGCTTCTCGCAAATAAGGCTCTTTCTCAGATCAAAGGGTTTAGCAACGATATAAAAAACGCAGCTGATAAAGCAAAAGGTTTTACCGTGGATGCAAAGGGTGTATCTACCAGCATAAAAACCATGCAGAAAGAAGCTCAGCGCACGGCAAATCAGCTGAAGCTTTTCGGTCTTACTTCATCAGACTTACGCAATACAACACAGAATCTTAAAAAGACAATCCTGGACCTTACAGACAGTGGTCTAAAGCCGGAATCAAAGGAAGTTCAGAATCTTGTTCAGAAATACAAGGAGCTCGAAGAGCAGACAAAGAAAGCCGAAGCTTCGGAGCAGGGACTTTTCGGAGTTATCGAAAAACTCAAGAATGAAATAGGCTCTCTTGCAGCAGTGGCCGCTGCGGTAAAGGTGGATAAGACTGTTGCAGACCTTGCAAAATCTTCACTTGATGTAAACAACTCGTTCCAGAAAATCAAAGACGACTTCGGAATAATGCTTGGAGACGTAGAAGCCGGAATCGGACTTTTCAACGAGCTTCAGGAGTTTAACTTCTGGACTCCGTTCGACATTGAGCAGACTTCTCAGGCAGCAAAGGTTCTTGTTTCTGCAAAAGTTCCTCTCAAAGATTTAACAGACTATCTCACACGCTTCGGCGACATTGCCCAGGGCGACGCTCAGAAGTTCCAGTCATACATAAACGCATTCTCAAAGGCAAGCGCAAAAGGCAAAGCAGACATGGAAGTTCTCAACGTTTACACAGACCAGGGCGTACAGATTCTTGATGCACTCGGTCAGCAGCTTGGAAAGACTTCGGCAGAAATAGTAAAGATGGCGAGCGAAGGGAAAATCAGCTTCCAGGATTTAGACAATGCCTTAAATGCCCTTGCTTCAGAAGGCGGTCTTTATTACGGAACTCTTGAAAAGGCCGCAATGAGACTTGATGCCGTACAGGCAGGTTTGCAGGAATCTGTAAAATCACTCAAGGCTAGTTTTGGAGAAATGCTTGCGCCGGCAGTTTCCGCTGTTCTTTCAGTATTTACAAACCTTGTAGATAAAATTAACAGTTCTCCAATTCTCAAAGGTCTTCTTGCGGCCGCAATTGCAGCCATTACTGTTGCAGTAAATGCCCTTGCTGTCGTTGCAATCGTAAAACTGATTACTAATCTTAATCTTGCAAGTGTAGCAGCCGCAGGTCTCGGAGCTGCAATCAATACTGCACTGCCGATAATCGGTGCAATCTCTGTAGTTGTAGGTGTAGTAACAACCGCCCTTGTCGCAAATGCCAGCGCACACCAGAAAGCTGCCGATGCAGCCGCTGAGCATGCCAAGAAGATGAAAGAGCTCGACAACTCTTACAAAGACTGGCTCAAAACTGCAAATCAGGCAGACGCAATGGCGGCTTATGAAAATTACAGTAAGCTTGCAGCATCACAAAAGACAACAGTAACCAATCTGAAACAAGAACTTGAAAAAACGCCTCAGAAAGTATGGGTATCTTCACCTTCCGGCAATACATCATGGCAGAAAGACAATCCGGAATATGCAAAGTTGAAAACTCAAGTGAAAGAAGCTGAGGATTTACTTGCAGACTATGAACAGAAAAGAGATGCTGCAAGCCGTCGTATTACACAGGCACAGAAAGAAGACCAGCAGAAACTCAAAGACCATGCAGAACAAATGATAGAAGCTGCCTCAAAGCTTGGTACTGAATGGCAGAATAAGCTTGCCTTAGAAAATGCTAAAAGCCCTATAGAAGAGCTTCAGTTTGAACAGCAGCAGGCATTAGAAAAACTTGCTGAAAAAGCATCTTCTCTATATGACGGTGACATTAATAAATGGGATGCCTATCTGAAAGAAAAAGCTGCACTCAACGAGTATTACAACAAGAAAATTGCAGATGAAAATAAAAAGGCTGAAAAGGTTCTGCAGGACTGGATAGACAAAGACGACCCGATTGGAGCCCTGGAACGCCAGAGAGCAGCCGCTCAGGAAGAACTTGCAAAAGCTGCAATACAGCTATATGGAGACAGTTATAAGACTGAAGCCAAATATATAGCTGCAAATGCAGCACTCGAAATGGAATACGACGAAAAAATAGCAGCTGCAAAAGAAAAACAGTTGAAAGACTACAGTTCTAAGTGGGAACAATTACTCAGAAATATTCAGCAGAATCTTGAAAGAGCCATGTCAGAAAAGAACCTCCCGGCAGCAGCCGGATATGCTGCACAGGGAGCTGCACTTCAAGGAATTCAAAACACAGAAATTGGGCAGGTGGCTCAGGGTTTTGCAAACGGTGGAGCTCTTGGAGGTATTGTTGCTATCTTACAGGCTTTTGTAGCTGCAATTGTCAAGGCAATTGCAGCTCTCGAAAACGGACAAAAAGTATTGAATTTTATCTCGACAATTGTTGAAAAGATTTTTGATGTAATCGGCCCTCTTGTAGATGAAGCATTGGGCCCAACTGTCAGACTGCTGGAACTTTTAGGAACAACGATAGGAAAACTCTTAAAACCTTTAGCATATTTCGCAGCTGAATTTGCAAAAAATGAAACTTTCATAAGAACTATATCAGTTATTCTTGAAGGATTGTGTCAGCTTCTCGACATCCTTTTTCAGGTTCTTAAACCAATTATTGATGTCATTATTCAGATACTCAAGGTTTTCGGTTATATTGCAAACCCTGCCGGAATCATAGCAGACCAGTTGTATAAGACAGCAGATGACATACAAAAGATTAACGATGAAATGGAAAAGCAGCAGGAAATGCTCAAGAAGAAATATCAGAGAATGCAGGATGCCGTAAAAGAACAGCTCGACAGTCAACTTGCAGCTCTCAAGAGTCAGTATGAGCTCGGTCTCATTTCACGTGAACAGTACGAGAAGCAGGCAGAAAAATATGCATCCGAAGCAGATGAAAAAATCTACGCCATTGAAAAAGAAATGAATCAAAAACTGGAAGCGATAAAAAATAATACAAAAGATATTGATGACTCAACAGAGAAAACTTCTGAAGAAGCAACAAGTACAAATCTGAAACTGGGTAACATGGATCTTGGACTTGGCGATATTTTTGAATCTATATCTGGCATTACAAGCTCAATTACAGATCTGAATTCAGCTATAACAAAGTCTATTTTAGATATTACTGAAGCCATTACGAAGTTAGCAACAGGTCTAATACCAGGATTCGGAGGAGGTGGCGGTGGACTACCAGGACTACCAGGACTACCAGGAATTGGCGGAGGAAGCGGTGGCTCTGGTGGAGTAACCTCTGATCCGATATCAATTACGCAGGATCTTCCTGGTATTAGTGGAATAATAGATACGGTTACAGATGGTATCAATAATAACGATCCTTTTCAGGTTGGACTTGGTATATTAACAGGAGGCCTTGTTGATACACACGATTCTGTCGGAGACAACATTGCAAACGTTCTAACCGGAGGTCTTTGGGGTTGGGCTCAGAATTTGTTTGGATGGGATGTAGGTTCCTGGAGCATTCCAGAAGACCAGATGGCAGTGGTTCATCAGGGCGAAATCATCGTTCCCCGCACTTTCTCTGAAGGAATACGTCGAGGTGAACTGTCTCTATCAAGTAATGGTAACGTAAGCAAGTCAGAATCTCCGCTTTATGTAACCGTTAATGTCGGCGGTTCTGTAGTTACAGAAAATCAGCTGATAGACTCTGTTTACAACGGTATCAGAAAAGGAATCAATTCAAAGCGTTATAGTCCGCTTGGAGCTGCTTAATGAATTACATTTATATACCGATTTTGAATGCAAAATATTATCCGCTTTCTCTTACTTTAAGAAGTGCAGAACTAAATGAAGAGCTTCAGCATGTAGAAGCTTACTGCGATGCAAAGCTTGAGTTTGAACCCGTGCTTTTTCGGCTGCTGTGTACCAAAAAAAACATTCCAGCTGTTATTAAAAAAGATGAAGATAATACCATTGTTTTTTCAGGCATAATCAGAAATGATATATCATGGTCAGATGAAGGAAATCCAACCCCAATAAGTGAGATTCAAGTTAAAATCTCTGACAATACATATCTTCTTGAGAAAAAAACAGCCGGGGAAATTTCAATTATTTCATCAACTCTCAAAGCTGTTGTTCAGAAAATTGCAACAGACTGTAATATCACTGTAGCCGATTACAGCGACACGGAACAGGTCAACATTCAGGCCTTTGTCCTGGATAAAGACAAGCAGTATCTTACATCCTTGAATGCAGTTCTTTTCCAGCACTGCTATTTTTTTAAGTTTGACGAAAACGGTCATCTTGTAGTTTCAAAGCTTTCAGAGATTCCAGAAAATCAGATTCAGCTGACAAATGAAGATTTTTATACTGCACCAAAAATTTCAAAGAGTTCAAAAAACTATGACAAAGTAAACGTAAAATATAATACACTCACAAAAAAGAGAAATGAACAGGTATATTTTGCCGGAAATGATTTGGATTCTGAATCACATATTATTCCAATTACCCTTCGCCCCGGACAGTATTATCCATACGAGTCAGATCCTGTGCAGGAAGCGAGAGAAGGAAAAGTTCAGCAGACCTTTGAATCCGGCTATGCTGAAAGTTATAAGACATACTCGGGAGAAACAAAATATCGTCGTTCTCAGAAAACAACACTGCTATATACAGAAAATCATTATGTAGTTCAGGACTGGGCAGGTTCTATCGTAATCGACAGAACAGAGTTCGGTTCACGCCAGGCATCTGTGAGACTTCGCAATACAAGCGCAACTCAGGACGCTCAGCTTTATCAGCTTGCAATCCGCGCTGATGCCTATTACAGAACTGCTGACTGTTCTGTGACCTGTGGAACTGGAAGTAATGAATTCACTTATGAATCTGAGTATATTTACAGTTCTTCTGTTGCAGAAAACCTTGCGAGACTTTTAAGCAGATTCTTTATAAACACAAGCTTTAAGATTTCTGGAGCAATATCAAGAAGTCTTCCTGTAGGTTCTTATGTAAAAGTTGATACCGGTGATTCAGGCTTTATTTGTAACTGTCTTGTACTCGCCTGTTCTTATGATGAGTATGAAGAAAAGTATTCTGTTTCACTTGTTTCCTATGGAGATGTTTCTGTCGACATTACAAGGTCGCAATATCAGTCTTCTGTGGGAGACTCAAACTATCAGATTATCGACAGTCTCATAACCGGTTCTGAAAGTACAATAAAGCTGAACATTCCTGCAGCACGGGTCCCACAAAATCTTGTCGCCATTGCCTCAAAAGATTCTATTACGCTTTCCTGTACATTCGCAAACAACGGAATTTCTACAGCAAGCAAGATTATCTGGGCAATTAAAAAACCGTCTCAGACATGGGATTCATGTATTCAGTTTACCAGCACGTTCGACACATTTTATCAGTTTAATCGTGCATCCGATGGCTTCCCCGAAGCTTCTGCCCTTTCAGACTGGCAGGTTCGCGCCAAGTCAATTAACAGCTTTAACAAGCAGTCTGAATGGTCTGAATCGATTTTTATAGATATCTCAAATTATGGAACGTGGATTCCTCAGCTTCCTGATGTTAGCGTTACAGAGGCAAAAAGACTTGTTTCAATGTCCTTTAAGCAGCCTCCAAGAGCCGATTTAAAGGAGCTTTACGGAGAATTAAGTTATGGCATTTTGATAAAAAAATCCTCAGATTCACAGTGGTATACTCCGGCAACAGACTTGGATCCGACAGCTTCAGAAGAAAACTATAAAGACGCGACTTCTACAGAAGTTGTAGTCTCAAATTATTTCAGTCAGTCTTTGCCTTTAGTAGGTCAGAATCTGAAAGCCTATAAATGTTACAGTTACACAGTTTATCCTGGAGAAGATTTGAAAAAAAATCAAAAGACTGTTTATAAAAGCAATCTTGATGATTATTCAATTCCTTCCTCAGCTGATATTGTTTATGACAGTGACGGTCGTACAATTCTGCAGGTTTCCTGGAATATAAATGAGGATGGTACCATTCTGTATTTCAGCTGTGAAAGAGTAGATATGCCATCCCCTAATATGTTGTGTCTTCTGTCAAGAATAAAAATCAGATAAGATCATTCGG
>SAMEA3663010__coassemble_180_pt1 | contig 31078 bp, 33 predicted proteins | sample SAMEA3663010__metabat2_high_PE_011 | metagenome-assembled genome bin SAMEA3663010 (sample SAMEA3663010) | pig gut metagenome | biome: pig gut; feature: pig-associated habitat; material: faeces | place: France | collected 2012
AAAAAAGGCTGTCCTTTTTTGAAGTTTATACAACTTCTAGGACAGCCCCTTTTTTAACGGATTTCCAATATTAGCCTTACGTCGCTCCGCTCCGTTTGCATTTAAGGAAATTATTATCTAGTGCGCAAATGCGCACTATGCATCATCTGCCTTGTTTTCAAATTTAGAATAGGACGGAAGGAACATAATCGGAATATCACCACAGGCACCGTTACGCTGTTTTGCAAGAATAATCTTCGCATCCTGTGCTGCAATTGAGTCACCGTCTTTAATGCGATCTCGGTGAAGGAACATAACAACGTCAGCATCCTGTTCAATAGAACCAGAACCACGAAGCTGGGCAAGGTTTGGTTCCTGCCCTTCTGCATCTCGCGCAACCTGACAGAGAGCTACAATTGGAATTGAAAGTTCACGGGCCAGAGCCTTTAGAGATTTTGATATCAAAGAAACCTGTTCAAAAACCGGTGCTGTAGGATCATCAGTAGAAATAAGACCGATATAATCTATAAAAATAATTTTAACTCCCTGATTTTTTACCATACGGCGTGCAACCGCACGTAAATCAAGAAGCTTCATATTCGGAGTATCTACTGTATATAATGGAGCTTCAAACCATCGGCCTGCTGCATCCTGAATCTTTTTTACATCATCAATTTTAAGCATACCTGAACGAATCTTATTCATAGGAACACGGGCTTCCTGTGCTAAAAGACGCATACCGATTGATTCATAAGGCATTTCAAGTGAGAAAAATCCGCAGGGAATACGTTTTTCGCAGGCAATATTTTGAATCATTGAAAGTGCAAGCGCTGTTTTACCAATAGAAGGACGGGCACCAATAATAATAAGTTCTGAATCCTGAAAACCAGATGTATAAGTATCAAGTTTTGCGAAACCTGTAGGAACACCAGTAAACTGATTCTTACTCTTATAACGGGCTTCAATCAGTTCGATTTCCTTTACCATGATATTCTGTGCTGAATAAATCTGTGTTGTTTCATTTTTTTCAGCTAAGGCAAAAATCTTTTGTTCTGCCTCATCAAGTAAAGAATCGCTTTCTTTCTGCAAATCAAAAGAGGATGCTTTTAATTCAGATGATATATGAATTAAGTCTCGACGTGCGGCACGGTCAAGTACCATATTTGCATAATAATCAATATTTGCGGCAGAAGGTACTGTATCTGTAAGAGAAGCAATATAAGCTGCCCCTCCGGCCTGTTCAAGTTTATTTTCAACTGTAAGTTCATTGATAAGCGAAATAGTATCGCCAGTTGCACTTTTAGTGTAAAGCTTTACCATTGCTTCATAAATTACCTGATTTGAAAGTGAATAAAAACGATCTGGACGCAGAGTTGAAACAACTTCGGCCATTGCACTCCAGTTTAATAGCAGTGCTCCTAAAACAGCCTGTTCTGCTTCAATGTTGTGTGGTGGTACTTTATCATTTAATGTTGCGTCCATTTTTTATTTCTCCCATATTATCCCGAAGCAGATTCGGGGATAAAAAAGCCGGTAAATACAGTGTACTACCGGCAATTAATATGGACAAGCTAAAAATTGCTTTCGCAATTTTTTAACGCTTTCCTATTGAACAACGGCCGCCAGCGGCCTTACACATTATTCAGCTTTTTCTTCAGTTGCTGGAGCTTCTTCCTTTGCAGGTTCTGCTTTCTTGTCAGCCTTTTTTGTTTCAGCTGGAGCAGCGCCTTCTACAGTCTGAGCCTTTACATGTACATGTACTTCTGCAGTCTGTGATTCGTAAAGCTTAATTGTAGCTTTGAATGTTCCAACAGATTTGATTGTGCTGCCAGGAATATCGATTCTCTTGCGTTCGATTTCGAAACCAAGTTTGTTGAGAGCTTCTGCAACAACGTTTGCTGTAACTGCAGCATAGAGTTTTCCATTTGCAGCAGCTGGCATGTTGAGTTCGATTGAAGCTGCCTCGAGTTTTTCTTTAAGGCTTGCAGAATCTTTTCTCTTCTGCTCTTTGCGAGCTTCGATTTCAGCCTTGCGACCTTCGAAAATAGCTACTGTAGCTTCATTGTAAGGTACAGCAAGATTACGTGGAAGAAGGAAGTTGCGTGCATATCCGTTAGCAACGTTCTTTACGTCTCCCTCTTCACCAAGTGATTTAACATCTACGTTAAGAATTACTTTCATTTGTATTTCCTCAAGCTCCTGTAATTTTTAATGAATTATTCGGAGTATAAATAATTCATCGTTATATCGGCAAGCACAGCTTGCCTCTGAGGCGTTCTTTCGATGAACCTAAAATGGCCCGCTGTCGCAGCCCATTCTTTTAAGACGCAGCAAGCTGCTTACCAAGTTTTGTTCCAAAACTTGCGGTTCTTCGATGGTAGCCTAATCTGCTACGTATGGCAAAAGACAGATTGAGCGAGCGCGCTTAATTGCTTTTGCAACTTCACGCTGGTGCTTTGCACATGTACCTGTGATGCGGCGTGGAAGAATCTTACCACGTTCTGTCATATAGCGGCGGAGTGCATCTGCATCCTTGTAGTCAATTTTTGCCTTGTTAGCGCAGAAGCGACAAACCTTCTTGCGGAAATATGTCTTTCCCTTTGCGCGTCCGTCACGATCTTCTTCGCGACCTTCAGATGCAGTAGCATCAACCATTGCTGCTTCCTGTGCCTGTTTTTCTTCCATTTCCTGTTTATTTTCTTCAGACATAATTATACCTCTCAATTAGTCAATTAAAATGGGATATCTTCCGGGAAATCACTACCGGTATCGCCGTATGGTTCAGATGAATAGCCGCCCTGGAAACCACCCTGATTAGAATTGTTAGCCGGCTGGAATCTTGGAGCACCCCCTGCCGAGCCTGAGCTCTGGCTGTTATCTCCGCGTCCGCCGAGTAACTGTACCTGATCAGCAACAATTGTTACCCTGCTCTGCTTCTGTCCATCTTTTTCCCAACGGTCCTGCTTCAAGTGTCCTTCAACACAAATCTGTTTTCCCTTGGTAAGATATGGTTTTAAGTTTTCGGCTGTTTTACCCCAGATTGTAATATTGAAGTAATTAACTTCTTCAACCCACTGGTCGCCGTTTTTCTTGCTTCTATTGACAGCAATACTTACATTTGCTCTTGCCTGTCCATTTCCAACATAACCAAAGCTTCTTTCATCTGAACCGAGATCCTGTGTGAGACGGCCAATAAGAACTACATGATTTAAGTCTGTCATTAAAAGCTCCTTTCCGCTTTGTGCGGAATATTCTACTTAGATTCCTTTTCGTCAAGTCTAACGAACTGATACTTCAAAAGGTTCATATTGATTTTGAAGTCCTTGTCAATCTCAGTGATTTTAGAAGGATTAAGTTTCATAGTGTAAAGAACAAATCGTCCCTTCTTCTGTTTCTGGATCTGGTAAGTAAGGTCGCGGTCGCCGAATGGTTTTTCTTCTTCGATTTCAGCGCCGAATTTAGCGAGAGTGCCTTTTACGTCTTCAGCACCTTTCTTTGACTTTTCATCATCGAGTGGATAAATAGTCATAAGTTCATACTTTTTCATAAGTATCTCCTTAAAATTTGTCTCTGTAATACAGAGTTTTCAGGAGGCTGTAATACAATCATGTCATCAACGATTTCAGACTGTAAACAAGATGAGGCTGGCGAAAGCCCTTTTGTATCTTGTTCCTCCTTATGGATAAAGAGAATCATATTTCAGATTCCCAAGGGGTGTCTTATTAATATATCAAAAATGCTTTTTTCAGTCAATTAAGACCCTTATAAATATCAGGGTTCCGCATTATAAAGAAAAATCCGAATTTTTGGTTCCCAGTCACGGTTGCGTGATTCAAAACCGCGCAATAATGCGCTACACGCTTTTTGTGGTATAGAAACTATTGAACTGCCGCTTCGCAGCAGCCACAAAAAGAGTGTTTTTGAACCACGCCCCGCTCCTTCGCGCCAACATTACGGATAAGCGTTTATAATGCGGAAGCCCTGTTATAAATATAAATTCAAATATTGTTTCGATGCTTGCTGATTTTATTCTATTGTTTTATAATTTATAACATGATTTCCAGAAAACTTCATTTTCTGACTTTAATTTTAGCATTTTCAATTTTCCCTCTTACGGCCTCAGTTAGTCATAATTTAAATGAATATAAAATCATAAACTCTTTTGATTCTTATAATTCTGATTCAGATGATTTTGAGGATTATGTAATACCTGTATTTCATTCGGCTTCAAAATCAAAAGCTGCGGATAAAAAGGCACTACAACGTCAAAAGGAATTAATGGAAAAACGCGCAAAAGCTGAAGCAGCAATAGCAGAAAGAAGAGAAGCTGCAGAGCGAGAGGAACAGGAAAAACTTGAAAAAGAAAGGCTGGAACTTGAAAATCAAAAAAAGCTTGCAGAAGAAGCTCTTGAAGCTGAAAAATCAGCAGAACTGGAAGAACAAAAAAGAATAGAAGCTCAAAGACTTGAAGAAGGAAAGCTTGAAAAAGAAAGACTTGAAAAACTTGCTGAAGAACAAAAGAAAGAACAGGAAAAGCTTCAAAAACAGATGGAGCTTGAATTAGAAAAACAAAAAGCAGAATCAGTAAAAAAACGAAAAGAATATCTGAGTGATTATATGGTTTATGATATTGAGACCATAGACAGTTTTGATGCAGATGATTCTCCATACGAACGAATTTCAAATCCTGATGAAAAAGATAATTCAGGTAAAACTTTATTAATGAAAGCGGCTCAGGCCGGAAATGTCGATAAAATAAGACAATTACTTTATTCAAATGCTAATGTAAATCTTAAAGATAATGATGGCTGGACAGCTCTTATGTACGCTGTAAGATATAGTGAAAGTTATGAATGTGTTGAAGAACTGCTTCAGGCAGGAGCTGATTCAACAATTCGAAATAATTACGGTTCATCAGCAATTATTCTTTCTGCCTGCTATAATAAAAATTCAAAAATTCTTAAAAAACTTTTTGAAAAATACAAGAGTTCAGATAAAGAAGTTCTAAGAGCAATGATTTTCCTTCTTACTGAACATAACATATCAGAAGAACAACAGCTTTCTATGCTTCAAATTTTTATGGATGAATCTGTTCCGTTAAATGTTCTGTATGAAGGAAAAACACCTTTAATGTATGCAGCTTCTTTTGGCAATTCAACAAAACTTATAAAAATGCTACTTGATAATCAAGCTTCTCCAACCCTTCGTTCAACAGAAGGTAAAACTGCTTTTGATTATGCAATGAAAAATAATAATCTTGCTCATGATGAAACATACTGGGCATTAAATACAAGATAGGTACAACATGAGAATCACAGGTGGAAAATTAAAAGGTCGAATTATAAAATGTCCTGATGGAATTATCAGACCCGCAATGGATAGAATGAGAGAATCAGTTTTTTCAATAATTGGAGACCTTGCTGATAAATCCTGGTTAGATTTATTTTCTGGTTCAGGAACAATTGCAATTGAAGCTGTTTCCCGTGGTTCAAAAGATGTAGAACTTTGTGAAAAAGACAAAATAAAAGTTTCTACAGTACTTGAAAACGTTTCTGTTACAGAAAAAGATTGTGGTGTAAAAATCAAATGTCATTTTATGCCGGTTGAATATTATATAAAAAGATGTAAGCGTTCTTTTGATTTTATTTTTTTTGATCCACCCTTCCCTTATAAATTTCATGAAGATCTGGTGCTTCAATGCGACAAAAATAATATGCTCAATCAGACAGGAACAATTCTGGTGCACCGCCCTGCTGAGCACTTTATGCCGGATAATATTGGTCGTTTAAAAAGAATTGACCAGAGAATTTATGGTAGATCGATAGTTGATTTTTACAAATACGAACAGTGAAATTCGAATGATCAAGACAAGCTTCGCTAAAAGCCTATTATCAGGCTAAAATAAGAGATTTTCCTTAAATTTATTTACTTTGACATATCAAATTTCTATGTTATAATTATACATTGATTTATTAAAACTATGAATGATAGAAAAAGTTTAGAAAAAAAATTTACTGACGCAGTTCAAGAACAAAAAATACCGGATGGTTTTATAAAGGTAACCGACAATCCGGTAGCTGGTCTTAATTCTGAGCAGAAAGTTGTTCTAAATAGAAAAGCTAACATCATGTTCAATAATGGTAATATCGAAGATGCCAGGAGAATCTATATAACTACAGGTTATTCTGACGGGCTAACCCGAGTGGGCGATTATTACATGAACAAAAATGAAGGCTTAAAAGCTTTGAAGGCATACTATCTTGCACATAACAAGCGTGATGCCGAGCCAATTTATGAAAGTCTGGCCAAAGTCATTTCATCATTACTAAAAGATTAATAAAAAAAAGATGGAGTATAAAATGGAGAAATTCAATCAGAGCGAAGACATAATGATGCCTGAATCATTTATGCCTGATACAAGTGCTGAAAATAAGCCTGATGAAATAACAAATAAAATTTCAGATTTATCAAAAAAGGGTTATCAGCTTATTAAAGAAAATGATATTCAAGGAGCAAAAAAAGCCTTTAATGAAATTCTTGAAATTGAAGAGAATAACAACTATGCATTGGTTGGTCTTGGAGATACAGAAAGAAAATTAAATCATTTTAATGATGCAATTTCTTATTATAAGAAATGTCTTGAATTCTACCCTGCAAATAATTACGCTCTTTTTGGTCTTGCAGATTGTTATAAAGCCTTAAATCAATATGCAAAGGCAATTGATATCTGGCAGCAGTATCTTGTACACGATGATAAAAATATTACAGTTATTACACGTGTTGCAGATGCTTACCGTAAGATTCATGATTATAGAAAATCAAAAGATTTGTATCTTAAAGTTCTCGAAATGGAAAAGGATAATGCTTACGCTCTTATCGGACTTGGTCATTTAAACTACGACTTTAAGGAATATAAAGAGGCTCTTTACTACTGGACTCGTATTTTTGAATTAAATACAAAAGAAACAGTTGATATTCGTGTTCTTACAGCTATTGGAAACTGTCACAGAAAACTTAAAACATTTGAAGAAGGAACAAAATATTTTGAAATGGCTCTTGAAAGAGAACCTGCAAACTTCTATGCCCTTTTTGGTCTTGCTGACTGCTATCGTGGAATGAACCAGCAGTTTAAATCAATATTCTACTGGAATAAGATTCTTGAAATTGATCCAAAAAACAAGGTTATTCTTACACGTGCAGGCGATGCTTACCGTACAACCAGTAACTATGAAGAAGCTAAATCATATTATAATAAAGCTCTCGAAATTGACTTTGATATCTATGCTGCAATTGGACTTGCCCTTATCTGCAAAGGTGAAGGTAATAACGAAGAAGCAGCAAAGCGTTTCGAAAATCTTATAAAAAATGATCCTAGAAATGGTCGTCTTTATGTAGATCTTGCTGAATGTTATGTTTGTATGAACCGTAAACAGGATGCTGTAAAAGTGCTTAATGATTATATGAAGATGGACAGCAGAAATGTTGCTGTTCGAAATGCACTTGATAAACTTCAGAGAAACTAATAACATTCTCTCCTATGAATCAGATTGTTTTAACTGGACTTCTCCCCTCTGAAATTTGTGAGCAGCTTAAGCTGCCTCAGAAATTTCGGGGAACTCAGATTTTTAAATGGATAGGAAGCGGCGTTACAGACTTTGATGCTATGACTAATCTTAGTGTTGAATTACGTTCAAGTCTAAAAGAAAAAGCACTACTCCGCTCCTCCACTGTAAGTAATGTTTTAAAAGATCCTGACGGAACAATAAAATTACAAATTTCTTTACATGATGGAAATGCTGTAGAAACAGTTTTACTTACAGATCGTGAAGGAAGAAAAACTGCCTGTGTTTCCTGCCAGGCCGGTTGCGCAATGAAATGTGCCTTCTGCCAGACCGGAACTCTTGGACTTTCCAGAAATCTTACAGCTGGTGAAATTGTAGAAGAATTTTTTTACCTTGAAAGTATTGCCGGAAAACTGGATAACATTGTTTTTATGGGTATGGGAGAACCTATGCAGAATCTTTCTGCAATAAGACGAGCAATTGAGATTCTCTGCCATAAAGATGGTCGCGCACTTTCTACAAAACGTATTACTTTATCTACCTGTGGAATAGTAAAAGGAATATATGATCTTGCAGATAATGGACCTTCAATCCGTCTTGCGGTTTCATTAACTACAGCTAATGAAGATTTACGTAAAGAACTGATGCCTGTTGCCCGAGTTTCTGAAAATAACTTACTGGAATTGCGAAAAGCTGTTTCATATTATGCAGAAAAATCAGGAAAAAGAGTTACTCTGGAAGCTGCTCTTATGCATGAAAAAAATACGGATGATGCAAGTGCTTCCAATATGATTGAATTTGCACGTGGTATTGATGTAAATATAAATCTTATCCCATGGAATCCAGTTTCAAGTCTTCCATTTGAAGAACCTTCGAAAAATGAAGTAAACAGATTTGTAGAAAAGCTTGAAAAAGCAGGCCTTAATGTAACACTAAGAACCCGCCGAGGTAGAACAATTGGCGGAGCCTGCGGTCAGCTTGGTAAAACAAATCAATAAAAAAATATTTGACAATTCCCTATCATGTGTTATGATTATATCAGTTTGATAGTATTACTATCACAATATTTTTAATCTTTCATTTTCAGGTGGGAATAATGAAAACATATACAGATATACAATATCATCTTACTTTAACTGATAATGAAGTTCTTACTCCACACATATATCAGAAGAATTGGCGGACACGAAATGTGGGGCGCTATTCATTCTGCTGAACTAGGAGACGGAACTCATGAATGTGAAAATCCTGAGTATGCATGTACAATGGCAAAGATGCTGATATAACAGCCGGGTCTTATTGAAGGAATGTGTAATAATATAATGGCACAAAAGAAAATAGAAACCTATGATGGAGCTTATAAGGCAGTAAAAATTGCTACAGGTACTATTAGTGGGAGAGATTTATAATGACAGCTTTAGAAAAACTTGCAGAAGAACGTGATGAACAAAAAAATGCCAGAATTGATAGAATTCTGGCTGCTGCTTTCAAGCTTTTTTCATCAGCTGGAATAGAACCAGTTGCCATGACTGATATTGCAAAAAAAGCTGAAATTGGAGTTGCATCTCTTTACCGATATTTTTCAACAAAAGATGAAATTGCAATACGTACCGCTATCTGGGCATGGGAAAAACAGATATCTGAAAAATATCCTTCAATAAATAATGACGAATATACAAATGGAAATGGGCTTTTCAGGCTTTCAATTATTTTTAGTCTTTTTAAAAAACTTTATATGAGTCAACCAGAGTTTTTAAGATTTATATATTTTTTTGATTCTTATGCAGTAAACTCAGGTATAAAACAGGAAAGAATGATAGAGTATGAAAATGTTATTGGAAAAGTTCAGATGATTGTTGCAGATGCAATAAAACTGGGACTTAAAGATAATTCGATAAATATAAAATATATCGATAAAACTGAAGATCTATATTTTACACTTATGCATTCATTTTTTAGCACAGCTCAAAAATTAACGCTAAGTGAAAATCTTCTTGCGATGAATGAAAAATCTAAAGGATCAGACCAGCTTGATTTATTAAGTGAATTATTATTAAATGGAGTAAAAGCATGAAAAAACTTATTTACATATTAATGATAGGATTTTGTTTTACACTTGTATCTTGTGCCACTCTTTCAGGGAATAAATCTTCAAACCAGAGATTTAATAAAAAGTATGAAATAATCACGGTTGAAGAAAAATTAAACTATCTTGATACAAAAATCCTCTATCCTCAATTTAAAAATGAACCTGAATTAAATAAACGTATTGAAAACTCTATAATCAATAACTGGAAAAGTTTCAAATCATATTCAAAATCTGAATGGAATGATATTGCTGCCTTGAATAATCGTGGCGCATCAAAGCTTCCTCCTTTTGAATATCTTGTGATTTTTGAAGTTAGTGGAAACAGAAATATCATAAGCATTCTTATAAATACCTATATATTTAATGGAGGAGCACACGGAAATACAAGTCTCACTGCATTAAATTACGACACATCTGCTTCTAAATTTATTGATATACGGGAGGCTTCCGGAATGTCTTATAATGATATTTCATCAACAGTAAGAACAAAGTTATACAAAAAACTGATAGAAGATGATAAAACCGGAATGCCACCTAAAGAAAAAGATTCAATGCGTGAAATGATTAATAATGGAGCTTTTCCTCAGGCGGGAAATTTTGAAATATTTACAGTAGATGGCAGTAAAATTTATGTATTTTTTGAACCATATTCTGTAGCTCCTTATTCTTATGGTATTCAAAAGATTCTGGTAAAGTGAAAAAATTGAATAAAAATCTATAATTCTAGAATTTTACTCAATGTTTTTTCACTTTATATTGATAAAACAAAATATTTTCTTTATATTTTAATTATTGAAAAATAAGAGAGTGTAAAACACATTTTATGGGGTTTTCATATGCAGAAGAAGATTTATGTAGTTGGTATGTTTGATGATGGAACAGCAGGTAAAGTACAGGCTGCAGTTTCTGCAGTAGCAGGAGTTACTAATTGCATTGCAAGCTGTGAAAAATCTCAGGTTCTTGTAGATTATGATGATGCAGGAGCTGAAGCTGCTATTAATACTGCGATTTCTGGTTGCGGTGTAGATGTTATTGGTTAATTATTATGATTAAGCTTACTATTCTGGATGGTCATGCTGTTAATCCGGGTGACCTTCCCTGGACATTTCTTGATGGAATTGTCGACTATAAAGTATATGAGCGTACTGCTCAGAATGAAGTAATTGAACGCATCGGAGATTCTGATGCTATTTTTTTAAATAAAATCCAGATTACAAAAGAAATATTTGATGCATGCCCAAATCTTAAATATATCGGAGTACTTGCAACGGGATATAATGTAATTGATTTAGAAGCAGCAAGAACTCATGGAGTAACTGTTACTAATATTCCGGCCTACTCTACTGATTCTGTTGCACAGCATGTTTTTTCATTCATTTTATATTTTACAAATCAGGTAGCTCAGCATTCAGCTTCTGTAATGGCTGGCGACTGGGTAAAATGTCGTGATTTTTGCTTCTGGAATGGAAGTCTTTCTGAGCTTAATGGAAAAACTCTTGGTATTTTTGGATATGGAAATATTGGAAAAAGAGTTTCTGAAATTGCAAAGGCTTTTGGAATGAAGGTAATCTGCTGTACTAGAACACCAAAAGAAGGAATGCCTGAAGCTGTAAGTTTTGAAGATTTATTAAAGCGTTCAGATTTTTTAACACTTCACGCTCCTCTTACAGAAGAGACAAAAAATATTATAAACCGCGAAAGTCTTTTGTTAATGAAAAAATCATCATACCTTATAAATACAGCTCGCGGTGGTTTTGTTGTTGAGCAGGATTTAGCTGATTATCTTAATGCTGATGGTATTGCAGGTTATGCTGCTGATGTTTTACTTCAGGAACCGATGGCTAAAGATTGTCCTCTTCTTAATGCAAAAAATTGTATTATTACACCACATATTGCCTGGGCACCACGTGAAACCCGAAAAAGACTTCAGGGAATTGCGGAAGAAAATCTGAGAGCCTGGCTAGCGGGTAAACCGATTAATGTTGTGTCATAAAAAAACAGTCACCCCGAACTTGATTCGGGGTCTCAATTATAGATGCTGAAACAAGTTCAGCATGACAAATAAAATTTTAATCGGATATATCAACATCAAACTGAACCTGGACGTCGTAATCTGGGAAGGCGTCGCGGACGTCCTGAACTACGTGATTGAACATTTCTTTCATACTCAAAGAATCAAAAGAAACTATAATATCAAAACGCATCTGTTTTGTTTTTTCGTCTACAAAAAAGCCATGCATCTGTAAAATCTCTTTGTGCTCCATGACAATTTTGCTTACACGGTCGCGGATCTGAGCAGCTGAGTTTTCTTTTGTATTTACGGAATAGATTCCGATTGCGCTCATTGCAACTCCGTGTTTTACATACACTTCGTTAGAAATTTTACGTGACATTGAATCAATCTTATCTGCAGACCAGGTGTCAGGAACTTCAATATGAGCAGAACCAACGTGTATGTCAGGGCCGTAATTGTTCAATACTAAATCATAAGCTCCAAGTATTTCTTTGTCACAGGAAACAATTGTTTTTTTTATTTCTTTTGAGAGATGAGAATCAATACGTTCGCCGAGAATCTTGCTTATAGTTTCACGCAGTACTTCAATACCTGCCTTTACGATCGCAAAGGAAATTAAAACACCAAGCCAGGCTTCTAAAGAAATATGCCAGATAAGAAAAACTGCAGCGGCAAGAATTGTAGAGGCAGAGATAATTGAATCCATTAAAGCGTCCTGACCACTGGCAATAAGGGAATCTGAATTGACTTTTTTTCCACTAGATTTTACATAAAGACCAAGAAAAATCTTAACAAGAACAGCAACACAGATAATGATGAGGGAGGATGTATTATAATCTGGAGTAACCGGGTGTATAATTTTTTTTACAGACTCAATACAAGCCGTAAAACCTGCATATAAAATGATTACTGCTATTACAAGGGCTGTAAGGTACTCTGCCCGACCATGTCCAAAAGGATGTTTTTTATCAGCAGGTCTGCTGGCAAGCTTTGTACCTACAATTGTTATTACTGAAGATAGCACATCACTAAGGTTGTTTACAGAGTCCATAATGATAGCGATAGAGTTTGTAATAAAGCCTACGACAGCCTTAAATATTGAAAGAAAAATATTTGCAGCAATTCCTATAATGCTGGTTCTTACAATTATGCTTTCACGATTATCTTTTTTCATAACTTCATGTCATCCCTAATTGTCATGCTGAACCATGAAACAAGTTCAGCATGACGATACTTTTTGGACAGCCCCTTTAGCGAGTCTCCGAGCAGCTATGCTGCGAAGATTCGGGATGACTTCATTTTACTATTTTCTTACAAAAACAGGAATAGCCTCGAGAGGTGCATCAACAGTAATTGTCTGGCCGCCTTCATATACTTTTCCATCGTGGATATTTTCCCACTTACCGGCAGGCAGATATACATCGCGTTTGAAAGTCTGTGGGGTCATTACAGGTGCTACAAGGTAGTCTGGTCCAAACATGTACTGGTCTTTGAGGTTCCAGCACTTTTCGTCGTTAGGGAACTCATAAAACATTGTACGCAGGGCTGGGCTTCCGTTTTCACTAGCCTCTTTCATAACCTTTGTTACATAAGGCTTTATTTTTTCACGCAGCTTAATCTGTGCTTCCATAATTTTCTGAGGGCCTTCGCCGTAGCTCCAGATTTCATTGTCACGGCCGGTAAAGAGGTGTCCTCCACCATAACCACGCTGTGGGTCTTTGTCGAGGAGCGGAATATCGTGAGGATCACGGTCGCCGTGGAGTCGCAAAATCGGGGTAAATACAGCCCATTCAAACCAGCGGATAAGCAGTTCCTTAAACTCTTCTGTGCGGACATCTCCATACATAAAGCCGCCGATATCAGTTGTCCACCATGGAATACCGGCAATTCCCATGTTCAAACCTTCGCATACAGAAGTTCTGAAACATTCCCAGGTAGACTGAACGTCACCATTCCAGATAATCTGATTGTACTTCTGGCTTCCAACCCAGGCACAGCGTTCAAGGTTTACAATGCTCTTCTGTCCCATAGCCTTCTGACCTTCGTAGAAAGCACGGCTGTACATCTGAGGGTAAATATTTGCCACCTGAAGTCCAGGGCCTGCCTGATATCTGTAGTTGCCAAAATCATAAACATTAAGGTCAGGTTCAGAGTTATCCAGCCAGAACATGTCGATTCCGTAATCAGCATAGTTCTTTTTACAGATGTTCCATAGATACTCGCGGGCTTCCGGATTTGTAGCATCAATTGCGAGACAGTCTCCCTGCCAGTCAAAGCTCTGGTTAGAGCCACGGTCTGAACGAATCAGGTAGCCCTTCTCCTGCATTTCTGCAAAGTGTGTTGATTTTTTATCTACGTTAGGCCAGACGCTTACCATAACTTTAGTTCCCATAGCGTGAAGCTCGTCACACATTGCCTTTGGATCAGGCCAGTATTCTTTATCAAAGAACCAGTCTCCCTGACGTGGCCAGTGGAAGAAGTCAATTACAATTACATCAAGATGAATACCCATTTCCTTGTAGCGGCGTGCAACAGTTAAGATTTCTTCCTGTGTTCTGTAGCGGAGCTTACACTGCCAGAAGCCAAGGTAATCTTCAGTAAGGGCCGGAGCACGACCAACAGCAGCAGTATATTTTTCAATGATTTCTGAAGGAGTATCACCGGCTGTAATCCAGTAATCCATTTCCTTTGTACTTTCTGCATGCCATTCTGTAATGTTTTTTCCAAAGGTTACCTTACCTACAGCAGGATTATTCCAGAGGAAGCCGTAACCAAGATTTGATAAAGCAAAAGGAATAGAAACCTGGCTGTTTCTCTGGGCAAGCTCAAGTGTACAGCCTTTCATATCAAGATAAGGTGTAGGATATTGACCCATACCAAAAAGTTTTTCATCATCATTAGGATTAAAGCGGACTGTTAGTGAGTAGTCTCCGCCAATAATTCCCTGGAACTGTCGGCTGATAATTTTTGTACAGCAGCTTTCTTTTGTTGCAGTCGGATCGTACTGGCGATAGTATTCCTGCAGAATCAATTTATCATTTTTATAAAAAGAAATTACACCGTTATAATTCAGGCGTGCCTCAAGCATTCCATTTTTTATAAAAGCAGAATTTTCTGTTATACTGATTTTTGCACTTCCACGATTGATTTTTTCTGTAAGTGCTACATCACGATCAATAAATGCAGATTCGAGGGTTGAACGTACACGGAAAGAATCTTTTCCCCATGGTTCAATCATTAAGGTTTCGTTACCTTTTTTGAATACTAAAGAATTTTTTGCTTCGTAAAACATAATTTGAAGCCTCCTATTATTTAGTATAACATGAAAGAATCAATATTACTGTAAGAAATTTACAGTAATATTGTATAAATCTCTAGGTGGTAAAGCTAAAAAAATGCTTTGCTATTTATCACCGGGCGCCAGCGCCCTTACTCATATTTTTTCTTTCCCAGATAGGCTTCGCGGACTGTTGGATTTTCAAGTACCTGAGTTCCTGAGCCGCTGAGAACTATTTCGCCGGTTTCGATTACATAGGCGATGTCGGCAGTTTTAAGAGCCATATTAGCATTCTGTTCAATCAGAAGAACTGTTACACCTGTGTTATTAATCTCACGGATAATATTGAAAATCTGCTGTACTATAAGTGGCGCAAGACCAAGAGAAGGTTCATCCAGCATAAGGATTTTCGGACGGCTCATAAGAGCACGGCCTACAGCCAGCATCTGCTGCTCTCCACCACTAAGTGTACCGGCATACTGCCAGGAGCGTTCCTTAAGGCGTGGGAAAAGATTGAAAACCCATTCAAGGTCCTTTTCAATTTCTTTTTTATCGTTACGCAGGTATGCACCTATTCTAAGATTTTCCATTACGGTAAGGTCAGCAAATACACGGCGGCCTTCAGGACTGAGGGCAATTCCACTCTCACAGATTTTATTAATCTGCTTACCAATAAGCTCTTCATCATCTAGAAGAATAGAACCGCTTTCTGCTTTTACAAGTCCGCTGATTGTACGAAGCAAGGTTGATTTTCCAGCTCCATTTGCTCCAATTAGAGTAACAATTTTTCCATCAGGAACTTCGATATTAATTCCACGTAGAGCCTTGATTCCGCCGTAAGATACATGTAAATCTTTAATTTTGAGCATTATTCGGCCTCCTCTTCTACAGCATAAGGTTTATCAGAAAAATCTGTGTCTTCTTCTGCCTCACCAAGATAAGCTGCAATTACATCCGGATTATTCTGAATTTCATCCGGACTTCCTTGTGCAATAAGGGCTCCAAAGTTTAATACATAGATTCTGTCTGAAATATCCATAACAAGATCCATATGATGTTCAATCATGAAAACTGAAAGATGAAAGTCTGTACGGATGCGGCGTATAAAGTCTGTGAGCTCAGCAGTTTCCTGAGGATTCATTCCGGCTGCAGGTTCATCAAGAAGTAACAGTTTCGGATTTGTAGCCAGGGCACGGGCAATTTCAAGACGGCGTTGAAGTCCATAAGGAAGCGACGTACAAAGCTCATCTTTTACATCATAAAGTCCAAGAATCTTCAACAGCTCTTCAGTTTCTTCGCGCTGCTTTTTTTCTTCCTTCCAGTTGAGGCGGAAGGTTGCAGAAAAAACATTTGAAGTACGGCGAAGATGCTTTGCAATCAGAACGTTATCAAAAACTGTCTGGCTCTTCCAGAGTCGGATATTCTGGAAGGTTCTTGCAATTCCAAGCTTTGTGATTTTATCTGGAGTCGGCTCAAGATGTCCCTTGAATTCAGTTTTATCTTTTCCCGCATAGAGTTTCTTCATTTTTCTGCGTGGATGATTTTCTACAATTTTATTTCCATTGAACCAGACAGCCCCATTTGTAGGTGCATAAACCCCGGTTACAACATTAAATGCAGTTGTCTTACCTGCTCCATTTGGGCCGATAAGAGAAACAATTTCTCCTTCATTTACTTCAAGAGAAAGATTGTCAACGGCAACAACACCACCGAACTGCATTGTTATATTTTCCATTTTCAAAATGTTCATAGAATTTCCTGATATGTCATGCTGAACTTGTTACAGCATCTATTTTTAATCTGATTTGGATCTCGAAACAAGTTCGGGATGACACTTTTTCTTTAATTTCTTAAAGAAGCCCGCAATTCCCTTTATCGAGACTTCCTTATCACCCATAATTCCCTTCTGATAGAAAAGAACAATTGCCATAATAACAACAGAAAATACAACTTTTCTGAAGCCAGGACGTAAAATCTGAATTGAAGTAAAGTTAAGGTTTGCGTTATCAAGGAAGCGTAGCCACCATTCTGAACAGGCAATAAATAGGAAGGAAGAAATACAGCTTCCGGTTACAGAACCGATTCCACCTATTACAACAATCAGAAGAATTTCATAAGTCATTGCTGATTTAAACTGACTTGCCTGAATTGTGGTCTGGAACATGGCAAGAAGAGCCCCTGAAATTCCAGCAAAAAAAGATGAAATTGTAAATGCAAGTTTTTTGTGGTGAGCAAGATTTATTCCCATAGCCTCAGCTGCAACTTCATCATCACGGATAGCCTTAAAGGCACGACCATAAGTAGAATTGATAAGTAGAACAATCAGTGCAATACATAAACCACTTACAGCAAAATAGAAGGTTGTAGTTTTGAAAACAGGATACTTTCTCAAAAGATTTGAACCGTTTGTAATTACACCAAGCTTATCCCACTGGAAGATGGCGCGAAGAATTTCAGCAAAACCAAGAGTTGCAATTGCAAGATAATCTGATTTAAGATGCAGAACAGGAAGACCAATCAGATAGGCAAAGAAGGCAGCAACAAGGCCTGCAAGAATCATTGCAATAACTACAGGCAGGGTAAAATGAATTGCTCCGCCATCAAAATACTGATATACTTGTGCCCTCGCTTCTACAGGAATTGTAAAGATTGCATAAGTATAAGCACCAAGCAGCATAAATCCTGCCTGACCAAGACTAAAGAGTCCTGTAAAGCCGTTCAAAAGATTCATACTTACAGCAACTAAAGCATAAATTGCACCCTTCTTTAAAACTGTAAAAAGAATTGATGTGGGACGGATTGTGTTTTCAAGAATTACAAGCACAATAAATAAAATGGCCAGAAGACCAAAACCGATAAATAAATCTCTTTTTTTATTCGTATTTTCCATAGCAAAAACCTCAGTAAAAGATTAAACCTTATCGGTCTGTTTTTCGCCGAAAAGTCCGGTCGGCATGAACATCAATACACAAATCAAAAGAACAAAGGTAAAGGCATCGCTGAAGGTTGTCCAGCCAAGACCTTTGATAATGTTCTCACAGATACCAATCAAAAAGGCACCAATTACAGCGCCTGGAATAGAACCGATTCCTCCGAACACAGCTGCAACAAAGGCTTTGAGTCCCGGCATACCTCCAACTGTAGGAGTAACTCCAGGATAATTTGAAAAGAAAAGAATTGAGCCCATTGCAGCAAGGAAGGAACCTATAATAAAGGTCATAGAAATTACAGAATCAATTTTGATTCCCATAAGCTGGGCAGTTTCAAAGTCGCGTGAAACTGCACGCATTGCCATTCCGATTTTAGTATATTTTATAAGAAGAACAAGGCCTACTACGAGAAAGATAGTAAGGAAAGGAGTAATCACAGTGACACGTTTTGTGATTGCTCCGAATATTGTAATGGAGTCACTGATCCAAGGAATTTTTGGATAAGTCTTTAAAAGGCCTCCAGTAATATACAAAGCAAGATTCTGAATCATATAAGACATACCGATTGCAGAAATCATAATAGACATTCTAGGTGCAGTTCTTAATGGCTTATAAGCAATTCTTTCGATAGAAAAGCCGATTAAAACTGTAAGAATAATTGTTAATGGGATTGAAACCCAAAGTGGCATAACAGTATATGAATAAATCATAATAAGACCGGCTGCCATAAAAACATCACCATGGGCAAAGTTTATAAGTCTTAAAATGCCATAGACCATGGTGTAACCTATAGCAATAAGTGCGTACTGACCGCCAGTTGAAATACCTGCTAAAATATAAGGTAAGTTAGTCTGGAAAAAGTTCATCTACGTTTCCTGATAAATTAGAAGAATCGCTGTTATGCTGAAACAAGTTCAGCATAACAGTGACTTCTGTATTATTTTAGATTAATTTACTTTCTGAATAGCAATGAAGTCCCACTTTCCTGTTGAGTTGTTTACTTTTTTTATATAAGCAACATCGCGTTCTGCATCACCATTCTTGTCAAATGCGATAGAACCAGAAACACCTTCATACTTTACAGATGGAAGAGCCTTCATAACATCAATTGATTTTGTGCTGCCTGCAGCCTTGAGAGCTTCAAGAGCGGTATAGTAAGCATCAAAGCCCATTGCAGAAACAGCAGCGATTTCATCATCACCACCGTTATTTGTCTTAGCAGTAGAGTTTGTATTCAGATAGTTTCTGAAGCCATCTACGAAGTCTACAATGTTAGAAGCGTTACTTCCTTCTACGAAGAAGGTTGTTACATAAACATCAACATTTGTTCCTTTAGCTGCTGCGAGGACAACGTTAGAGTCCCATGTATCACCAGCGAGAAGAGGAATCTTAAGTCCCTGTGTATTTGCCTGCTCAATAATAAGGGCTGCAGCCTCGATAGAAACTGGTGAGAAGATTACATCAGCTTTATTATTCTTTGCATTTGCTACATAAGCAGCAAAGTCAGAAGTTCCGTCTGGGAAAGTCTCGAAAATTACTTCGATTCCAAGTTTTTTACAACCTTCAATAAAGTAGTTACAAAGACCTACAGAATAATCATCTCCAAGTTTTGCAAGAGCATAAGCTTTTTTAGCACCAAATTTATCTTTTGCAAGATTTGCATGAACTGACCCCTGGAATGGATCGAGGAAGCAGATACGGAAATAGTGATTGTTTCCAAGAGTTACCTGAGGGTTTGTACATGTTACACCGATAGCTGGAACATCAGCAGCAGCAAAAGTATCAGAAGCTGCAATAGAAACACCTGAACCGTAAGATCCAAGTACTACAGAAACACCCTTGCTTACAAGTTCTGAAGCAGCTGTTACAGCCTTATCGTTTGAAGATTCATTATCAACGATTTCGAGCTGTACTGTATACTCTTTTCCACCAATTTCAACAGTTGGTGTAACAGTATTTGCATACTGAATTCCAAGAGTTTCCTGTTTACCACCTGCACCATTGTCTCCAGAGGCTGGTTCATAAACACCGATTTTTACTACATTTTTTTTTTCTCCGCCACAGCTGATAAGAGCAAAAGATAACATTGTAGATACAATAAGAAGTAAAACCTTTTTCATAAAATCCCCTTTCTATGTTAATATATATAAATAATTATATCACAAAATCAAAACATACAAAACAATTAATTAAGAATTTACCAGGGGTTCAGCATTATAAACAAAAATCCCGAATTTTTGGCTCCCAGTCACGGTTGCGTGATTCAAAACCGCGCAATAATGCGCTACACGCTTTTTGTGGTATAGAAACTATTGAACTGCCGCTTCGCAGCAGCCACAAAAAGAGTTTTTTTGAACCACGCTCCGCTCCTTCGAGCCAACATTACGAAAAAGCGTTTATAATGCGGAAGCCCTGGAGAATTTACAATATTCTAAATGTAAATTTATAATTTTTTATTTCTCGTGAAAAGTACTATCTTTTTGAAGATTTTAATGTTATATTTATTAATAGTGTATATTTACACTTATTATAAAGCCTGATTCGGGCTGAAAAAACTGGAGAATAACTAAAATGAAGACATTTGCTGGTCCTGTTCTTTTCCTTGATAGGTCAGATATCAACACTGACGAAATCATTGCTGCAAATTATCTTGCAGAACTTCCAAAACATGAACTTACTTCACATCTTTTTGAAAATCTTAAAATTGATGGATTTAACCCTAAGAGTGACATTGCTGGAACTAAAGTAATTATTACCAGAGAAAATTTTGGGTGTGGTTCGGAAAGTGAAAAAGCACCATGGGCTTTAGAAGTTAATGGAATTAATACTGTTGTAGCTCCTACATTCGCAAAATCATTTAGAAAAAATATGTTTGCAAATGATCTTATGGCAATTGAAATTGACCGCAAAAGCCTTGCTGACATGTTCAGAACCTTCGCAGATAAAGATACTGAATGTAAGATTGTTCTCAACGATGATGGAACTGCAAAAGTAAAATTGATTGCAGGAAGCCTTTCAAAGAGTTATCAGTTTAATGTGGATGATGCGGAAAAGGCTTTGTTCAATAAAGCCTAAAATCGAAAATCCGTTAAAAAACGAGCCGAAAGGGTCGTTTTAGGATTATCGAAAAAATGGCTCAGAGGCAAGCTGTGCTTGCCGACTATACATAAAAAATCCGGTAGTTTCTACAAGCTCAACCACCGGATTTTTTATTTTAACGATTCTTCGATTTTTTTTAATGGACAAGCTAAAAATTGCTTTCGCAATTTTCTTAACGCTTTCCGATTAATCACCGGCCGCCAGCGGCCTTACTCATTTACAAGCTTCAAAAATAATATCAGCCAGGAAGATTACAGCGAGAATCCATGTAACAACAGGGATTTCCTTAAATTTCTTTCCTGCGCATTTAGCGATAACGTAAGAAATGATACCCCACTGAATACCCTTAGCAATTGAGTAAGAGAATGGCATTGTCATAATTGTAATGAATGCCGGAATACCTTCTGTTGGATCGTCAAACTTAATTTCTACAACAGATTTCATCATGAGATAGCCTACAAAGATCAATGCAGGAGCTGTAGCTGCAGATGGAATAAGGAAGAAAAGTGGACTGAGGAAAAGTGCAAGAAGGAAGAGAATTCCAGTTGTTACAGAAGCAAGTCCTGTACGTGCACCTGCTGCAACACCTGAAGAAGATTCTACGAAAGATGTTACAGTAGAAGTACCAAGACAAGCTCCAACAGCTGTACCAACAGCATCTGCCATCAAAGCACCTTTTACATTCTGTACTTCACCATTTGAATCTTTTAGATTACCCTGCTCTGCTACACCCAGGAGTGTTCCGATTGTATCAAAAAGGTCTGTAAAGAGGAAAGTAAAGAAGATTACAAAGAACTGTCCAATTACAGCGAATGAAAACTTACCAGCAGTTGTACAGAAAATTCCTTTGAAATCAAATGCAAAAACAGTAGGAGCAGAAGGCGCTGATAAAGGTCTAAAGTTTTCTGGAATAGTTGTTACACCAAATGGAATACCAACGATTGTTGTAACAATAATACCAATAAGAATTGCACCTGGAACCTTAAGTGTATACAAAACAATTGTAAGAATAAGACCAATTACAGCAACGATTGCAGTTTTATTAGCCATTGTAAAGTTTACATAACCGATAAGTGTACCTGTTTCAGTTGAAACGATTCCAGCATTTGCAAGACCAATGATTGCAATAAAAAGTCCAATACCTACAGCAACGGCTTTCTTAAGTCCTTCAGGAATGGACTTAATAATTGCTTCACGAACACCACAGAGAGAAAGTATGATAAAAAGAATACCTTCCAGAAGAACTGCTGTAAGAGCAAGCTGGTAAGTACATCCCATACCAAGTACAACTGTGTAAGTGAAGAATGCATTAAGACCAAGACCAGGAGCAAGAGCAACCGGCAGGTTTGCACAGAAAGCCATTACAAAAGTTGCAATGGCAGCAGAAAGAGCAGTGGCTGTAAATACTGCACCCCAGCTCATTCCAGAAGCAGAAAGAATACTTGGGTTTACAGCAAGAATGTAAGCCATAGCTAGGAAAGTTGTGATACCACCAATGATTTCCTTGGAAACAGTGGTGTTTCTTTCCTGTAACTTAAAAAATTTTTCCATAATATATCCTCCTTATGGATGCCTATAATAGAAGAAGCGTTAAAGGGGCTGTCCAAAAAGTATCGTCATGCTGAACCTTCGCAGCATAGCTGCTCGGAGACTCGCTAAAAACAGTCCAGTGGACTGTTTTTACACTGCATAGCAGTGTCGCTCCCTATGTTTCAGCATCTACACTATATCTAGGCCTATAGATTCCGAAACAAGTTCGGAATGACACTAGGAAGTAAACTTATTGGTCATCCCCTAGCTTCAACGAAAAAATGGCACAGAGCAAGCTATGCTTGCGACTATACCGATTTTTTATAAAATACATAAAACTTTATCGACACAAGCCGTTACGCAGGTGCCGCAGCTGGTACATTTTGAATAGTCAATAACAGGAAGTCCCGAACTACAATCAATTGCCTGCTCAGGACATTTTCTTGCACACATGCCGCACTTAAAACAGCCACGGGAACAATCCTTTTTGATTTGAACTTTATTATCGCTTTTATTAGAACAAAGGCCTATAGCTCCCTTGAGGTCAGCGTCAATCATTTTGAATAATGCTTTTGGACATGCAGCTGCACATTTTCCGCAGGCAACACATTTTGATTTATCAACTTTTGGAAGGCCGTCATCTCCCATACTCAAAGCTCCAAAAGGACATACCTTTACGCAATCACCAAAACCAATACAGCCGAAGGCACATTTTTTTGTACCGCTCATTGTAAGCTGAGCTGCCTTACATGTTTTCAAACCAATGTATTCAGCTTTGTCCTGAGCACATTCTTTTGTACCTGCACAGGCAAGAAAAGCAACCTTAGGCTTTACCTCTATCCCAGCCTGTCCTAAGATTTCTGCAACCTTTTTTGCACAGTCTGAACCACCGGCAACACAACCGTTAGTCGGGGCATCGCCTTTTACAACAGCAGATGCAAAGGCATCACAACCGGCAAGTCCACAACCACCACAGTTAGCACCGCTAAGAGCATCGCGAACAAGTTGTACTTTTGGATCAGTATCAACGTGGAAAATCTTTTTGAAAAGACCTAAGAGTATACCAAGCAGAATGGCGATGATTGCAGCAACGATTATTGTATAAAGAATTGTATTCATTTTCGCCCTCCTTACTTTATAAGACCTTTAAAACCTAAAAATGCCAGGCTCAATAAGCTTGCACAAATGTAGAGAATCGGTGTTCCGGCAAAGGCTTTTGGAATATTTGCGGTTTTAACTCGGCTTCTTACACCACTCATGATTATCATAGAAATCAGGAAGCCCATAGCAGAACCAAAGGCATAAACAAGACTCTGAACATAGTTGTAGTTCTTACCAATACAGTTAATTGTAATACCAAGAACAGCACAGTTAGTTGTAATCAAAGCAAGATAAACACCCATTGCATTATACAAACCAGGAGACATTTTCTTAAGGAAGAATTCAACAAGCTGTACAAGAGAAGCAATTACAAGAATGAAGAAAAGAGTCTGTAAGAATTCAAGCCCAAGCGGAACCATTACAAGTTTGTAGAGAGGCCAGGTTACGGCAGTTGCCAGCATGATTACGAAAGTAGTTGCCAGTCCCATTCCGGTTGCCTTTTCTGTATCATTAGTCATACCGATAAAAGGACAGATTGCAAGGTATTGAATGAAAACTACATTATCAATAAGAGCAGATTTTATAAAAAGTTTGATTGTTTCCATTATTTGTTACCTCCCTCAGAAGTCTGTACAGTTGAACTTTCAGTTGGTTTATCAGCTTTATTTTTCTGATACTGTTTATACGCCTGAAGACAGGCAGCAAGGATACCGAATACAAGGAAGCCACCCGGTGCTGAGTTAAAGATTCCGATGCGGAAAGCTTCTGGAATTACATCTACCTTAAGAGCTGTTCCTGAAAAAAGTGTACCACCGCCAAGTAATTCACGAATCAAAGAAATTGCAACAAGAACGATTGTATAACCGATTCCCATTCCAAGACCATCGAGAATTGAATCACCGACCTTATTTTTAGAGGCAAAGGCTTCTACACGGCCCATGATGATACAGTTTACAACGATAAGTGGAATGAAAACTCCCAGTGCATTGTAAAGAGCTTCTACGTAGGCATTGAGAACAAGTTGAACGATTGTAGTAAAAGCTGCAATTACAGTAATAAAAACTGGAAGACGGATAGCGCTTGGAATCAACTTTCTGAAAATCGATATTACGATTTCAGACATAACAAGAACGAAGGTCATTCCAAGGCCCATTCCAAAACCATTGAAAATAGAAGTTGTTACACCAAGAGATGAACAAAGACCAATATTCAAAACAAGAAGAGGATTTTCGCGTAGGAATCCATTTACAAAGGTTTTAAGTTTTGTATTCATAATAATTTAATAAATGTGATTTCGATACGCACTCGTGCTACTCAATCACCGGTGGTTGAGTGCCGCGTAGCGGTGTATCGAAACCACTTTTACTTTTCAACCCCCTTCTGATTAAAATATGAAAGAATATTTTTTGTTCCTTCATTGATTAAAGAAGAAACTGCTTCACTGGTAATTGTTGCACCGGAAATTGCGTCAAAGTTTTGTCCTGCCACAAAGCCATCTTTTGCATTTTTTCCTTCAAACTGACCATAGAAGGTTTTACCGTTTGGAAGCTTAAAAGTTGCATCATTAGCTTTAAGGCCAAAGCCAGGTGAATCAGTAAGCTTAAGAAATTTAAGTCCAGTAACAGTTCCATCAGTTTTAATACCGATAAGAATTGTACCCTGATCATAAGTAGGACCAGTTACCTGGGCTGCACCACCTACAATCTCGTTACCGCGTTTAGCTACATACATTTCGTCAACAGTAATTGCCCCAACAACAGGAGGTGTAAAATCATTTATAGTTTCAAAGGTAAGTCCACTTTCAGGGAAGAATTCCTGCATTGCTGCACTAACCTTTTTAGTTTGATTTTCTGCAATTTTTGGAGCTGTAAAATTATTTACAAGGGCAAGCATTGCACAGGCAACTACTGCATATGCGCAAAGTATAAGCCCAAGCTTAATCATGCTCCAGGCATTTTCTTTTTCTGCCATTACTTTGCCTCCTTTACTTTTACTTCTGAAGGACGTCCAGCTTTCTTGCCGTAACCGTATTTTCTTGCAGTAAGATTATTAAGGAATGGTGCCACACTGTTCATAATTAGAATTGAGAACATAACGCCTTCCGGATAGCCGCCGAACTTTCGGATAAGGAAGGTAATTAAACCACAGCCAAAGCCAAATACAAGACGACCTTTCTTTGTTATTGGAGCAGTTGCATAATCAGTTACCATAAAGGTAGCTCCGAACATAAGACCACCAGTCAAAAGGCTCATTGGAAGATTCTCTCCAGCAATAAGAGAACATACAGCTACTGTTCCAACCATTGCTAAAGGAGCCCGCCAGTCAATTATGTGAGCAAAAAGAAGGAAAGCAAAAGAAATTAAAATCAGCAGAGTTGAAGTTTCACCAATACAACCTGCTCTGTTACCAATAAAGTAGTTCCAGAGTGTATCATCCTGCATAACAAAGGTTCCTGTCTTTATTGCAGATAAGGTTGTAGCAGAAGAAACTGCATCTACAGCACTTATAGTTTTAGGTGTCAGCCAGCTTGCACCCATGGCAGCCGGGAAGCTTAAGAACATAAAGGCGCGGCCTGTTAAAGCCGGATTAAATACGTTAGAACCAATTCCTCCAAAAAGTCCCTTAGCTACAATCATGGCAACTGCGGCTCCAACCACGAACATCCATACAGGAGCAGTTGGCGGACAAACCAGAGCCATCATAACGCCGGTTACACAGGCAGAAAGATTTGCTATTACAACTTTTTGTTTAGTAACCTTCTGGAAGAGAAATTCAAAAAGGACGCATGAAGCAACTGAAACAAGTATTCTTATTAAAGCTGCCCAGCGGAATAAAACAATACCCATAATTATTTCAGGAAGCAAAGCAAAAAGTACTGTTCCCATAATCATCTGAGTTGAACATTTAAAATTAAAATGAGGGCTTGAAGATACATAAAGTTTGTTATCCATCACTTGCCTCCTTCTGATTTTTCTGCAGCGGCTTTTGCGGCAGCCTTGGCTTTTTCTTCAGCTATCTTCTGGCGGACGATACCTTTACCTAAACGGATTCTCTGAATCAGATTTACTTTGGCAGGGCAAACAAAGGCACAACAGCCGCATTCAATACAATCCATAAGACCAAAGGACTTTGCCTTTTCAAGATTTCCGGCTTTAAGCTCACGAACAATAAGGGCTGGAGACAATCTCATAGCACATTTGGCAACGCAGCTTCCGCAGGAAATACACTGACTTTCTTCTTCGAGGAAGGTTTCTTTTTCTGTAAGGAAGGTTACTCCGCTTGTTCCCTTTGCAACAGGGAAATCAGCACAAGCCATGGCAAAGCCCATCATAGGACCACCGGAGATAATTTTTACAACTGCGTTTTCTTTAAGCTGAAAAACTTCCGGCATAAGGTCACTTATGATTGTTCCAACTGGAACACGGATATTTACAGGCTTTTCAACTGCCCCTCCGCTTATAGTAAGTGAACGTTCAATTAAAGGAAGACCAAGACGGAAAGCATCACTTATTGCACAGGCTGTACCAACATTAGAAATTACACAACCTGCATCGGCAGGTAATTTAGCACTTGGGATTTCGCGTCCTGTAGCTGCAGAAACTATAAACTTTTCTGCTCCCTGAGGGTATTTAGTTTTTACAAGACAAACAGAAATTGTATCATTCTGACCAGTATCAGAAATTGCTTTTTCCAGATCAGGAATCAAATATTCCTTATTATCTTCAAGAACAATTATGCCTTTTGCTTTGCCATTTCCGCCCTTACCACCATTTACAATGTGAAGAATAATTGAAAGGCCGTCTACAAGTTTAGACGGTGTCTCTTTTATTGTACGTTCATCACAAGTAAGATATGGTTCACATTCAGCAGCATTGATCAAAACATAATCAATTATTTTATCTGCAGGAGGATTAAGTTTTACATGGGCTGGAAATGAAGCGCCACCCATACCGACAATCCCGGCTTCACGAATACGCTTAAGTGCATCTTCTTTTGTACATTCAAAAGGATTTAATACAGGAAGAAGACTTTCTCGGCCAGAATCATCAGCCTCGATTATAATACATGGAGCTGTACTATTTCCTGTTATAAGACAGTTCTGTATTTTTTTTACTTTACCAGAAACAGGAGAATGAACAGGACAGTTCATAAATCCTTCTCCGGTAGAAATTACCTGACCTCTTGAAACTTCATCTCCAGCTTTTACAACCGGCTTGTTTGGTGCTCCACCCATCGTAACCGGAATTGTCACTGTTTTTGTTGAAGGGAATACAGGAGTAATAGGACAATTATTACTTAATTCCTTATACTCTTTAGGGTGAATTCCCCCCTTAAATGTTTTTGCTCTCATAATTCTTATATTATAAACCGAGAAAACGTAACTTGCAATAATTTGATAAAGTGAAAGTATTATAATAGAATAAAAGGGGCTGTCCAAAAAGTATCGTCATGCTGAACCTTCGCAGCATAGCTGCTCGGAGACTCGCTAAAAACAGTCCACTGGACTGTTTTTACACTGCATAGCAGTGTCGCTCCCTATGTTTCAGCATCTACACTATATCTAGGCCTATAGATTCCGAAACAAGTTCGGAATGTCACTAGGAAGTAAACTTATTGGTCATCCCCTTACATAAAGCATGATTTATTCAATCGCCTTTTTGAATATATCGTAGGATTTTCAATGACAGGATTTATATTATACATTCTGTTACTTATACGCTATAAGTAGAGTGTATTAAGATTTGTAAACTTCAAACAGAACTGCTTTTTTGTTGTTCCCGGATTTATATGAGCTGTGTTGAAAGTTTCTTTTTGGTTGGCTGTAAAGATAAAATGGCTACAATGCCTGCCGATATTGCAAAATCCAACTTTAAAAGCTGGGCTGTTAATACTGCCAGTATTGTAGCTGTTATTATCTTGATTGAATTTATTATTAACTCCATGTACGGATCAAATCGAAATTTTCTTCTGTTACCTGAGTATATGCGTTATGTTCATCACAAGTTGGACATTATTCAGGAGCCTCAGGTCCTACTACAATGTGTCCACAGCTTAAACATTCCCAGCAACCGTCAAAACCTTTTTCTTTGCAGCATTTTGCGTTAGGGCATACTCCATCTGGGGAACAGGTTGCAAAAGAACAAATGTTATATTCCGTTCTGCAGGAACCACACCATTGACCCAAAAAACAGTGGTTGCATGAAAATCCGCAGTAAGCAATTGAATCTACACCTTTTCGTGCCATTGTACAAAGCTTATTTTTGATTCGTCGCATTGCTTCAATATGCATAATCCAGTGACGGCTGAAAGGCATTTTTAAAAGTCCTGCTACATCCTTTCCCCACCAGTAATAAATGAGCCACCAGGCTTTTTCATCCGAACTAACTCCGCCACAATTTGCAAGTCGTTGTCTGTCTGAATCAGAAAACTTCTTTTTAAGCGAAACAAAATCCAGACCTTTCAAATATTCGTCGGAAAATTCTTTTACTGCCTTTGCATATTCATATAAAGTTTTTACATCAAGGGTTTTTGAAAATTCTGCAATCTGCTGACCTGAAAGTTCGTTACCGGTTGTAATAATTTCCGCTCCAATTTTCTTCTGCCACTCCCCTCTTTCAAAAACTTGAGAATTATTCAAAATCAAAGTATGAAGGACAATATCTTCAATTCTAAAGACGTGCCAGATAGAATAAGCCAAAGTCTTACTGTGATATCCCTCAACTCCCGCAAAAGGCATTTTCCAAAAAGCATCTTTTGGATAACTGTTTACAATCTGAGTAATCTGTTCAAAAAGTGAATCCCGCAGGTCCAGCAGCACTTTTATTCCATCCTTAAAAGTTGCTTTTTTTGTAATCATTTTTTGAAACTCTTTGTTTTTATCTGACCAGTCTTTATCTATATAAGTCCTCCCCACTACACTTTTTATTTTGATTTTATCGGAATCCAGATTTCTGTGTAAGTTCTCCCCACATTTTCGGTGATTATTTTCCTTTATATTCCGCAACTTCAAGTTGCACTGTTCTGTAAAAAAGCAATTGCTGGTTGTTAGTCATACTTTTATTTGTATGTTATATTCATTATATCAACGCGTTGCAAACAAAACCACATTAATAGGAGTTTAATTTTATGAGTTTTGGAAAAAATCTTCAGTATTTACGCAGATTATATAGAAATCTAACACAGGAAGGTTTGTCAGATAAATTGAATGTGAGCCGTCAGACTGTTTCTAAATGGGAAACTGATGATGCAATGCCGGAAATGGATAAAGCTCTTGAACTTTGCAAAATCTTCAACTGTACGCTGGATAATCTTTTTAGAGATGAAATGTCTGTTCCGGATGAAAAATATTCAAATCTTCGAATAGAAATGGTAAAGGGATTCCGTTATATTTCCCATACAGTTTTGAGCACAACTCCAGAAGATGATGCTTTGGACAGAGTTTTCAAATATGCAGAGGAATGGGAAATTGAAAATCCTAAGGTTATAGGCTGGGACTTTCCGTTTCTTTCTCCAGAGCAGATTAATATTTACCACATGCACGGTTACGCAGCCGCCCTTGTTTTGCCAGAAGGAATTGTATCTAAAAACAAAGAGCTGGAAATCCGTCAGCAGGGCGACCATAATTACGCGGCAATCCACATTGAGCGTCCTTTTGAAAATCCTTTTGTTACAATTCCCGGCGCTTACCGAACTTTAATGGATTACATGAAAGTTAACGGTTGGGAACATGAAGAAAAGGATGTTATTCCATGTTTCGAAACATACGGCGATACTATGGATGTTTATATTGCTTGTAAATAAATCTATGTGATAATGGGGAGCTCCATCGGAATCTAGATTTCTGTGTAAGTTCTCCCGACATTTTCGGTGATTATTTGTCCTTTTTAATAGGATGCCGGATTACCGTTTTCTGTTTATCACGAGTAGTTTTTCTTGGATTAGATAAATAGATTTCATGGTGCAAACTAATATCGCCCAAACCATTTGCACAACCATTTTTTCAATTGAAGATGCCAGTAACGACAATATCTGCAATTGCTCAAAAATATTCAATTTAGGGATTATAGTTTTTATCAATTCAAAGTTATTATTCATAACGACAGGGCTTGAACAACCATAAGCAACAGAAGGACTTGCCACACATAAATTTCCTGAAATTTTTGAATTGTCATAAATATTTTCTTTGGCTCATTTAATGATTCTGTGCAATACGGAAACCGAATGCGAGCCCAACTAAAGCACCGCCTTTGTTTCCGGAACAGCGTGAACCTACGATTTCATTTAAATGGTCTCCGCCTCTAAGTCCTCGTGCTGTAGAAAATTTATAAACTGAACCGTAAGGAACATCGTAGTCAAAACACCATTCAGGAACATTTCCGCTCATGTCGAAAAATCCTAAATGATTTGGAAGTTTTCCACCTGAAAGATGCATTCTTCTTCCAGAAATTGATTTTTCTGTTTTTTTTGAAAGCGTTGTGTTCGTATCATCTTGTCCTG